>Ga0098037_1001055_pt1 | contig 12854 bp, 35 predicted proteins | sample 5_EtaG_FD_75050 | JGI IMG/M metagenome (GOLD analysis project Ga0098037, IMG submission 75050) | Marine viral communities from the Subarctic Pacific Ocean - 5_ETSP_OMZ_AT15132 metaG | ecosystem: Environmental > Aquatic > Marine > Oceanic | place: Pacific Ocean | collected 2015-01-08 | reverse complement strand
TAGCGGAGCTAAGGGTGTAGTTAAAAACCTTATTGATAAAGATGATAGTGTTGACTCGGAAGAAGCTCAACGCCAGATCGACGCAGAGGTTAGATTCCAAGAGAACGTAACAGAGCGCTGGAAAGCTGACATGGGCAGTGATGTAAAGTTAGCTAAACTCATACGCCCTGTTACGCTTATATGTCTCATGGGGATGTTTATGGTGACTATGTTTATCGACAGTATGGACAATGTAGCATTTAATGTAAAGGACTCTTACGTATCTCTACTTGAGTTACTTATGCTTACAGCATTTGGTGCATACTTTGCTGGTAGAACTATAGAGAAGAAGGCTAAGAATTAATCTTCCTCTACGTAGCCTTCGTACACACCGTTATACAAAGTATTTAACTTTCTAGCTGTGTGTGTGACAGTTTTAGGCTTTGTTCTGTCTGTAATGATTTTGTATAGTGCTTTTAGCTCAGGCTTGTAAAACCCTACCTCATCCTTATACCAGTCAAGCTTACTAGTTAATGCTTCTTGCCTTAACTCTAGATACTTTACTTTTTCTTCTAGAGCTTGGATCATCATGTTCTTCTCTGACACTATTGTAATTAACTTTTTGTTTGAAGCATCTTCTCTTATATGATTAGCATTACCAATAGCTTCTAAGAATTTACTCTTGCAGAATAAATACTTTTCTTTTAGCTCTGCATCACATTCTATTAGAGATGGTGCGTCTTTACAATGATGAAGAATAGTAGCGTGATTCTTTAGCATAAATCTAGCTATATCGGAATATGTGTAGCCACTTTCACGTAGAATATAACTATACACCTTCCTAGCATCAACTACATTTCTATACCTTCTACCGTGCAGGATATCGTCTTCAAATACTTTTGTCACAATACCGTATAGTATATTGGCATCTCTGTTCATATGATCGTGGTACATATTATACCCGTCAAGTTTTCTTTTTGCTATTAATTTCATTATACTTTATTTAATTCACCTTCTGGGGTTACGTACTCCATGCAGTAAGGTATTATACTATAACTTTTTAACTCTCTAAGATCACTAAGCATTAACCTAGTTATTTTGTCTTGTCTACCCTTGCGCTGGTATATCTTCCTATAAGCCTTTAGTTTACTGCGCACAATCTCTGGCGATACATTCTCGTAACACCATATAAGCAGCTCTTCTCTTTCTACTCGGATAAAGCCACCTACTTCGGACATATCAAAGGCTATCCACTTAGCAGCACCTTTGGTCCACCCTGGCTTGCCGTTGACGTTAGCAAACTCCACCCAGATCTCATCGGGTAGGTTGTTACCCTTTACATCAACTCCGTCATCTCTGAGCTCCCCTTCAGGGGTTATATACTCATGCCAGAAGTCTACATGAAGGTTTATGTCTTCGTATTTATTTGATTGTCTTGCGTCAGGACAAGCTCTCTTGTACCTAGTAGCAGCTATGTTGCCGTCCCTCCAAGATTGATTATATCTCTTTTGAGTTACGACATTAGAATGGTTTGTCGTTTTCATATTCTTTACACGCTTCTCTGACTAGATCTATTTCTATGTTTACCCAATCTCGGAAGTCTTTTATTTTATTTAATACTTCATTAAACTCTGTTACAGCATTACCGTCATCATTATGTAAGGACTCATACAGCATATCTGCTGCATCATGAATCCTTTCACATGCTATGAAGTAAGTTTCGCTTACTTTATTCTTATTCATTACTTATGGATTTTTTAATCTCTAGGATGGCCTGATCGACTTGTTTTTTATTCTTAGCCAAATATACGTCATAACCTAGGTTATTATCCAAAATATGCTTTAAAAAAAGCTTCCACCTCATAGGAAAATCATGGTGAGATGGTAGATATCCCTTTGTTTCTATAATCCATTTAGAATCCTTACCTACAAAATCAGGTGTGTATCTAATTGGTTGCTGGACAGAGTTAGTCCTATCGGACATTTCTTTTTTCTTAGCAGTCATTTTAAAATACTTATGTGGAAACCTAAAGGACTCCATTAAAACAAACTGCTGTTCTTCATAAGAGAAAGCTATCCCAGATTCACGTAACGAGTCTGAACAATACTTCTCTATCGCTGACTTAAACTTGCCTAGCGATTTTTTTTTAGATTTAGTTTTTCGTTTACCTCTTTTCATAAAGCGAAGTTACACGCCATGTAAGTCTCAATCCAAATTTATTTTGATAAAAAATCAGAGAAATTTATAGCTGATTGCGTATCTCCTTGAAAATCAATATTTTCGAATAAAGGTTTTTTACCTAACCAAGATAGAAATCCTGTGTGAGAGGTGTTCATTACCATCCTGTATGGATCTTCAAGCGGTGTTGGATAGCCTCCAGTCTCTACTTCACGAACTTTACGTACGTGTAACTCACTCATTTTCCGTATAGTATGGTCTGGTGATTGAACCTTTCGATGAAGTGTAAGGAAGCAATCAGATCTGTTAACGAATTTACCACCTCCCTCTGTATCCTCAGCATACGGGGCAACTGGGAGGCCATCATCACCTTTACGTCTCTGAGCCTCTGTGAAGGCGTGCATGTTCAACCAGACAGCAACTTCATTTGCTTTTGAGAACGTAAGGAACTGACTAGCAGCTTCATAGTGGTAGTCATGTACACCAATACTTGAACCAGACATATCTAAACGTAGTGAGTTATAAGGATCTACGAACACAGCGTCTAATGTTTGCTGACGCATCACCTTCTCCATGAATAAGATTATATCTGAGTAACTGTATATACCGTTGTTGTTGATCAAGGTAAAGTGTTCTTGCACCCACTTGTAAGCTTGCTTACGTTGAGCGTATGTCATGTTCTCTACCTTACGATCAGCAGCAAACTGCATCAAGTGCATCTTAACTGACGCTGTTCTATTCTCTGATGAATATATCAACCACTTCCATCCATGACGTATAGCAGCATTTGCTATAAGGTATAAAGCCATGGTAGTCTTACCTACATTACTGTGGCCGTTAATGATTACAAACTCCTTCTTGTACCTAAAGTATTCATCTAGAGTGGTATCTCCTGTATCCAACCCGATCTCTATGTTACCCTGTGAGTAATCGTCAATCCACCTGAAGTCCTCATCGTCTGATGATATGAATGACATATCACCGTCGTTAATTAAGAGCTCTCTTTGTACTGACTTCTCGCTATCTATGATATCTTTTATCGGTAAGGCTTTACCCTTCTCTATACCGCTTATAATCGTTTGCTTAGCGTGATCATCAGAATCTATATCCCTCTTCTCTATCTCTCTAAAAAGGACTCTTAGAACCTCCTCCTCTTCCATACGACCTGCAGAGATGTAACCACCACATAGGATAGCTGCTTTGTTTAGTGTAGCCCACTTCTCTCCGTCCTTAGCATTACGTATCATACGTGCAGCTAAGTTTAGCTTCATGTAATCCGTATACGAGTACGCATCATTGGTAGGGACCTGAGCTTCAGCATGCTCGGTAGTAAAATGACCAAACCTCTTGTAGTCATCTTTAATAATTATGTCAGGATCATAAGACTCAAAGCAGGCCCTAGATTCGTTTATTCCAGTCTCATCGACTTCTAAACCATGCTGACGGCTTAAGTACGCTGTAAGCGCTCTGAAATGGTCTCTATGGCGCTCTGGATTGGTGATACGAACAAGCGCTTTAATACCATCGCCACTCGGTGACACCCAACAAGCATAAATATAGTCATCTGTAGCCAGCGCCGTCTTCGTTGCCTCAACATTAACGTGATCGAAATCCAGAACAATGTATCCCGAATGTTCGAATAACGCCTCATCAGCTCTAGACGAAAACTCCCCGCTGAAACATACAACAGGGAGCTCAAGCTTCTTCTCTTTATTTCCTTCTCGGACCTCATGTATCAGATCCTTGCTCTTCCCCCGTTGGATACGAGAGAGTGCTGTTGCCAGCTGTATGTGATGTGGTGCTTTGGTGGACTTTACGTCCTTGAATATAGTTACTTTCATTATCTTTTGCAATCATTAAAAGGATTAGATACCCAGCTAAATCCATAACCGTATCCTCTGTTTCATCATTTATACCTTTATTCTCAATCCTCTTAAGTTTATCATCTATCCTGATCTTGATAGCTTCAACAGAAGAGAGATTCGAAAATACATTCGCAGGAACGAGAGCTGAATCGCCGTAAGAATTATTCTTCTCCAGCAATAGTGTTTCAACCTGCTTACACTTTTGTTTTATTTTGTCTCTGGTGCTCATCTATAGTTAAGTTTGAGTAGTTTAGAAAAATAACGTCATTCACTTCTCTTATAATAACCTGTTTATTTTTAGCCTTGCTATTCTTACCATAAGCCTCATTTGTCAAGCGATACATGGTCCTTTTATCGTGCTCCATTATCTCTGCAGGATTATTATATATAGAGACTATCCACGATGAACGCTCAGAAATACTTTTATTTTTCTTAAAAGCAAACCGAGCGTTCATATAGTAGATAGGGGCCTTATTAGAACGGCATGTCATCCGTTACAGCCTCAGTAGCTGCAGCTTTTGCAGCACGTCTCTCCTTGGCAGCCTCACTGTTTGGGTCGAACACCGAACAACAAGCCTTACCAGTTTTAGACATGAACAACTTAAGGTAGACGTTACCGCCTTGACCTTCTGCGTTACGCGAAGTCGCGTACTTGTCGATCATCTCTTTTAGCTCTGTGTCCTTAAGACGAACACTCCAGCTAGACAACTCTCCCTCGTACATACGAGGCTCATCCGTGTACCCTACGAGTACCGAATCATACTTTTTATCATCAGTCATGATATAAAAATTTAAAGGTTAAATAAAAAATATATGGTATACACAGGTATATCCTACCCATACGCTAAAACAATACAATAATGTTTCAAGTACGAATCCTATGATATCACACAATAAACGAAGCATAGCAATTAAGTTCTGGTGCTTCCTTATCTAAGTGTTTGTGTATATTCTCCAGGGCTTGATGAAACTTCATCTCTCCCTTGAACAGGGTTTCCTCCGAGCATTTAACTTCTGCTGGGTAGTATGGGTATGTCTTCTCTTGGACCACCCAATAGTAGTCCTTGATTCCGAATACCGTTGTATAGATATATGCTTGGATGTCATAGCACCAGCTATTAACATCGTATCTGAACTTATCTACACTTCTCGCACTTTTGCTATCAGTAATGTAACCATCACCTAAGCAATCTAAAAATCCTTTAAGGGGTACACCGTTGATATCTTCATTGAATTCAACCTGGTACTTTCCTTTTAATCTTTTCTGTAATAGACCGCAGTTAGCTAGTCTGTCGATCATGTCATTCGCTTTCTTCCAGTCCTCCGAGCTAACGAGCGTTTTCTCTGGATTTTCTTCAGCAGCTTCTGCCTTCCACTCTTTGTACTTCTTAGTATTCCTAGGGTACTTCCCACCGATCTTAGCCACGATCTCATCATCGTTAAGCACGTAGTATTTATCATAAGCTTTATCTCTTTCGAATAATAACATATCGTACAGAGTACCAAACGTCAATGCATCACTCTCCTTCCTTAGCTGCCCCTTCATGTACATCTCCCAGAGACGCATGTCTCCGAGAGCGTACTTGATGGAAGAGTAAGAAAGATGTGGTTTGCCAGTGGCTTCTTCTAGTCTTTCTCTTAATGTCATTTTTTCTTAGGGAATCTAATGTTATCTAACTGATTACTAGCTATTTGAGCTATCTCATCTAAAGCTTTACTTTGATCTTCATTAACTTTAGTTAACTGCTGGATCATGTATACTCTGTCTCTTATGTCGTGCCAAGTTTGTAATGGTGTAAGAGACGATATATATTCTCTAGTTTTCTTAGCCTCATCCATAGCTTTTGGTATATCTACTTCTTTAAACATTACCTTACGAATTTATAAAGACCTTTTACTTGCTTTTCAGTAAGCTGATCTTTGTATTTAGCCATAAGTTGATCAAAAGCCTTATGCTTATCAGTAGCAGACTTTAGGTAAGCTACAGACTTCTCCATGATATTGTCGACTGGACTAGCTGATGATAGTGTTCCGTTTGTTGATCCACCACCTTGTTTAGCAATAGCATCCTCAACTTCATTAGCTGACGCTATAGAGGTGTCGATACCAATACCCATCATGGCTAAGGCTCTACCTATAGCTGATGTTTCACAGTTCTCTACATAGCTTGTCTTGTTGATATGACTACCAGCTCTCTCTTCATGTGCGTGTCCACTAGCTACTACACGTTGATTCGTGTCAGCGATAACAGCTTTGCATACACACATCTCTGAATCCATAGCCGTGAATTCTGTTGAGATAGTCCAGTTCTTGTACTCGTCCTCTTGACGGAAGAATTTAATACGCTCGTTTACTTCGACGTATTGCTTGCCACGTATGTTCGTGGTCTTGAATTTGTAATTAGACATTATATTAAATTAAATTAGGATTGACAAATATAAGCAAGTGTTTGTTAAAAACCAAACTTCCTTGCATCTTCATATAGTTTATGCATAGAATTCTCAAACTGCAATGGTGTTTGATGTGTGTCTCTGCAGATCAACATAAACCTATCCATTAAGTGGATAGCATCTAAGTGATGAGGCTTTAGTTCAAGGGTTGCCCCTAGCATATGTTCTTTTGTTTTACTCATAATGTATTGATTGTTAATTAGTTAGCGAATGTTATATTAAGTTTTAGTTTATGTACCCAAACCTCTGTGATCCAGTCCATAGCTTCATGATCTTGTTGATCATAGAATAGCATGTAAGCTTCAGCTAGCTCTTCTAGACTGCAATCTCTGAAAGGGTTCTGTTCATACATCATCTCTGTTGCATTGATAGGTTAAATAGATAGCAACTACTGCATAGAATAGTGCTATTGGTATTAGTATATTCATGTTAATTAAATTAGATAATAAGAAAGGAGGGGTAGCCAGTTCAAAAGCTCAGCAAAAGTTTCTAAATAACTACCCCATCCCTACTACTGGACCATCCAGCAGTGCGTCAATATGTTTGCTTAGTCCCATACCTAGATGGGTTTGTAGCTGATTGTTTAGATATATACTCAGCTCGTTGTTTCTCAGCCTTACCTGAATGACTGTGTAGAATTTGTATACTCTCTTCAATAGCGTATACTCTAGCTCTAGTGTTAATGTCATCCATGATCTCGTAAAGAGATTTGTTTGATTCTAAAAGAGTGCGTAACTCTTTAACTCCTATTAGTCTTTTCATGTGAACTTCTGCGTTTTAATTATTTCATTCTTGTTAGCTACGCTGTGTTTGTCACCGATGTAGTAGTTCCAGTACGCTTCGACTGAACAGTCTGACTTGTACTGATCAGGCATGCACTGAGGCGGTTGCGTTAGGTATCCACCTGCAGGCATTCCAACAGGCGGTTGCTCCAAAGCATCTTTACACTTAGTAATAGTTAGATGTTCTTTGCCATACCTCCTAGTGTACTCCTCACCTAACGCTAGCATGTGGTTGTACAGCCAATAGTAATTCCATTGGTTATCTCTAACCCACACAGTTGAAGGGTGGTTGTAGTGTGCTTTCTTGTATGGTACGTTGTCGCCATTACCGTAATGGTGGTGTGCTGTGCATAGCATCTGTGCTGATTCAAGTATCATCTTTACTACATGCTTGTCGTACATGTAGCTAGCAGCTACAGCTGGATCTTCGTGCAAATAAAATATATTCATTTTTATTCATCGTATTTATCGTATTCTTTGTAGTTAGGTTCTTCAAAGTCTTCGTTAGCTAACTCTTGCATACAGCTACAGAAGTTTTTATCGTCCAACAAGAAGGACATATCGTGCTTGTTTTTACCGTACCCATAGTATACGTGGTCTATGTCTACACTAAGACCTTCAGGGTAATCTACAACATGGTAAACTAGCGTAGCTTCAATGCCATAGTCTAATTCAAATAATACTTCTCGTTTATCCATCTTTACTTTCTTTTAGTTTATCTAATTCTTCTTTATATTGCTGTGCTATAAGCTCCCAAGCCATAGCCTTCTTAAGTAGCTCTGTCTTAGTGTGTGCTTTAAGCACGATCTTTCTATCTTCTTTTGATATAAGATCTAGTGGGTTAAATTCTTGTTCTTTACTCATATTCATCTGCTTTTATACCCCATAACATATCACGTGGCATCTCATCGAATACCACCATGCTATTCTTTTCATTGGGTGCGTTTTGTACTAAGGTCATTGCCTGTTCTCTTGTTAGTGAGTGGAATAGGATATCCTTCTTAAAGTCATCCTTGTACACTCGGTATACTGCATAATTATTCATTGTCGTTTTCTTTTTCATCAGCGTATTCACACGCATCATTGTATAAATTACTATTGCATTGTAGTATGTACTCCGCAAAGTTATCATACCACTCTAGTGCTTTGTCCTTATCCATTGTTATTTATATGTATGTGTTTCCCTCTACATCGGTGTAAGGTGGATGAGGCCATTCTTTAATAAATTCTACTACTGCATTGTAAACATCTCCTAAGCACCTTGTAGATAATGCATCCTCAATGCTTTGTATGCGTTCACGTTGTAGGTGGTCAATCTGTTCTATTACAGGCATCAACCAATCCCATGATTTGTCATAAGGTAGGTAGGGTTCTTCAACCTCAATACCCATAGGAAACATATCATCTACATCAGTATAGTAACACACTCCTTCTTTGATTGATAGCCCCATAAATTCTGCTATTAGTTTATTGTTCTCCATCGTTGTGCTCTTTAATAAATTCTACTACTGCGTCATACAGTCTGTTGATATCTGCATCAATTACCGCATCAATTAATAGTGTTCTAAGTTGGTCGTCGCCTGAGAAGTTAGGTGTGAACATACACTTCTTATGGACAGGCATGAGCCAATCCCATGATGTGTGGTATTGTAGGTCTAACCCATGTAGACGAGTTGAGTCGCCCATAAATTCTGCTATTAGTTTGTTATCGTTCATAGTTCTTCGATTTTATTTTGTAAGTCATCTATCATAGATAGAATCTCTTTAACCTCATCGGTTTCTCCGTAATCAAGTATATGCTCATATATACTATCTAATTGTGCCATTACTATTGTATTCATTTTGTTTTGGTTTAATTGGTTCATCCATATCCATTCTTTCTTTATCATTTTGATCTTGTTTTGTTGTGCTGTCTACACCGCAAATAGCTTCAGCTAGTCCTTGCATACTGAATGATGCGAACCCTGATTGTGTTTTTCGTTTACGTTTGTTCATTGTACTATGTCGTGGTAGAAGATGTGCTTACCATCTTCACTGATGTAACCTGCATCGATTAGGGCTGATGCAGTTCGCCCATAATGTCCTTGTAGCGTCCATGCTCTACCACTTTTGATTAGTTCAGAGAATAGCTGTAGTATTCCCGCTTCGTCTATGTCCCCACACTCGTAGGCAATTATTTTGTCTGTTATATCCATGATTAAAATTGTTCTTTTATTAGTTGTACTTTCTCTGTGTCTGTTAATTCATCGCTATCGAGTATGTTGATTAGATAGCACTCAAATTCTTCTGTATTCATGCGTACACTATTTCTGTGTTATTAACTCTTTCTATTGCTTTGGCTAGATTCTCTAGTGCATCTACTCTTTCACGCAGTACACCCTCATCTTCAGGATAGTATTCGTAATACCCCTGAATATCCCAATAGCACTCATCGTGATCGTATGCATCTCCCTGTGATGTTAGTTCTTCTAGTGCGTCTTTTACTTTGTAGTATCTTGTCAGTAAGTTCATGATGTATATTTTATTGGTTTATTTCAATTAGCTTTCCATTTACTTCTTCGTATTGGTACTCGCTCTCATCTTCCCATGCAGTCCAAAAGTATTCCTCGTTATTGTACGCTTCGTTAAGTATAAAGTCGTCAGACAATTCGTTGTATTCATCTACATTCCATGAGCGAATAAGTTTAATTAAGTCTGCTTCATACTTTACACAAGTGTCGTCATTCACAAGGTATCCTTCATTCATTCCTTCGCCCGTTACTGAGCATTGTCTTGCGTATTTCATAGTTTCTTTACTTTGTAATCTATAAGTTCAGTATCGCATTGCTCAAGCTCTCCATTAGCTATCTCATCCCAAACCATATCATATGGTTCATGTAGTTCACGATGCTTGTTCCATTCGAAGTTGCCCGTAACGCACTGCGTTATCTGCTCTTTTGTGAAGTTGTCAGGTAGCTCTACCTCGACTGTTGTGGTGTATGTACGAACCACTTCTATTTCAAATGTTTTCATCTTGGTCTAGTATTATTTCTTTAATTTCACAGAACGACATTTCGTCGATTTCATCTTTTGTGTAATGGTCTTTGCATAATTGGTATGCGTGTTCCCATGGGCAGTAGTTTGTATTTTTCATGATTATTGGTTTTTTGTCCATGTTTCGTATGCAAAGTCTATTGCATTGTTGATTTCCACTGCGTCTTCACGAGTGATTGTGTATCCTTCCATTCGGTACACTTCGATAATGTTATCTATTATGTCATTCATTTCGATCGGATTTGTGTCCACTAGGCGGACGATTAATAGTCTTTGATGATAGTGCTGATGCCGAACTCTCGTGCAACATAGTTGATGTGTTTCTGTGTAGTCATAGACCACCACCCCATTTGTACCATAGGTTCGCCACGTTTGAACGTAGCAACGTGCGTCTTGTAGCTGTACACTTCGTACTCTCCATTGTCCGCTTGGCGGACAGAAAGGTTTTGCTTGTATTTATCTAACTTCATGTTTATTGGTTTAATTTGTTAGTTTCTGTATCTTGACAAGAGTGTGAAATATGTGACCTTCGCCACCCTCACCATCTTCATCTATTGTCTCATCGTAGTGTGTTCGCTCGGTATCGTAGTTGTAGTCTACTAACTCCATAGATAACTCTCCAAGCTCGTCAAACTTCTCGCGTATTTGCTCATTCTCTTCACGCAGGTCTACAAGTATACTTCCTCTTTCCCACTTGAGTTCCTCGATTTCTGCACGTAGCTCTGTTAGGAGTTTGCCTTGCGCCTCGATTGTTTTTAATAATTCTTTGCTCATGTTTATTAGTTTAATCCATTCTGTAATCAATGTATTCATCATACACTTCTGATAGGTATGCAATTGTGTCATCACCTACGGATACGTTTAGTGTTTCCGTTACGTTGATGTATAGTCTACCGCCTACTTCTTCGCTTGGCGTATTGTGGTGTGCATTAAGCACGAATGATGCTTTCTCTAATTGTGTCATAGTAATATATCTTTTTGGTTTTTGCAGTCGTAGATTGCTATTTCTCCATGCTCCTTCGCTAACTTCGTAGCTACGTCAAGGCTGTAGATGTGTTGCACAAGGTCGAAGTATATCTGACCTTCGTATATCCATGTACCTACACCAAGTCCAGCTGCGTACTTGTACATACGATACGTGTCTTTGTGTTCATCAAGTAATACGTCATACTTTCCCCATAGTTGTTTGAACTTAGCGTAGTGTTCGCCTACGTCAGCGTATGCACTGCTGATAAATCCCCCAAACAGCATAGTGGTTGGTTCAGTTACACCGCCTACGATGTAGCCTTCGGTTGGGTTGGTAGTGCCGTCTGTAAGGCGTGTAAACCCGCCATCTAGTAGCGTGTTGATGTACGCCAGTCTGATTGTGTGGTCTTGTGTCATATTCCGATCGATTTTTTGTCCGCTAAGTGGACAATGTTAAACTCTGATTGCATATCTGCTAGTGCCTCGTGCATAGCTTGTAGTTCTTGGTCGTTCATAGGTTCTAACTATTAAGGTAAAATACTTCGATTACTGATTGGAGGTCGTGGCTATTTACTACATTTACCCTAAGATGTTGTCTAAGGTGTTTGCACGTCTTTGCATAACTTAGTGGCTCGATGTCAAAATGTTCGCCATAGCTTCCCGCTATCTCGTATGCTCTCTTAATGTTAGTGTAGATGCCTAGCACTCCATCTTCTGAGCCTCGTACTAAATAAACTTTTTTCATGATTGAATGAATTCTAAGATTTCCATTGCCTTATCCATCGCATACGTGCGTTGTTGCGTCATTGTACCACATGTTTGAGGTGTTGGTAGCATTACACTATATGACTTGTCTTTGATAGTCATTGTGTGGAATTCGTGTCCGCGTTGTATAGCGTTAGCCATCTCGCGTTGATGATGTATCTTCTGTTGAAGCGTCATGATTTCTATGATGATAGTGAGCGACAAAGTAATGTCCGCTAGGCGGACAATACCAAGTCTACTCTGTTAATAAATGTTAAGCAGTTACTTCTTCTGCTTCAGTCAGTTCGATTGTTGCAAGTCCAAGTCCTAGCTTGTTGCATAGTTGTTGGTGTACAAACTCAAGTGTTCCTATCATTTGCGCCTCAGTTAAACCTTTGGCTTCGATATTGTAGTTCTCATCTATCGTGAGCCTTGCCTTATCGCTGAAGGATTGGAATTGAAATAATACCTTCGGCTTATCTTCTGCGTCAGGCTTGAGGAAGGCTAGCAGTCCTTTGATTGAGTAGGTCGCTGTTTCTACGCTGTCAATGTATCTCTGTACATCCTCAGCCTTTACCTCCGCTGATTTTCTTAACTCACCGAAGTACGTCTTTTTGTATCCGTATGCCTGAACCAATTCGTCTCGCTTCATGCGTTTGTCTTTGGGTGTGCATTTCCAAATTTCGTAACCTTCAGCGCATAGCCTACCGATTTCTAGTTGTACATTGAAGGCGTTTAGACTTCCTTTCATTGCCTTTGCGTTTAGCTTAAGGACTTTCTCGATGTTTGATTTTAAGTTATTCATAACTATTTTATTTTAGTATTGTGCGCATTTGTGCGCTTGTTTACTTGGGTT
>Ga0098037_1001054_pt1 | contig 12871 bp, 3 predicted proteins | sample 5_EtaG_FD_75050 | JGI IMG/M metagenome (GOLD analysis project Ga0098037, IMG submission 75050) | Marine viral communities from the Subarctic Pacific Ocean - 5_ETSP_OMZ_AT15132 metaG | ecosystem: Environmental > Aquatic > Marine > Oceanic | place: Pacific Ocean | collected 2015-01-08 | reverse complement strand
AGTTTCTCTCTGTTTGCAACATAGGCTTGATATCCTACACTATCTGTATTCACGATGGCGGTTGAAGAACCATCGCGATACAGATTTCTATGATCTTTGACCGGAATCTTACTCATTATGCTAGTGAAATCGCTCTGAAGTTTCTAATCATTGGAACAGTTGCCTGATTTGTAGAAGTACCAATTACCTTGATCCTGAATGATCTGAAGGATGGTAGTTGGTCTACACTAAACTTATATTCTCTGTATAGGGAGATATTGGGATTAGGTACAAAGACATCAACCTTAGGTACGTCTAGATCGGGAGTTCCATTACTATTTCCTTGACTTAGAATAGTTCCATTTGGATTAAAGTTTCCAAAACCAGGGAAAGGAACAAAGATCACATCATCAACAGGTCCATCTTGATTCAACGAATAGAAACATCTCAAATCTGCACCCTGTGGAACATATCCATCCAGGAAGACCTGTAAAGCCGATGCTGGATTTGCAAGAACCACATTCTTGGTCACATAGAAGAATCTATTAGGATCATTTGTTGTATTATTGACTCTAGGATCAGTAGAATAGTCTGAAACAGGTTCATCAATTCTATTTGTAGTGAATATTACAGAAGCCTGGTTAAGATCAACAGCTGGTGAGATTCTTGTATCCTCGGATAGTAGATCCAAGTTCATTGTGAATGACTTGTTACCAGGAAGTTCATCTAGGTAAAGATTTTCATTAACACTAGAAGCTACAATTCTTGGTTCAAAGAAGAAGTTTTCCTGTCTCAAAGAAACTTCCTCAAATCCCTTATCAATGAATGATGGTTCATTGCCAGATACACTTGTTCCACTAGTAGTCCTAATAGATGGTGCAATATTGGTACCTGTTGGTTCCATAGTATTGACCTTAGGAATAATCATCTCAAAAGGAACATTATATGTTGCTCTACCTCTAGGACCACCACCTTGAGTAGTTTCATTGAAGAAGAGTTTTTTCAACCCAACTCCACTACGATCTATTCCAACATTGGTGTCACTCATATCAATCTTAACAGGATAAGTGTCAAGAGTGATTCTACTACCATTGGTAGCTGCGTTGAGATTATGAGTTCTATTAATTCTCCTCAAGGAAACACCATTAAGTTCGTACTTATAAACAAGATTGTTTACAGTATGTCTTCCTACCTGGGTGCTATCGACACCCCTAGTGATACCTGTAAGGGTGTTTCCAGACACTCCAGTGTACGCGATAACCTCATTACCAATCTTTACATAACCAGGGTTAGTTGCCCCAACTCCAATACCCTCAAACTCACCAAAGTTGGTTGGAGTTATGGAACTAGCGATTGAGATAGGTGTAGTAGCTGTGAGTGAATATTCAGCAGTTAGTTCAACTGGTTCTGTCTTTGTGTTCATTCCACTTAGGGTCACAACATTTCCAGTTGCGTGCATCCCATGGTTTCTATGGAATACATCAAAGTGAAGACCATCACTAACTTCTCTAATAGGTGATAGTGGATTGACAACTCCAGGATGGTTGAGAGCTGTAGTTACACCACTGTTGTTAGTGTAGAGAAGAGTATTGGATGCTCCGGTGGAGAACGTACCCTGAACACCTTCTATGACTAACTCATTCTCTCCGTAAATGTCATTTACAGAAAGTTTCATACCTTCACCAAGTGAAAGATTGCCAATACTGATAGGTTGTAGAATATCACCAAGTGTATATCCTCTACCACCATTAACAATAGTAGCTCCAATAGCTATCCCATCTTTAATAGTAATGTCTGCGGTTGCATCAACTCCATTACCGGTCAAACTTGTAAGTGCTACACCAGTAAAGGTATAGTGACTACCAGAGGAGGGTGTAAACCCAGTACCAACATTCGTAAGTGTCAGTGTGCTAGTAACTGAACCAGCTAATCCAACAAATCTACCACTAGCGTTACTGCCAACCTGTGTAATCAAATTACCATTACTGATACCAGTATCTGTAACAGTAGTTCCCAGTCCAACTCTGACGGTGTTTGAAACCATCGTGAGTGGATTAGGTCTCATTACCTTATATTCATCTGGTTCTGGTGGGTTGAAGAATTGAACGGAACCATTAGGAACAAAGTCAGCTCTAAACAGTTGGAAGGTAAGATCTTCATACTGTGAAGGTGTCCATACAGAAGCGTTCTGTGACTTATACAATGAACCCAGAAGTCTCTGTGTAGAAACAAGTACCTGTCCTTCTTCTCTACCCAGTGTAGATACATCAGACTCACCGAGTCTAGAGATCCATACAGCATATTCTGTAGAGTTGGAAAGAATGATCATTGCATATTCTCTCTGTCCATTCAGATAAACAGGAGATTCAAATGTGAACTTAGTAGCAACACTAGCATCATTAGATACTGTAATTTCTTCTGGACCTTTGGATACTTCAGAGTATGCCAAGATTTTCTGAGAAGGTGTACCAAGTTCAACTTCACGAATTTGAACAGTAACAGGAGTACTATCATCTTGAGGAACTCTCTCAAAGTAGATATCCATACTGGTGAGATAGACACCACTTGTATCATCAACAATGAAGGATTGTGCAAGAGGGTCAGTATACTCACCAGTTAGTCTAGATCCTGTAGAAGTTGTGGTAGCGCTAGCCGAAGCAGAGTCGCCAATAGTTCTAGTTTCAAGGAAACTATCATCAGTTTCGACTCTAGCATTTCTCAGGGAAAGTGTAACTTCCTGAGTATTGTCCATGTCACCTTGTGAGTAGAAGATCTCTTCTGCTGCGGTTGTGATAACACCAGGGACACGACTATCAATAGGTGAACTACTCAGTCTCAATCTGGATCTACCAGTTTCAAATGTGGGGTTAGATGGATCACTAGAAGCTGGTACTCTGAAGTTACCAATGAGTGTTCCTAAACGATCACCAATCAATCTAACATTAGTGACTCTAGCTTCAGCGTTACTATTAGCTCCTCTTAGGATCATATTAGTAGCAATAAATCCTACAAACTCAGGATTCGCATCACTAGCCAAACTGAAAGTATCAATATTCAGAATTGTAGAAGTTTCAGAATATGTCTCTGGAATTCTCTCTGATCTATTGTATGGACTTCTTTCGAAGATATCGGTTGGTCTATTATAGGGACCATACTTGTGGTTGGGTGTAGCAACTCTAGCTACAATAGCAGCTCTGGTAGATTCTTCATCATCATTAGTATTATCTTCAGATGGCATGATACCAGCAATTGCTTCTTCTACCTGGAAAGTTCCAGAGACCATTTCAATCTCTATCAACTTAGGTACACAGAACCTTGCTACATCCACATTATCAAAGAATGGATATACCTGAGTAAAGGGTTTCAGTCTTGTAGATGTGAACTCAATATTACGAGCTCTCATGAACTGAATAACTTCACGAGATACAATACGATCACCTAGTGATTCTGTGTCGATTTGTTCGGCTACACTATGTTGTCTACCTCTTCTTTGTTGTTGAAGATCGACACCAACTGTACCAGAAACTGTAGTTGAAACTGTAGTGTGTTCTTCTTCGACCCTAAAGCTACCTGGTGCTTGACCATTTCTACGATCAAGTTGTCTTTGTGCTCTTCTTCCACCACCTCTGAACATAGTCGCAAATTCATCTGCCGTTCCTTGTCGGGGAGATGTACTTACTTCCGTAGATGATGAAGCACTTAGATCAAAACTTACATCAACACCCATGGTTTCCCATGATTGCCAGATAACTGGAGAAAGACCAGATCTTGAACCATCAGCATGTGTTGTAACTTCAGCTCCAAGTGACTCAGCCACACCCAAGAATGAACCCTCTTGAAGGACATCACGAAGTTCCATCTGGTTAACATCAATCCAGACATCAACATCAGGTTCAAATCTTAATGAACCTTCCCAGAATCTAACAAGGAAAGGAGTTACACTCTCAACCCTAGTAGCGAAGGGTTGTCTCAACCAAGAAGTTTCACTGTAATCAAGAGTGATCATCTGACCAGATCTCTTAATATTTGTTCCAAGAATATCGGCAAATCTAGCATCCTGATTTGGTGCATTAGTTGTACCAATACCAGCTATTGTAGTGTTACCAAGTTCTAGATTAAGAGCTGTAGTAAAGTGAGAAGGTCTAAGAACCTTATTCTTTCTGTCAATACTATTTCTCACACCAATTGTAGTATCTTGGGCTTCAAGACTTGAGAAATTATCAACAAATATGCCAGACTTAAATCTATTCAAACCATTAGCATCTGGAACAAATTGATTAAGAGTTGCACTTTCCAGTTGATTCAGTGAAGTGTAGTATTCTAGATTTTTAACTCTCTGTTCAATCTTTGAAATATCAGACATCTGATATCTCTTGTGTTGGATGAATGTGGTTTTTGAATCTGAGGGTGAATAAAGATATGGAGAAAGATAAACATTAGCCAGATTCATGGCACCCGTTACCTCATCAGGAGGTGATGGATTCTCAGCAGGAGCTCCTTTTTTGACTATCAAATTACCATCTTTGTCGAGATAAACTCTATCAATTCTACCCAAATAGAAGTTATAGTCAAGAGAAATAGATTCATCAGATGCAATCACATTTGTTGAACTATGTTGTCCACCATTAAAGTTTCTACCAAAGAATTCTAAAGGAGATCTGCTACCAATACCACCAGAGTCTTTAGATACTCTTGGTCTAGCATCAATCATATCTGATGTTCTCTCACCTTGGAATGATGTAATCTCAACACCATAATCAAATGCATTATATGAGTCAACCAGAGTGATATCACCAGTATCTGATGCATCATACTCAGCTGAGAGATAATATGCTCTCAATTTTCTTGTAGGAACTGCACTTTCCTCTTTTCTTACGATTCTTGAGAAATCATAAATTGTGTTTCTCTGTCCACTTTGGAATTTGAAGTTATTAGTGACATTTGTGCTGTTTAGAGCCAAATCTGCAACAATAGCACTTACACCAGAAATAGTAAATCTAATAACCTCTCCAGTCTCAAATTTTGAGTTATTTTCGTAGATAAAGTTAATACTTGTATTAGATTTTTTAGTAATATACTTAGCTTTAGCTCCACTAATAGATCCAATAATCTCTTCACCAATAATAAGGTCATTTGTTGTATTATTTGGACCATCAAGTGAAGCAGTGGTCATACTTGGTGATTCTGGATCATTTCCATCCAGTGATTCAAACACACCATAAAGTAACATAGCATCTGGAACACCCAAGGAGATGATAGAGTCTTGAACTCTAGTTCCAAATGGGAAATTACCAAAAGTTAGTCCATCATTAAGAGTACTACCAGTAGTTCCAGAACCACTATCACTAGATCTGGATATAACTACAGATTCTGCTACTTTTTTGGTTTTTACCTTTGCCCTTACTCTAGATTTTCTCAAAGTAGCTGTTAGTTTAGCTCCAGTATTGTTGGAACCCAGACCATTAATGGTAAGTTGAGTTAAACCAGAGGAAAATACAAATCTGTCCTGTGTCAATACTTCAATAGAACCATCAGAACGAACTAAAGTATATCTTTCTTCGTCGAAGGGTAGGAATACTTCATTTGCATCAGCTGTAATAGTTCCAGTTGAGTTATTTGTGATATTTACATTAAATCCCTTTCTGATAACCAGGTTTGCGTTATCTAAATTGGTCGATTCAATATTATACTCTGGCATCAAGCTGTAAAGTGACTCATTATTAGCTGAATTTCCTCCACTTGTTCTCTGGAGAGAACTCTTAACAACAGAAAAGTCAGTAACTTGAACGGCAGTCGTAGGAAGACCACCTTCACGATAAGCTGTAATAGTAGTAACACCACTAACTTGGATAGAATTGGTGTTTACTTGTGTAACTTTAGCAAAACTTGGGAAATCATTCGTTGGAATAGAGAACTGAACAAGATTTCCTGTAGTAACAATACCAGGCCATGCTGTTCCTGGTGAATTTATGGTTGAAATGCCACTATGATGAGCCGTAATTGATGCAATACCAATTACTTCACTTACTTGAGGAATAATATCAGCTGTATATGTACCAGCAGCACCTACAAGTGTATAAAGTGACTGAACATCGGAGATTTCAAAGTTATGAACATCTACTGCACTTCTAGAATTGTCAGAAACACCATTAAACTCTAGTCTTTCGCCAGTAAAGAAGTCACCCTGAACACAATATGCAGTAAGAGCTGTTCCAGCACTAATAGGATGTCTCAAATAAGCTGTTGCACCACTTGACTTACCTTCAATAAAGGTTGGAGTGGTTAAAGTTGCAGCCTCATTGAGTTCCAATTCAGTGTAGACTTGTAAATCAAAGAGGGAAACATCCCATCTGTTGGTATCAGGATATACGCTGTCATATGAACCAGACTCTAGAGCTGCATCATAGAATCTAGCAACGCCAATTTCCTTACCAGGAATAGCCGTTGAGTTATCTCCAACTCTAGTATCTCTGAGACTGATAACATTATCGGTATCAAATCCAAGAACAGGAGAACCAAAAGCTCTATTGACTTGAAATGATGGACCAAAAGAGAATTGAATAGATCTATTTTCCCTAAGTTTAGTAGTTCTGGGTTTCTCAAAATCAAGGAAAGTTGGTCCTCTAACTTCTACCTCATATCCTCTAACATAAGCTTTGCCTGGAGAGATCTTGTAGATACCAAGATCATCACTAGGAGTATTTCCTTGTGATGTTACTTGTCCTGGATTGTAGATACCTCTATTACCATATCCATTATTTAAACTATCATGAACAGTGGTAAGAAAGTCACGAACATAATAATGTCCAGACTCATCAAAAGTTCTTCTAGCTAATTCATCACCTAGGATATTGTATTCTGTTCCACTATTGACTTCTCTTAGAATACCATTCTGAACTTCAGCCAACTGGATAAAGTTTTGATCATCAAAATCATCAGCCAACTTCTTGAAAAGGGTGGCAGAAATCTTCAATCTATCAGCACCTGGTGCTGTATAGTTATTAAATCCCTGTGCATTATCTGTTAGAGTAGGATCTTCGTCAGAAGATACAATACTCTCTTTAACATTCAAACCAACTCTGTAGGATGGTGTATTACTATACTGATCAAGAATTAAAATTTGATCAAATACGTCAACAAAATGTCCTCTTAAAAAATATATACCATTACTTAGTGCAAATGCACTACCAGTTGCATTAGCATTTGTGGTTAGTGCTTTAGCAAAACCTTCATTAGCCCCAATAAAGGTAGTTGCAAAAGTAATATTCTCTGTGGTGAGAAGAATCTCATCATCAAAGAATGTTTGTGTTGCAGCATCAGTTGTTGATGACTCAAAGTAGTCAACGTAGAGAGTGTAATTTCCTCTCTCTGATTCCTCGTTTGTAATATATGAACTTACTCTTGCAGTCACACCCGACTGTTGTCCAACAATCAACTTACCAATAAGTTGATCTAGATACAGAGAAACAGGAATTCCCAAATACTCAGGTTCAATCTGAATAGCATAATAACTACTCAAGTATGACAGTTGTCCTGGAATAACTTTAGCACCTTCTCTGAAGAAGTGCGTTCCCATATCCTCAACCTGATTCTGAAGAATCGATTGAAGATTGTTTAGTTCTCTAGCTTGAACTGGGTATGCTGGTTTGAATAGAACCTTATAGTAGTTACTTTGCGGATCAAAGTCGTCAAAATAAGGAGCTACATTAAGATTAGTTTCCTGGGGCATGATTTCTTAGAACTGCAAGATAATTTTAACGTCTTCTTTCTGTGATGAAGACCTCGTAACTGAAGGTCTGTTATCAACGTAAATGATATCACCCGAGAACTTTTGACTCTCTGGATTTGCTAACCCATTTACGAAATTCTGACCCAGATAGTAGGTACGACTATTTAGAACCGTTGAGACACCTTGGAATTCGGTGTTAATTCCTAAACTAACTGATCCACCATTAATAGTGAGACTACCACCACCTGTGATATTTGAAGTAAATTTATTGGATCTAAATCCATAGACTGGAGATGCATCAAGAGTACCATCAGAACTAAAACCTGAGTTTGTTCTGTCCTGCCAATACTTTAAAACACCTGTGACTTGATCATATGACACAACCCTACCGACAGCTGTAGAACCAAGTCCAACAGTTTGTGTGATCTCAGAGTCAGCTGTAAATACTGCCGAACTATAACCAATACCAGTAAGTCTCAGTGCATAAAGTGCACTAGCCTTATCAAGTGTTAGGATCGAAGATGAGTTATAGGATGTTGGATTTTCAATCATTCCAACACGAGCAAACTGGTTACCCGTAATGAAATCAGGGTTCTCAGTATCATTCTCAAATCTAGCATATGTGAGTACATTGTATGCACCTAACTCACGATAGATGTCAGACCCATGACCACCTGCTGGAGGGACAATAACATTGAATATTGGTGAAGTTGTTCCAGTAGGAACATTACCTGCTATAAGATCAACAGTTCCATACGAATATCCTTCTCCACCTTTCGAAACGGTAATAGTTTCAACTTTAGAATCATTATTGATAACAATAGTTGCTTCTGCACCAAATCCATCACCAAGAATTGGAACTCTTGTGTATGTTGAGTTGGCAGTTCCCATACCAACACCACGATTTTTAATTGTTACAACTTTGAGTTGACCACTTGATGCTGCGTTTTGTCTTACAGGTGTATCATCTGTATTTGTTTCCCAGTTATTAGGAACAGGAATGTAGTTAGTCGAATCAAACTTAATAGCTTGACTTGGTTTGATCGTATACAAATACTTCCAGATATAACCATCACCACTGTTACCTGCCTCCCTAGGTTCCAGATCGGTGAATGTTGGTTCATCCAATGAAGGTCCACCCACAAAGTTATTTTCTGGAGTGGCGTTATTATACAGACAGATATAAACTCTGAAGTCAGAGTTCATAACATAGTAGTTTGCTGAGTAGATATCAAACGAACCCGATGGTTGTGATGGGTTATTACGAGTGATATCACTTCTCCACATATCATAAGTGATACCTGAAGCCCACTGAATTTTTCTCACAACTTGACTGACATCAGAAGAGTTGATCTTCTTCATCGCCAACATTGTGTCCCAATAATCATTAGCCTGATCCAAACTATCCTTCGGAGCAGGGGGACTAGTATCCCAATCAGATTGATAATCTTCTGGGTTAGGAAGTCCAATAAATGCGTAGTAAGAATTAGAGCTGGTTTGAACACCAGCCACAAAATTCTTCGCATTTAAGATACGAAGTTGATCAGTAATTATTGCAGCCATTTTGGGAGGACTTTTTGTTATTTATCGTGGAAAAAGATTACTTTTTGAAGAGATCAATTGCCAAACTACCTGTATCGATATTGGCACCATCACTTACTCTTCTTACAAAGAAATCAGCGTGTGTAGTAAATCTACTAACACCAATACCAACAGGAGTTGTTGCAGGTGTATAATCATTCATACTGGTTTGTATAACATAATCTGTTGCGCTGGAATATGCGGTAGCAAATGTCGCTCGGTATTGACCAGCAGCTACTTGTGAAGCAGTGACTCCAGGAGTTCCAGTCCATGCTGGTGAACCACCAAGAGAAATCTCACCTATTTTACTATCAGGTGGTGTGATAATTGTTGTTGTAGAACCAGTGATTGGAAGAGCTGAAGTTGGTGGAGTGAAATTTCCTGTATATCTTGCTGATTTGGAAACTCTGATATCATCAATATTACCTTCAAACCGACCAGCATCACCAGTGATACCATAGTAACCAACCACAAAAGATTGATTTGTTTGATCACTAATTTCAAGGTCAACAAGTTGTTCATTAACAGTATTTCCAGATTCAGTACCATCAAAATAGAAGTGAATCGAACCATTAGTCTCCCTTACAATAGCGATATGATGCCATGCATTATTTGCAAATGTGGTGGACGACAAGTCCTGCAGTATAAATCCTGAACTAGAATTTCCAGCTTGACCACCTCCAGTATTGCTACTACTTGCATTAGCCCAATAGAACCTGTAAGTGTTACCACTACCTATGTAATAGTATCCAATTTTCCAGTTGTGATTGGTACCAGTATTTGGATGAAAATTTGAAAATAATATCGAAGAATTTGTAATAGCAGTAATTGTTGATGGAAGTTTAGAAGAATTAAAATAGAACCACCCTTCAAGTGTCCAAGCACCCTCAAAAGGATAATATGTGGATCCTGAATTATTTTGTGTAAAGTTTATGCCACTATTGGCAACTTGAAATCTCGCAGATTTTGTTCCATATTTTGTTGGTGCTTCGACTAAATCAATTTGACTAGTTGTCGGGGTTCGTCCATCCTTTAAGTTGGTAACGGCACCAATGTTTGCTTGATCGAAATTCATACGAATCATCGTATTATCCCAATCACTATCTGCCTGATTTACAGTTGATGGAGCCTCTGATAGAAATAGTGCTCTCCAAGTAGTTCCATCATAGTAATATGGTTGACCACCAATTTGTTTAAATTGTCCAGTGGTTCCTGCTGTACTAACAACTGTTGGATTATTGTGTGAGAGTGTAAAAGATGGTGAACTAGTTATTCCAGTAGATGTGCCAGTACCAACATCAAGATTGTCAGAATAAACTGTTGCCCATCTATTAGTGTTTGTACCTAAGTTATATGTTGAATCAGTAAATGGAGTTATGTTTTTGAAAGAAGTGTCGGAAGTTCCAAATCTAACATCTTCGAGAAGATCTGCACCACCATTATATCTATTGTATACTGATATACCATTAGTTAAATTAAATCTAATCGCAGGACTGGTTCCACTCGCTGGAGAAAATCTAATATCAAATTGTGATGAAGAATTTCCTAGTGTGAGGTGACCAGTACCAGTATCAAGATTAGTGCTATCTATATCTCCAGTGACCGTTATACCAGTATTAGTAGTGGTTAGTTTTGAACTACCTTGATAAAGAAGATTAGAAGATCCAGATGTAACCTCAAGACCAAGATTAGCCGTGGTTTCTGATGTACCACCATATACATGTAGTCCATTTTTAGCTATGACGACTAAATCACTAGCACCTCCTGCACCATTATTTTGAGCGTGAGCAATATATGCTTTTTGATCGCTAGATCCATAAATTTGAAATGGATTATTAGAAGCAGTATCCATTGAGATACCCTTACTAGAACTAAAACTAATAGTTTGATTAGTAGTAGCACCTCTAGAAGTCACATCAGCAAGAGTATCAGATCCTCCCCCTCCACCACCGCCACTGCTATAATTAACAATATTGAGAGTAGAAATACCAGTAATACCAGCACCACCACCTACGAATTGTGTTGCAGTAGCATTGCCAGTTACTGTAAGTCCACCAGACAAGGTGGATATTCCACTTACTTCTAAGAAATCAGTTCTTAAATTATTAGTATTAGCGATACCAGTGTTGGTAATGGTTACATTACCAGTCGATCCACTCAAATTAATACCAGTTCCAGCTGAAACACTAGTAACTGGAACTGCAAGTGTTGTTCCGTCACCAATAGTGGTATAAATCTCACTAAAATTTGAGTTCGCCTTAACAGCACCATCAATTAGACTGTCACCTGTTCCATCATTAGGCGAAGAACCAGTACTTATTCCTAACTTGGCCATGGTAGTTCTATTTGGTAAAAGTATTTATTATGATGTATAATCCCTGAATTTCAAAGGTTCAAATCTAGACAGAAGACCAGAAGAAGAAATTCCAATGATTCCATTGTTACCATAGAAGTTAAATTCTTGTGGTGATGTTCTTCCTTCGAATTGTATCTTACCCCAACTAAATCTACCCATATTAGAAGCAGAACTAATTCCACCCGCATAGACAGTAAAGGTTCTAGTATCAAAGGTGAATGTGGAGGAGTCGAAGGTAATCAAAGAAGAGGAGAATGACTCAGTTGAGATATTACCAACATTGGTAAATACTCTTCTCACAGTAGTATTACCAACACCAATAACATTTTTCTCAAGGATGTAGGTGCTCTTAACTTGATACACACAATCAATGAATGATGTAGTAACTCCTATCGGAGTTCCATCATTAGATTTGGAATCAATAGTCTCATTTGTGTCAACATTTGAGCTGAATACTGAGAAGTAATCACCAGTTCCAATACCACTAACAGTGATGCCAGTTCCAACATACTCATTATCTCTCATAAACGAATCAGTAGGAATATAGAAATCAAGAATTATTTCATTTCCACCAGATACAGTTGATAGGCCAAATCCAACCAAAATACCATAATCACCACTATAATCATCAACACCAATCTCTTCTCTTACGATAGTTGGCTCAGAGATGAGAACTAAAGGAGGATTGGTATTCGTATAACCAGTCCCAGAATTGGTCATACTTACAACACCAACACTATCACCTGACAATGTGAGTGTTCCTGTTGCTCTTGTTCCATCAGAAGGATTGGAGATACTCAGTGTTGGAGATACAGTGTATCCAGAACCAACGTTAGTTACATTAACAGAAACAGTTCCAAGATCAGAAACAATAGCTGTAGCAGATGCTGAAACTAAAGTATCTTGAGATAAGATTTTGATCTTGTTCTGGAAATCTCTAGTACCGGACTCAGTGAAAGTGTTAAAGAGAGGTCTTACACTATCAACATAAGCAATTGTTGAAGCCAAACTGATTGGTTGAATCAGATAAGAAGTTGGATAAATCATAGGTTCATATTCAACTCTATCCTTACCTATTTCTTGTCCATTAATGATCTTATCAACTTGTTGCTTACACCAAGTCAAAGGTCTACTGAGAGTTGTATCATTAGTAACACCAGGACCACTATAGGTAGTGGTTTGAACACTGTCAATAGTATTAATACCAACAACAGTTCTCACATCTT
>Ga0098037_1001052_pt1 | contig 12907 bp, 7 predicted proteins | sample 5_EtaG_FD_75050 | JGI IMG/M metagenome (GOLD analysis project Ga0098037, IMG submission 75050) | Marine viral communities from the Subarctic Pacific Ocean - 5_ETSP_OMZ_AT15132 metaG | ecosystem: Environmental > Aquatic > Marine > Oceanic | place: Pacific Ocean | collected 2015-01-08 | reverse complement strand
GGCTAATAAGGAAAAAATAAAAGCACGTTCAGCTGACCGAAATAAAAAACAAAGGGCTCGTAATAGAGCATATGTTAAGGAGGCAAGAGAAAAAGCGTGTTGTATAGATTGCGGAGAGACTAATAGTATATTATTGGACTATGATCATGTGAGAGGGGAAAAGAAAATGAATATATCTGATATGGCAAGGAGTGCTTACAGTATTGCTTCCATACAGAGAGAAATAGACAAGTGCGAAGTGAGATGTTCTAATTGTCATAGATTAGTAACTCATAAGCGTAGAATTAAATTAAATGAACAAACAGATAGCGAAGGAACTCAAGGAGTTTAGTCAAGTTATTGCTAAAAGATTTTCCTATTCTAACAGGGAGGGTAATGTAAATAACGAATCATTCAAAGTGGACGAAGTAATTCCTACTTCAGATCATACAGCGGTAATTAATTTTAAAAAAACCAGTGGTAAAATAGGATTAGCATTTTGTTATTATATTAACAAAGGTAAATCTAAAGGATGGAAATATTTTTTTCCAACCGACTCTCACATTAACGGGTTCCAATCTTTTCTATATTATAAATTAGAAGTAGAAAGAAAGAACTATAATAAAAATTTTATATAATGAGAATATTAGTAGCATGTGAAGAGTCACAAACTATTGCAAACGCATATAGAGAAATGGGAAGGGAGGCATATTCGTGTGACCTCATCCCTTGTAGTGGAGGACATCCTGAATACCATATAATAAATGATGCTATTGAAGAAGCCTACAGTGGAAATTATGATTTAATGATAGCTCATCCCCCTTGCACTTACTTATCGGTAAGCGGGAATAGATGGTTGTATAATAAAGATGGCAGTAAAAATAAAGAAAGATGGGATAATAGAGAATTAGCATTAGAGTTTGTGCAAAAACTAATGGATGCTCCTATTGAAAAGATTGCAATCGAAAATCCTATTAGCGTAATAAGTAGTCAGATAAGAAAGCCTGATCAGATAGTTCATCCATATATGTTTGGAGACAAAGCAAGTAAGAGCACATGTTTTTGGCTAAAGAACTTACCACATTTAACTCCTACTAATATTGTAGATAAAGGAGAATTTTTTGAATGGGTAGATAAAAATGGTAAAAAGAAACGTCAAGCACAGTGGTATATGGACGCATTAAAAAAAGCTAAAACACCAGAACAGCGCAGAACTTTAAGAAGTAAAACATTTCAAGGAATGGCTAATGCCATTGCTCAACAGTGGGTTTAAAATAAATAAAATGAAATACACAACAATAAAATGGGTTCTTAAGAAGAATATAAAAAACAATGTAAATACTTTATGGACGTGGGATAGGGAGGAAAAAAACTTTACTCAAATCTATCAGAACTATAATGATAAACTCCCTATCTACACTGCCTCACAATTATTAAATGAGATAGAAAAGTCAGAGTCACTTATGCAAACAAAACCTTCTTTAGGTCAATAAGTTTTTGACACTTTTCATATTCTTCGGTTTCTACAAAGTGTTCTATCAAAACATTAAATACTTCTACATCCATTTCAGTTAAAGGGTAGGTAGGATCAAATAATAAATGAACGCCATCGCTACCGTCCATTAAAGTTCTTAATGTTTCTTTACCTGTTATTACATCATAGGTCTGCTCAATACAGATATCTTCATTATATTTTCTCATTTATTTATATTTTAAATTTTATTCAGGTATTTCTAAATACTCTTCTAAGTAGTCATCTAACGCATCTCCACTCATAGTTTCATTATCTAAATCTTTAAAGGTTCTATAAAGCTCAGGATTATTTTCTTTTAACCATTTCATATCAACTTTAGAATCATTTTCACCTTTGCTAATAATGTAATCAGAGTAGTTCATTAATCTTAATATAATCTCTCCTGAATCACCAGCCTCTTGTGCTTTCTCTATATTTTTATATAAACGATTTATATTGTAAAAAGGAATTTGACTTTTACCACCACTCGCTAAACCAACTCCCATTTCTAAGGCCCTTAAATATAATCTCTCAGCATGACGCTGCTTAGTTTCAGGGTTTTTACTTTTTTGCATATTAGCATATGCTTGAGCTAACTCATTCGCTTGCTGCAAGTAAGCCATCCCCGCCATTTTTCCTACATATTGTTTTTCTTGTGCTGCATCAGCAAGACCTGCTAATACATCTCCTACAGCAAATAACGCATTAAAGTTACCTAACACCGCAGCTCTTATCATGTCTTCATAATCCTCATCATCTGGAGCCCTTAATAATCCAGGTAAACCTAATACAATATATTGGAAAGACATAGGCATCATAAAGTGATACATACCAAATGTACCCATTCCTCCCCAGAACTGCCCCCAATTTTTATCTCTCATACCTCGCTTCATATTTCTCCATCCTGAAAATTCTTTTCTCAGATATTGTTTAGGTGTAGTTTGGAACATATTTAAAGAACGAGTAATAGCATCAGAGCTTTGATAGTAATCCCTGTCTTGTAAATCCATTGACTGCTGAGTATTTTTAGTGTTATCTTCAAACTTTTCTATTGCATATTCAATAGCTTGCTGATCATTCATTCCTTTCTTTTTAGCTTGTGCTTTGTGATAAGAGTAGTTAGGCATACCACCTAACATAATTGCTCCCATATCACCCATCTTAACAAACCCCATCATAAGGCCTACCCAAAAATTATTGACAGTTGTGGGAATAAAACTCTGCATTTGTTTATTACTATAACTCTCTATTACTCTTCTTAAATCTGTGTCCCATCTATCTTGCACATAAGTAGAGTTTTTCCATATTTCTTTAAATACAGATATAAATTGAGGTAGATTTTTAACCGCATACTTAGCATAATTAGCAGGGTTTATATCATTTGCATAAGTAATCATAGATGATAACTGCTTTATAAATATAGACGGATTTAATCCTAACCTTGTAGAAATCATAAGGTTATTCATCCAATTTATAATTAAAGGCTTGTTACCTTCTTGTATCCCACGAGACGCAATGCTTTTTATTGCATGATCTATTAACCTTACTGTTGCATCTCCATGCGTATCCTTAATAGTTTGACGCATCATAGGGTTAGTAAATAATTTATTAATATCTCTTATAGTCGGGCCAAAAGCTGCAAACCATTCCATGTCAGTCATATAAGTGAGCATACTATCCATCATGTCTACAGCTATAATAGGTTTGTTATTAGCCAACCTTACTTTAGTAGACGCTGCTCCTACTGCAGTATTTAAAACTTGTTTTTCTCCTATTAAGTTTAAAGGGTTTTGGTCAAGCCCTTCTCTATAAATTCTACCCGCATAATGTCTATTCCATGGTAAGTTTGTTCTATAAATCTTTTGATAAGAATTATTATAGTGGTCATATAATGACGGGTATAATTCGTCTACCATAAAGTTGGACATATCTAAAACCTCAGTGGATTTAGTAACTTCTAAATTACCTTCATCATTAACTATTACTTCCGCTCCCATCCATTCTAAAAGCTCTTTCATTATACGCTGATGGTCAGGTCCAAAATCAACATTTGGATTTTGAGGAGTATCATTTGCAAACGAAGGAATGTTTGCAGGATCTTGATACTGCTGCCATAGATATGCAATTTTATTTTTACTTAAAGTTGTCTGCTGCTCTTTTTTAACTCTTCGTAAATTTCTTTTATTCTTTGATGTAGGATTTTCATCAACAAGTTTTTGCGCTTCATCTACCGCTTGCTGGTCTCTATAAACAGGGATGTTATTATCTTGAGTATTTTTTCTGTTTTTCTTTTCCCAACCTTTACCGTAAAGTTCTTTTAATTTTTTCTTAATAAGTCTTTGATTGTCCCTCTGTCTTTTCTTAAATATAATTGAGGATTTATTTAAGGCTTCATAAACCAACTCTCTTGCCTTGCCTCCAAACATAACCCCTGGAGCACTTGCTATTATTTCCATAAGGCCAGCTAAAGACTCAGATGATTTAAAGAAACTTTTTAATTTTCTATTAACCAACATTAAAACTCTTCTTATACCTTTCTTTCCATTCTCAGCTCTCTCTGCTTTAGAAAGTTTAATGTTATCTTTTTTCATTTGCTCTTTAGACTCTACACTATCTAAGTCTACCGTCTTTCCAGTAACAGCTTTATAAATTTGCTCAAACTGTTTCTTGTATCTCTTATGATCTGCTGCTAACTGGTCTTTAAACTTTTGCTTACCCTCACCTAATACCCCTGCTAATATATCTTCAGCCCTACCTAATGCATCTACCTTATTAACATCAGTATTATCCATTAACTGAGCATTGTTATAAGCCATTGCAGCCATAAGGTCAATCATAGCATTTTGGTCTTCAATAGTTGAGTCTACTTTTTCTTGAAGTTTATTTAACTTTTCATTTAAAGCTGCGTTTTTCTCAAGTATTGTGTCAGCAACATCATTGTCTTGAGCAATATAATTATCTCTTATATTCTCTAATCTTTTTCTTGTTTCTGTGTCAATCTGTTTTCCCGCTTTTTTTCCTGCTTGAATAGTTTCATAAACCCCATTTAAAATATTTGAAATAGAACCCTCTAATATTTCTACTTGTATTTTAGTGGTTTCCGCTAATACCTCTTGAATTTTATTGTCAAGATTTTTTTCAGTAACATCTGCAACCATACGAACAATCTTCATCACCTTACTCTTAGAGTAAACGTCTTTTGGTATAGTTTGTCGGATATAGTTTCTTAACTTACGCTTTACTGATTGCAAATCTCTTGCTCCTCTTTTTCTTTGTCTTATTTCTTTTCTTATTCTGTTTACTTTTTCAGCTATATCAACAGTAGGTTTTATACCTAATGCTTTAGATGTGTCGATATACATTTGGTCTTGCTGAGTAGAAGGAGTTTTCTTTCCTTTATCTGATTGGTCTTTATATTCTTTTTGTTCTTCTAAAAATTGTAAGGTTTGTTCTTGTATCTCTGAAGGTGTTAATTGCTTTTTACCTTTTCGTTTAGATAATTTGTCTGCAAAATTTATTACCTTCTTAAATAATTTAATACCATCGGTAAGTCCAATGTTACCAAAACTTTCAGGTAATGAATTAAATAAATCAACTTTAATATCTAATAAAGCATCCGCTTCTTTTGCACTAATACGACTTTGTTTTATTAACACCTCTCTAATAGCAGCTCTACCAAAATTATTTTCTCGAGCAAAGTTTACTATTTCAACAGGGTTTAAGTCTTTAGGTAAAGATTTTTGCAGTCTATTAGCATTATTGTTTCTTGCTGGTCTTTTAACCATACTACCGTTAGGTCTTCTAATACTGTATCCTGTTAATCCTCCATCACCATATGATCTGTAATGTGGCTTCAATGTGTAGCCATATTGGGCTAATCGTTTTCTTAAGTTTCCTGGATTCCATAAGTTAGCAGGTAAGAAACTACTGTCATTCATCCCCGACATGTTTGCTAACTTCATCACTTCTGCTTCAGCAGATTTTTGCTGACGAGTTTGATTGTCTACTTTTGCTACCTTTGGTATAGCTCCCGCACTACTTGTTACATTTTTTGATTTAAATTTATCTACTCCTACATCTGCTTTACGAGAAACTTTTGGGCCTTTTAAATTATACTTAGTATAACTATCAGTCACATCGTATGATTTATAAAATTTAGTTGGCTGATAAATACCTTTTATTGGAGACAATATAGTAAAAGCAAAAGACGGATGATAATCTAAATCACCTGGCTTTGGTTTTCTAATCTCCATCTTAGTATTATCAAACTCTATAACAGACATTAAGTCAAACTTCTCTATCCCTTGATTTAAAGGATCAGCCATTTTTTGAGCAAACGCTTCTTTAGATTTTACTCCTATAGCTTTTTGAAATTTCTTATTGGCTGCTAACTTCTCATTTAATGCTTTTCTTAAGTCAGGAGAATAATTGTTTTCTATATTTAATAATCTCACTACTTCTAATGGATTAGAAACAAACGAGTTAAAGTTTTTAATATTCTTTCCTAACTTCTCTTTAAATATTTTAAATGCTTTTTTCCCTTTATTATTATTTAATACTTCATTAAAAGATTTAATCATTTCTTTTTTAGAAATCACTTTGTTATCTAAAGCTGCGTTTGCTAAACCTTCAAATATAGATTGTTGAAACTGCCAAGAATTATTTTTAGTTCCTGAGTGAGGAGAAAATATATTAGCCTTACCTTTTTGAGCATTTCTAATAAATGTTTCGGCTTGCTCTTGTGTGTTAAATGCAGCCACATTTGAAGCCTCTCCTAAATTTCTACCTTGTTTTTCCATCATATATGGAACATAACTTTTACCTCCAAAAAGTTCTATCATTATTCCATTACCTAAATCCACAGGACCAGCTGTAGTAAAGTCATACATGTTAGTTACAAACGGTTGTCCATCAAAATCCCCAAGGTCTTTGTTTTTAATTAATCGAGCAAAAGGTCTTTTGTCTACTTCAACCTTTGGTGTAGAACGAGAAGACTTTTGTTCTCTCACTCTCATTGTTCCTACCTCACCACCTGTAGCTTGATCATCTAAATAAGATAAATCTTTGTCTGTTATTTCTGTACCCTCTCTTGTCTTCTTTGCTATAGTAGTTAGCAAGTCTACTACTGCTTGGTCATCGGCTGTAAATTCAGTTTCAAGATTTATTATTTTATCTAAGCCTATTGACTTAGCAATTCTTTCAGCCCATTTTCTTACAATACTTTTAGTTGGAGCGTCTAATGTAGTAAAGTTAGCAGCCAGCATTCCCGTAACCTCTGACAAGTATTCTTCGTTTTGAATATTAGTGTCGTAGTCTTTTATAAACTCTTGTAGAGCTTTTTTTACTTTAGGATCTTTAACTCTTTTAGCTACCGACTCTACCATTTTTTTAGTTACCCTGCCTATCTCTACATCAGAACCTATCTTATCAATTAGAATAGCGTGAAAAATCTCATGCGCTATAGTTCTGTTATTAGCTTTACTAACGTTTACATGAATGGTTTTTGTAGCAGGAACATACACCCCTCTACTGCCAGCCTCATCAATATCTACCGAATCATTAAACGATTGCTCTGTTTTATGAACTACAATTTTTACATCTGGTAAAATACTTTTAATAGTATTAATAGCTTTATCAGCAAAAGAAAGTATCTTAGATTGTTGAGGTGACTCTTCAGTGGTTTCAGTTTGACTAACATCTTCCACCACAAATAAATTATTAACACCTCTTCTTTTCCCTTTTTGTTTTACTCGTGATAACTTTCCTTTATTCTTACGAGTTAAAGTTATTTCTCCTGTATTAGAATCTTCTTCTATAGAAGTCTCAGTAGTCTCCTCTACCGTTGGGGTAGTTGGAGTAACTGATGTTTCTTGTTCGTTTAATAAAGTCTGAAGGTCTTTAGATTCTTCTTGTACTTCAGGAGTTACTTCCTCTTGCGTTGTCGTTTCAGTATTGGTTTCGGTTTGGCTTTCTTGCGAAGGGGTAGTCGTCCTGGTGGAGTTTCCGACTCCCACCTCTGAGCCATCTGGGGTTTGTACTTGTACATCCACTTCCGTTGTGCTTGACTCTTGAATGGCATCTTGTTTTTGTTTTAGTAATTTTTGTTTTCTTTCTTGTATAGCTTGACTGGAAATAAGTTGTTGCCCTGCATTAGGCATACCTCGTTTTTCCATTTCAGCAGCTAATTTATTATCCTCTTCTAATGATGCTATCGCTTCTTCATTAGTAACCGTTATTTCTTCTTCTTGAAGACCTTGTTTCTTTTTATCTAATAATTGTTGTTTTCTATCCGCTATTTCTTCTGCGGTAAGTTTTCTAATTTCATCAGGATTAGATATATCTACACCATCTTCCTTAAAAGAATTCATTACCTCCTCATCAGTAACCGTTACTTCTTCTTGCTGAACATCTTTCTTTCTGTTGATTTGATTTTTATCGTAAATAGCATCTAACTCTGCTTCTATTTCTTTCACTCTTCTCTTAGAAAAACGAGAACTCTTTCCTTCTTTCTCTCTAAGTTCTATTTCTAAATCAATAATTTGTTGTTGTTCTTCTTGACTTAACCCTTCTATATCTGCTCGAACATCTTCTATTACAGCTTTTTTAGTTTTGAGTTTATTTTTTCTTTCATTGTAAACTGCTTTTAACTCAGGATCATTTTCGATTTCAATATCCATAGTATAGAAATCATTGTCTGGAGACTCTCTTATAAACTTAGCAACCTCTGCACCACTTCGTGGCTCTCCTGTTATTTTATATTTAGGAGCTTTATATAACCCTTTTGCTATAGTAACTGGAGCGGAACCTAAACCTGCGAAACCTTCAAAACCTATCTCCGCTACATCCATGTCTTGACCTACAACACCTCTCGCTAAAGCCTCACCTGTAGCCCCACCTACTGCCTCGGTAGCTAAACCTGTACCTACACCAAGCATTTTTTTACCTGTCTGAGCAGCAACCTTTTTAGTTAATTGAGAAGTTAATCCAAATGTGTATCTATCTACCACACCTATTACACCACCTCTTGCAGCTGACTTAGAACGAATTCTAAACATAGCTTCAGGATCGTTTAATACCGCTAACACACCCTCCTCATCAAACTTCTTTCCTTTTTTTGAAACTTCTTCTTGTAAAAATTCTGCAAAAGATAATCCTGTTTCTAATGTAGCCCCTGCCGCAGCATAAGCCCATGGTAAACTTGAAACAAAACCAGCTACAGCACCTGGCGCAGCACCTACACCTCCAGCAGCAGCACCACCAATAGCACCACCCGCTGTCCCTGTACCTACCACTCCTCCTGCAGCTGTAAGAGAAGCAGGGTTAACCATAGAGGCTACTGAGTTAACTAAAAGTTCGGGTGCTAAACTTGGGTTATTAAAAACTCCCTTCAAAAAACCCCATACTCCTTCGCCTTCTGCTTTATAAATTTTATTAAAGTCCTTCATCTCATCCGAAGTACCTACTTGATTCATCTCATTTACTGCAGCTATAAAGTCAGCAATCTCTTCAGGAGTTGCAGCCGCACCTTTACCAAACATTTTTAATGCATCATCTACTGCAGCCCCTTTTGTTATACCCGCATCTCCCGCTCGATATATATCGCCAAAAAAATCTGTAAGAAAATTTTTCCCAAATGTTCTTTCTATTGCAGTGTCTTTTTCAGTAACGCCAGGTAGTTCTTCTTCTATTTCTTCTACTGATAAATCTTGAACATTAACTTCTTCTTCAGGCTCTTGACCTCTATTACGCCTACCAGCTTCAAATTGAAATATTTCTTCTGGTGATGCGGCTACCTCACTTGATACGGTTGCGGAAGCATCCAATGAGCCAGGAGACTCCTGAACTGTTTGTGTAGTGGATTCCGTAACGACCTCTGGAGAAGTAGACTGAGAATTGTCTTTTTTTTTTACCACATTGTCACCTTGTGTATAAATTTCATTAAACTCTTCTACGTTTTCAAACGCTCCTTCTTGAAGGATAGAGAACAACTCATCAGGTGATGCCTCTGCAGCAAACTCTTTAAACTCTTCTACGTTTTCGAAAGCCCCTTCTAAGGTTAATTCAAATAACTCTTCTAATAAATTATCATCCATTATTATTGTGCTTTAAATATTTTTAGAGCCTCTTCTCTACTTACACTATCTTCATCCATGATTTGTTTGACGGTTCTTTTTGTGTTTTTACCGCCACCACCTTTTCGTTTATCGTTATATGCTTTATTTTCTTTTTCAATCGCCTCTCTAATTTTATAAGCAATACCGTCAGTACCTCCTGTCTTACCATCGTCATAAACATCGTCAAGTGTAATCTTTTCTTTACCGATTTTTATAATCATCTTTTTCTTATCATCTTTATCAAACGCAACAGATATACCTCCGTTGTTTTCATCTATATAAGACCTTAATTGTTTAGGTATAAATCCAGCTGAATTAATAAGATTATTAAACGCAGTAACTATTTCCTGAGGATCATCATCTCCTCCAAGCCAATACTTGCTTAAACTTGGCCCAAGGTCTCCACCAGCGTCAGAGTTAAAGAATTCACTATAACTTTGTTTAGTTCCATCTGCAGTCACTACTAAGTCAGGACCAAGAAGTTTCACAGGTTTAATACCTCCTTTACTTTTCACCTCTCTTTTTACTCTTTGCTTAATCGTCTTTGGATTATCAGGGCCTTCAGGTTGTGCTGCGTCAAAGTTAGGGTTATCAACCTCTTCCATTTGATACTCACCTATAGTAATACCTTCTTCACTTACATATTTTTCAAGTTGTCTTTGATTAACCCTTGCATTTGATGGAACTAAATTATCTGACAATGAAATAATATCTTGCATTACATCACCAGTAAAATCAATTCTTTCTGTAGAGCCATCATCATAAACAAGTTCTGCATAGTCTTGTGTTATAACACTTCTTGAAGGATCAATTAAAGGTTCGTCATTTGCTGATCTTTCTTTATTAGTAGTAGTGATTCTTCTTTGGAACATTTGAGCTGCTTTTACAGGATCACCAGTTAACATAGTATTAAACTCCTCTACATATCCTATTCTTTCATCATCTAAATTATCCTGCCCAATGTTAGCTGGACTTTTCTGTACTACTTGATGACCTTTAACAAGCTCTATCTTTTTATCTATCTGTGCTCTAAATCTATTAGCAATTATTTCCTTCATTTTAGCTTCTTGAGCTTCACTGAAAACAGGTTTCACTGAACCTGATCCATCAGGATTAGCAACAACCAATACAGTTGACTCATCATATTCATCACTCTCAGGATTTAAACGAGGATCATTTTCATCTCGAGTCATATTATCTGACGAAAGATTCATATGAGTTTGCATAATACTAATCTTCTGAGAATCCGTAGACATTTGAGTCTCTACTAAATCTGCCATCAATTCTTGATTTCCCTCTAAATTATACCAGTCTGTTGTGGTTTTAACTCCTTGTCGGGCCATGTACTCAGAAGTAACTACCTCTCCAAGATTTTCAACTTCGTTTTGAACACCCGTACTTAAATCATAATAATCACTTCGTTGAGTCATACGAGCATTAATAGTATTTAAACTTTGATGATTAGCAGGATCGTTTTCGTCAGCTCCTTTTTTTAGAAAAGATAATGTTCCTGTAGTAGGGTTTACTATTAAATCTAAATTAGCTAAATTTCCAAAACCAGCCATTCCTTCATTTATAAATTGTTCCAGAGCATTAGCTGTTGGTAGCCCTGTGGTAGGATCTTTTTCAAGTCTACTCATTGCTGTTTTATAATGAGCATCCCATCCTTTAGTTGCTGTTTTTAGTTGTGTAAAATTATCTGATAATTGTTGTGTAGATTGTAAAAACTCAGAAGGACTAATAAGACCACGTCTCATTAAATCATTTTGCATTTGTATAAAATTACCACCCTCATGGCTGGCACCTATCATTTTAGTGTTTAAGGTTTCACTATCATACTGCTCGAGCTTGGCGAGCTCGTTCATTCTTGTCCGAGATTTTTCTTCTAAGTCTGCTTTTTGAGAAGCCCTATCATCTCTAATTGTTTCAATGGTTTGAGTAATATCTTTAGCCGCTTGTCCCCAATCGACCATAGTCTTAGATATATCTCTCTCTTTACGGTATACATACTGATCATTATCAACTATACCCGCTGTGCCTTTTATATTTAAATCTCTTGCCATTATTTGAATGTCATATTACTATATACGTCAGCATAATTTCCGCTTCTATTCATTCCCCTAAAACCTTTACCTGTAATACCTTGGTTAGAAACTTGATTAAAAATACTATTTCTTTGAGCTTGATTAGAGAAATCAATAGCATCCATTCCTGCCGCTGTACGTTTTGCGTTATATCCCTTTTGGAAATCTTGATTATCTACAATAGCACCCGTTCTTTTATCATTTTGAGACTTACCGTATAGAGGAGCTAAATCTCCTACACCTTGCGCTACTCCTTGTATACCCTGTATTCCTTGTTGAATAGCTTGTTGTCTCATTTGTGCCGCCTCTCTTGCTCGCTGGTCTTGCATCTTAGCTTCACCCACATCCATTGCTATCATCTGTTGCTTAATAGCTTCTTTAGAGTCAGCCTTCATTTTATCAATATTAAACATTTCGTCTGCCATAGCTATACGAGTTTGCTCAGTACCCGCAGCTTGTTGTGCACCTACTCTACCCACACCTGCGGCTAACGCTCTTGAATCTCCTTCTTGTAAGGCTTCCATAGCTTGCTTATCAGCAGCGATATTAGCTTCGTTTTGAGCAGCAAACGCATCTAAAGGAACATCGAGTCCCGCATAATTATCTACCTCTGCTTGTCTACGAGCTTGAGCCATAGCCCTTTGAGCAGCCTTTTCCGCTTTTGCCGCTGCATTTTTTTGTGCAGAAGCATTCATAAAACCTTGAACCGCACTGGCTCCCGATGCGGCTATGCCTACTACTGCTGCTGTTGTTACTGCCATATTATAATATTTTTATCATTTCACTTGTATAAGAACTACCCTCTTTAAACCCTGCTTTTTTATAACTATCTACCAAGGGTTTATTTTTAATAAGAGCATACACAAATTTATTATCTAATTCTTTAGCTAAAGTTGCTATGGTATTAATTAAAAGTTCTATAGCGTCTTTCCTTCCTTGTTTATTTTTATAATTAAAATTAGATATAATCCAATCACACCATACTGCTTTAGAGTTTGTTAAATACATAAACCCCGCACATACTGGAACCCCATCATCATATACCATAAAACCACCATTACCGTTATCTGGTAAAAAATCTTTTGAAGGAGGAGTCCAACGCCAGTCTTTCCACCATCCACACAAAATATTTTCGTAATCTCCTTCGCTGAGTGGTTCTATATTTAATTTCATTATTGCAAAGATAATAAAATCTATGGAAAACTTTTCATCACACT
>Ga0098037_1001049_pt1 | contig 12928 bp, 17 predicted proteins | sample 5_EtaG_FD_75050 | JGI IMG/M metagenome (GOLD analysis project Ga0098037, IMG submission 75050) | Marine viral communities from the Subarctic Pacific Ocean - 5_ETSP_OMZ_AT15132 metaG | ecosystem: Environmental > Aquatic > Marine > Oceanic | place: Pacific Ocean | collected 2015-01-08 | reverse complement strand
TCCGCTACCAATAAAAAGGTTCGGGAAGGTGCTTCGGGACCATTACGGGGCTGTGACGCGTCAAACTACCTATAAGTCGCGTAGTGTGACGTGCCTCATTAACTATAAATTATTATAGATTCTCACTGATTATCTATAAGTGAGTTATAGATAAAGATTACGGTACGGCGTTCATCTATAAGCGACATTACGAGGCAGCGTACCGTAATACTCAATATCTATAATTATTTGGGGTGTTTTTATAGATGGGGTAACAGCGGTAAACAAAAGTAACACACGATTTTTTACCGCTAAGCCCTTACGTAGCAAGGGCTAGAGACGAAAGTAACACAGGTTAATATCCTATATAAGTATATAAAGTAATAATATATAAGAAATTATAGAAAGTAAGAAATTATAGATAATAGATAAAAGAGCTTATATAAAGGGAAATTTTCAGGGGATTTACGCTAAGCCCTTATGTGACGGGGTTTGAGCTGTCACACGGGCGTGTGTAACCCTCTATTACGATACAGCGTTCCGTAATGCTTCGCTCGTTGCGCCTCGTGGCGATACTGGTTGCACGTTACGGGTGCGGTGCGCTAATATCGCAAGCATCAAGAGAAATAACCGAGAGAAATTTACACATGGCGATACTATCCGACGAGGACTTGAAGCTGTGTGACCTGATTTGGTTCGGACCGTCGAGAGGGCACGACAGCGTGACGGTATTCGACATTCACTTTCCAAACGAGCGGCACACACGCAACAACCAGCAAAAACTACAGTACATTTCGCAGTTCAAGCAGCGCGACAACGTGAAGGCGCGTCTCGCTGAATTACGCGAAGAGGCGACGCAACGCTTCCGCGACTCGATCGCGGAACTGCCCGCACAATTCGGACGCCTGGCAATGGATCCGAAAGAACGTTTCGCATTCCTACCTCACGAGATTGTCGAGCGCACAAACGCGAAAACCGGCGAGGTGTTGGGGTACGTATCGACTCCGGTCGTACAAGACCCGTACGAAGTCCCGCAGCACTTGTGGCCCTACGTCGAAGAGTTCAAGTTCGAAGCGCTGATCGGAAAGTTCGTTGTAATACCTCGCGAACCGGTCGGCGAGAAGACCCGAGCGAAGTACGCCGACATGTTGGCCAAGATGGGCGGCGCGTATGCCCCTGAACGCCTCGAAGTGTCAGGACGTGACGGTCAGCCAGTCGAAACGATTAACACGACCATGAGCGCCGTAGAGGCCGCAGAAATTTATAAGAAAAGTATCAAGGGCGAAGCTTGACGCACCGCGACGGGTGCGCTAGTATTCGTTTCGTGGGTGTCAAGCTTCGCCACTCACATGTACTCGGCTAGGTTGGTGGGCACATCATCTGAAGCCTAAGTCGCTCCAGGCGCGCCGAGTAACCCCCTTTCCTTCGGAGCGAACAGGAGCACGACATGCAAACCGATACATACAAAGCACTCTGTAAACTACTCCAAGGCGACTATCGCAGCGAATCAAGCATCCAGCTTGTAAAACGCGTTGAAGGGCTTGTAAAAGCGCTACGCACTGAACGCGACGAGCTACGAGGCACGATTAACGGCCTCAAGCAATTAGTCGAACTTCCAGAGTCGGCAGGACTTACCGAGTTATTCAACGCTGTCGAAGCGCTTGAACTCAAAAAGTCGGAGCAGGACGACGCGGTACGCAGTTTAAAATCCGCAGAGTTTACCAACAACGGGATGTGTAAAGCGATGGAACAGACCGCCCGAGTTGAAGAACTACTCGCAGAACTCCACGACACGGCTACGCTGCTATTGAACAACAACGCCATGGATACTAACGTACTGACGTCGGTGCACAAACTACTCGCCCGTCCAGACACCACACAGCCCCAACTGAACGAAATCCGTTACGTACTGCATGGCGACATTCAGCCGTGTACAGTGCTTTACAGCGACGACACGACCACCCTGTTACGCCTCGACGAAGGCGACATTATGTGTGAAACCGATACGATCGAATGGTCCGACTCGGTTACGTACCGTTGCCAGGAGTTGCTGAAGTTGGTTGACGTTAGGTCGTCAGGACGTGTAGCACCGCTTCTTGCACAGCTAGTACGTGACGAGCGTATCGTGCTTAACGACGAGTCGCCAGTTGACAGCGATGAAGTTTTTACCACACAACCGATGGTCGCCCGTGCACCGATGCAACGACCACAGGAGCGCTAACCATGAAACTACGTAAAGCATTACTCACCCTAACGCTATTAACGCCCCTAGCGTACGCAGAGCCGTCGAACCTTGAAAAGCTGCAAGAGCTCGAAAAGTTCCGAGAAACCGCTCAGGCTGGCATACGTCGCCAAGATGAGGCACTAGCGCGTTACATGTGTAACCAGTCTATCGACCCGAACTGTGAAGCTCAGGCGTTACGCATCCTCAAACAATACACCGCTAACGCGATAAAGATGTACAAAGTCGAAACGCAGTACCAAGAACTTAAAGCGAAGTTAACGGGCGGTAAAACCGTACCAAGCGATAAGACCCTGGTCGCGGGCTTCCAGTAACATGACCGACTACGTAACGGGCGGCCAGTCAATCGACACCGTCCTTGCGATGTTTTACTGCTTCCCACTCGCTCCGATATACCGTGAAAAGCCTCACATGGTGATACGCCCCGACGGGCGTGTACACGGTGTATTCCCTGACGCTCGCACCGTCTTCGTAATGGAACCCGACGACGTCACGGTGTGGCAAGCAGCATACGACGCAAACCTCGCACTATTCCCACTGAACGCTTAACGCGCTACAATAGCCCCTATAACTGAACACACGTATAGGGGCTACAAAATGCCGACACCTTCAGGTCTCGTGACCAAGCAAGAACTAATCGACGCACAACTCGACACGGCGCACCTGGGGCGTGTCGTAAACTCAAAGGACGCATTGGGCAACCCGATCACCACATCCACTAACCGCACAGGTGGCACGAACCGCACGCTTGACGCACTTGAGGCTGATTACCTCGAAGCGATTCAGGGCGCGGGCGGTATTCCGATCGGTACGTGGACGGCAGGCGTTACGACGTTTAACGCTTTCAACGAATACGCGATCTATAACGGCATCCCGTACAAGCCGCGCACCTCTGCGACCCTGCCATACGTGGCGCAAGGCGCGAACCCGACAACCGGACCGGACGACGCGAACGTGCAACCGTACCAAGAGATAACAGAAGCTCAGGTCGTTGCGGTCGTTGAGGAGACTATTCCTGATTTGACCAACATAGTTTACAAGGCTTCAGGGGGTAATTCTGCTGTTGAGAATATGATTGCGGGGGTGCCTATTGCGATTAGTGTTGGAGATACCGCAAGCACAGGCGCGGGCAGTTGGAAGCGGATAGCTAGTAACGGGGGTGTGTCGGACTTTATACCCTTGAACGGTGTTTGGATTTCTGATTTCGGCGATACCTTGGACGGGGTAAATGATAGCACACAACAGGTTAAAGATGCGTTTGAATACGCATCAAACAATGGACTTAGAACAGTAAAGGGTGAGGGCGTAGCTCTAATATCTTCACAAATTGACATTACCTCTCATTTTAATTGCGGAGGGGCCTTTACGTTTCTAAGAGCTTCGGCTTTTGCTGATGAAATTACAGTAAGGACAGGCGCTACAAACTTAAAAATAAAAGGCATTAGGGTAAGGTCTCAATCACCAACAAAAGTCGGCAGAGGGTTTGCTGTACATCACTACAACACTAAACTTACTAATATAGACACTGGAGGTTTCGATATTGGACTTAACATACGCTCGTTTAGTTGTAAAGCATTAAACTGCCGTTCAACTGTAAATAATACAAATCTATCAATGTCTCAACTGGATGGTGGTAACGAAATAAATGCTGTTGTTATTGATGGTGGTGAGTACTTTGGTGCGGTAGATTACGCAATGGTTATAGGAGACCAAAGGGACTACAACCCTGTAGAAACTCATGGTGTTAATATTAAAGTCATCAACACTCCGACTCTTGATCAAGGCTGTATACTAATTGATAAGGTCATTCAAGTTGAGATATCCGCTTATTTTGAAGGTTTAACATCAACAAAACAAAATGCTTACGTTCAAATAGACAATACGGACAACACCTGTCAAAACATAGACGTCCATCATTGCAACGTGCTTGGTGCGGGCTCTCAAGGTCAGTATTTTGTTAAAGCTGTTAGAGCTTGCAGGGGTTTGAGCGTTCACGACAATCAAGCGTCTTCAGTTCCTAAATGTATACTCAAAACAGATAGTGATATATACCCTGTAAGGTATGAAAACAACCAAATAACTAACAGCTCTGTAGGATACCCTGTAGTCGGCATAGGTGTTAGGTCGGGTCAAAATGATAACGCACTATCTAGGCATACAATAGATGTTTTGGGAATTTCACAGGGCGTCCCGGACTACAAGTCGATATACACATACAACAATGCGACGATAAGCCTTAACGATAGTGACAGGGGTAGGAATGATACATATATTGGCGGTATAGGTTTATTTAAAACTTCAAACCGCAACAATATCGGCGTTTCGGTAGTTGATTCAAGCACGGTTTTGTGCGATGTGATTTCTGAATCGGGATTGTTTAATGGCGGAGAGTGTGTAGTTGTAGGGTCAACAACTACATATATAATTAATGTTGACTATGACACGGGAATCATAAAGCTTAATACATTCGGATTAACTAGTGAGTCAACACTTTCACATAAGGAACCTGAAATACTCACAGAGTATTGGACTTACTCTAAGCCAACTACAACCAACTTTGCTTTCGGTTCGGTTGCTAGGAATACATACGCAAACACCCCAACCCCTGACGGATGGGTTTATAAAACTTCAGGATGGGAAGATATGAGCTAAACAAAAACCCCTAGCTAATAACTAGGGGTGACCTTTTGAAAGACATTAGACAATACGACAACGACCCTAGGGTGTGCCACGTTTGGCCTCCTAACTTCACAGAGGTGTACAAACGGAGGATAGACCTACTCAATGCAATGCGGTCAGACCCTGCGGTATGTGTTGAATAAGGTCTTCAAACCTCTTACAATGTATATAAAGTAAGAGGTTTTTTTTATGTTCATAGATAAAGCGAAAAAGGTTCACGGGACGAAGTATACGTACGATAATTGTGTATACGTTTCTTCACACTCGAAGGTAACCGTTACGTGCGCTAAACATGGGGACTTTGATATCACCGCGACGAATCATTTGTCCGGTAAAGGTTGCCCGGCTTGCGGTGTCGAAAGTCGTTCAGAGATCCGCAAAGAACGCGCACGGTCTCGCTTTACTGATAAGGCGTCGAAGGTACATCAAGGGTTTTACGATTACTCAAAAACCGAGTACGTTAAAGCATCAGAGAAGGTTGTAATAACTTGTCCCGTCCACGGTGACTTCAAGCAGACACCTAACTCGCACCTCAACGGTTCAGGCTGTCCGGCGTGCGGTGCACGTAACGCCGACCACAAGGGTGGAGCGAAGAAGCGAGCGAATGCCACGATTAAGAAGCGTACGGAAAACTTCATCAAACTAGCTAGAGAGTTACACGGTGATAAGTACGATTATTCCTTAGTGGATTACAAAAACAGTAAATCCAAGGTTAAGATCATATGTCCCGTCCACGGAGTATTTGAACAGAAAGCGACAGGCCATGTAGACACGAACCGGGGCGGTAAAGGTTGTCCGACTTGTGGGTTACGTCGCGAGTATCCGAACGGTTACGTTTATGTGTTGTACGGTGAAGGTAAAACCAAGATAGGCATCACGCACGACCCGAAAGAAAGATTCCGTAAACTAAAAGAGCGTACGCCTTTTGAATTTGAACCCGTCGGGACGTGGTTCTGTGTTACATACGACATGACGTTCAAAGTTGAGGCGGTGCTGCATCGACACTTTGAAGAGTATTCCGCAAACCTTAAAGGGTTCGACGGAGCTAAAGAATGGTTCAACATGGCACCGTTTGAAGTCTGTGACTTACTTACCGCATTTTTAGGAGCGCCAACTAGATGAAACTAATAGACGTAGAACAGTATAGAGACGACCCAAGGCTTACCCGAGAATGGCCTCCGGTGTTCGTGCCTGAATACGAACGTCGCGTTAAACTACTTACGAAAATGCGTTCCGACCCGCAACTTTTAGCCGCTCTCAAAATCCATTACGCAGAAAACCCTGTCGATTTCATACTGGATATGACGACCTCTTACGACCCGCGGAACGCTGGCGGGGAATTACCGACTACGTTCCCTTTCATGCTTTTTGAACGTCAAGTCGAGATCGTAACCATGTTTCACGAGTGCGTAATAACTAAAAATGACGCACTAGTCGAAAAGTGTCGTGACGCGGGTATCACAATGTGTGCGTGTGCGTATTCAGTGTGGATGTGGTTATTTATGGGAGGTGTTAACATTTCTTTCGGGTCGCGTAAAGAAATGTTAGTCGACAAACTTGGTGACCCCGGCTCAATATTCGAAAAACTAAGAGCTATGATCCGTATGGTTCCTGTCGAGCTGCTACCTGAAGGATTCGACCAGCGTAAACACTTCTCGTACATGAAGATCATAAACCCTGAAAACGGGGCGCAGATAGGCGGTGAAGCAGGTGACAGTATAGGTCGTGGTTCAAGGTCTACCGTTTATTGGGTCGATGAAGCGGCCCACCTTGAAAGACCGGAACTCGTCGAAGCGGCTCTCGGGGATAACACGGACGTACGCATAGACATATCGTCCGTAAACGGTACGGGTAACGTTTTTTATCGTCGTCGTAAAGCCGGCGTCGAGTGGAAAGCGGGCGAAGAGTTACCAAAAGGTAAGACGCGCGTATTTATATTCGACTGGCGTGACCACCCAGGCAAAGACCTGAACTGGTACGACCGTCGACGCGCTAAGGCTGAAGACGAGGGTTTACTGCACGTATTCGCTCAAGAGGTCGATCGCGACTACGCGTCGGCAGTACAGGGCGTGCTTATCCCGAGCAAATGGGTTAAAGCGTGTATTGATATTCACAAGGCGCTTAACTGGCCAGAGCCTACAGGGTCGCGCGTCGCGTCGATGGACGTTGCGGACGGCGGTAACGATAGAAACAGCCTAGCGGTTAAACGCGGCTATCTTGTCGAAGCGTCCATGTGTGACGGCGGTAACGCTGACACCGTTGCGCGTCAGTATTACGCAATGTCCGACATGATAGGCGCTGACCAGTGGCGTTACGAGATTAACGGTGTCGGTGCGGGTGCTCGTGCTGCGGCCACGATGTACAATGCGAACGCGTTAGAGTCGGGACGCAGTAAAGCGTCGTTACCTGTGATCATAGGCTGGTCACCGAGTCACGCGATCATTAATCCCGCGTGTGACGTGAATACGGGCGAGAGGGTCGAACCGGGCGATAAGGAATCGATACGAAATAAAGACTTCTTTACGAACCTAAGAGCACAGGCCGCGTGGAAACTCCGCCAGCTATGCCACAACTCCTACAAAGTACGCTACGAAGGCGCGGACATATCACCGGACGACTGTATCGCCCTGTCTAGCGATATGGAAGGCCTCGACGAGCTAGTGACGGAGCTATCACAGCCGACGTACGTCACAAACCCTAATACGAACAAGATACTAATTAATAAGACGCCCGAGGGAACCACATCACCGAACAGGTTTGACGCCGTGGTCATAAACGTGTCACCTCTACGCCCCGACATTGATGAGTCGATGCACGTCGGCGGTATGGGCGCGGATAGTGTGGAGTACGTCGCGGTCGGCTAGTTGACAGCGTTACGATAACGTGTATTATTAGGATATTAAGGCGATACGCAGTGTGTCGCCAGTATAAGGAGTGACAGTGTTATGAAAGTATTTAGTCTACCCGTTTATAGGGGTGAATCTGTAGGTCAAGGTTGCGTGCGGGTTTGTGATGGCAACGGCGGGTTCGCCGTTGTTAATGAGGTGGCCGCTCCTTTCGTGGTTGAGGCAATTAACAACCATGACCGACTAGCGGGACAGGTCGTAGAGCTTAGGGAGGCTTTACAATCCCTCGTCGGTTCAGCAACCGTAAACGAAGAACAACTGAATGATTTGTTAAAGTGCGGTGATTATGGTGAGTCGGAAGCATTGTGTAAAGGTCGACAGCTATTAAATAAACTAGCCGAGTCGGACGACCGCGAATTGCTTGAAGACATTGCAAAACTAAACAAACTAGGAGCGCACCGTGACAAATAAATATACCAAAGCCGAGCAACGCCAATGGGTGCACACCCGCAGCGATTGGGAAACGAAACGCCGTGACGAGTTCGTGCCGTCTGTAGCGATCAGCGTCGGGGTAGTTCTGTTCGTCGTAGCATGTTTTAAGTTTCTGAACGCCGTTAAAATGTGGGAGGGTATGCTGTGATTAAGGTTAAGATTGCGGTAATTAGTTACGTACTATTCGCTTTTGTTTCAATGGGTCATTGGTTTGCTTTTGAGTTTGGCTCAGACGGCGGTCCCGTAAAGAGTAACGTAGTGTCGGGTGTTGTCGTTTCTATTTTTTGGCCCTCATACGTTAGTTATGTTTTATTTAAGGAGAGCGACTAGTGATTAACGCACGCAAGGAAGGTTATTACTGGGTAAAAGTAACCGAGAAAACCCAAGACCTCGGCGGTCCTAATTCGGACGAATGGGTCATTGAGTATTGGGACGGGTCAGAATGGCTGTGTTTCTATGCTGACGACGACAGTGCGTTCAGTGAGATAGACGGTCGTAGAATAGTACGGGAGGGTGCGCTGTGATTAACATATACGACGGTAAAACGCATATGGTTACGACGGACGGAAAGCAGACAAGGGTAGACGGCGAAGTGTTCTTTACGCCTAGTCGAGTAGCTTCAGCCGTTAGGCTGGCATTACACACCACGCCGTCGTAACCCTCCCCGATAATACCGTGTTATACTAGCCCTATCTCAACCGATAGGGCTTTTTATTATGGCACGCGCTACGCTTTCAGAACTGACCACACAGATAAACGCTACGATCGCAGAAAACACGTCCGGTAACATCACCGCGACGTCGTTAAACCAGTTACTCGATTACCTTACCAATAACTTATACTTACCGACCGACTCGACCGTCACGGTTAACACCACGGCAGGTGTTAAGACCTTCACGTTTGGCACGGGCTTTACTGTCACTGTGGACACCGCAACGGGCGAAGCGTCGATCGACATCACGGATAACACGCCGTTAAGCGCGTTCGGTGAAATGAACATCACGACCGACGAAACGAATACGGTTACGTTCGGCACCGGTACAACCACCACAGACGACACACTGTTACCAATCACTGAAGGTACGACCTACTTCGAAGTACCAGGATACTCTGCGGGCGTTCAGGACGGTCTAGTGTACGACTCCGGTAACGGTGGTCTACGCGCTACGATTGCGGGTACTTATCAATTCGTGGGTTGGTCCTCGGTTCGTCACAGTGTCGACGACGCAACGGTAGGCGTAGTGTTCGGCGTTAAGCGTGGCGGTGCGATTGTCTCAACGTCTCCACGTCCTACACCTGCTAAAATTGCGACCGCTGGCGACTTAGGTCTTATAAGTGGTACGGGTCTGCTCGCGCTGCAAGTTGACGACGTGGTCGTGCCGCTTATCGGTACAGACACGGAAGGCGACGTAACCATAAACAATTCAACGCTTACAGGGCATTTACTGAAGGCGTAGCGGTTGTTATTGCTTATGGCGTGATACACGTTTAAAATGTGCTTATATATGTGGAGCGACGACCACCTATAGGAACTACTACCATGGTAGATAAATTAAAAATCGGCGATCGCTCCATGCCCCGCAAGTCGGCGGTAATCGCTGCGAAAGTAAACGAGCTCATAGACGATATGAGTGCCGCGGGAGGCGGTTTCTCGCTAGGACCGACAAAGAACATTTTCGATGTGGGTTCTGGCTCACTTGCTGACGCGCAGGCTTCACTAGAAAGTTACACCTCCGGCCATTCAGGTTGGTTAACAAACTACGACGGCGATAAAAATTTATGTGTCATTCTGCTTTACACTGAAGATGGGGAGCCGACCGCTAGTTATTCGTCAAGAGTAAATGGTGAGTGGCGACTCAAGTCTACAGTAAAAGCTATTCGCGGTAGTAAAGGCGATACCGGCGATACCGGCCCTAAAGGCGATACCGGCGATACCGGCCCTAAAGGCGATACCGGCGATCCGGGTTCAGGGGATGTTGACTCTGTTGTCGCAGGGAACCAAATCATTGTTAACAATGCCGACTCGAAAAACCCCGTAGTCTCATTCGATCCAATTGTTCAGCACTTTGTCGGGGTAAGTCGCGTTACTCAAGACATCACGCAAAATACTAATGTTTCAGTTAAATTTGAAGTCGGAAAGCAGGTTGTTGGCATTAGCACCTCAAATAATGACACTGAAATTTCTGGCAGCATCGGCGGCTTGCACACCATTAGCCTGACGTTAGGGGTTGAGCCAAATTCAACATCCGTAGACCTAGAAATGTGGGTGGAAGCTTACCGTGATGGAGCTTGGCACGAGGTTGAAGACGCATCGCTAGTTATAAAGCTGCAATATGATAGAACTCCCGTCACATACACCCTCCCAGGTGTATCGCTCCTCGCTGATTGGAAGTTGAGATTTAAGATTCGCACAGCCGCGCCTAACATCAAGCTAGAACCAGACACGACACACACCGGGGCTACTGTACCAAGTGCAATGCTGGGGATCGTAAAGATTTAAGGAGCTCGACATGGCTTTAGAGACTTTTAACGTTGAAATGGTGGAGGGTGAAGACTTGGTTTACCCGCTTCGCTGGACGAACAAAGAGACCGGTGACCCGATCGACTTGACGGGTTCTCAAATATTCTTTGAAGCCGATCAATCTGAGTTCGACTTGGTGGCTAACATCACCGACGCGCTAGACGGTAAATACGAGTTCAACCTACCCGCTGCTACGACGGCGGGAACCGTTGCGGATTTACGCTGGCGCACGGTTAAGTATCTTGTCAAGCACGTATCGTCGGGCGGTATTACTACGTTCTTATTCCGCATCCATTTAACGGTGGTCGGCGCGCATGATTGAAGAATACGTTAACACCATTACAACGATCGAGATTGACGAAGACGTTACGGTACTTGAAACCACTAGAGTCGAGCTTGTTACGATCTCGACTCCGGGCGTACAGGGCGCTAAAGGTGACGACGGGATAATCGTCGCGCCATACAGTGCTGTAAGCGTTTCAAGCAGGGCAAACAAGTTAGTCATTGATACGGAAGGTAAACGGTTAATAAACCACGACGAGCATGGAAACGAAGTCGTGGGCGACACCGTTGACATAGGTGACATAAAGTATAAAGTAGACGCGCTGTACATACCCTTTGAAACGGTTGACATGAATGTCGGCGTAGGGTATTTCGACACGGACATCGATATTGCGGAAGACTGTGATATCGCTATAGGGTATGCGACGGGCAAAGCCCTCATTCATGTGGTCGTGGTTAGTGGTGTGGCTCAAATATTAAAAGGTTTTCAAGTAGGGGTGGAGCTACCGCTCGCCTTTACTTGTGAAGTCGATGCGAACGGTAAGCATCGGGTTAAGGTTGTGAATCCTGGAAACGCCGTTGATATCCGGATGAAGACATTAAAAACTAAGCTGTTTGGAGGCTTATAATGGGTATTTTAAATAATCGCGCCCTCCAGGGTGTGTCCTCTAAAGTAGAGTTAGGTACTGAAGGTTTAACCCTTGAGAACTTGACTACCTTCCTGAAACTGGCGGACACTGCGGGCGTAATGGTTCCTATTCGTCACGGCGACGGTGTGGACGCTAACGACTCGGCTACAATCGGCCAAGTTCAGGCTCAAATTGACGCGTTGGTTGATAGCTCGCCAGCGACACTCGATACGCTTCGTGAGATCTCTGAATTCTTCCAGAACTCGGATGACACTATCGCAGCTAACCTTGTGTCACTTGGCGCTGAACTTAACCAAGATGTTGTTGACCTATGCACGCTATTGGGTATTTCAGAGAATGCTACGAACTATACTAATGAGTTTGACGGCGGCGTTATTCGCGCAAACCCTAAGTTAATCGAAGCAATCACTGACCTTAACGTTAACTTGAAAACTATCGTTGATAACATTGGTACTCGTAACGCTACGGCGGACGGTATTTCACTGGATTCCGGTAAGCTTCGTGCTGCTACTGTTAACCACGATGTACTGTCAGTTAACATCGGCCCTGCTTTTGCTGATGACAACTTCCTGACTCGTTGTGTAGTCAAAGTCACTGAAGCATTCAGCTCAGGCTGCGGTAGCTTGACTATCTCAGGCTTTGGTTCTGTAGATGAAGCTGATCTAGGTGTGACTCAGACTATCGTCCTAGACACTGGTACGCGCGCTAACAACTTTGTTGACGGTTCGTTCCAAGGTGTTGCTACACTGGACGGTACATGTGTTGCCGGTAAAGCTATCGTGCACATCGAATCTATCCCTGTGTAGTAGTCAATTAGCAATGTACAAGCCCGCCGCGTGCGGGCTTTTTTTTATATGAGTAAGGCGATAAAATCGTCCAGTATTAAATCCAATCTAAACGCGACCTCAAGCACTAGTAAAGCTACAACAATGTAATGCGTGATCATTGTTTAATTTAAAACCTTCTTGCTTATCCTATTAACTCTACTATTACATGCAAGTGTAACACATGTCAACAACCTAACACCGTGTTATACTACGAACAATATTAATTTTCAGGGCGTCCGTAATGGCAGACCAAGATCAATTCGAACCGGTAGCGGTCGCGGGATATGAGCACAGCGGTAGTTATGGCAAAATCGATGTAATCGACGAGTATCAGCCGGAGCTACGCGGGCGTAAAGGCCGTCGAACTATTCGACAAATGACAAACGACGAGACGATCGGGGCTATGCGCT
>Ga0098037_1001047_pt1 | contig 12940 bp, 12 predicted proteins | sample 5_EtaG_FD_75050 | JGI IMG/M metagenome (GOLD analysis project Ga0098037, IMG submission 75050) | Marine viral communities from the Subarctic Pacific Ocean - 5_ETSP_OMZ_AT15132 metaG | ecosystem: Environmental > Aquatic > Marine > Oceanic | place: Pacific Ocean | collected 2015-01-08 | reverse complement strand
GTTTATTCACAATTACATACAGAAGTTATCGATTTTTGAAATAATTAAACTGAAATAGGATAAATAATTTTATGGCACAGCGTACTATTAACTCACCTGGAGTAGAAATAAGAGAATCTGATCTTTCCTTTACAACACCTACAGCTGCTGGAACTAACGTTTACGTTACTGGTTTCGCTCAGCAAGGTCCTATTGATGAAGTTCTACTGATAACCACTAAGCAAGAATTGGTTCAAATATATGGTCCTCCCACTAATGCAGCAGAAAAATACTTTCATTACACTTTAGCTGAACTGTTAAATTCACCTGCTACTGTTTACGCTGGTAGACTGCCATACGGTCCAAGTACTGGTGATGGATTTGGATCTAAGTATTCTGCTTTAGCTTATTCTGTTTCATCAGTAAAAGCAGACGCTACTGGTAAGTTAGAATCAACTACAACTCTTTCAAACACAGGTTCAGGTCTATATGTCGTTGGTGCACCTTCACACTTTGAATTAACTGAAAGTCAATACTTACAATTACTAGATGGTTCTGGGTTAACTTGGAATAACGATTCGAGAGCAGCTAGCGTTGCTCCTACAAGCTTTTCAGATATTGGTAATGCTGGGTTTATTGTTTTAAACAAAACTCAATTAGCTAATAACGATGGATTTGAAGGTACATATGTTGGTGTATTAGATAATACCCAAAACCCAGCTACTCCGTTTAATGCTATTTCAGGTGTAAATGTTTTAACTGCAGCAGCAGATAATGTCGCTCCTGGTAGTTATACAAGTCTACCAACAAGTACAATAACATTTGATTTAACTTCCTCACAAACAGATGGATCAGGACAAAGTATTTCACGTGTAATGGAAAACTTAACTGACTATGATTTAGATGGTAGAACGTATGATGATTTCATTCAATTTGGTGTATTTAAACTTCGTAAGTCAATTTACGCTAATGAAGCAACTAAGCTCGATTATGTATTAACTGATATTGTAACAGGTTCTATAAATGCTAATAGAACGCAGCTTAATCCAGCCGGAGGAGCTGATGTTACCGCATTCGTAGGTAATCAGGACTCACAAAATATTAAAGTCTTAGTTAATGATAATATATCTAATAGATTATTAGGTAATAATGGCTTAGACTCTTTAGGACGTCCTATTCAGAAGCTTAAAACAAAAGGAGGTCTAAGAAATGCAACAGCTGCCAATACTGGTTTTGCGGCATACCCACCGACTGCTGCATCTGGAAGTGCAGGAGCGCTTGCTGGATTAGCTAATATTCCTAATACAGCTGATTTATTCCCGTTAGGTCAATTTACTAATCAGACAGTAACTACTAAAATTCTCGGTGATATTCCATCTAAGCTTGAAAGATCGCTCGATAATATTAAGAACGACGAAGTTTATAATATAGATATAGTAGCAGAAGCTGGTTTAGGTACTATTAATGCAATAATGAGCGCTGATACAGCTAATCCTTATTATTATGATGATGAAGCTTATAGTGGTAATATTAAAACCGCAGTAGAAGGATTAAGAAAAGGAACTGATATATCCGGAACAGCTCTTACTTTAAGAAGTAATTACTCTGCAGTCTTTAATAAGTTTGAGAAGTTTGTTAAGCCTCCATATGAAGGTGGTGATAGAGGTGATTGTATCTTTGTAGCAGATCCAATTAGACAAATTGTTATTAAGGGTGCTAACACTAAGCCGTTATCTGATAAGACTAAAAACTTCCAAACTGAAATTTACTGGCCGATCAGACATCAGTTTGAGAATGAGAATACTTCTTATGCTACAGTTTATGGCAACTGGATGGCAGTTAATGACAGTTATGCTGGTAAGCAATGCTGGGTTCCATCATCTGGATTTGCTGCAGCTGCAATGGCTAGAACAGATGCAATTGCATTCCCATGGTTCGCACCAGCAGGCTTTACTAGAGGGTTAGTTTCATTTGCTAATGATATTGCAGTTAATCCTAATCAAAAGCAGCGTGATGAACTTTACAAAGCTAATATTAACCCAATAGCTCAATTCCCAGGATCGGGAATCGTAATATTCGGTCAGAAGACTTTACAGAAGAGGCCAAGTGCATTCGATAGAATTAACGTTAGAAGGTTATTCTTATCATTAGAGAGACCTACTAAGCAGTTAGCTCGTCAGTTTGTATTTGAGCAAAACTCAGAGTTTACTAGAACTAGATTAGTAAATGCTTTAACACCTCTGTTTGAAAGAGCGAAGAACAATGAAGGATTATTTGATTACTTGATTGTTTGTGACGAAAGAAACAATACTCCAGCAGTTGTCGATGCTAATGAGCTTGTGGTAGATATTTACCTTAAGCCAACGAGAACAGCAGAGTTTATCTTAGTTAACTTCTACGCTACTAGAACAGATGCTAATTTCCAAGAGTTAATTAGCGGTTAAACAATAAGAACAATTAAATAATATTATGGCAACTACAATTCAAAACTTCTTTACTAGAGCAGCTGAAAATCAATTTTCAAGAGATTTTCTATTTCGAGTTAGAAACATATCATTAACTGGTGGAATAGAATTCGTTGGTAATGAGGACTTAGTTTATGCTAAGACTGCAACTCTACCAGGACGAAACATCGACAGTAAAACGGTAAACTATTTTGGACAAGAGTTTCAAGTACCAGGTAGATCTACTTACCCTACAGCTGGAGGCTATACTATTAGTTTTTATCATGATGAAGATTGTACTTTAAGAACTAAATTTGAAGCTGCTTCGAGACTTGTATTTAATAACGAAACTTCTGTTGGTGAATATGGAATGCCTGGTAACGACTCTGTTATTAATCTAGTACAGGTAGATAAACAACTTAACGATGTTAGAACTATAGAGCTTGTTGGAGCTTCTATTAGAAACATTAGTGATGTTGAATATTCTATTGCCGATGGTACTGGCGATGTTCTAAGCTTTGACGTAACATTTGCATATCACTTCTATAGAGACTTTGCTACATCATAAATTACTTTCGCGATTAAATATTATTAATGGCGAGTGAAACACTGGAATTCCTAGATGGATATAGCAATAGTGAAGAATTCTTTCTTGCACATCCATTTCTATGGAAAGTAACGTTTGAATATGATGCATCTTTATTATCCAACGTTAATGATGCTATAGGTAAAGCATATAGTAATACAGATGACTGGCGCGCTATTACCGAGCCTGATAGGTTTACAAGACATGGTAATGTATTAGTTGCGAGAAGTGTTACTGTACCAGCAGAAAATTCACAATTCGATATTGCTGGTTCTCAAAATTTAGGTGGCTTTCTTCCTGGTTATGCTCTTAATAAAAGAACTGATTTTTTATCTAAAAACTTAGCAATTAACTTTTTGGACACACAAGATGATATTGAACATAATTTCTTTAGACCTTGGATGATAGCTGTAGGTATAGACGGACTAATTAATAGAAGGTTATTGTGTAATGTAACTTTAAGACAGTATAATAATAAGATGCAGATAAGAAAGGGTTATAGATTTATAGAAGTTTTTCCTACTAATGTAGAAGGGTATACTTTATCTTATAATGATGAGACGTTTCAAGAAAAATCAGTTACGTTTGCATTTAAAGAGTATAAGCCACTTAAAAAAGAATCAAGATTAGCGCGAAGAGATATAGACGCTTCTCTTTTTGATGGTTTTGATAGAGCTCTTCGAGGCGTCTAGAATAATAGAGGTCAACTCATAATTATAAACATGGATCACGTGTTTCAGCTTCCTAACGGTAAAAGCGTTACTGTAAAGGAGTTTTTATATAAAGATGTAAAAGAGTTCTTTTACGATAAACCTCTTGAAGCTAAGGCTGACTTTTTAAACACTTTTATAAAAACTAAAAATTTAAATGTATTAGAAAAATTTATAACTTTAGTTAAGCTGAGAGAAAGATGTATTAAACAATCTGTTACCTTAAACATTAATGGAATAGATAAAGATGTAGATTTAGAATACATTCTCAAAGCATTTAATGAAATATTAGATATTAGAGAAGAAGTTAAAATAGATAACTTTAAATTAGTTTTAGATTACCCTACTGAATTTGTAATATCTACTGATAATATATTTAAAATTATACAAACTATTGAAATAGATAATGAAATAGTAGATCTAAATTCAGTAACTTCTGAAGAGTTTACTTTAATTACAAACTCACTTCCAGCACAGGTATTACAAACCATAACTGATTTTTATAATAGAAAAAAGAAAGCATTAGTAGTTTCAGCCTTTGAAAACGCTGATGTTGAGATAAACTTCTTAAACTCTTCCCCTTTTCATTTTCTTGATACCTTATATAAATGTATAGATCCTAATACGTATAGAGAATATCTATTTGTTCTTAGTAAAAGAATGAGAGATGTTACGTTTTTAGCTAACAGCACCTTTATAGATATATTAGATTATATAGAGCTTTATAAAAGAGAGAGTGAAGATGAAAAAGAAAAAGTTGCAAAAATAAAATAAGAGTTAAATAATAGTATGTCTAACACTAAAGATTTTATCTCTAAATTAACAGAGTTAAAGAAAAATTTTAAGATTTTTATTCCATCTGTAAATAAAGAGGTTAATGCAACGCAAATAAATCTAAAGCAGCAAAAGGATATTATATCAACAGCTGTAAACGGGGTTGTTGGTGCTCTACAATTTACTAAAGCAGTTAATGATGTAATTATAGATAATGTCGATGGTGAAAATTTTTATACCTTCGATAGAGTACCAGTTTTACTAGCATTAAGACAACAATCATTAGGTAATAAAGTAATAGATTCAAAAGATAACATCGTCTCTGTAGATGATTTTGTTAGTAAAGCAAAAGATGTACCTAAGTTTGAGCTTAAAAAAGAGGTGAGTATTGACTCTATCAAAGTAAAATTAAAGATTCCTACTTTAAAGGATGAAAATGTTATTCTTAGGAGAAGTATTTCGGAGATAGAAAATTTAAAAAGCGATAGTCTATCAGATGCAATGGGATTAATCTACATTTTCGAAATTGTTAAAGTAATTGAATCAGTTTCTGTAGGAGAAGAAGAAGTCGAGTTTAATAATTTAAAGGTAGCTGATAGATTTAAAATTATTGAGCAGTTACCATTAGAGTTGTATGATAAGATAACAGGATTTTTATCACAAGTAACACAATATGATAAGAAGATTTTAACTAACGATGAATCTACTATAGTTATAGATGCTACTTTGTTTGATGCTACGGTTGATGCATAAATATATATGTGTCAGATAGTTTCATAAATAAATTAGGCGCTGCATTTTCCGGCGAGACTGCTAAGGAATCTATATCTAAAAATATAATTAAAAAAGTTAAACCTCAGCTTTCTTCTAGTGAAAAAAGAAGATTGCAAGTTGAGTCTACTATATTTGCAGAAACGTTAATTAATCTACAGAGAAAAGAAAAAAAGGATACATTTGGCGAGACTAAAACTAAAAAAGATACTCCTATAGATAAAGCTAAAAATGCAATAAAAGAGGGCCAGGAGAAAGAAAAGGCGCCTAAATTTAAGTTTCCAGGTATGCTAGGTCTAGCAGCAGGTATTATAGCTTTTGCTACTTGGATTTCTGAATTTTTAGGACCTGTAGGTGAGTTTGTATCTAAAGTCTTACCCAAGCTTCTCAAGCCTTTAGGTGGGTTTGTTAGTAAATCATTGAAGGCTATTAAGGGTGGTAAGCTTATGAAGATGCTTGGTGGCATTGCCGCTAAGATTGGAGGTAAGTTAGCTAAATTTGGTAGATTTATACCTGTTATAGGCTCTCTTTTCAGCTTTGGTTTCGGTATAGCAAGATGGAAAAAGGGTGAATATATACCTGCTATACTGGAATTTGTATCTGGTATTTTAAACTTACTGCCATTCGGTGTCACTAATATAGCATCAATGATAATTGATGGCGCGTTGTTATTATATGATCTAGATAAAGAAGCAGCAGCTAAACGAGAAGCAGATCCAACAGGCGAAAGTTTTAGTATGTGGGATAAAATTTTAGAATGGGTCTTAATGTCACCAGGTATTGGAAATATAGTTAATTTAGGAAAAGGTATTGGAGCAATCTTTAGAGGTGAATGGGGTGAAGCTGGTAAGTATTTCATGTACTCGATACCAATTATAGGTAATTTACTCAACTACTTTAATAAAGATGGAAGTCTTGGTGATAGTGGTGGGACGATTGTAGGTAATTTATTTCAAGGAGCTAAAGATTTAGGGTCAACCATATTGAATTGGATTGAAAGTATTCCGGTTATCGGACGTTTTATTACACTGGGTAGAGGTTTTAAAGCACTCTTAACAGGTAACTTTGCAGAAGCTGGTGATTATTTTGCAAAAGCTTTACCAGAACTAGCCTCGTTTATTAATTTTTTAGTGTCGTTAGGCGCTGACGCGGGTGAAAAAGGAGCTTCGTTTTTGAGTGACCTAGGCGTTGATTTTAGTGGTCCTGGTGCATTCTTTAAGTCTATAGGTGATATGATCTTTGGAGGCATATTTGATATGTTATCAGCTGCAGGAGGGTGGGTTAAAGAAAAGGTAGCTGGTATGGTTGAAGCTGCTAAAGATCTTCCTGGAAAGGTATGGGAAGGGACAAAAGATGTAGCAGCCAAAGGATGGGGTGCTTTGAAAGGGCTGGTTGGGTTTGATGATTTTCTGGTAAGAGGTGATAAAGTAATTCCTTTTAATAATAAAGATGATGTTGTAGGAATGAAAGAGGGTGGGGCTATAGCCGATCTGATTAGAAACGGTACAGGTATAAATATGAAGGAGTTAGCTGAAGCTATTAGTAGTGTGGTAAAAGGTACACAAAATGAAAAGGACAGTAGTTCATTGATGTCGTCCTTTACATCTTTTGCTACTACCTTAGGGCGAGGGCTTACTAGAGCCTTTAATCCTTTTACAGAAAAGAAAGATACTACTAAAACAGGACTACCTTCTCAGTCTCTCGCTACTATATTAGCTAAAAAAGATAATACAAATATTGTAAAAGATGTTTTTGATAAAGCTGTTACTTCAGAGATTAAAAGGTCAAATGAATATCTAGCACAGCTTGTACAGTTAACTGCAAAGATGGTGGGTAGTCAAGGCGTACCGGTGCCATCTGCTCCTCCAGTACAGCAGCAGAGTAATGATGATTCTATGCAAGGCGATATGAACGGACCTACCTTTGTAGATAGTAGACTTAAATTTAACAGTTCAACATACAGCTTCGCGTAGTTTGACGCTTAAATATTATTATGGCAGCTCTAGACCCATATGAAGGAATAAGAACCGGTAACAATCCTGGGTCATTTGATATTGTAAAAAATTATGACTGGACGTCAGTTCCAAGAAATGTAAGGCTGCGGGATGAAGCACCTTCTGCTTACATTACTGCTTATGAGTTAAAATATTCACAGCTCAAACAGTTTATTGATGGCTATATGAATGTATTCTCTCCACAAAATAGTTCTGCTTCATATGCGGATAGCACAAATCCTGGGTTAGATTTCTATAAAGGTTTATATAGTGTAGCAAGAACGCCATTAGCGAGATTTAACTTCCCATTCTTTTCTGATGAAATGAGATCGTTTAGTACAGAATTTGAAAATACCTTCTCACCTATAAGTCAGAGAGGTGCTCAAATGCTTGGAGGTGATCAAATAATGGGACTAGGAGGGGCAGGAGAAAGTTTATTAGGCGGAGCCATGGCTACAGCAAAAGGTATCGGTGATGTAGGAGGGCAAGCTCTTCAAGATATGGTATCAAAGGGTGCAGAAACTGCTTTTGGCAGTATGAATAAGATGTTAGGTACTAATTTCAAAACTTCAAATCCTGGTACACAAACTGTAGGTGCTCCGGGTACATATATTGAAACTCCAAAATTTTACCAATATAGTAATACAGATAATGGAGTTCAGATAGGTTTTACTCTTTCTAATACTTTAGCAGACGACGGGTTTAATTTAAATTACGATTTTATTACTAAATTTACTAAGCTTAATAGACCTTATAGAAGAGGTCCTATTGGTATGAATTTCCCTGCTATTTATAATTTAGTAATACCAGGGGTACGTTATATTCAATGGGCGAGTTTAGAGTCCTTTACTGTAGGCATGCTTGGAAGCAGAAGAAAAATATATATATCTGGTAAGGGTGACGTTATTGTACCTGAAGCTTATACATGCGATTTCTCCTTTAAATCACTTACACTTGAACCTTCTAACTTTATTGATGAATTAACTGATTTTAATGATGGATTTGGAGGCTATGCTGATAATAGAGATAGTCTAGAGGGTGAAATTGCTGATAGACAAGCAGATCTAGCTAGGCAGAGAGCAGAAGATGCAAAAGAGGCTAAAAAGAGAGCAGAACATGAAGCAGAAGTTGCTAGATATGATAGAGAAGCAGCTGAAAAGAAAAAAGAAGCTGAGAGAAAGGCAGTAGAAGGTGATGAATACGAAGATAATAAAAAGAAACGAGAAGAACAAGAGGCCTTGGAGCGAAAAAGAAGAGAAGAATTCGTAGCTCGTAGTAAAGAAAGACAAGGTTTAGGACCAAGACCACTACAGGGCCCGGGCTTGTAAATTAAAATAGTATAAAAATTATGAGTTTAACAGGAAAAACAGGACAATATCAAGATGAAATAGGCGACTTACCTAGCCTACCTATAAATCGATATGAGCGAATATTTAAAATATACTCGCAACAAAATAACGGTAAAGAGTTTTATTTTTATAACCTTCTCAACAAAATAGAAATGCCTGATAATATAGAAGGTAGTATTCTTGATACATATAAGGTTTTAGCTAAGGAACCGTTAACAACTACTTCACATAACATTTACGGTGATATTCACAGCTGGTGGATTATATATTTGTTGAATAAAGAAACTATTGGTAACAGTTTTTTTGCTGAGGGTGGACAACAGCTTGAATATATTATTCCTGAGTTTAGGGGATTGTTATATCAGCAAATGACACAAGCTACAGTATTTAACAACAAACATTTTTAATGTCAGTAAGTAATAAAAGAAGCGATGAAGCCTTTAAATTTAAGCTAAATGGGGCTGAATTTTGGTGTCAGTTTTTAGTTTCTCGTACTGAAGATGCTGAATCAGCATATAATGATGATACACGAGGGGTAATGTTAACCCAGACTTCTATATTACAGCTTGATATTGAAGAGTCTATATTTGAACCCTTTACTTCTGGGACTATTACTATTAACAACCCGTATGACTATTTTGACGAAAAACATGTTGTAGATGGAACAGGTAAAGATTATCTACATATCAGATTTTATGACTACATCGATCATGAAAATCCTAATTTAGATAAGATACAATTAGAGTATACTTTTGTTATTACTTCAGAGAGCAATAGTGTATCAAAAACTGATAGATCTAATAACTTCAAAACGTTTAAGCTAGTAGACTATAATTTCTATAGACTTAATCAAGCAGTTCCTTACGATGTCTCTTTTCCAAATAAAGATGAAGCTAAATTGATAGGCGATATTATTAAAGATGAGATATTAATTAGAATTTTAGGTGAGGGTGTAATAGATGAATCCAATTGGGATTCTGGTAATCATAAAATTAATAAAACTATGGGGACCTCTTTAGTTTCATTAATGCAAAGAGTTAGATGTGGAGTATATTGGAAGTATTCTGATATACTTAAATATCTTTTACGATTTAATTATACAGAAACTTCTAACGGATTACCTGTCCAGACAATATTACAGTTTAACAGATCTACTAAAAAGTATTCATTAACTCCATTAGACCGTTATTTTAAAGAAAATGAAAAGCGGACAACTGAAGCATTTGCTTTAGGAGATTTAGAGCATACCCCTGAGGTTGAGACAAGAACTTCTACTAATAAAAATAATCCTTTTTCTAAAGACGAAGTTAAATTTAATACATATTCCGGTCAATTAAAAAATACCGAGCTTTCCACTCCTTACACATTTTACACTAATTCATACTTTACCAACTACTTAGTAACTAATTATGATCACTTTCAAGGAGGAAATGTTATAACTAAGATAACTATAGAAGAGACAAAAGCATTATGGGAAGAAGACTTTATTAAATCCTTTAAGTTGATTGGAGGTAATGCAAGACCTTATTTAAATTTTAATCAAGATCCTAATAGACAAGTTAAATCATATGCTATTCCGCAGTTTGATCCAAATGATTGTATAAGCATAGTAAAGGCCCAAATGGTTTCTAATTTAACATTTTACAACCTACAACTTAATTTTAATTTAATAGGTGATACTGAAAGAAGACCAGGTACTTTTTTAGATATAGTTAAATTTTCTGAAGATGAAAATCAAATAGATGGTAAGCTTTTAGGAAAATGGTTTTTAACTAATATACATCATAAGTTTGTAAGAAGTAGATATCAGAATTTTATAACTTGTATTAAGCCTTATGTAGGACCAGATGTAAATGAAGAAGAGGCTAGAAGAGAAAATCAAGAGCCAGTAAATAGTCAAAATCAAACCTCTAGTAATTATTAATAAAATGTCAGCTTGTGTAGATCAATTAGTAAACGAATTAGTAGATGATGTTAATGGATTCTTTAACATTAAAGCTCAAGTATTAAGATCTCTTTTTGTTAATAAAGAACAGTTTGAGAATCTTATTGTTCGAGATTGCGATGGGAAGCTTCAAGGTGATTTTATGCATAATTTTTCAGAATCTGAATTAGATTTTATGGAAAATTTCTTACAGATATTTGAATTAGGTTTAGATCAATTAGAAAAATTTATGGGTATGTTAGCTTCAGCTGAAGGTTTATTAAGACTGGATGAATGTACTATTCTATACTATTTAAGACAGCTTTTAAATGGACCATTTGCATGTGCAGCTGAAGATATAGCTAGACTAGCATCTGGACAGGATTTAAATCTATTAGCTTCAGTAAATGACGGTATCGGTACCATAGGTAATGCTGTTAGAAGTAATATATCTACTGCTGTATATGGCTTAGAGCCTGTTAATGCATCAATTGATTTATATAATAAACTAGCTCCATATACTCAAGATTGTATGAATGAAGGTTCAAGAGTAGCACAAAATATTTTTAATTATAATTTTGAACAGAGTGTATATAATGATAATACTCTTCCATTTATAGATAAACTACCACAGCTAAGAGTTAATAATGAATACTCTAGAGGTTTTACTAATTTTGCATGTGGTAATTTTAATTTAAAAGATGTACCGTTTTTTAATATATTGAAAGATATATCTAACAACATATTCGATTCTATAAGACAAGCCTTAGGGCCTGCAGCTTATAAATTATTTGAGTTTAGAAAGTTTGTAAATATATTTTACTTGGAAGGTAGTCAAGCTTTTAGTATATTAAACGGAGTTAATAGACTTTTAATTTCTTTAGATAGGACTGAATATGCTGTAAAGAATAGAATAATTAAAGAAAAGTGTCAAAATGCTCTAACTAATATTCTTGGATTCCCTATAGAAAACGATCAAACATACGAGCTGCAGATGCAAGTGGGAGATGGAGTTTATGATTTATATACCTTAAATGGACTGTTTGGTGGTCCAGCTGGAAGAACGAGTCAAACGTTTGTAGATGGTGGTGGTGATATAAGTATAGATGACTTATCTGAAGAAGATTTAGCTGCTGCTGATGTATCTATAGTTAAAAAAGAACTTTGTAATGATGAAGAAGAATGTAAAGATCTTGACTTTTAAACATCTATAACTTCTTCATCTTTATCTATTAATGCTTTCATTATATCATCTCTCGATAAAAGCATTTTAGTTTGATTATCAGCTATATTAAGTCTTTCTTTACTCTCGACATCCATTTGCTTAACAGCAACTTGCGTCTCGTTTCTTTCTTTAGCAGTATGAAGACGATTAAGAGTCTCAATAGCAGATGAAGAGGCTTTAATTAATTCAGCTAAGGCAGCAACATCTCTATTTTCAGGAGCTGAAGAGATATAATCATTTACATTGTCTACAATACTAAGAGATTTCTTAATAAGCTTACCTGAATTTTGAATAAGAAAGTCCTCTAAGTCGTCTTTATTCAACACGCTTTCTTCTATAGGAGCTTTTGCTATCTTATTATTACTCTTTAATTGACTAATAATATCGTTAACAGCTTCGTCTAATTCTTCAGCCATACATATATTTAATCTCCACTTGAAAATTTTACATAGTATATTATTATAGGTATATGGTTGTAAAGTTTAAGAAGACGAATGATAAAGCTGTAATCCCTTCTAAAAATAACGAATCGGATACTGGCTTAGATGTTACTTCGGTTGAAGATAAAGTAATTCCTGCGCGAGGTTCTGCAGTTGTAGATGTAGGATTAAAGTTTGCTTTTATCGATCTAGGATTCTGGGTTAAGGTTGAAGGTCGTTCGGGTTTAGGATTTAAGCATGGCATTATACCTCATCCTGGTATTATTGATCAAGGTTACCGTGGAGATGCAGGTATTAAGTTGTATAATAATACTGATAAGGATTACGAAGTCAAAGCTGGAGATAGAATCGCGCAGTTTGTAGTTTATAGAAACTATCCTGTTGAAATTTCTGAAGGTGAGATTGTAGAATCTGCTCGTGGTGAAAAAGGCTTTGGTTCTTCTGGTAAATAATTATGATTGATTTTGATAAAATTTGGGTTGAAAAGTATCGTCCGGCTAAGCTTGATGATATTATCTTAGATGAACGTACTCTTAATATTGTTAAAGAGTTTAAAAATGAAATTCCTAATCTTCTCTTTGTTGGTAATCCTGGTACTGGTAAGACCACCCTTGCTAGAGTTATTGTTAATGATATTCTCGGATGTAATTACCTTTATATTAATGCTTCTGATGAGTCTGGTATCGATACTATTAGACATAATATCACTAATTTCGCTCAAACTAAGTCATTTGATGGTGGCGT
>Ga0098037_1001045_pt1 | contig 12952 bp, 19 predicted proteins | sample 5_EtaG_FD_75050 | JGI IMG/M metagenome (GOLD analysis project Ga0098037, IMG submission 75050) | Marine viral communities from the Subarctic Pacific Ocean - 5_ETSP_OMZ_AT15132 metaG | ecosystem: Environmental > Aquatic > Marine > Oceanic | place: Pacific Ocean | collected 2015-01-08 | reverse complement strand
TATGATACTTTGCATGTAAAGCAAAATCTTCATTACAGCTAATATCATAAGTCCAGAATTTATTTGATGTTTGATTAGGATTCTTATCTCCAAGTGTTAATGCATGAGAATATATATGTCCTAATATTTCTTCTGTATTTGTAGCTACAGATAATCCTTTTTTGACATGCCTTCTCATATAACAATATGCACACTTGTATAAACACCCATAACCAAAAGAAGGAGTAATGTAATCACTACTCCTTCCTGAATATCTTATAGTAAAAGATTTTCTAGTTACTTTATTAACTATACTTGTTCCACTCATACTGATCTATATAAAAATCTGCTTTCTGCTCTTCATAATATTCTCTAATATCATTTTCTAGTGCTGCATCAAAATTAGGCATCTCACCACTTAGGTCTAGAAGTTCTTCTTGATCTTCTTTAGAAAATAAATTAATAGTTTCATTTTGCTTCCAATCATTTGTATCTTTTGTTGGTAGCAATAAATGATATACAGAAACTAGATTGTCTGTTAATTCTTCATTATCATCATTAGTAATAACTTCTGAATTAAGAGGGTTTGTAACATATACATTGTTAATATCCCATGATTCATATAAATGTTCTGTTTCTAAATCACCTTTTTGTTCAGGTTGATATTCTGTATCTATATAAAATTTTATACCAAAGTATTCCATTTTATAATCATAATAAGTTAATTTGTCCTCTTTCATAATCTGTTAGTTTAAAAAATAAATCAATATAATAATCTGCCTTATCTACTAATACTATCCATGCTGCACATGATAATTCAAGATTAAATTTTTCTACATCTTTTCTTATCAACATAGCACTATTTAAAAATAGAAAAGCATCTTTATTTAGTTTTTCCAAGTCTTTCATCTTTCATTTTAGTTTTTATTTGATTAAATGTATAATGTATAGTTCCTGATATGTAGTATTTATATACAATTCCCTGATCAACATCTATGTATGCTTCTTTTAGTTTAAAGTCTAACATTGTATTATATATCTTTTTCCACATATTTATTCTATTTGACAAGAGTGTGATCCATCTTTGGTTACAATTAAAAAATCAAGGCATTCTATATTTATAAGTTTGCTAAACTTTTTAATCTTTCTAAATAATTTAAGATCTTCTTCACTTGGTTTTAAAACACCACTAGGATGATTGTGTATACATATTATACTAGTAGCTAAACAAGATAGTGCTACAGAAAACATGATTTTTAAATCAGTAACACAATAGTGTGTACCACCAATGCTATTTACATGATGTCCTATAACATTATTTCTTCTGTCAAAATATAGTACAATTACACATTCTTGTGTTTGAATATCTACAGGTATTACATGTCTAAAATAATCATTTATATCTTCAGGGCATGTAATTATGTTTATTGTTTCATCAAATATCTCTGTAGAAATTTTAATTTGTTTTTTTAAATAAGTATCTTTGAACTCGTTAATCATAATAATAGTTTTTGATGCTTAGATAATTGTCCTATCTAAGCATTTTTTTAATATGCCCAATCAGAATCTCCTAACAATTCATCAGAGTCTTGCCACCAATCATCCCATTGATTGTTTTCTGCTACTTTCCAATCAGGAATATTTGCCATAGCAGTTTTTGTAGTAAGAGATACAGGACACCATTTTAATCTATTGTTAGGATAAATTGCTATTTGACCATTGTGTAACTTAATAACATTCATTTCTTTATGTTCTTCTAATAATTCACTATCACCAATATCTAAATATCCTAATGATTGCTTTTCAGGTAAGCTGTCTATACTAAACCAGTAATGACCTCTAGCAATCTTACCTTCTCCTAAATTTACAATCATAGGAACATCTGATAATTGATCTTTTACAAATAGTTCTATACTACCTGAAAGACATTCCCACATTTGTATTTTATGTAAAGGCAATCTTTTATCATTTTTATCAGGTAATGCCCAGTAAAGACAATGTGGTGGCACTTTATCATAACAAGCAGCATATTTATCTACCCATACTTGAAAACATAAAGGTCTATTTCTTAATGCTCTTACAGATACTAGCCATGCAGGTTCAAATTTTTTCTTAGATCCTCCCCATGCATCTTTTCTTACATACACTCTTGTTTTTGGTAAATTAATATTTCTCATTTTGTTTTATTTAAGTAAAAAAATCAGTACCACATTACATGATACTGATTTTAATATACATTATTTACACTAATTCAGGTTGTTTTTCTTCCTTTAGCATTTCCCATGCTCTACCTAATCTTGTTAGACCTATACCACCTCCAAATCTTGGAAAGAAATTATATGATAGAAACTCTTCTAGTTCTGCTTCTACTCTTTCTTTGCCAAACAATTCAAATAGTTTCTCACAGTATGTGCCATTCATAATGGTATAAAAAAAGTTTCTCATCTCTTCAGGATTACAACTTCTTTCAGCAGTACCAAATGTTTCTTGTCCAAATAGTATGATGTCACACTTGTTAAATTTACCATCACCTATATACTTCATATTCCAGAATGGAGATGTTCTAATAGGAAATGTTTCTAGTGATATTGAATGACCTACCTCATGCCACATTCTAGCTTCATGTTCATCTTCTAGAATAGGAGCAGCATATCTTTCACTTGTTGTATTGTAGTCAAGCTGTTTAGGTGTATCAAATCCTAAGTACTCAACAATTTCTACATTTAACTTTCTAAGATCATCAAAATTACCTTTAGATTCAAACTCAAACATAGGAAAAATCTTCTCATGTCTACCTGGAATAGGATCTTTTTCATTTCTATAAGATGTAGAAACACAGAAACATCCTTTCCAATCAGGATTCTTTAGTAGTTCATACTCTAGCCACATCTGTCCTGTTTGTGGTAGAGGCCAAATAAGTCCATCATATTCAAAAGTTGCAACAGAATGTGGATTCTCACATGCTGCTAGTATTGACTTTCTACTTTGTGAAGGTACTTCTACATAGCCTTTAGATAAAAAAAAATCCCTCAATTTCTGAGTGATTTCGTGGTAAGTTACTGTTTGTTTCATGATATATGTTTATTAATAAATTAAAAATTAGTCTATTACATAGACTTCGTTACTTGTTTTCCATCTTTTTTTAGATATAAAATAACCAGTTCTTTCTCTACATACTTTATCTCCTGGATGTATTACTCTTTTACCATCAACCATTAATAAAGTCCATACTTTTTTTCTTGTTAATTCTCTTTCTACTTTACTAAGAATATGAAATCTATCTTTTCCTTTAAAAGAAAATAAAAATCCTTTTATTTTTCTATCATCGAGATCATTAGTTTCTAATCCTCCATATTTAGATTTAAAATCATTGAATTTAATTTTTTTATAGTCATTTTTTATTTCCATAATTCCTTATTGTAATAATTTTAAAAAAAAGGATAGCTTTTCATGGCTATCCTTTAACAGTATGCGCTAACAAAAACAGTACATATAAATATATAGAAATTAATTTCTATAATTAAATATTTCATCTTGTTTTTTAGGAGGTAGATCTAATTCTCTATTACCTATTTCATTTATTTCTAATACAGTTCCAAATTCTTCTTTCACTTGTTTTATGAATTTAATCTTATAATCATAATGTTTATTGATTATATTGTAAACTTCATCTTCTTTATTAAAGAGTCTTTTTTTCTCTGTATAAGTATATAAGTGAGAATATCTACCATCTAAGAATGTAGGAATAACATTCTTAGGTAATTTGAATATGATCATATGCAAACAACCTGTTGCTAGGTTATCAAATACATAATCATCTTCAAAGTATTCTTTATCTATAATATAGTTATATAAATTATTAAATATTCTAGGATTACTTTCTTGGTTTATCAGAACAAATATATGTTGTTCTAATCTTCTATCTAGTAGAAAATCACCAATACCAGTAGCTACAATATTTATAGAATTTAACAAACTCATTAAGACATCATCTTCATAATCTTTAAGCATTGGAAATAGATATTTCCAAGTCTTATTCATATATATTTTGCTTATTTGTATTTTCATTGTATTATACCTTCTATACCAAGTAATAAATCACCATCATTAATAGATACTACTCTATCTATTTCAAAACCATTTTCTAAATGCCACTTATAAATTTCAATAGCCTGATGAAAACCTTTAGAGCCTTTAATTATTATATCTCCAATTTTTCTATCAGGAATACCAAACTTACCTTTCTTTAACAATACTTCTTCAGTACATGTAAATACAAGTGGAGTTCCTGGATTAATAGTAGATTCTACAATAAACTTAAAATTATCAACTTTATAACACCATTTATTAAAATCAGAATTTAATATAGCTTGTGTATAGAATGCTGCTTGAAAATCATATCTTCTCCTATAAAATGAATATGGAAAATTAATAGTATAATCTCCCATTGTTTTAATATCTATAGGAATAATCTTTTCATTAGCATGGTCTACAATTACAAGGTCTAATAATCCTTTACAGTCTACACCATTGTATTTAAAATACAATGGCAATTGAAAATATAATTCTAAATGATCAGCATCTTCAAAGTATTTTTCTGTATAAGAACTAGAAATTAAACTTTCATAAATATGTGATACTGTAATAAATTGCTCATTACTAAGCACTTTTTTACCTGATGCATCTATTAGTGAGTTCCAATAATCTTGTCCTTCAGAAATAATCTTATTGTATTTAGTATCATCATTCCATCTCTTTTGCCAGTTGTGATTTCTAACAGCCATCATTAGAGATCTTTTGACTACATTAGATGTAAAAGATTCATAAGTAAGATTACCATGAGAAGCAGCCATTTGAAAATCAAATGTTTCTACAATAATAGACATCATTGTTTTACCTGGTTTCTTCTCTAATTGAGAAACATAGTATTCTTCTCTAAATACATCTTTACCCATAGTTATTAAAGTATCTACTGCAGATCCAATAATAAAATGTGCTTTCTCAATATAGTATTCATCTTGATCATCTTCATCAACTGTATTATAAACAGATACACCTCTAAGTAAATATTTCAATTTAGATTGAGATACAGATTCATGGATTCTATAATCCATTTCTGTTTTTCTATCAGTTCTTATTATCATGATAACATTTTTATAAGTTTATTTAGATCTGCTGCAGTCATAGTAACTATATCATCATAATCAGTTCTTCTTCTACCCCTTCCTACATCTTTCCTATGTATTAACATTTTAGGAAATCTATGTTCTTTAGAATCTTCAGGAAAATTTTCAGCAACTTTAGTTTCTATATTTTTTAATTCAGAAATTATATTTAGATTTTTTTGCTTACCTGCTTTCACTTGAACTAAGAATGGAATATTAATAAGATCTATACCACAATCATCATATAGCCTACTGCCATATCTAGATGTTTGGCAGAATTTAAACCCTAACTCTTTAAACCATTTAGAATAGAATCTCTCTGCATTATGACCTTTCTTTCTATTAGTATGACCTATGTTCTTTTTTCTTTTCATTTCATTAATTTATTTACATCATTAAAGTAATCTTGCATAGCATTGATATTCTTAAATTTAGGAATAATATTTCCACTATTAAAACAATACTTACTAACATTACTAGTAACTAAAATGTCCATATCTAGAAATAACTCTCTTTTATATAAATTTTTATACAAAAGAGATTTCTCAAAAGATTTATCAACAAGAACAATTAGATCATTATTAGTAATAACATTATCACTATTAATTACTTTTTTATAACTCTTAAAACAAATACATAAAAGAACATTATTATTTTCATCAGTAATTATACCTTTTCTAATATTATAATTTCCATGTTTATGCTTATAATTAAAAGGAGAATTTCTGTTAATAAAATAAGATATTACATTATCATAATTTGAAGATGCATAATTACATAAATCATTAATTTTATGATGATATATACAATAATCTTTTTGTAATAAAGATTGTGTATTTTTAAATATAGCAAATACAGGAGTATACATAGAATAAAAAGAGCATCCAAAAATGGACACTCCTTTACCATTTGTACTTGCACCTATATTACCTATATTATCAATAAATATAGTTCTACTCATAATAAATGATTATAATTGTAAAAATTTGGTAAATAGAAAATATATAAATTAGGAACTTGTCTAACTTCCATATCTTCTTTAATATTAACAATAAAGTTTGTAAATAAACCAGTCATATAAGATGCAATCATAGCTGCCATGTGAGTAGTCTGTTTTAGTGTACAAGGCTCATCTTCTACTTCAGAATCATCAAATAATGATTTCTTATATTGTTGAATAGAAATAGGATCATTACCTTTAGCTATAAATATCTGAAAACTTTCAGCAGTTAATCTACCATCTACAAAGACAGCATCTTTTTCATGCTCATAGCTTTCTAGCCAATTTTCAAACATCTCTTTTCTAGCTTTCATATTATCAAAAGCAGCAAAAGCATAATTATTAGTAGGAGAAGTCTTATTCATTTTACTGCAGAATACATGTACTCTTCTATCACCAGTAAATTGATATATGATTTCAGCAATAGCATCAACTTTTGTTGATCCTACATTCTTAATACCATACAACTGTCCACCAATATTATGCTCTTCTACTTTATCATCATCATAGATAACTTCAGTAAATCCTGCTCTAGATAGAAATAGACTCAACCAAGAGCCTATTCCACCACAGCCACCTATCAAAACAGTTTTATCACCAAACCATTCTGCATCTTTAAATCTATCAAATCTTTGTGTCATGTTTAAATTTTTCTAATGATGGAATCAATTCAGGATATGTTATTGTAAACTCACCTAATTTTTTATAAATACTTTTGTAAATAGAGTTAGTTTTAAATTTAAGAGAATTAATCTCTATCCATTCATTTATCATATCTACATCTATTCTAAAATCATTAATTTTATGATCATTAAAAAGAATTGATTGATCTATAAAATCTTCAATAGTATCATCATAATATACAAATCCATTATTCCAAGAATATAAAATTGCTTCTTCTATTTTTTCATCATCAACAGGTTGTGCTAAAGTATTTGTTTTATTCCAATCACTTATAGCTTCATCCAAATTATTAAATGAAAGACTAGGTATATCAGCAATTTTTCTTTTCTTGTTTGTTTTAGTATTTTCTTTAATAATTTTATCTACAGCATTAACAAATTCTTCTTCTAATTTTTCTATTATAATATTGCAATCATAAATCATCAATGCTTCATTTTCAGGATCATAAACTTTTCTATAGTTATCACCATTTTTATCATTAGCATGATAGCTTACAGAGTTTACTTTTACTCTTTGTGCTATCTTAGCAGTCATATTCATTTTGTTGTTTACAATCAAAGACAAATAAAAATTATGATGTTCTGAATTATCACTTAATTCTTCCATATCTGTAGCTGAAAAGAAAGTTTTCATATTATTATGGCTATGGATATGTCCAACAAACCAATCAAATCTTTCATCTTTTTTTTCAATAAAATTACTTACTCTACTATCAAAAGAATATTCAGTATAAGTAGTACTACCCATATCCATAGGAAGAATATCTTTTATAATACAAGACATTTTAGAAGGATTTTTAATATTACCTTTTACATCATAAAACAATACTCCTGACCATTCTACATTATGTATTTTATTACATAGATATACTATCTTATTATAGATATTTTTAGACAGATGTAAGTTTATTTTTTCGTTGCTTGATACTTCTGGCAATCGCTCTTTCATTAACTGTTTTTTCAATAATTGTTTTTGCATGTTGTTTAATTTTAGGATGCAAATAGAGTTTTGAATTATCTAACATTGCACCTTCTGCTAAAGAAATTGGAAATATCTTTCCTTTAAATTTAAAAGTATTATTATCATTCTGATCTTTAATATATGTATCTATATATTCTTGATCATGCATATTACTATTTTCAAAATAGTTCCCTAAAGAATCTTTTTTAACAAGTATCTCATCACTAACTGATTCTGTTTTAGATTTAAAAAGATCATATAATTTATCTTCAAATAATTCATTATCTACAATGATAAGATTACCTGAACTACTAAAAGTCCAATTTAAATCTCCTATATCTTTATAGTAATTATAATAAGTATCGTTTATTACATTTCTAACATCCCAACTTAGGTAATGATCAACAAGACTATTATTAAATAATAAATGACCCATTTTAATATATGGAACACCTGCAAGAGATTCTGTTTCTACAATTTTAATAATATATTCTAAAACCATAAATAATGAATCTCCTACATTACCATCTGTAACAACTTCAGCATTATAACTGTCAGTTAATATATGATAGAAATTTCTACCTGTACAAAAATTTTGAAAAGTTACTCTATCTAATCTAGAATTAAGATGGCTATGATGATAATGTTTAATTATCTGTTGTACAGTAGGAGAATTTAATTTACCACTTAAATTACCAATTACACCTGATTTCTTAATAGGAATTTGTACAAATAAATCTTTTAGATCTATAGACAATTCATTCTCATTTGTAACTGTAACATGTGGAAAATAAATATTTATATTATAAATATAATCATCATAAATGTCATCCAGAATAATAGTAATATCCCAATATTCTCTACCATAAACTTTATCAAGAGTTTTAACTATACTATCAATATGATTTATTTCAATAGCTTTTGCATAATCTATTTCACTCATATTTTATATTTAATTAATTAAAAAAAAAAGAGAGCTAAATAGCTCTCTTTGTTTATTCATCACAAAGTTCATCACAGATATTATTGTATTCTTCTTCAAGAAAATCTTCATCTTCCCAAGAACTTAATACTCTCTGCAATCTTTCTATTGCATCATCAATGTATTTATTAAATGGCATTCTTTGTAACTGATCAATAATAGATGTTATATCTACATTATCAGAACTTTTTGTAGGAATTTGATCATTCCATTGCTTTAATAAACTTCTAAGTTCTTCTGTAGTTTTTCTAGTATAATTCTTACTAGTATTGAAGAAATTTTTTGCTGCATCACCTGTAGATTCAATAATACCTTGAATAGCTACTCTTAAATCCATATAAGAAAAGGTATCAATGTTGATACCACTCTTAACTTTTTTGGGCATTAGATACAAAACAAAATTGTCTGTAGGTAATTCAGCATCATTATGCTCTAATGATAACTTAGAACCACTCAATGCTGCAGTCATTCCTGAATAAGAAATATCATTACTACTAAGGATTCTTTTTAATTCACCCCATGTTTGAACATCTGTATCAAACTTTTTTTTTACTCTAGTACTGAATATTCTAATCTCTCTTGTACTCATAATAATTGTTTTATAAAATTTTTAAATAATTTTTTGTTTTTAAATATACATTCAGCAGGATCTGTTACTGATTTATCAGGTAAGTAAATGTGTTTAACATTGTTATGAAATGAAGATATGATATCTGTTAGTTTTTTACCTGCTTTGATTCCAGGATCATCATTATCAAACCATACATATACATTATCATAAGTAGTACATGTAGATTGTAGTAATGACTTTCTAGGAAACATACCTTCATTCTGTAACCATATAGCAGATATGTTTTGGTTTTTTAAGACTCTCCAATCTTTGTATGATTTAGTAATAACTAAAGTTCTATCTGCATAAGAGTTGTCCACTCCAATATGGTTTTTAGTACAATTAGTAATCCATTTCATATCACCTTTGTGCAATGCTCTACATATCTTAATAGCATCACCATTCCATTGGTCTATGGTAAAAGTTACTTCATCAGCAAAAGGTCTTATAGTGACCCATTGATCTTTAATCTTACTATATATTTTAAAATATACAGTAGGAAATACATTATCAGCAAGTAACTGCTCCCTAGTAATCTCATATCTAGACCAATACTTTTTATGGTGTCTATCAAAACTTCTCTTTCTATATGTTATAAGAGTTTTAGATTTGCTTACTTTCTTAATTTGTTTGATTGCAATATTAGGTTTTACTGGATTACCATTTTGTATTCCTAATCCAAAGTATTCATCTATATATTGCAAGGTTTCATAAAAATTAAAATTGTAGGCATCTTTAATAATCTCAAAACAATCTCTACTTGTTTTAGTATCAGCAAAATCACAAAACCATAGAGTTCCATTATGCCATGAGAAAAAGCAACCTGCTTTATCATCATTTCTAATAGGGTTTGTATATTTACCTTTATAGTCTATACTACCAAACAAAATAGAGAATATCTCTTTTTGAGATATTCTCTTTAATATTTCATCTTTTGTTAATGGTATAAGACCTTCTAATCCTCCAAATAACATAATATGAAGTTTTATGCCCAGCTACTTAATTCTTCCTCTGCTTCATCATCAGCTTGCGCCCACCCATTTTCCATAAACCATTCTGATCTAGCAAAAGGATGTGGCTCATTACTTTCATTCAAATAGAATAAAGCTACATTTCTTTCTTTAAATGTAATCTCTAAACCATTATCAGTAGTAAATGATTTGTTTTCAAACTCACCAATTTTAACACCACTAGACATAGCATTACCATCTTGGACAATAACTTTTTCAAATGCACCACTACATGCAGGAACTAGAAATGCACCTTGACTAGTTTTCTTAGGAACTTCCAAATATTTTCTTTCAGCACCTGCTCTTAACTGCCATTGATACTGAAGAAATAAATCTAATTCTTTTTCTTGCCATCCATTTTCAAAGTTATCTATGATATCTTTCATAAAATCTCCAAAAGATTTAGGAATAGCTACTACTTCTTGTAGTGTTTCTCTAGTCATAAAACATTCTGCAATGTGATATACTCTCTTTTTGAGTTCTACAATTGCTTTCTTAAATGCTTTGTGTGTAGGGTCTGTAATTTCTTGACCTTTGTCATACACTTTGTTAGGTGGTAAAATGCTAGTTCTAATAACAGAACCATTTACATTAAATTCCATTTCTACACCTTCTGCAGTATTTCCATTAGGAAATTCTATAGATGGGTTGTACTCAAATTTTTGTAATTTCACACCTTGATTTAAACCAAACTGGACTGATGATTTTCTTTCATCACTTTCATATCCTCCAAATAACATAAATTATAATTTAAGATTAAATAAAATAAAGTGAAAGCCATTATTGACTTTCACTTAAATACACCAATTACCAACCAAGAGAGGTTGTTTCTTCTTCACTATTTACTACTTCAGCAGTAGGTTCTTCTACTCTGTTTTCTTCTACTCTATGAGTAGGTGTAGTTATTACAGTAGTTTGTTCTACTGTGTCATCTATCAAAGTAAATCTTACTTCTCTAGGTTGCTTAGTTTTCTTACCCTTTAATTTAGGGTGTTTGAATAACTCATTAACCTCGAAGTGAGTAAGGTTATACTTATCCATAATACTACCTCTGTCAGGATTATGATTCTTTGCAGAGGATGTTCTTGTTAGACCATTTTCTAGGTCTTCTAAAATCTGATTTACAGTTAATTGCATAATAAAAATTTTAAAAAATATAATTAATTATAATAATCGTTCATAGTATCTATTACTAGACCTAAATCATTCTTGATATATAGTTCATCAAACATTCCAAATGGAGATTTTGCAGGATATTGACCATCTAAGTTGGTTACAAAACTTCTCTGCGCTCCCTTTTTATTATCAAATGTAGACTTACCATACAATACTATAGTAAATAAACCTTCTAACTTAACTTTGTCATCAAGCATTTTACCAATAGTTTTCATCTTATATGTAGTACCAAAGTTTTGAGTTTCTACAATTTCAGAGTGAGTGAGAATAATAAAATTTACTTCTTCTCTCATGTTAATACCTGTATTCAGCACATCATAAGTTCTTTTAGCCAGTTTATTAAACTTATCAAAGCCACTTTTAAGAGCATCTTTCATAAAAGAATCAGCCATCAAATACTGAAAGTCATCAATAACAACATTGACAATCTCTTTTCTATTCTCATTAAAATAATTCAAGGTATCTATAATTACACCAAAGTCTGATGTAGCTAGATAGTTACCTGTTTTTAAATCTTCCTTGCCTGTTATAGGCTTGAAGCTACTCTTCCAACCTTTTATTGGTAGAGGTTTGTTTTTAACATTAACTACTAATGTTTTCTTAGGGTCTAAGCCTTTATGACCTATTTGTTCAATCTTTGCTATAGCAGTAGATTTACCAAACCCTGAATCTGCAACAATTGCTACTGATTTTGCCATTTTTCTAATTTTAAAATTAATAAATTTCTGTGAAAGTTTTTATATTACCTGTCATTTGAGTAAATAGATGCTGTGGGCATTCTGTATCTCTACTCTCTACTAAGTGTATTGACCTGTAATTTGGAAATAAAGATAGATCATTACCAAAATGACTATCTAATTTATATCTTTCTTCTGTTGGATTGAAGAGTGTAATTAAATAATCACATTCTTCTGAAAGATTACCTGTGTCTTTAACATCATCACCTGTTGGATGTAATGTTTCTGACTCATATCTAATTCTATTTATATCACCTACTGCCCTATTGAGGTGGCATATGTGTACAAAGGTAGAACCACACCAGTTTCTAAGATCTACTGTATACTCAATCCACTTATCTATATTCTCTTTCATTGAGAATCCCCTTTCTCTTTTGAGTTTTCTAATATGATCTGTAATAACTATGTGATACTTAGATTCATCTTTTTGTTTATATCCACTAATCTTTTGCTGTTTAACTTTTTTGCCATTTTGTAAAACAAAATAATCTTCATAGATAAAATTACCATTGTCTTTGTAATAGCTAAGTAATAAGTTCCTCATACCTGTTGGATTATCTCTATCAGCTAGAAAATTAATGATACCATCTTTAATCTTCTTGCCTTCAGGACTATACTCACCAAATATAGGTATGATTCTAGTTATATA
>Ga0098037_1001043_pt1 | contig 12961 bp, 20 predicted proteins | sample 5_EtaG_FD_75050 | JGI IMG/M metagenome (GOLD analysis project Ga0098037, IMG submission 75050) | Marine viral communities from the Subarctic Pacific Ocean - 5_ETSP_OMZ_AT15132 metaG | ecosystem: Environmental > Aquatic > Marine > Oceanic | place: Pacific Ocean | collected 2015-01-08 | reverse complement strand
GCACCAATGGCACCACCAGCCCCTGCGCCAGCACCTGCACCAATGCCAGCGCCTCAAGCGCAGCCAATGGCGCCAAATAAAGGCGGAGTTTCGGGCGTTCTTCCTCAAGCGGCGTCACAGGTGGCTGCAATGCCAATGGCTCAAAACAAAGGCGGCGTTGCTGGCGTCCAGCCACAGGCATCACCTCAAGCAAACCCACCCCAATACCAACCAATGCCTGCACCAACTCCTCCACTAGCACCAACAGCAGGTTTTAACATAAACCAAGCTTCTGCCGGAGCATTGCAACAAGCAATGACAAACGCTCAAACTGGTATGGGATTTCAAGCGCAAGATGTTTCGGCTGTGGGTTACACTCCAGCCCAGCAGGTTGCGCAGCAAGTGGCGGGATCAGATTTGACCCCATACACGAATCCGTATGAAACTCAGGTTGTAGATCAAGCTTTGTCGGATATTGCTAGGCAGCAAGAACGCGCCCTAAATCAAATGGGTGCGCAGGCGACAGCAGCGAGAGCCTTTGGCGGATCTAGGCAAGGCGTTGAGGCGGCAGAAACCCGCAGATTATATGATGAGCAGGCCGCTAGGACGGCGGCAAATTTACGTCAGGGAGGTTTTGATCGCGCAATTGGCGCCGCACAGTTTGACGTTGGCCAACGCGCCTCTGCCGAAGCTGCAAACGTTGCGGCCAGAACTGGCGCATCACAATTTGGCGCACAAAGCATGATGGACGCACAACGCCAGAATGTGGCAAATAGAATGGCTGCGGAGAGTATGCGTCAAGGCGCTGGCGCCCGACTTGGCGGGTATGGGGGGCAAGCTTTTGATATTGGTCGCTCAATACAGCAAGACCAAGCAAATCAGGGATTATTGCAGCAGGGCATACAGCAAGCGCTCATTGACGCCGCGAAGGGCCAATATTCTGGGTACACTGGTGCGCCTATGTCTGCACTTGGGGCGCCTCTGGCTGCACTTGGGGCGACGCCAAGCCAATCCACCACAACTGACACTTATAATCCGGGCTTATTCAGTTACTTACAATCCTTCGCTCAATTACCTAAATTTTAGTAAATAAGAAAGACGATAAGATGGCATTAAGTTTTCCAAATCTGGGTAGAAACAATCCGATGAATAGCGCCAGTAATTTTTCTTTAGGCACTCCAGTTAACCAGCCAATTCCAGCGCCAATGCCAATGCCAATGCCAGCGCCAAGATCTAAATCTATGTTCGGTGGAGTTTTGGATTATATGGGGCAAGTAAATCCGCAGACGGGTTTAAGTCGCGGGGAAAGTTTTGCTGCGGCTCTTGATCCTCTTGTTATGCCAAGGATGAGGGGTGGTGAGGCAATACGTCAGCGCGGCGCTCAGAGGATGGCTTTATCTCAGGCTAATAAGACTGTTGAGTGGCTTCGTAAAAATGGATACGCGGAACTGGCCACTGTTGTGGAAAATAATCCGGCAATGGCTCCGGCTGTTATGAGTGAAGTTTTAAAAAAGAGAATGGAGGGGCCACCACCAGTTGGGGGTGATTTCAAAGACGCTCAGGCTTTGCGTAAAGAATTTACAAGCTTACCTAGAATTAAAAACTTTTCAGATGTGTCAGAAGCTTACACTCGTATTGTGGCTTCCGCTAAAGATCCAAGCCCCGCTGGTGATCTTTCATTAATCTTTAACTACATGAAGGTTCTCGACCCCGGATCAGTGGTTCGTGAAAGCGAATTTGCTGCTGCTGCAAAATCAGGTGCGCTGGGCGCCCGCATTCAAGCAGCAGTCGATCAAATTGAAAAGGGAACTAGACTTTCTTCAAGCCAGCGCGCAGACTTTGTTGATCGCGCAACTAGGCTGTATAAAGCCCAAGCGGATTTGTCCCAACCTATTTATGATACATATTCATCTGTAGCAGTAGCGCGTGGCTTTGACCCCGCAAAAGTTATTCCTCAATTTGGGTATAGTGGAGAACTTGCAGAAATTGCGCCTGAGTTTGAGCCTATGCCTATACCTCCAATGCCGCAGGGCGCCAGTGCCGATGGGGAACCATTAACGCAAGCCGTCTGGGAGAGGATATGGAGCCAAGCATCAGAGGAAGAACGTAGAAACTTTATGGAAACTGGGAGTTTTGAATAATGGTTGATTTTACAAAATATCTTAATAGATCAACCGAAGTCCCAACGCAACGTTTTCGTACTTTTTTGCAGGGCGTTACATTTGGCTTTGCAGACGAAATTGAAGCTAGGATTAGGTCTATAGGAAGCGGAGAGTATGATAAGTTGGTTGCTGAGGTTAGGGGTGCTTTGAAAGATTACCAAGAAGATAACCCAATGGAGTCTTTAGGTTTTGAAGTTGGTGGCGCTGCTCTCCCAGCCCTTATCGGAGCTATATTTACTGGCGGCGCTGCGGGTGCAGCAACGTTTGCAAATTTAGCTTCAAAATATCCTACTATTGCAAAAGTTGCAAAAGTTGCGGGAACTACAATGCCAAAAAGCCTTATTGGTGCAACTGCTGTTGGAGCTACGCAGGGCGCACTCACTGGCGCAGGTAAAGGCGAAGACTTTGGAAGTCGTTTAACTGGTGGCGTTATTGGTGCGCCAGCAGGCGCAGTTTTAGGCGCAGGAACTTTTGCCGTGACTGAGCCTATCAAGCGCTTGGGAGTTGGCGTTATTGATTTTGCCCGCAGGAGGTTAGGCGGGCGTGGCGGAAAGATTGTTGAAACTGAATTGCAGCGTTTAGCATCCGAAAGCGGTAAAAGTATCGACGAAATTGTTGAGGACGTTTCTAACGGAACTATAATGGCGGAGAATAGAACACTCTTAGACGCCGTTAGAGGGTTTAGATCAACTGGTGGCCCCGCAGCAACGGCATTGCGTGAATCACTTGAACGGCGCCCAGAAGCCGGACGCAAAGCTGCGCTAACAGGGATGCAGCAAAACTTATCTCAATTTGATGATCCAAACGTGTTGCGCGCTATGAGCGCAGATGACTTAGCTGCGAGGGCGGCGGAGAAAACTGCTTACGAACCATTTAAAACGCAAGTTGCGCCGCAAGAAGTTTTGAACGAACTGTCTGAAGCATTGCGCAGGGTTCCATCCGCTGCGGATGAGGTTAAAGAGGCTTTTCTTGCCGAAACTGGTAAGAAGCCTTTTTTCTCAGTGTCGAAGAGTGGTGAAGTTACATTTAATAGGCCACCGACTGTATCGGAAGCTGAGTCGGTGCGTAGGGCTTTACAGGGTGTTGCGTCAGCCAGATATAGGGCTGGTCAGGGTCTTTCTGGGGAAGCAATATCTGAATTAGAAGGTGGCTTGAGGACTAGGCTTGATGAGTCTGCCGAAGGGCTGCAAGCTACGAGGGCGCAGGCAAGTGTTGTGCGCTTGTCGCGCGAAGCATTTAAAAATGGACAATCCGCATTATCTAAAAATGCTGACGCCGTTGAGGTTGAATTTGCAGAAGTAATGAAAAATGGTCCAGAGGTTGTGAAAGCATACCGCGCTGGAGTTATGCAGGCATTTAGGAATAAAATGGGTATGGGTTCCAGAAAAAGTTTAATGGGAGCCTTGGCAGACTCTGAGAGAAAAGAAAGCAAAATACTTAAAATTGTTATGCCGGAAGACCAGTTAGATGATCTTATGTCTATAATTAATCGTGCCGCTGGATCTCAAGCTGCGGCAACAAAGGTTTTAGGTGGATCTGACACTGCTATTACAAGTTCACTGCAAGCACGTCAGGGAATGGATATTGGCGCTGGTGAAATAGCAGAAGCAATTTCGTCTCCAAATCCAATGAATTTATTGAGGTTACTTGGTAAAATTACGAAAAGGGCCGCGCCGCAATTATCCGACGCAGATAGAAAGAAAGTTGTAGATGTTTTAATATCTGAAGATGCTGACTTCGTGAGTCGAGCGTTGAGAGATGAAAGTGGCTTGGCGCAACTCCAATCAAGGGTTCAGTCTTTAGCAAATTTCGTTCAAGCTGGCCCACAACGCGCGGCACCAATTATGTCAATGGATGTTTACAATAATTATAATAGAATGAACCAGCCACAATAGGATAGTAAAATGGAATTAAAACCAAAATCACGCACTGAGGTTGAGAGCATTGTGCAGGATGCCATATCATCTGCCGTGGATTTTGTGGAGTCTGAGATAAGCCAAATCAGAATAAAATCACAACGTTACTACGACGGCGAAGTTGATTTAGGTTACGAGGATGGTCGCAGTAAGGTTGTAGCCACAAAAGTACGTGATACCGTACGTGCGGTAAAACCAAGTTTAATGCGCATTTTTCTTAGCTCCACAAAGCCAGTGGAATACGTTCCAAATGGTGCAGAAGATGTAGCAATGGCGGAGCAAGCTACTGAGTTTATGCAACATGAATTTGCTAGGCTAAACGGTTACCGCGTTTTAAATGACGCTTTCCACGACGCGTTAATTAAAAAGCAAGGTATTGTGAAAGCATATTGGAAGACAACGCCGCGCGCAGAAATTCACACGTACACAGATTTATCTGACGATGAATATACTTTTCTGGTGGCTGAAGATGACATTACCGTTCTTGAGCATACAATGGAAATGTCACTGTCAATGGATGAAATGGGTATGGAAGTTGAAATGCCATCCCACAGTGTCAAACTCAGTCGGCAGGAGGAAGACGGCGAGTTAGTAATTGAAAGCGTACCTCCCGAAGAGTTCTTCATAGATAGATCCGCACGTATGCTATCCGACGCGTATGTGGTTGTGCATCGCACAGAAATGCGCGCCGGAGATGTAATTGAAATGGGCTTTGATCCAGACGTTGTTACAAACCTTGATAGCTTTGATAGTGGCTCAGAAATGACTGAGGCTGAAGCACATGAGCGCCAAGGATTTGACAGTGATTTTGATCAAGATGAACAAGATCCGGCAATGAAAAACGTGACAATCTCAGAAGCCTTTATGCGGATTGATGTGGATGGAACTGGTGTACCAGTTTTGCATAAAATAATATGCGGCGGTACGAGTTACGAAATGCTTGATTTTGAACGGTGCGATGAGTTGCCGTTTGCCAAAATGGAGATTGACCCAGAGCCACACACTTTTTACGGCAAGTCATTAGCTGATTTAATTATGGATGACCAAGACGCAGCTACTTCGATAATGCGTGGCATTTTAGATAATGTAGCAATGACGAATAATCCAAGAATTGGTATCATTAGCGATTCAGTAAACATAGACGATGTGCTAAATAATGAAATTGGCGCCATTGTCAGAATGCGTACCGCTGGCGCAGTGCAAGACTTGTCAGTGCCATTTGTTGCCGGACAAACACTGAGCGCGCTCACTTACTTAGACAGTGTAGTAGACCAGAAAACAGGTGTTACGCAGAACGTAGCCCTAAACCCTGACGCCATGCAGTCAACAACTAAGGCTGCTGTGCAGGCGACTGTAGAGGCTGCCGCTGGTCAGGTTGAGGTTATGGTGAGAAATCTTGCGGATGGGGTGAAAGACCTATTCGGAATAATGCTGAGATTAATGAGCAAGAACGTAGACGAGGAAAAGATGATGAGAATGAATGGTATGTTCATTCCCGTTGACCCACGCGTTTGGGATCAGTCTATGGATGTTGCCATTAATGTGGGTCTTGGCACAGGGCGCGAGGCGGAAAAGGTTGCCGCGCTTGGCCAAGCCCTGCAAATGCAAACAATGGTATATCAAACTTACGGCCCGCAAAATGGTTTGGTTTCACTCACAAACATTAGAAACACATTGGCAGACCAATTAACTGTTTCCGGAATACGAAATGCTGACAGATATTTTGCGCCAATAACGCCAGAGATTGAGGCGCAAATGTTGCAAATGCAACAGCAGGCGCAGCAAGCGCAAGGGCAGCAACCAGATCCAAATGCTGCATTCTTGCAGGCAGAGCAAATGAAAGCTCAATCTAAGATGCAATCAGATATGGCCAAGCTGCAACTGGACGCACAAAAAGCTGCTGCCAATGATGATTTGAAGCGAGATCAAATGGCGCAAGATCTTCTGGTAGACGCCGCAAAGGTTTACGGTGAATACGGAACTGCGGTAGACGTTGCTAGGATACAAGCTGAACAGGATAAAATGAGAATGATTGGTGGAATTGCTCAAGGGCAGCAGCCACAATGAGTACGGAAATCCGCATAGAGGCTGATGAAGCGCGCCGTTTAAAAAACGATACCGCGTTTAAGACTTTTATGCAGAGTGTCCGCGAGAATCAAATGTCGATTTTTGCGGGCAGCAGTGCGTCCGAAGTGGACGTGCGCGAAGAGGCACACGCAATAATGCGCGCGCTAGATCAGATCGAAGCAACCCTCGACGCCGCTGTTATGGCAGAGGCGCTTTTAGATCGCAAACAAAGGAAGTAGTACCGATGGAATCGACTACCCTAGAAGCAGCAGCAGAAAGCCTGCTGACACCACTCCCAGAGCAATCTGGAGAAGATAATCTAAGTAAAGCTGTAGACGAAATTACCGCGCCCGATGAAAATCAGGTCGAGGAAGTTGAGGCTGCAACTGAAAGCGAAGATGACGTTGAGGCATCCAGCGAAGATCTTGATGATCTTGATGATGTAGAAATTGACGACGAAGACCTAGTAGAAGCTACTGAAGACACCAATCTTATCCCCGTCAAAGTTGACGGAAAAGAAGAGAATTGGACACTGGATCAGCTCAAGCAATCTGCTGCGGGACAAGCGGCAATTAATAAGCGGTTCCAAGAGGTTGCTGAGATGCGCAAGCAAACTGAGCAAACTCAAGCCGCATTGCAACAGCAGCAACAACAATTTATGCAGCTATACCAACAAGCACAACAAAACGGAGTGCAGGCACCCGTCCCACCATCTAGAGAGTTATTTGAAAATGATCCCATTGGGTTCATGGAGCAAAAACTTAAATACGATGAGGATAAGGTGCAATATGACTCCCAAATGCAACAGGTCCAACAAATGCAGCATCAACAGCAGCAGCAGCAGGCGCAGGCGCATCAAGCGTATCTGCAAGAGCAAGCTGAATCTCTTGTGAAGCATATTCCAGAATTGGGTAACCCTGAGAGCAGTGATAAAGTTAAATCGGCTCTCGTAGAAACTGGCATTGAATATGGCTTCACTGCCGAAGAGATGCAAATGGTTACGGATAGCAGATATGTGCGGGCGTTAAATGACGCACGTAAATATAAGCAACTGGTTGCGAAGCGCAAACAAGCGCAGAAGAAGGGCGAGAATGTTCGTCCCGTTGTTAAGGCTGGTGTGGCCAAGCGTAAAGATGGAGATGCTGTGGCTCGTAAGAAAGCGCAAACGCGCTTGCAGAAAACTGGCTCAATCGATGATGCATTGAGCTTGATCTTAAACCAGTAGTCTTGAAAGGACAAAATAATGGCACAGCCATCAAATACCTTTGACTCCTATGATGGAGTCAATTCAATACGTGAGGATCTCTCAGACGTGATCCATAACGTGTCGCCGGAGGAAACTCCATTTTACAGCAAAAGTAAAAAAACATCTGCCAGCAACACTTTGGTAGAGTGGCAGACGGCTTCGCTGAGAAGCAGTGCAGCTAACGCACATATTGAGGGTGACGCAACAACTGCTGAAGCTCGAACTGCAACAACAAGATTGAACAATTCAACTCAAATCTTCAAAAATGCAGTCGTGGTTCCTGATACAGATGAAGGTCTTAATCTCGCGGGTAAAAGTCGTGAAATTGCATATCAGACCTTGCTGATCGCCAAAGAGCAAAAGTTAGACATCGAAAAAGCACTTTTCGACAATAACGCTAAAGTCGCTGGTAATGCTACAACTGCAAGGGAACTTGCAGGCGCTCCAGCTTGGATGACCACCAACGTGAACTTTGTTTCTGCAAGTTCTGGTGCTAATCCTAACGGAACAGGCAGCAACGCACGTACCGACTCAGGCGCTCCTACAGCGTTTACTCAGGCTAAATTTGACACAGTTATGCAGTCAATTTGGGAAGAGGGCGGCAAGCCAGACACAGTGTATCTATCAGCGTTCCAGATGAACGTTGCTCTAGGCTTCACTGGTAACAATAACCAGCGTTCATCAGTGCAAGCTGGCGACGAGCGTGTTGTTAAGTCATTGGCTGTCTATGTAACTCCTTGGGGAAGCGTAGAGTTTATGCCAAGTCGTGAAAATCGTTCGCGTGACGTTTTCATAATGCAGGATAATATGTGGGAAGTCGCAATGCTGCGTCCAACCAAAAATGTTGCATTGGCAAAAACGGGTGACAACACAACTCGACAAATTACTACAGAACTTACATTAGTCTGTAAAAATGAAGCTGCGTCTGGAATTATTGCAGATAACACAACTTCATAATATAACAATTTTAGGGGCGGCAATAGTCGCCCCTATTTTCAATTTAGGAGTTATTTATGCAAAAAGTTATAGTTAACAGAATTAAAATTCTGTGCAGCAAGGGTAGAATAGAAAAAGGTGAAACTGTCATTCTGCCGGAAAGTGAAGTTGAGCAATTAAACTCACTGCGCGGCGATACGGTAACAATTTTAGAAACTGTGAGTGAGGCGCCAAAGGTTGCGCGGGCAGTTAAAAAGGTTGCCACCAAAGCCACTGAGAAAATCGGCACGAAGCGCAAACGTGCGCGCAATGCAGACGGCACTCTCAAGGGCGATGACCCGTCAACACCAGATGTGAATGAGGCTTGGGATGAGTCTTAATACATCAACTAAAATTTCAGAAAAGGTTTCTTTTGAAGGTGATAATATGATCATCAAGAAAACCTTTGACGGTTCTCAAATGCTTAAAGACGCGGCCCACGCGCGTGAAATTACGCAAAATAGTTTTGGGTCTGATTATAAGCACATTGGTCATGTTGATTTTGCGTTGTTGGGTGTGTGGTTAAAGGAAGCTGGTGTTGAGTGGACGGATACACAAGCAATCAAAGATGTGTTAAAAAAGAAATTAATGAGCAACGAATTTAGCGACCTACGCGTCTGGCAGGGTAGTTACTAATGGAAATGGATATGATCTGGAGTGCAATTTTAACTTTAGGCATAGCGTTTGTGGGTTTCGTTTTGCGTGGTTATATTTTGGAGCTTCAGCGGCTCCAAATTTTAATCAATAAAACGAGAGAAGAATATGTAACTAAACCTGACAATAACACTGCAATGGATCGTGTGATTGCAAGGCTCGACGCACTAGACTCTAAAATGGACCGAATGCTAGAAAGATAGATTGAAAGGGCGCGGCAATGATTGATCCTATCTCGTGTATTGCCGCTGCCACCGCTGGCTACAATGGAATAAAAAAAGCTGTTGAAGTTGGGAGGGAAATTTCTAGCTTTACTGGCGCAATTTCTCAGTTTGCTAAAGCTTCTTCTGATATAGATTTCCTTGAGAAACAATCTAAAAACCCGTCACTTTATCATAAATTGTTTTCTAACACAGAGGCCAACGCGCTCGACATATGGTCACAAAAACAAAAACTAAAAGAAATGAGAACTGAATTACAGAACCACATTAGTTTTGTGTACGGCCCTTCTGCATGGAAAGAAATTCTTAAAATAGAGGCTGACCAGAGAAAACAACAAAGAGCTTTGGTTTATGCGAAAAAAGAAGCCATAGACAATTTAATTAATACAACAATTATAATAGTTTTTGGATTGATTGGTGCTTCTATTCTTGGTGGCATACTTTGGTTTATTGGAAAATCGCAGGGCAAATGGTGAGTGAAATTATTTCAGAGGGAAACAAAATACGTTGTATATGACAAACGTGGAAAAGTAGTTATAATAACGCGAGACAAAAATTGCGCGATTGATTACGCGAGGAGTTTAACAGATGACTGAATATGATTTGAACAGTAACGGCAAGATTGATCCAGATGAACGTGAGTTGATGTTAGAGGATCGTCGCCTGCGCATGGAAGACGCTGACCACAAACGAGATGCACAACTCAAAATGACGTGGTTTGCTTTGTTTGGTTTGTTGATTTACCCATTTGGCATTGTTGCTGCGGATCTCATTGGTTACGACACTACGGGTCAATTGTTAGCAGATATTGCCCCTACATACTTCATAGCAATTTCTGGACTTGTTGCTGCGTTCTTTGGGTTCTCTGCGCTGGGATCTAAGAGATGAGTATTATTGCAAGCTTAATTGGCCCAGCCACAGAAATTGCTGGCAAATTCATACAAGACAAAGATAAAGCTGCGGAGTTAGCCCACAATCTAAGTACGATGGCTGACAGACACGCGCAGGAGGCTATGCTGGCGCAGATAGCGGTTAATACAGCAGAGGCTAAGGGAAACTGGTTTCAAGCATCGTGGCGCCCTCTGTGTGGCTATGTGTGTGTGCTAGGCTTGATGGTTAACTTTCTTATATCTCCTATTTGTGCGGGGTTTGGTTTTATAATTCCGCAGGCAGAAATGTCGGTTATGATGCCGATCTTAACAGGTATGTTAGGTCTGGCCGGAATGAGAAGTTTTGAAAAAGTTAAGAAGGTAAGCAAGTAATGAAAGAAGATCCTAGATTAGCGCGGGCTGGTGTGTCTGGTTTTAACAAACCCAAGCGCACACCTAACCACAAAACAAAGTCACACGTTGTCGTCGCTAGGTCCGGCGACATGGTAAAAACCATTAGATTTGGCCAGCAGGGTGTGTCTGGTTCGAAAGATGGAACAGCCCGAAACAAAGCATTTAAAGCGCGCCACGCAAGTAATATCGCTAAAGGAAAAATGTCTGCGGCGTATTGGGCTAATAAAGTTAAGTGGTAATTAGGAAAGGAGAAACAAATGAAAGGTGTAAAACACTATACAGCAAACGGTAAACTTTACACTGGTGCTACGCATAAAATGAAAAATGGTACGTTGCACTCAGGCAAGACACATACGCCTGCTAGTAAAAAATTATTTCATTATAGTGGATTGTCAAAAACAGCACAGGCAAAAACTAGAATAAAAAAAGGAAAGTAAATGAGTTTGTATTCAAATATTCATAAAAAACGTGCAAGAATTAAAGCTGGTTCTAATGAAAAAATGCGTAAAGTTGGGTCTAAAGGCGCACCCAAAGCAAGCGCATTTAAAGCTGCTGCAAAAACGGCAAAGAAAAGAAAATGAGCAATGCAATGCGAAAATTACAGACGAAGATTGGCGTTTCTGCCGATAATTCGTTTGGGCCAAATACGGCGCGCGCAATCGCCAAGCATTACGAATTATCTAACAAGCGCGCCGCGCATTTAATGGGGCAGGCTCACCACGAATCCGGCGGGTTTAAATTAACAAAAGAAAACCTAAGTTACTCTGTCGAGGCTATGATGCGGGTTTGGCCGCGTCGGTTTCCCACCAAGGAAAGCGCGGAGCCATTTGCGCGCAATCCAAAAGCTTTAGCTGAAAACGTGTACTTTGGGCGTATGGGCAATGATACGAAAGAAAAAGCCAGCCTCTACTTGGGGCGCGGATTTTTACAATTGACGGGATACAACAACGTCAAAGCATTTGCTTCTGATATGGGTTTGCCGGAGGTTATAGAAGATCCTTCACTGCTAGAAGAAGAATACGCGTTTGAAACGGCTGTGTGGTTTTTTAACACTAACGGGTTGTACAAGATTGCGGATACTGGTGTTGATGGTGAAGTTATTCGTGCAATAACAAAGCGTGTGAATGGTGGTTATCACGGAATCGACGATAGGATATACCAAACCACAAAAATCCATACTTGGTTAGAAAGTGCTTAAATGCACGATCAACTGGCCCGCGCGAGTATTGGGCGCGCTGGTGAGTATTTGGCACTCAGCAGGATTTCGAGGTATGGTCATAAGTGCAATTTAATACACGGCAGTGTTGACGATGCCTACATTAAAACAATTGATGGCTTAATACTAACGCTGCAAATAAAAACTGCATCCGCACCTCCCGCCGGACGTAGGTCTTACTCATTTCACACCAAAACTATAAAAAACCATAAAAGATCAGATGTTTGGGCTTTTGTTGTATTAGATTTTGAAAATATATTTTTTTGTCGTGGAGACAGTCCAATAATACAAAAATTCCAAACACGCCTTAAACCTGCTATGTTTTTAAACGAAAAAACATCAATGAAAGAAGTTTTTAACTCTTTCTCCTAATTTACCTCTTGTAATAGTATATAAAATATATATACTAGGCATATAAACAGGAGGAAATTTAAAATGGAACAAGTAACAATGTTTGATGCTGAGGGCAAAGAGTTTGAAATGAAACGAGTAACAATTGAAAATCTCGAGCGTCAATTAGCATTAGGTCCTAACTGTGAGTTTGTCATTGGTGTTGCTCTTAGTTGCTCTAACCATGAGGAGTTTCACAGCCATTGCTGGCGGCGTGTGTCCGGCCCAGAGCATGGTAAGGCCGTGTATGATCGTATCCACGCTGCCAAAGATGCTGAATATGCATAATCGATGGGGGGGCTTCGGCTCCCCTTTAACTTATTGTCCAGAAGGAAAATCCAAATGAAAATTAAAGTAAGCGTTACAATTGATGTTGACCCAAAATCATACGCTGAATGCTATGATGAAGAATACACTAAAAACCACAACCAAGTTATTAAAAATGATGCCACGCATTGTGTTGAGCAATCTTTGACTGATTGGTTTGATCGAATTGGCTTTGAAGGTAAAGTCGTTAACCCTAAATTTATAGAGGCAGTGTAATGGAACTTGCCGTAACAATCGAAAAGACTGATGTAAAAATTTACACAGTGCAATGCTCCATCAACATGGATGACGTGATCAAGTTTGTGGATGCAAGCTACGGATCATATCACGAAAATGAAATTGAAACCTTAGATGATCCAATGGATGAGCCGGAATGCACTGAGGATGAATATTATGAGCATCACATAGGTGAGTATATGGATTATCAAGATGCAGATCTTTTGCTCACTGATAATTGCCACAGTTACAAAGTGTATCACTTAGAAAGTGAGGAATGTTCACTTAAATCATTTAGCAAAATTGAGG
>Ga0098037_1001042_pt1 | contig 12965 bp, 18 predicted proteins | sample 5_EtaG_FD_75050 | JGI IMG/M metagenome (GOLD analysis project Ga0098037, IMG submission 75050) | Marine viral communities from the Subarctic Pacific Ocean - 5_ETSP_OMZ_AT15132 metaG | ecosystem: Environmental > Aquatic > Marine > Oceanic | place: Pacific Ocean | collected 2015-01-08 | reverse complement strand
CGTGGTAAAAAGATAGATGATGTGCAAACAAGAGCAAGTCAGTTTATTGACAGCCCAATTAAAGAAAGTATTTACATTGCAAAAAGACGTGCAAACTTAGACAAACCAATTCGAGCAGCAGGTTTAGCAGAAGATATTGATGTTGATGTATTTTTACGTGTAAATGCAGATGAAGTGCTGGATGCAAACTCATATGCAATGCGCTATGCAGACAATGTTGGCCAGTTTTATGAGGACCTAATTGATACAGCTTTAGGGCTAAGCACAAGAGGTGCGACACGCCTTGCAGATTATGGTATAGATGCATCGAAAGCTGGTCGCCTTATAAATACCTTAGCACAACAGAAAGGTATCGCAGGACGTCTTGGCAAGACTGCACAAAAAGAAATAAAAGCATTCGAAGGTTATGCAAAAGGTGAAGCAACAGCAGAAAAATTAATGCAATTTAGAATGGAACGCGCACTTGGTGATGCACCAAATCCATATGTTAATGCAGTTAAAGAACAATTAGGCGATACGTTTTATGCAGACTATGTGCCACTTACAAGCAGACTTATAGTATCAAAGAAAGCTTTCAAAGAAATGTGGCCTAAATTATCTGAAGCTATAGCAAATGCAAGAAAACAATACTTGTTACCAAATCCTGATGATATTAATAAGCCAATGATGCTTACTGAAGAAGGTTTGCAGTTTCTTAGACAACGCAATGCAAACTTCAGTGGTCCAGTTGGTGAATTATTACGTAACCACGTAGGTGACCTTGCACTTACAGAAAGACAAGGTATAATTGTTGCAGAAAAATTAGCAGAAGCAATAGCAACAGATATGATACCACGTGCAGATATAATAAGACCAGCTACAAGTGGTGTTGTAACAACACGTGCATTTGAGCCACAAGGTAGAAGACTATTTAGTGAAGGTATATTCGAAGGCACAATGATTGGTGCAAAAACAGTTGTTAAAGCAGCCAAAGAAAATGTATTGGTGCCAATTGCAAAAGGTTTTGTAGAAAAAGTAACAAGAAGAAAGTATCAAGGTTTTACCAATCCACCTACACAAATATGGGCAAACAGCACAGCAAGAGGTATTGAAGAAGGTATTGCTGCTTTAGATAATGGTTTTTTCAATGCAGTTAGTGGCTTACGTGCAGAACTAAAATCAAGAGGTGCTGCAAGAAATCTTACAGGTAGAAGTGACGAAGCAGGTGCAGAATTAGTATTTAGTTATATGTTCAGGCAAGCAGCACGTGGTGGTGACCCAATGGATTTTGCAAGAGATGCAGGTCGTTTGGTTGATGAGCTGGATGAATTAGCACAACCAGCAATAAGAAGTGAAATACCTGAAGCATCAAGAGCAGAATTAAGGGCACTAAAAGATAGACAGGTAGAATTACGTGAAGCTTTTGAAGCATCTGAATTAGAATTAAAATCTGCACAACTTACAGCTCCTGATGCAGCAGATACATTAGCGTTGGAAAACATTGCATTAAAGCAAGCAGAAGAGATGGAAGATATTGCAGGTAGAATAGCTGGTATAGAAGGTGCAAGAGTTGAAAGAGAAGTTTATGAGTTAGGCACAGAAAGTGGCAAGCTAAATATTGGTTTGTATGAAATGCTTAAATACTATATTGGACCAGGCATTAAAACAGATACAGACTTAATTGTATTTAATGAAAAATTTAGAGAAGCATTTGAAATACAAACAAGAATATCAGCTGAACGTATGAGAACATTGACAGGTGTAGAACGTAGCAGGTCTCTTGAAATGAACCCAATCAATATGCAAAGCCAGTTAGGACCACAAGATGCATTTAGCACAGCAAGAATAAATGCATTTATCGATAGCTTGCCACCTACAATGAGAGAAAGCGAAGTAATTAATCAGGCTTCTCTTGAAAGCGCAAGGTTCTTAGGTGCAGCACCAGCAGATGTAGAAACTGCAGTCATACAATATATTTTTGGTAAGTCAAGAGATAAAATTGTAGAACGTGTAATTGCTGATGAAATTAATCGTGGTGGTGTAGGTTTTATTACAAAAGCAGATTTAGCACAAGAGGTGCAACTTACAGAAATAGCAAGAGTTCCGAAAGGACATCCTCTTGAAAACGCTGCAGCATTTGAAGAATTAGGTGATGTAGCACCACGCACATTGGAAAGCTTTGAACGTATAAGAAATCCTGCTGTTATAATCAATAGACAAGTTAATACTTACATTGCAACATCAGCAGGACAACAAGCACGTGCAGAACTTATAGCTGCAACAACACAAAACATAATGAAGTATGGTGACATTACACCTGATGAAGCATTATATAATGCCTTTGACAAATTTATGAATAGTGTAAAAGCAGGACCTGGTCGTAAGTTAATGGACGAAATACGTGATAATGCAGGCCGAACACAAAACATAAGAAGAAGTAGAGCAGGTGCCGGCGAAGCAGTTGTAGAATTAGACATACCACAATCACCATCAGAAATGTTTAGAGGTGTATTAGGTGATGGTGGTGAAGCAATGACACCTTACTTGTTTGATGATGCGTTACGTGAAATAGTTGGCTCATCACCATTTTCATATACGGCCGGCTTGCAAACAAGTGGTATTGCAGCAGGTTATATGAATGATGCAGAATTCTTGCAACAAATACAAGCAGTATTGTTACGTGTTGGTGAAAAAGAATTTGCAGTTACAGACAGATATACAAGAAACTTGTTAATGAGATTGCAAGCAGACTATGGTGCTTTGGCATTGAAGGATAACTACTCAGGTTTTAGTGCAAGCTTTTATGATGTAAGAAGACGTGACCCGACATTTATGGGTAAATTGCTTAGTGACTTAGGAATGATAACTCGTGGTTTAAGACGTAACATTGTATCTGGTCAGCTGGCTGGTAAATTTTTACCAAACGTGCCATATCAGGCAGAAAACATTATAACTGCACCTTTAATATCAAGTGTAACAGCACCTGATTATCTCAACACAGTTATGAGGCAACAAGGTAGAATTGGTGTGGGTGTTATGTCGCTTGGAACTGTTAAGATGACACCTGACCAATTGATTAGACAGGCAATAAGAACTGGTAAAGCTGATGATGTATTCTTTACAACCAGAACTGGTGAAGCAATAACATACAGAAGAGCACAAGACTTGTTGTTAGAAAACAATACAGGTCGCTCACAAAGTGCATTACAATTAGGTGAGACTTTGGTTAATGATATTAAAGCAGCTGCCAGAACTTACAGCTTAAACATCCCACAAGGTATGCCAAAAACAGGCCGTAACCTATATGTGCAAATGTTAGATGCTGTCACGACCGGTAGAACGCCATCGTATGCACATTGGGCAAATGGTGCAGACCAAGCAATGCGTGAAGCAGTATTCTTCAATGCAATTAAAGATGGTGTGCAGATAAATGAAGCAGCAGCACTGGCAAGAAATGTTGTATTGGACTATGGTAAGGTGCCAGTTTGGATGAGAAGGCAACTTGGTGGTATGTTCCTTTACACTTCGTTTATGTATCGAATGTCTGCTGAAGTTTTAAATTCAATGTTTAGAGGTGCAAAACAGGCACAACAGGTTTCACAAACACCATTACGTATGGGTTCAACATACAACCAGAAAATTGATGGTATTGTTAGAGGCTTATTTAATGGCACACCACAGCAAAACCTTGTAAGAGCTGCAGTATGGAAGAAGTATGTGCATAATAATAATGGTCAATGGTTCTTAGTAAATGATAGCACTAAATCAACAATGTGGTCTGATTATTTAGGTGAATACGATATGACAGATGCATATATGCAAGGTATGCGTGACCCGATAATTTCTCAGGTTATAATGTTTGGTAACTTTATGGACTACATTTATCAAGGCACAGGTGTTTTAGGTTTGACTGATGCGTATCAAGATAAACCATTTGGACAACGAACATTAGATGGTTTATTAGACACATTATATTCACCAACACTTGACTTATTAATGTCAATGAAAGAAGCAAGAAGTGGCCGACGTGTGCCAGCTAAGTTTGTGCAGATGTTTAGGTTTATGGATACAGCAATGCCAGGAACTTGGGGTAGCATACAACAATATTGTGACATTGAAGTAATTAGAGACCCAGAAAAGATGCGACCTGGTGAGCCAATATTTGCAGAACCAGGAACAAGAGGTGTGCAATATAAATTCAGAACACAAGAAGGTGTCCAAAACTTTATACAACTTAGTTATATGATGCAAATTACAGGCTCACAAAGAATTGGTCAAGATATTACTGGTGCTTTGATGGCAATGGATGCCTTGCCTGATGGCAGCTACTTCTTTAGATATTCAGCAGATGCACCACTACCTGAAGGTGTGCAAGAAAGAGATAGTGATGGCAATAGTTTGTTAGATGGTGCTGCTTATATGATAATTAGAAATAGGCCTGTTCGTGTTCCAAAGGAATGGGAAGCATATGATAGAGTTATGAGAGCAAACAAAGCCAAACTTGAAATGAAAGGCAAACGAGGTAGATAATGGCAGCAAGAGTTAAAAAGAAAATGTTACCGTGCAACAAACCAAGACGAAGCACAAACCCGAAGAAGAAGAAGATGGTGAAGGCTTGTCAAGGTGGCAAAGAAAAATTAATACACTATGGTGCAAAAGGTTTTGGCCATAACATTAGTAAAACAGCACGTAAATCATTTAGAGCCAGGCACGGTTGTGATAAACCGGCAACAAAGAAAAATAAATTATCAGCACGTTATTGGGCTTGCAAGGACCTTTGGTCAGCTGGTTCGCCAAAGAAAACTACAGGCACCAAAGGACGTGTAGCCAAAAAGAAGAGGAGAGGTTATGGCAAAAAGAAAAAATAAAATGCTTAAGAAAGTTGCAAAGCAGCTGAGGGGTGCCAGTAAAATGCACGCCGCACAAGCAGCCAGAATTGATAAAGCATTGAAGCAAGGGAAGAAACGTGCCAAGAAAAGTAAAAAGAAAAAGTAAGAAGGCATTACCAAAACAATATAAAGCGCCTAAAGGCAGCCGAAGGGCAGCTCTGTTGAAGAAGGCAGCAAAATTGTATAAGTCTGGTAACAAGCAAGCAGCATTTAAATTAAGAGAAAAAATGGAGGAACGGGAACGTGCCAAAAAAAGCAAAAAGAAAGCCGGCAAAAAAACGAAGCGTAATGGATACGCTAAGAAAAAAAGCCGCAAAAAGTAAGAAATTTACCGCATCACAACTTAAGAAAAGTTATGACAAAGGTTTGGCAGCATACGCGAGCAGTGGAAGTAGAAAGGGTATGTCATCACACCAATGGGCTATGGCTCGTGTCAATTCTGTTTTAAGAGGTGGTAAAGCCAGAAGTATTGACTTTCCATCGAAAGCCAAGAAGAAAACAGCAAAGAAAAAGACAACAACTCGGAGGAAAAAGAAATGAGTGAATGTAAATGTCAATGTGAGTGTTGTAAGGAAAGGTGCAAATGATTACCACCATACAAGACTTTTTAACAAAACATAAAATTAAGGTAGCAATTATAGCAGGTGCGCTTGTTATATCAACTCAATATGCTACTTGCACAGTAGAACCTGGAGGAAGCGATGCCGCAGAAGAAATACAGCAAGAAGCAGAAGAAGCTGGCTCGAATAGCTCCGCCTCGTAAGAAGATTACAAAAGCGGATTTTAAAAAACTTAAGAAGAAAAAGAAAACAACAAAAACAAAGAGGAAGAAATAATGCCTGGATATAAATCAATGCCCAAGAAAAAGAAACCAATGAAGAAGAAGCCGGTTAAAAGACCGACTAAGAAGAAAATAAAAAAGAAGAAAACAAAAATTAAACCACGCTATTGAACTAATCATTAGTGTAGTTTGCACCCAATAAATATACTTTCGCCTGGAGGAGAAGAAGATGGCAAAAACAGGAAGTTTTATTCACCGGGTGTTGAAGGAACCGTTAGTGGATTTTGGCACATCATTCGATGCAGCCAAAAAAATACTTATAAATCTTACAGCATCAGGAACATATACAACATCAAAATATAAGAACTTACCCACAACCCGCGCTTGGGGTGGTTCATTACAAATAATAAGAGTAAGCGGAACAGAAATAAGTGGAGCAGTCGGAACAGTGACTTTATCAGGTTATGCAGATGCAGCAGGAACAGAACTTCTTATTGAACCAACTCAAGCAGTTGCAATAGAAACTATGGACCATAGCTCAAGCAATCGAATATGCTCTGTCTTTTTAGTAGATGCTTACATAAATTTACCCAACGACGAGCTATACTTGTTTGTAAAAGTTGGGGCAAACACACTACGTGTTGATAAAATATACGTTAGCTGGGTGGAGTAGTTATGCCAAGAATTCAATATGCCCAAGCCTTTCAGGACCAACGCGTTAATATCATTACAGATAACCTGACAGCACAAATCGATGGAAGCACAAATTCTTTTACAACAACTCAAAACTTTTTTAGTGACAGGATATATGTATATTTGAATGGGGTGAGGCAACAATTAAATTATAACGTTACTGTAACAGGTGACAGGACATTTACATTGGAACAAACCCCATTAACAGGTGATACTCTCTTTGTAGATTATTCACCAATTTAGTGTAGTGAAGTATAGTTAATTAAGGTATAAAACTCCGGAGGTCAAAATGCCAAATATACAAATTAGAGGTGGTCAGATTAAAGCGGCTGCCGTTGAAGCGAGCAATATTAATTTATCAGGCTCATTCGACTTTAGAGCTGCAAGTGGTTTGCAGTTTCTTACAAAACCTGAAGCGGATAAAACAACGTTTCCTGCTACCACACAATTCGTTCATACGATTGTTTCTGGTTCTACACAAGATGGTGTGCAAGGTGGTAATGGTATCGCGATTGATACTGGCACTTCACCTGATACCATTGCAGTAGATTTAGGAACCAATCCAGGATTACAGTTTGCTTCAAACAAACTCGTTCTTAAAGCAAAGTCTGAAACAGGTGGAACTATTACACTTGATGGTGATGGTATTTACATTGCTGATAGTGCTATTGGAAGTGCTAAACTTGCTGGTTCTATTGCCAATGCTAAGTTAGCAAATTCTACCATTTCTGGTAAAGCATTAGGAACAAACTTAGATAACCTTTCTGCTGGAAACGGTCTTGCTCTTGGCTCGGCATATAATGGTTCTGCAGCTCAAACAATGGATTTAAACCTTGATGGTTCAACCCTTGCAAAAGGTGGTTCAGGTGTTAAGGTTGCTGATGGTGGTATTGGTTCAACCCAAATCGCTAATGATGCAATTACAGCAGCAAAAATAGCTGATGATGCCGTTGGTAGTGCAGCTATTGCCGATGACGCAATTACTTCAGCTCTTATTGCAGATGATGCAGTTACAAGTGCCGCTATTGCCGATGATGCAGTAGGTAGCGCACAAATTGCTGATAATGCAGTTGATAATGCGCGTATTGCAAATGGTGCGGTTAGTATTGCTAAGTTAGCTTTCCAAGCACGACAAGATGTTTTTACTGCAAATGGTTCGACCTTAGCTTTTGCTTTGGCCAACCAGGTTGCTCCAGAATTTGAGAAATTTGTAATGGTATTTGTTAATGGTTTGATGCAATCATTGGTTGCTTCATCGCCATCTGGCCAATCCGAATACACTGTTTCAACTGCTGGCTCAACTACAACCGTTACGTTTGGTGCAAACCTTACAAATGGTGATGCTTTAGAAATCCGTTCTTTGGCGTAGTAATGGAAACGTTGATGATGGAACTCATACCTTTCCTGACTGGACCTGCAGCTGCGGTTATTGTCGCGCTGTATATGAACAGGCAATTCGTATTGTTTCAAAATTCTTCTATTGACCGTATTCTTTTGGATGCTGAAAAAGATAGGGAATTGTTTAAAGAAGCTATTACGAAACTTGACCAACGTTTGTATTTTCTGGAAGAGCAGATGAAAGAAATCAAGAGTGATATCAGAAATAAACGTTAGATTTACGACGTTGCTTCTGGAGACACTTAATGGTGTTACTTGATAAAACATATTGGGTAGCATCTTAAGTGTCTCCATTTGTATCTGGAGTAGGTGTAAAATATAAACCATCTCTACCTAACTGAAGGTTTATTTTAATTTCTACTTTACCATAACTCTTAGAAACTGTATGAGCTGAGATACCGTGTCGCTCAAGTGTCCGGATTGCGGACCTGAGAGCTTTGAGGTATTGTTTGCTCAGTAGTTCTCTATTAGTTTTTTCAATTATTGCTGCAACTTCTTCGTCTGAGGGGAAATTAGGTGCATTAGTTTCCTCTTTAGATTTAGTAATGTAGATAGCCATAATGTTTCCTGATAAAATAAAAATCTACTAAAGAAACTGAAATTTAGAATTTAATTTTTGAATAGAATAAAGAAGTCTGGGTATTAAATTATTAGTTATTTCAGTATTATATTCTTTAGTAGATATAGTAATTATAATTAGATATAATTAAATTTATAAATATATTTAATATTAATATATAATTAATAACTATTAGAGAGAGTATTATTATATAGATATATTATTATTATTATTTATTATTATATATATTATACTAATAACTATTCTACTGTAAATCAATTATCCAAAAAAAAATAAAATAAATTATTTATTATACAATTAAAAATTACTTAGTATTATAGATATTAATAATATAATTATATATATATATATTAAGAGAGAGGTATAGAGTATATGATAATATTTTTATTTGGTTTCTTAACTGGAACAATAACTACATTCTACATTATGGGAAGAAGATGAATACTAAACTAAAACAAGAACAGAAATTCTGTAATAAGTGTGAAACAACACTTCCCCTCAGTGCGTTTTACGCTGATAAGACTTCAGTTGATGGGAAACAAAGATATTGTAAGAGCTGTGTAAAGAATTATCAAAATAACTTTACTTCAAAATACTCTAAGAAAAATATAACACGTCTCCTCAGTGACCCGAAGGTGTCGATACAAAAATTAAGAAATTATTTTGGAGTTTATGTAGAGGAAGAAGAAGAATAAATCTAAAATTATAATAATTTTTTTTAATATTTACAAGTAAAAAGGAAAAATAACACATACTTATATCCTGAATAGGAAAAAAATCTGGCATTCTATGCACAAGGTTTTTCTGAAAAGGAGTAGGTATGAAAAAACAAGACAACAATTGGCAAGACAGTTTGGAAACTGGCACAAAAGGTGAAGAAGAAGTGGTAAATCATATGAACAAAATCAAACCAGAATGGAAGGTAACACATCAGGCAGGTGCAAATAAGCTTGATGCTACTTCAGTTATTGGTGGATGGGAAATAAAAACATATGATGACTGGTATAGAAATCCTCTAATTGAAGTAGCGTGTGTATCAGGTGTAGGTGACACGATGTGGAAGAAAGATGATAGAATTACAGTAATATGTCTTAATCACTTTGGCTGGCTTCATATGTATAACGCCAATAAAATGCGTGATGAATGGAAGAAGGGGACATTTGAAAAACACGCATATACAAAATGGGTAGAGCAAGAAGCAGGTGGTAGAAAGAAAGAGATGCAATTCTTCTCCATCAAAGATTGCTCATCACTACCTCAACACTTTTGCAATTGGGATGACGACCCCAAGCGCTGGAATATGGCAGTTGAATTTGAAGGGAGAGCAAATGACAACCCATATATCACATCAATCCCTATGCAAAAACGTATTGCACCCCTACCTAAAACCATTAACTTAAAGCTGCTTAGAAGTGTCTTCAATGAACTACAAATTGGCAAAGGTTAAAACATATAGGAAACGTGATACAATAACACCACAAACAACGTCGTTCATTTCATAAAAAAACAGGAGAGGACATAATAAAATGGCAGAAGATAAGAACATTAACAACATACAAGAGTTGATAGACACACTGGAAGATATACTGGATGAATATACAGAACTATACCAGAGACGTGACATAATCAACATCATCAGGTTTTGTGAGAGACAAAGAGACGCAGGTAGAAAACTAAATGACATCATATTTTGGCTGAACAAATTAGGTAAAGACGCACAGGTAGATATCAATACATTAGTGGATGCATATGAGTAGAAGGTGGCTAAAGGTATGTCCCAAATGCGGCATAAACAAACCAATCTATTTATTTGGGATGCGTAAGATGAAGAAGACATTAAAGAAGTGCGGCACAATACGCACATATTATTACCCTCAGTCATATTGCTACGACTGCAGACATTAGGAAAGAAGATGAGCTACATAAACAAAGAGAAATTAATAACAAGACACGGTGACAGGTGGTGGGTGTCAAGAATGGAAGGCAGCACAATGAAGATATTTGTAGGTGAATACAAGACCTATGAAGAAGCGAAGATAGCACACGCTGTAGCAACCGAACACGCAGCTGCAAGAAAGCGCTGGCTGGATGCACACAACGCACGCCTCAAACAAGATATTGCAGACGTAATTGCGGCAAGCAAAGAGAAAAAAGACATTGATAAAATTTAAATGTAGTGGTTGCGGTGCCTGTTGCTATTGGGCAGCAAGACTAAAACAAATGCCTATGAACCCAGACACAGGTGCCTGCATACACTTAGATGTAACAACAAAAGAATGCGCCATATACGACACCAGACCTGACATATGCAAAGTCAATAGGATGTATGAGATAAACTCGGGCAGCATAGATAATATAAAATTTACAAGAAAAGAATATTACAAACTCAACACATTAGCGTGTCACACAATGATAGACCACGAAGGAATGGACGCGAAGTATAAGATAGACATAGGTGAATATGACAAAGATAATGGATGAACTACAAGGGTTGAACAAACAAGAATTACTACAGGTTATTGATTTACTACAGATACGCAACAGTAAAGCCGAAGCCGACCTGTATGACATACTCACGATGATACGTGCAAATAAAAGAGCAAGAGGTCGTGCTTAGCAGTCACGCCTTTTTCAGCGCATAGCCTCCGGCTTTTACGCTTATCTTCAGGCTTCACTCGTTGAGTGTGTCTGTTTTTCTTTTGGAAGGGTCATCTACTTATCTTTATACAGAGCCAACGAGGATACACGAGAAAACACGATTTACACGAGGTCACCGGTTTTATCATCACGTATTACACAGTATCACCACATCCATCCTTGTCCATTTAGCGTATGTTTATATCATACACCACCAGCCATAGATTTACAAGAGTTTATTAAAGTTCTACCAGCGGCAAGGGTGCAGGCCAGACTGCGTCAGTAAGTCGGTCAAACTGATAGCCAAAAGTTGGGGTAGAAAATAATAATTTTTTCATTGTAAATTCCAATATACAGTTAATTATACTATTTACAATTAAAAGATAAAATAAAAATAATTAATTTTTTATTATAAATTTAAATAAAACAGGTTATTATTAATCATAACCAAAGGAGGTATGAAATGAATTTTACGGCAAAGATTAATAAAGGTGATTTGATTGAAAGTGTTTATGAAGGAGGTGGGTTTGGCCTTATAACAAGGAAGGAATATATATGGGTGGATGAAGATACAATAGATAATTTTACAGGTGAAGGTGAATTCCTTTATGATTTAGATATAGGTGATTTTGCCTTTGATTGTAAGGATGATAAGTATAAGGTTTTACAATTTGATATTCTTTATCAAAACAACCTTTTCACCTTATATCATTTCCAGTTAGGTATGGATTGGTATGTTTGATATTTACAATAATAAATAAATTAATTAATATAATTTTATTTTGTAAAAAGTGGTGGTATGATGTATAATAGGATATATATACAATAAGGTCCTGTTATATGTTATACCGTGTTGTGTATTGTTGTCGTAATGTGGTATAATATATTGTAACAATAGGGTCCCAATATTGTAAATTTATAGTATGTAGTAGTAGCACAGAAAAATGCACCACTCAGAAAACGACAAAAAAATACCCGGGTAAAAAAATGAGCACTGGCAAGTTAAACAAAGCAGAACATAAGAAACGCAGTAAATCATATCAGGCACAATTAAAAGACGCTATATACAAAGGTGATATGGAAGGTATCCTACGTAGTGTTATGTTATTGGCTGTAAAGAATAATGATGCTGATGATTGGAAAGCATCACCACGCACGTTTATGGAACTGACACAGGTCTTGTTAAAGTATAGACAAGAATTTGGCGGTGAAGAAGATATGACTGATATCCTTCGTGTCATAAGCGGTGGCGATGAGTGAAAGTAAATAAAACAATATTAACAATGTTTAAGAAGGACCCCAGAGCCTTCTTTAAGTTTTTAAAAGTAATGGACAAGGCATCAGGCAAACTCGTGCCCTTTGTCCTTAATGACGAACAAGAGGAATTATTAGATGTCTTACTCAAAGAAAAAAGAGTTATTGTCCTCAAAGCCAGACAAATCGGATGCAGCACGCTGCTCCGAGCGTTTTACCTTTGGAAGCAATACTGCAGCAACGACCCGACAACCCACGCCATCATTAGCTACACACGTGATAGTGCCGACCACCTTCATTCAATGGACAGAGAATTCTACTTCAAGCTCCCTAAAGCATTACAACGAAAGCTTTCACGAAGCTCAAATAGAACCCTCCAGTTTGCTGATACAAAGTCAGTCCTTAGAAGCTTCACAGCCGGAGGAAAAGGTGGCGCAACCAGAAGTTTCACCTTCAACAGCGCACACATTAGCGAGTTCGCCTTTTTCGATGACCAAGAAGACCTCCTTGCTAATGTCATCGCCTCAGTTGGCGAAGGACAAGTCGTAATAGAAACTACACCTAACGTGCCAGGTGACAAGTATCACGACTTAATCTTAAACGCAGGAACCAACGGGTGGCATCTTTGTTTCTTCCCTTGGTATAAACACAAGAACTACGCCAAGAAGTCACGGTTTCATTTAGAGAGCGTGCCTGATATGTCTGAGGATGAATTAAAGATACAAGAAGCATATGGTCTTACCAAAGCACAAAT
>Ga0098037_1001037_pt1 | contig 12993 bp, 30 predicted proteins | sample 5_EtaG_FD_75050 | JGI IMG/M metagenome (GOLD analysis project Ga0098037, IMG submission 75050) | Marine viral communities from the Subarctic Pacific Ocean - 5_ETSP_OMZ_AT15132 metaG | ecosystem: Environmental > Aquatic > Marine > Oceanic | place: Pacific Ocean | collected 2015-01-08 | reverse complement strand
CCTTGTATTTGTTGCGTTCCGTACGATAGCCCTACACCATCAGAAAGCCCCGCAGTTGCAAAGTCGTACGTTACTGTTCCATAATCTAAATGTATAAGCGCATTTAAAATCGCTATTATCTTATTTGCACCAGGTGCTGCAATAAGCTGTATTGTTGCTCCACCATTTAAACTAAGCATCTGTGCCGATGTTATAGTTACCTCTGTTTGTATTAGGTCTAATCCTCCTGCTTGACTATCAACATATGCTTTGGAAGCTGCATCTGTATTAGCCACCGGAGTTGTTGGGATTGTTACTTGCCCAGTAAAAGATGATTGAGTTCCTGTAACTGTGATACCAGTTGATGTGGTTTCAAAAGTTTTTACGTTATCGTAATAAAGTTCAATAGGTCCATCTTCTTTAAACTTCGCAAGGGCTTCACTTCCTCCGCCTGTTGCTGCGGCTTTTAATTCTATATTAGATTCACATTGTATAAGTAAATTTCCTGGGCCGATTTGTCTTATGTCTGAACCTGATAGGCCATTTGAAATAGACAGTCTGTCAGAACTATTAGTGCCCCAATATAAATAAGAATATTGGCCTATAGTAAGACTACCACCTAGTTCTATATTGCTAAAGCTAGGATTAGTTATTGGACTATCACCAATTGTAGTACCATCTGGCGTAAACATTGCTATAGTGTTTACTGTACCGCTACCCCCAATGCTAGGAGAGTCCCAATATAGCGTATCTGTGCCATTTGTGGCCAATTGTTGGCCTGCTGTACCCATATCGTTGGGTAAAATCATCTTATATGTTGCCGCGGCTGAGTGTGGAGGGCCTTGAATTGTGATTCCGTGGCTATTTTGCTCGCAATTTAGCACTAAAGCGCCCGATTTTCCCGATGCACCCTTAACTGTAACAGTTTCTATGGCATCCAATGTGCCAGATATTGATATATTGCTCCCACTAGGGTAAACATTCTGATTTATTATAGAAGAAGTGATCCTTGTAGCGTTTCCGCCTTGCGTATCACTTATATTTCTGAAGACTGGAACGCATGATTGTACCGCATCTGGATCAATAAGCTTATCAATTACGTATTCGGCTATACCCGATAGCGTAAAATTCTTTGTAAACTCATTATCGTTATAGTCAGTACCTAGTAACATATCTAGGTCATGTATAACCGAGTCTATTTCGTAAGTAGGGATTCTTGCCATGTTGTAAATGTTAGTTTAATAGCCATATCGGCTTTGTGTTGTTTCGTTCTTTGTCCCACCTTTGGGTCCTGCCCTGTTTTCTGATGATGGTACACATTTCTTTTGTCTATGGTCATAATCGTGACCGTCGGGACAATCAGCCTTTTGGGCATCCCGTTTCTTTTTCTTACCCCATTCACTCATAGCGTAGGCTTTGTCACGTGCAGCCTTAGCTCTTCGGGCTGTCGGGGATAATTTCTGACTCATACTTAGTATGATCACGCTAAATTATCTTTTATTAAAGGCGACAATAGGTTGCTACTATTTATACATAATTACCTAACGTCACAAATATAGAGGTGAAAGGTTGCTTTACCACATTTACAGCATACCCCTAAAATAAAAACGCGTTTGTTTTACCCAGCCCCCCATAGCCATACCAGCCCGGGCCCCGGCTACCCCATTCCCGTAGGTATAGCATTTACAGATATACTACGACAAGGTTTCGATAATAATAGTGTAACAAATAAACAATAATACTTATGAGCAAATTTAAATTCAACCACCAAATCATTCTGAAGTACACTGGTCAAGCGATCGTAATAGGTACGGTAACCTTCATCTTATCTGCATGCATCATGCTTCTTCACCACGTAGTAACCAATGGCGTTCCTAATATACCATGTGATATTTGCTACTAATAACTACAAACTTAATACGACAAGTAAACGATAATATAAATGTAATTAAATAAATAACAAATGAATAAATCTAAATTAAACGAGACTATCTCAAAGCTAAGTAAAGAAGAACTATCTGAAATCTTCCCTCCAATCGAACGTAAAAACTTCGTGGTAAGAAAATCATGGTTCGGTAGAAACCAAATCATAACCTTTGTAAATAACAAAAAACAAAAGATTACTTACAATCATGATGAGGTTCTTAAAGTAATGTTACCTAAACTAAACATTATGCCTTGCTGGCAAAAACGTGGCTACTGGTCTCAGTCCACAGATATGCCAACTACAGTCAGAGATGTAGTCATCGAGAGAGTCGAAGTACAGTAAGCTCTCTCTTCTAACTGGCGCGTTGAAATGTGTGCATCACCAGTCTAAACAATGTTGAACAGATTCCACCTAACGGTGTATAGCATACTTCGTATAGCAAAAAACCGGTAAATAACTAGGAATTAGTGCGACAATAGCTACTTACTATTATTTATATAACTACCTAATGTCACACTTTACTCAATGACAGAGTGAGAGTTATACCACATAAACTATTTTAACTAATAAACAAATAATATACTTTTACAAAACTAATACGACCGACTTACGATAATAATAATGTAACAAAAAAATAATAACCTTTTAAATTAACAACTATGTGTACTTACTCTTATACTCTACTAAAAATATCTTGGCGTCTATTTGACACCCACTATACTAAACTAACTCAAGAACAAAAAGATAAAGTTCACGAAATATACTACGATTTTTACTAAAATATATACTATGGAATTTCACTGGAATGACGAAACTTTAGAATACTTTGAAAACAAAGATTGGCGAGAAATATGGAACTTCGTAAAAAACGAATGTGACCTTGAAGACGGCGAAACATATGAAATGTTAGCAAATGACTTAATGAAACAAACTAGAAAATAATATGAAATTAGTAAACATTAACAAAAACGGAACTCAAAAGTTTCAACTAAAAGACGGTAGATTTATATACTCATATAACTCTGGCTATGTAAGAATTGACGGCGGTTTAGATAGACTATACCAAATTAATAGAGTGGTAAAAATTCCACCTAGAACTGACGGAAACTATTTTGAAATGTACAAAAGAGTACTTATACCTAATCCTCAAGAAAGATTTCAATATATAGTTGATTGGGTAAACCGAAATGTAAAAGATATACCTTACACTGTAACTAGAAGACTAAAGCAATTAGAGTCTTACAAAGAAAATACTTACGGTATATACAAAATAAATACGAATTAATAACGATAATATAATAAAATAAATAACTATGCAATTTATACTAACCTGTCCTAACGGAAAGCAAATAGATATGTCTAGCTACATACTAAAGCAAATGAAAGGCGAAATCACTCGCGAAGATGTTCAAGAAAGAATAACTTTTTATAAGCAAACAAATGAAAGTAAGTAATATGCGAGAACTCCTACAATATGTGGAGGATAAAAAGAAAAAACGTGCTTTTGAACACCGAGAAATGGCAAAAGTATATGGTCCATGCAGTGGAATGGGTAATAAATTCTACAAACTACCTCAACGTAGTAACTTTAGAAAAGGTAAATCATTCGCTTATAACGGCAGATGGAAAGATTACGAAACTAATACGAATTAATTACGATAATAAAATAAAACAATGGCAAGTATATGTAACTGCGGCAACGCAATCCACCCAGTGCGAATTAAATTGAATTACAGAACCTGTGTGTCGTGTTCTACGACCGAGGCGTATGGTTGTGCACCTATCACAAATCATAAAACAGGTAATAACATTCAAATTATGTCGAAGTCTCAAGCGGAACTTATTCGCAAGTCGAGTAGGCGTCGCGGTTACGGCACTTGTCTACGATAATAATACGAACAACTAACGATAATAAAATAAAACAATTATGAATCAATACAAATCTGGCGATACTATTATGTACAGAGATACCGAATATAGCTACCGAGAGTGGACTACATTCAGCGGTAAACCAGCCAACGGTTTCAATTGTAATGACGAAAACTTATTACAACATGTAAATGTAGTAAGCTTCGGAACAATAACCGAAGACGAAATGCACGAACGTATTGATGATTACCTTGACAATGTAGAGCAGCACAAAGAAATGCAACGTTTACACGATGCCGGTTGCGCAGCCTACTATGCAAGTAAAACTAGATGGGATAACTTTACAGGAGATTAATATGAATAAAATTAAAATAAACTTAGAGAAAAAAATTAAATTAAACAACCAATGGTATAAACCTTATTTCGTAGGTAACTTACCACCATCATTCGGATTTAAATTCGTTGAAAGAAATGGTGAAGACTACGAAGGTATATACGAGTGGTTTAACTACAAAGGTCTAACTTATATAAAAGAATAAAATGGGTGATACAATTAAAAAATGGCACGAGATGGTAGAAGATGGCGATATAACACCAAACGCTGGCCACTTCGGTAACAACGCAAGCGAATTAGTACGCAAAATTGAGCGCACTAAATATATATTCTTACTAGATTTTAACGATGGTAAAGTATACAAATATGACATTAGCGTGTTATGTAGAAAAGAAAATGAATGGAATCCAGACACAGAGTCTTGCGAAACGTTTTTAGAACTAGCAGGGCACAGCGTAAATGACTGTGAATGGATGGTAACTACTAATGGAAATATAGAATATGGCAACTAGAACACTTAAACTAACAGAAAACGACTGCACTTTCGTACACTATGTGTTACGCATGTACGCTCAGCAAACACCTGGGCTTGACAGCGATGACAAAGCAGAAATACGTGAAGTCGCAGATAAATTTAAATAATATGAGTAAAATGAAAGAGCTAGACGAAATCGCTACAAACGTGGCGGACGTCATGAGAGAACTATTAGACAAGAATACAGAGTGGGCAGCGGACGGAACGATCGTTGATGGACTTAGTGGAGATGATTACTACGAAGCCATAAACTACATTAAGATGCTGGCAATCAATAAGTTATACTGGGGAGATAAATCACCACTTGTTGACGAGTTACAAAACAAACACGAATCATAAACGATAATATAATTGAAATGAATAATATATACGATAAACTAAAACCGAAGTTCAAAGACGCTCTTGAAGAGTCTGGCGCGAAGTACAGTACCGCTAAGCAACTTAAATATGTATTGCTTTCCAAGCTTTATTGGGATGCACTTACAATAGACGAAATGAGAAATTTTCTAACATATACCGATTCTTCTAGCCTGGAAATGTCAGCTTCAGATTTTATGTACGGTACTAAATTCCTTGGCGATGAGTAAAATACTGACTGAAGATTTAATTTTAGATAAACTAGCTATGTATGACGTTTATCCTTCTGAAGACTTGCAATACAGCGAAAAGCTTAATGCTATTAAAGAGCATTTTGATTTCTCAATATCTAACGATTGGGGTAACCCTAATATGATGTTTTATACTGAAACAACAGCTGATGGCTACGAAATATGGATAGCCACTGATGATGAAAGAAAACCATCAGTAAACGAAGACATATATTATTATGATAATGATTGGCTAGAAAAAATGGCCGACGCTATGATTGACGGAGCTAATATTTATTTTGATGAATACGACGATGACGCAGAGAATTATTCATTTCAAGAAGTAATTGACGAAGTGTATGATGATTACTTTAATGATAAAAAAGAAGAGGTTGAAAATGAATTAATTGATGAAGGTTATGAGTACGAAGACGAAGACGAATAAACAAACAAAACCTAAATGGTTCCAAGGTACGTGGTATGAAACTGGTGAAGAGGTAACCAATCCATTCAGCGGCGAATGCTATACACTTACCGGGCCTGAGCTATCAATGTACGATTTTATAATGGGTAGCCAAATGGTGTTTGAAATGGCACCCAAACAGGTAACAAATAAACAAATAGATGACTTTCATAAAGCCATTAGTTGGTTTAGAAAGAATAATAGTAGAGCTTATATGGTTTTACTAGATTGAGAGGTTTAAGGTTGGAAGGCGGATTAAAGGCGAACTTGATTCGGCTCGATGAAGCAAGAAAAGCGGGATAAACAGAGAAAAGAGTGTAAGTCGCATGGGAAGCATCTCTAACATTCCAGTCCCGCTCACCTCTCAAATGGGCGTGAAATCAGGATTTTGATAGTCACAAGCAAAAATCAACTTGTTGAAAACAATGTTTGACTATACGCAGGTTCGAGCCCTGCCACGTCCACTAATTTAAAACAAAAGATATGCCAAATATGAGTTATTGCAGGTATGAAAATACCTCACTAGATATGCAGGATGTTGTAGATACATTATACGATAGCGACTGCGGTGAAGACTTAAGCACATACGAACGAAGAGGCTTAAGAACCATACTAGAACTAGCCGAAGAAATAGTAGGTATGGAAGACAAAATTAATAATATATTAGAAAACCAAGAGCAATATGGCGACTAGAAACTTAACAATGATTGTTGATCGAGAGCACGCAGAAAACTCTACTTTGGGTTTTGCTGCTAACCCCTCCTCGTATGCTGACAAAAGCTATGTAAATATGTACTTACACCACGATGGTTATCCTGAGTGGCAAGGCGTGCAAATAGCTAATTGGGTGCATGCTAATGGCAGACAAGACGGTAGTGCAATGGCAGCGAAGCTAGTTCACGATATGTACTATGACAGTTGCTACTTATACCAATCGCCAGAATCTATTGACCATCAGTATACTTATATTATTTGGACAGGTAAAAAAGATATATGGATAAGCTGCTATAACCAATACAGCAGTGAATGTGTATTTGTATTAAAACCTGAAAAGATTATATCTAAATATATGGAAGATATGGATTATACTGATTTTGCTAATGGCGAAACTAGGTATCATGAAAATATTAAGTCAAATAAAGTTAATCTTTCACTTGATAATGCAAAAAAAGTAATTGATATACTTAAAAACAGTATACAAAACTAATACGAACCAATTACGATAATAAAAGTATGAATGAGCACGAAATGGAATGGCTTTCCGAATTGATAGCTGAAAAAGTTATGGTAAAGCTAATAGAAAAACAAAAAGAATGGGATATGCAATTCACCAACGATGTATCTAAGATAATGGAATCACATCCCGATATAAGAATGGCTGATGATGAAGAGTTATTACTTGCTGAAATGGCTAGGCTTATGACTTTGTTATCATCATACGAAGAAAAAGAAGAATACGAAAAAGCTGCAATAGTGCAGAATAAAATAAGAATATTACAAAAAAAACTAGACCGATTATGAAAAAAGCAATGCTAGCCCACAAGTTTGATGTTAACAAAGTTGATTACCAACAAACTGACGGCTATTATATACAGCCTAAGCTCGACGGAGTTCGATGCTTATTTACTGCCAACGGGGCATACTCTAGAAACGATAAACAATTTATGAATGTCAGACATATTGAAATGGCACTCAAACCGTTTTTCGATCAAAACCCAGATGTTATACTCGACGGCGAACTATATAACCACAAGCTTAAGCATGACTTCGAAAAAATTATTTCATTAGTCAGAAAGCAAAAGCCAACCGAAGAAGACAGACGAAATGCGCAACATCTTGTGCAGTTCCACGTGTACGACTATTTTGATGGTGTTATGTATGACAATTACAAAACCAGAATGAATCAGTTAGCTGCGTCCGATATATACGACGTACAAATTAAATATGTTCCCACATATAAAGTACATAAGCATGAAGAGGCATTGAATATGCACCACGATGCATTCCTCTCTAACGGTTACGAGGGCTCAATACTACGTGACGGTAGCGCATTATACAAGCACGGCCGTTCTTACGGGTTAATGAAGTTCAAAGACTTTAGCGATACTGAAGCTACTATTATTGGTTATGAAGAGGGTAAAGGTAAGAGGACAGGCACGCTCGGAAAGTTTCTGATGCAAGATGACGAAGGTATAAAGTTCGGTTGTCCACCGGGCAAAGGTTATACCTACAAGGATTTAGCAAATATGCTACTTAACGTTCATGACTATGTAGGTCAGCGTGCTACCTTTACTTATTTCCAACGAACACAAGCTGGTTCATACAGACACCCGCTTTTCAAAACACTGCGTAACTATGAATGATTCGTTAGCAGATAGATATTTTGGTATAATACAAAAACAAATTAAAGATGAGCAAACTTATTTGGCAACTATACAACGACAATATGATAAGCGAAGAAGTAGCAAACCTCTTATTAGACAAACATTATAATAGATTAAATCATAGAAGATATGGTAGATAGAGATAAACACATATGGGAAGGCTGGACAGTCGGAGACTTCATTGATGATGTAGAACCTATATTTGACATGTGCGCTCCATTTATGGATAAGCAAAGTCTTAAACTATGGGTTAAACAAGAACAACCTTATTACAAAAAACATATACCAGAAGTATATAAATACTTTTTAAACAAATCAGGGTTATGAATATATTTTACTTAGATAGTGATCCACAGGTAGCGGCGAGTTATATGTATGATAAACACAAAGTTAAAATGATTTTAGAGTCAGCTCAAATGTTATGCACAGCACATCACCATTTCGGTCTTGGTGATTTAGTGCCATACAAAAAAGCTCACTACAATCATCCATCAACTATATGGACGAGAGAAAATACAAATCATTACTATTGGTTATATCAGCATATGATCGCCTTGGGTCACGAATATACAAGAAGATATGAAAGAATACACTTAACTATTACTAAGTGTCAGGAAGCTCTTAAATGGGCTCCTATGGGAATGACAACAACTAAATTTAAACAACCTCCACAATGTATGCCCGACGAGTATAAAGCTAAATGCAGTATTGAAGCATATTGGAATTACTATATTGGTGACAAATGGAAGGTAGCAAATAAAAACGAAAAAATATATGAGTCGAAAAATAGCAAATCACTTAAAACAAACTAACTATGCAGGGATTAATGACAAGATTAAAAAAGCGCAAAAGAAGGCTAAGACACGCCAAGTTTCTAGGAACGTCAATAGCCGCACTTCATAATGAAATTGTACATGAAGTATTACAAGGCAATATGCCAACAAACAAAGCTAAGCTTTTTAAAAAATACTTAAGAAGATTAAACTATCTATGCAGCTAACGCGACGATAGCAGTTATATATTAATTAGTAAGAACCTAATGTCACACGCGGAAAGAAATTATAAATACCTAATCAAGCATCGTATAATATATCGATGTGTTCCATGGTCTGATGAACCAACTGAAACTTACGAGTGGGGTTGGTACTACGAGCAAGGTACGCATCAATGCTATACACTGTTTGCTTCACGCGCAAAAATTAACACGTATAAAAGTTTAAAATGGCATTTGTATGTATTATGGTTTTTAAACCCAACCCTTGATCAAGAAGCATTTAATGCTTTAGCAGACATGATATGCGAAAAGTCAAATGGGTTTTTAACATTTAATGTTTCAAAACGGGTGATAGAAAGCATGGTGCTAGATGTATCATTAATGGACTTAGAAAAGCCACCGCCTAATAAACTACGCAAAGTTATATTTAAAGATTACAGCGGTTTAGAAATGCGTCAAAAGCTATCTATAGTAGGCAAACTTATAGGAAGGTCTAAACTATCAGAGAACGAAATATATGACGCAATGCTTATGGTTTATGATAATAATGAAAAAATAACAATTGCTAAATTAGCAGGGTTTTTGGATTGCTCAACAAGAACTATATATAGGAATATGAGCAATGAACTTAAAAAAGAAAAAGAATTACTTAATCAACAATTATGAGAAAATATAATGTGCAAAATTATATAAGGTATAAAGAAGATTTAAAGCAAAGAATGCCTGCTTCAAAACCTTATCTTTCATACGACAGAAATGATTTAATAGTTAAATTCATGCCCCTAGTCGAAAACTTAGCTAGAAAATTTTCTACAAGCGATCAAGCCTCCGGTGTACTTTCTATAAATGATCTTATACAGGAAGGTAATAAAGGTTTAACATTAGCTGTAGATAAACTTGAAAGAACAATGCTGGAAGAATCCGAAGACATTGAAAAAACACTAAAGTCATTTTTCAGCAAAAGAATTAAAGGCGCTATAAGACGCGCAATAGATATTAATCGAGGCAACATAAAAATACCGGAACATCAATTAAATAAGATTAGAAAAAATCCGAAAGACGAAAAGATTGTTGCAATGTTTTTTAATTCTATATTTTCTAGTATAGACGAACATTATAACAATGATGAAAATCCTATTTATCAAATGCCCGATAAATCTGAGCCGTATAATGTGCATTTACTTAATGCTTATTTACTTCAGATAATGAAAAAACATTTGTCAGATAGTCAATACCATGTGTTGAGATTATCTTTTGGTTTAGACTGTGATAAAGCCAGCGCAATCGAGATAGCTAAGTTTTTAGGTATACATGTTGCAACCGCAAATGTTAGAATATCACAGATAAAAAGAGAAGCTATTGATGTTCTTATCGCTAACGTTGACGCAACGCAAGTGATTGATTATCTTTAGGTTACGGATTTAAAAACTAAAAATTATGTGTAATTATATAATAGTAAACCAATAGAAACCATATGACCATAAATCAAAAACTGGCAACCGTCCAGACAAAATTTAAATCGAAGAAAAGTAGATTTAATTCATTCGGCAAGTACTACTTCAGATCAGCCGAAGACATTCTCGAAGCAACTAAACCCTTTCTGTTAGAGTTAGGAGTTACAGTTACAATTAATGAAGAATTAGTTGTAAGTGAACCTTTGCCTGTATTGCAGACTACTGCAACAATTTCAGATGGCGAAAATGCTATACACGCTACTTCGCTAGTTGGGGTTGACCTTAATCAAAAAGGTATGCAAACACCTCAACAGTTTGGGTCTGCGTCGAGTTATGGAAAGAAGTATGCACTAGGAAATTTATTTCTAATAGATGACACTCAAGATAGTGATGCGACTAATAACCACGGCAAAGGAGCCGCGGCAGCTGCAAAAAATAAAGAAACCATAACCTCTAAGAAAGATCCAGCTTATGAAAAAGCGGTTCAATATGTAACAGCAGGCGGGAAGATTGCAGCTATAAAAGCTAAGTATGCCTTATCTAAAGAAGTTGAGGCGTCATTAAACACACTGTAAATGAAAAACAAAGCAGCTATTGAAAAGCTAAGAAACGATGAAAACTATTACGGCAAGTTTGGTAAACAGTATTTGTCTAATAGTGATATTGGAACTTTGCTTACAAACCCTTTAGCACTTGGTACACCACTGAAACCGTCGGCGGCATTTTTAGTCGGCGGTTACTTTCATACCGCAATACTTGAACCAGATAAACTGAAAAAGTATAAAGTAATTGAAAGTTCAACACGTAATACCAAAGCGTATAAAGAGATTTCAGGCGGTGAGCTGTGCCTTCTACAAAAAGAAGTCGACCAAATAGAACTGATGACAGACATAGTATTAGAAAACGATGTTTGCAGAGGTTTAATAAGAGGCGAGAAAGTAGAATATGAACAGCCTGGGATTACTGAGTTAGAAGAATTACAATGGAAAGGTAAGGCGGATATTGTTAACCACGAAGAAGGATTAGTTATTGATCTGAAAACAACGGGAGATATTGAAAAATTCCGCTGGTCTGCTTCAAAGTATAATTATGACTCACAAGCTTACATATATAGTAAACTGTTTGGTTACGAAATGTTATTTATTGTTATAGATAAAAACACACACCAAATAGGAATATTTGATTGCTCACCTGAATTTTATCAACGTGGTGCAGACAAAGTTCAACAAGCGGCAGAGCAATATAAATTGTTCTATCAAAACCCGGATTTCAATCCGAAGAATTATTTTATTAATAAAACACTTTAAAATTAAATTATGGCAAGAACCAGAAAACCACAGTTAAAAGTATGCAGCGTAACAGGAATGGAAACAAACGTGAATAACTTTTATAAAAATCAAAACCATGTCAAAGCAGTAGATAACCTACGAAGAACAACTGGCGCAACTAAAGATCAGTTGTCAAGAATGTTTAATCAATTAAATCAATACGTATAATGGCTAGTATAATTAAAACTAGTATTAACCTTAACAATATTCCTAAAGATAAAATTATTATAGGAAAGAAAGGTAAGTACTTGCCTATTACTATTACATTAAATGACGAAGTCGATCAGTTTGGAAACAACGGACCTGTTATTGTTGCTCAAAGCAAAGAGGAAAGAGAAGCTAAACAAGACAAAGTTTATTTAGGAAATGTACAAGTAGTATGGACGAACGGAGACAACGTTGATGTTGCTCCAAGAGATGATCAGCCTGTGCAAGCCGCTCCAGTAGCAGCTGCAGCGCCGGTAGATGATTTACCATTTTAAATTAAATTAAATGCAAGACAGAGAGATCAATGGATTCTTGATTGATCAATTCAATCAATATGGTCTAGAAGCAGGTAAGAGCCAGGGGATTTGCCCTCTGTGCTCTCACGATAGACAACCTAAGAAGCAAAAATTAAAATGTGCTTCATACGATTGGGAACGGGGTCTCGGAACTTGTCATAACTGTAATACATCATTTCAATTGCACACATACGAAAGAAAAGGCAATGCCGATAAAGTATATGTTAAACCTACTCAGCCAGACCCTGAACATCCGGAGCTGGCTGATGATAAGGTATTGGAATGGTTTAAAACTAGAGGAATATCACCAGAGACCTTGAAAGACTGCAAAGTTACTCAAGGCTCTGAGTATATGCCTCAGACCGGTAAAACCGAGAACACGATAAAGTTCAATTATTTTATAGGCGGAGAACTAATAAACATTAAGTACCGCGATGGAAGAAAGAACTTTAAATTGTATAAAGGAGCTGAAAAAGTATTTTACAATATAGACAGTATTGTTGGCTGGGAGTATTGTATAATAACTGAAGGCGAAATGGACGTGTTAGCGCTTCATGAATCTGGTATTACAAATGCTATATCAGTGCCTAACGGTGCTACACTTAATTCCAACAACTTAGATTATCTTGATAATTG
>Ga0098037_1001036_pt1 | contig 12997 bp, 17 predicted proteins | sample 5_EtaG_FD_75050 | JGI IMG/M metagenome (GOLD analysis project Ga0098037, IMG submission 75050) | Marine viral communities from the Subarctic Pacific Ocean - 5_ETSP_OMZ_AT15132 metaG | ecosystem: Environmental > Aquatic > Marine > Oceanic | place: Pacific Ocean | collected 2015-01-08 | reverse complement strand
GTAAATCTATATCCGCATTTTGTACAACGCGCCCCGTTTTTACCATTTGCAAATCCCCAAAATTCCGTATCGCACTTAGGACAAAATAATGCTTTAGCCATCAGTCACCTCCCCCACTTTATCCTTGACTAGTTCTGCAAACCAGTCCGAATCAGTAATAACTTCGATTTGGTGATCTATGTATTTTTTCATATTGGGATCAATAAGGTTATCTTCTCCGACCTCGCTATCCCACATTCCGTCATAGTCGGTAGAGTCAATCACCTGACATATCGAGGCAGAATATATGGAATCGTCTTGGATAAGTTCTTGATATCGAGCAAACGCCCCTTTGACGTCTTCCCTAAATGCTTCAATCTTATCTAAAGAAGCGTTAGGATAATCTCGTTCTTGTGTATAACAAACAATCGTATCGCTTTTTTTAGCGAGACGCTGCCCCGAATATATTTCTTTGCCTAATTGCTCTGCGGGGTCTTCGTTGAAATAATCCAATAACGCTTGGCATTTTGGTTTTATGTTACTGTCGTAATCGGAATCGTCAGCTAACCTATTCGATAACTCGATTACGATTTGCTGTAATTTTTCTATCTCCATTTTCTCTCTCCATTTGTCTTTTTATACTTCTTAGTCGTCTATCTATCGTTTTTTGCACTTCTCTTTCCATTTCCCGTTGTTTTTGCTTATCTTCCCATTTACCCAATAACTTAATTAAAAAAAACATCTAAACGTCCTTATTCGTTTTATCCATGCAATATAATAATATCGCATAATGAATTAATTTTAGCAAATCTGATTTTCGACTTGCCCCCTCTTTCCTACCTAACCTAGACGCATACTTAATCATATTGCCTATGTAGAACCCCTCGCCATAACCTAAATCCTCGATCACATCAGATGTTTGGGTTTTTTTATTTTTAGCGTAATGTTCCGAATAGGTTTTGTTGATATACGCGGAAATATCCACAATGGCATTGATTTCTTTCCTGCGACCAATTTTACAATTCTCAGTCATTTTTTATCCCCACAACAAAACGTATCTTTATAACACTCTTTGACTAAAAAATTTTTACCGCCACATTCCATACACTTAACTATGCCCGTTTGCTTCAATATTATGGGTTCACCACTAGGAGATACCCAAGCCAACAGACCAATACTGTCTGATCCACAATTTGAACAATATTCTATTTCGTCAGGATTTTTATACTGTCCGTAATGCATAAGATCTACCGCTTCATCAAAAGTCATTGCACCCACCACTCAGGTTTAGCTCTGCCCTTCTCCCACTTAGCATAATGTTTCTCGTTGATGCAATAATCGCGATACGCTTTGATGGGATCGTCATTCTTATATTGATCGGGCATAGCTTGTGCGACTGTGGTCATCTGACCATTCTTTATATTTTTAGGAAATTGCATCAAAGATTTAGCCAACTTAATAATACTTACATGGTCCTTACCATATCTGTAAGTGTATTCCATTCCTAGTGCTAGAAAATGAGCGTATAACCATGAGTAATTTTCACTACATTCCCTAGCCCATATCGTGCAAGGGTGATTCCAATACGCTCGTTTGTATAAACCGACTTTATCAGCATAACCATCACCATCTAATTCTCGGTGTGCCGTGCATAACATCTGGGCCGTTTCTAATGGCATTTTGACTAACATTTTATCTGGTTGTGCCTCGGCTGCTTTAACCGGGCTATCATAAAAATAAAATATATTCATTTCTTTGGTCTCCCTACATTGACTTTTTTAGGGCGATCAGAGTTATCGTGATAGTGTGCTTTTGGATCGTTGCCCGCGATCAACGAACCGTAGTAACGATTATCCATAGGTCGTCTGAAATTGAAATTCCATTTGATATCCTCAACGAAATCTTTTATTGCAAAAAATTCACGCATATACATATCACCATTACATTCCATAGCACCTTCAAAAGCGTTTATTGCTTTACTGCACTTACGTCTAAAATCAGCTAATTCATCGTTATCAAAATCAATAACAGTTCGATCTTTTTTATATGTAATTATTATTTTATCGTTACCTATTTTGTGTCTTTCCATTTGATTTACCTCTCGTTTTTAATCGAAACTTTTGCCCGTTTCGTTTGGGCTTTTAAAAATCGTTCTTTTAGATAGTCCAGGTTTTTTTCAATGTAGGCACCGCGGTCCGTGTAAGGTTCTTCCTTATGCAAGAGTCGTTCCTCGCAATTACGCATATACATACGGGTGGCCCATTGTTCAAAGTCGCTGTTTCTCATAGTGTCCCTTAGTTAATTAAAGTTCGTTTCCGCCACACAAGTGAACCACGCTTGCTAGTAAGGCCCAATAAACCTTGTGACTATATAAGAGAATATAATAATGTAGTATAGATTGCAAACACAAAAAAAGGGACCCGAAGGTCCCTCGATTTTGTTACTCCTCCTTAAAGTTTTTGCCTAGCCAATGATCGCCATGATCGCCACCCTCGTCAGTTTTAGTTCCGTGTTTCTCGAACATTCCAACTTGATCCTTGAGCCAGTTTTCGTGATGCAACCAATCATGGTAACTGTCTTTAGGTGCGCCCTTGAACATTTTATAAACCTCGTTTGGTTTAAGAAATGAGATCGTATTTTTCTTGGCTGCAAAAAGACCAACAGGAATTGGCGGATTGTTATTCTTCCAAAGAAGACCTCCCATCGGACCAACGTTCATATCGTCGCTTTTGCCATACCACACCTCAATAACGTTGGTGCGATCAGAACTTGCAGTCCTATTGGCTCTAGCAATAACTTCTTGCAGATTCAAACCAATAGTCCAGGTTCCATAAGATCCCATAGTAATTGCCAAAAACGTATACCCATCAGAAGTGATGTCCACTCCAACTTTTAGATTAGCCATAGCTAATGCCTCCCGTGCTTTTGCACATTAGTTAAAAGGATTAAACAAATTGTTAAAGAACAACCGCGATTCATAAAAAACCGCGTATAAGTATTATAACATAATGTCTTATACCTTGCAGAGGCCAATAAACATAGGGGGTCTGTTTTTCAAAAACAATGAAAAACTAACTAACAATCAATAACTTACGAGTGGTTTGCGCAAAAAAAACCCGTTAATAATGGAGGAATTAACGGGTATAAAAAGAAAAGGACGGGAGGGACCTTATAACATCTTTTTTTTAGCGACTTCTATTTGAGCCAGTAATTTTAATTTTTCTATCTCGTCTCGGTAAACTTTATCGCCTCTCTCTAATTTCCGTGACACGCGATCCGCGACCTTTAAAAACTCTCTAGCTGTCCAATTTCTGTGCTCTATTTGCATTTTTCCATTGTTGCCAAGTCAAACGTAATTGTCCAGAAATAGTTCTACCTTCTTCTTTCGCAATTTCTTTTATTTCTTCATACGTGTCGCGAGGCACCAATATACTTTTCCACTTATCTGTGTCCATAGTAATTCCTAATTCGATTCTTGGTTCCAATTTAATTCGTCTTTTAAATCTTCTAGTTCATGGGTATAAACGAAACAGGGTGTGCCTTCCCCTAACCAGGCCCCTTGAACATTATATTCAAAGAACTCTATTGCTTCTTCGTCAGTCATACCATCGCGCGTCACTAGAATGTCTAGAATTTTAGCAACATCGTAGGCAATGATGTCTTGCTTTCCACAGCGACGAGTAATTCCAAGAATTGCTTCGTCATATCCATCTGCTTTTAGCATAACTTCATCTGCCATATCTGAGATTATATAGGACAAATCCGCAATACTCAAATTGATTTTACTTCTTTCGCCTCTCCCCAACTTGGTCCCAAATCAATATCGCATTTACTAGGAACTTTTAAATCCAAAGCGGTTTCCATTATTCCTGAGATATTTTGTGCTTCTTTTAAATCCTTTACCGAGCAATCCAGTTCATCGTGAATCTGCAAAAGCGGTGTAACGCCTTGATTATAAAGATTAACCATAGCTTGCTTAGTCATGTCTGCAGCACTTGCTTGTATTAATCGGTTAAGTGCTTTGTAGGTAAACGCACGTTTTAATTGTGTGGTTTGCCCGTAAGTAGCGAGTGCTTCTTCTTTTGGCAACGCTTTTTTCATTTCAAAACCTTTTGGTTCCCATAAATCAAATCGACACTTTCTTCCCTTCAAAGAGCGCACACTTCCGTTAGATCGCGCGTCTTCTAATCTTCTCGATACGCCTTGCATTAATTGCTTAACAAATGGCACGCGACTGTGATATTGCTTAGTCAGGTCTTTTGCTTCGTCTAAACTGATGTCTAACTGATGCGATAGCTTGGTAACGCCCATGCCATACATCATAGCTAAATTAATGGTCTTGGCGCTTTTTCTAGGAATATCAGCCATTTTTGCGACCATTGTGTGAAAGTCCATATCTGGGTTGTTCTTGTAGCCATCTACAAATTCGTCTACACCCTCTAAACCGCCACCCTTCCAATCAGATAACACCGAGGCGTAATGGACCAAGATCCGTGGTTCTTGTTGCGAGAAATCTATTGCCGCCCACTGTTCGCCTTCTTCTGGTAAAAACAAACTGCGTATCATTGGTCCCAGTTCTGGGTCGCGAGCCGGGATTTGTTGAAGGTTTGGATTGTTCATTGATATGCGTCCCGATACGGTCCCGCCATTATCCGAACGTAACTGATTAATGTGACTATGAATACGCCCGTCTTTACCTACGTGCTTTAAGATTGCATTTATAAACGTTCCCTGTATTTTATTTAACTCACGTGCTTTGACGACTAAACGTGGAAACTCATGTTTATGCTCAGTCAAAAACGCTTTGGTAAAACTTGGCGCACCCTTTTCAGTGCTAGGGTATTTTATACCGATTTTGTCAAACGCTTTTTTTAATGAGGCGGCGGCCCATACTTCGACTTCAAACCCGGCCATTTTTTTAATTTGAGCCAGTGCTTCTTTTTCTCTTTTTAATATAGCTTGCTTAGTTCGCTCTGCTTTGTCCAAATCTACCCGAACGCCACGCCATGTCATATCTATAAGGCACGGCAACAAGCTTGTTTCTAAATCCCAAACAGAACTTAAATCCTCAACCGCTATCTGCGTTTTAAACAATTGCCATAACTCGAGCGTAAGTTCGGCGTCCATTTCTGCATAAGGACCAACATACGGTGCCGGTAGCTTCCACATCTCAGCTTTTGGATCTACGCCAAAGTCCCTAGCTGCTTCAGTAAGAAGCTTTTCTGACTTGGTTTTTCCAAGATAATCAAAGGAGAGTGCGTTCAACGAGTAACTAAACCGATTTTCGTCCAATAACGACGCTGTAATCATAGTATCTACTATGCGCCCATTGATAGGAACGTCCATTTGACGTAACCACCCGGCGTCATACTGTGCATTGTGCATAATTTTATCGCCATCACCGGCAAGAATTTTAGTTAGCCAACGCGAAATAATACGTCGATCTAAATTTCCACCGCCCAAGTGACTGAAAGGTAAATACCCTTTCCAATCGGAGGTAGCTACCGCAACTCCCACAACTTCACCATCACCGGTAGGCCACCCTGGACCTTTTGTTTTAAGGTTCGGGTCGCGTGTTTCGAGGTCTATAGCTATTTCTTTAGCATCACTTAAATCGGGTAAGTCTACAGGCGGAGTCCAATCGGTGTTTGTCCCAAACATGGGAAACTGTAATCTGGTTTCTTTTTTCATTATAAGTTATAACTCCTTTGATAAATTTCGGGTTCGACTATAAATAAGTTCTGCTTAGTCCGTGTAACCGCTACATAAAAGACACGGTGCAAAGTATCTGGACTGATCTGCATAGATTCGTCAGCCGCGGCGGTCAAATCGCTAAACACTACTACGTTTGACGCTTCTCCGCCTTTTGCTCCGTGAATCGTGGAAAGTTTAATACGGGGAATTTGCTCTAAATCTTCGCCTCTACGCAACAATGCGTTGATGTAGGCTCGGTCCATATCAGGTAAACGGTCTAATGCGGTTTGCCAGTCCATATCGGCGGTTGCTAATAAGCCGTGTTGCTCTTGCAATTGATCTAAACTTAAAAAAACGTTTTCGTCTGCTTTTAATGTTTTAAAGCCACGTTCTACTCTTACACCATTACCCCGCATAAATGAATACAATATTCTTGCCGAGGCAACGTCAATTACTTCGTCATTTTGTAATTTCTTCCAAGACAACAAAGCCGTGCTAACTTTTGGCGCTACCGAAGGATAACCAGAACGCTCAAAGTAATAACCGCTTTGCTTTAAAATAGATGACACAGGGTTAATCTGATAGTTAGCTTGACTTAATACAAGCCAATCGCCCTGACTAAAATCTAAATGTTCGGGAGAATATATCCTTTGCACGGATCCCTTTTCTTTTTTAGGCACATAATTTTTTGGAAAACGACGTTGTATTCTTGAAGACAACCCCATTGCCAGTTGATGCACAGAAGCCGGGACGCGATAGCTTGTTTCTAGTATTTCAGCACCGCCCGGTAAATTTATAAAATGATCTACGTCTGCACCGGCAAAATCATAAATAGCTTGATCGTCGTCTCCGGCGCAATACATCTTGTCTGATTTTGAATCTAACAGATGTGCAATCTCCCACTGTAACGGAGATAAATCCTGGGCCTCGTCTAACAAACACAATCGCAAGGGTGGGCATACTGAACGCCCTTTAGCCACAAACAGTTCTAACATATCCGTATAATCGTGCAAGCCGTTGGATTTTTTGTATTGGGCTACTGCACCGGCTACATAATTAACTTCAGTCCAACTATATTTAACATTACTTCGATTATACTCAGAATGTAATGTCGTTCTTTTAAGTCTTGCTAGTGTAATCAAACGTAGAATCTCTGACTCTCTTTTAATTGCCGAAGTGTGTTCTTCGTCTGCCGCAGTACCGCCGGATAACTCAAAGCCAATGCGGTTTTCTATCTCTCGATAATGCTCTGCTCCCATCAGTTGTTCGGTCGTTAATCCGACTAAACGAAAAGCCAGTGAGTGTAGCGTGCGAAAATAAGGTAAATCTTCTTTTGCGTTTAGACCAAATCGACGACACGCACGCTCTTTTGCTTCTCTCGCTGCTTTACGAGTAAAAGCCAAGAACGCTATCTCTGACGAAGGCGTGCCCCTCTCTAATTCTTTATCTACTAGATTTAATAATGTTGTGGTTTTTCCGGTCCCAGGAGGACCAAAAATACGAAACATTAAAACGGTACCTCTGTTTCGTCACCAAAATCCGGTGGTGGTATCTCTGGATTAGTTCGATTAAATGCCGGAATAGCCCACACCCTAACAGACTTACCTTTTATATTAATCTGTGTTGCCTCCCCGTTAATATCTCGTAATCTCTGTGCAATCTGATGGGTTTTATAATTCTTAAAATTTGCTTTAGTTAAATGATTCTCTAAATCAACCAATCTGAAAAATGTTTTTTCTTCTTTTTCGTCGGTATATGGACGTCTCAACAGTATTTCTTCCCTATCTTGAGCTTGTTGTAAAGAAGTGCAAAACTCGTCCAGAAACGCATAAAAACGCCCGTTAACACTAGCGTCCGCACTTACTTCTACAATGCTTCCTTCGTTCTGCGTCATATCGTCTAGCAAAGTATTGATACGCCCTTCCCACAAAGGTTTAGTGACACTGCGAGGCATAAAGTTTAGTTGCTCCACACAAGATCGTTGAAAAGTAATCTGGTTCATCAAACCCTCAGTATCTAATTCTAACGGTTGCCCATTTACATCTAAAAACCACACCGGCGGTTGCGAATTGTATTTTCTTAAATTAGCTATTAATACACCCGATATTGCAGCATCAATACCAAACTTACGGGTTTTACATAACTCTGCGTTGCAATAAGAATTTATAGGTGCGTCCTTGCATTTATACGCATAGTCTTTTTTCTGTAATTGTTTAGCAACCACGTTAACTTCGTTTAAAGGTAGCGGCGGATCTAGGTATTGCATATTGTAGTTTAGTATTTCGGTTTCCCAAGAATCCGGGTAAGCTTTTCTAAGATAAACACCGATATTAAATAACCCATTATTACGACCACCCTCTGAAATCTTTTCCCGGCACAATACCTGTAAACAAGGTGGGCCGTTTTCTATGGGTTGAGAAGTGTCTTCTTCGATCAACACCGCCGACAGTTGTTCTGGAGTACACACGTACTCTTTATGTAACTCAAAAAATTCTTCTATTGTTGCCGCTGTGCCATCATCTTTTATTGCGTAACGTAAACCGTCTTCGTGATCGTAATACGGCATATTTAAAAAGTTACCGACGTCACCGCGCTCAAGATTTAATTTTATTTGTTTTGGAAATATCTCTGACTCACCGTAACCTAGTAAGGACGCAACGTGTCTTAACACTTCTTGAATATTCTTTGCAGATACCCACTCAGATGTAAAGATAAAAACGTGCGCCCCACCAGACTTTGAACGACAAACTACCAAAGGTAACTTTAACTTACGGATTTTATCAATCAGTTTTTTGTGATCGAAATTGTATAAATCTATATCGACACAACCCCATTTACAGTTGTTTTCTTCGTTAATAGGTATAATACCTACAGACTGTCCTTTCCCGGACAAATGACCTTCCCACAGTTCCTTGGTGCGTGTTTCGCGTACTACGCCCGCTTTTCCTGTGTTCTTCTTTCCATTTAGTTGTTTCTTGTCTATCTTGTAGGTGCCATACGCGGCGCGTAAACCATCAAAAATAGACGAAAATTGTTTGTAATAAGACATAAGGCTCCCTAGAGACGGTATCGCTACCGTCTCCCTCGATTAAGTTAAAAAGGAGCGTTATCTGCGCTTTCAGTAGTTTCCTGAGAGTGTTTAACTTCAACCTCACCGCTTGATATGTTCTCTGCAAATGCTTTTGCGGCACCGTACAAAGCCATATCTTTTACTTGCTCGACTAAAGAAATATCCCAACCGTGCCAACTTCCTTTTGAGTTTTCCTCGCTTACTGTTTTAAGTAAGTAAACGTGAGAGTATCTCGGTGGAGTGAAAGGCCCGTTTTTGCCGACCAAACTACGGGAGGCAATCATAGAGTTCCACTTACGACTTTTCTTTAACTGCGTTGATTTCATTGCAATTAGAGCGGTGCTCGACGAGCCGTCTTCTTCTAATATAACAACAAAATGTTGGTGTGTTTCCTCGATATAACTGCCGTCACCACCGACAACATATTCTCTGTTATCGTCCGGTGATCGCTCTGTTTTAGGTCGAGTGTCGTGTGGCGTAAAAATATTCAAAGGTGCTCCAGTGCCACTACCTCGAGGTGCCCATTCAATGAATCGTCTCTGGTAAGTACAAGGCACAACTTTAATCCCTTCTTTACCTTTATAGATTTGATTTGTGACGGTATTATAAATATCGCCTTTTCTAGCTTCTTCTAAATCATCCAACACCGGGTCCAAACCACTTAGTATTTTAATAAAAGGTAAAGCCAGATCATCTTGTCCTACATTCTCTAAACCTTTACCCGCGTCTGCTTCAAAAATGGAAGCATCAAACTCAACGACATTGCTGTCATTTTTCTTCTTCGTTACATTACTTGCCATGCCTATTTCCTCTTGATAATTGCACGCTGTCCGATATATGCGCCAAAGAGCTCCATAGGAAAACTATCACCGTTTTCTACACGCTCCCTAACCCACGCCTTAAGTGTCTGTGAATGAACATCCGTTTTTTGTTGTGGACTGTAACCGCTTTTTTCAGCAAAAGACATGAAATCTACGGCTGTGTTATCTTCGCCCCGTCCAAAAGTACAACTCACTACATTTTTTATCAAATCACCATATTCATTTTTACGAAGCCATTCGTAAGCATCTTCTCTATCTGATACTTTAATATGTGCTCCATAAGTAGGTTTGACTGAAATGGATGAACCATCTTCCAATGTAAAACCGGTTAAACCCAACTCTTGTAACATTGCGGGTAGGTCTTCATCTGTGAGTTTGAGAAGTTCTTTTTTAACCTCTTTAACTTGTTTCTCTAAATTGGATAAAAGGTCTTCTTTTTCTTGGATATTCTTAGCAATACTTGCGACATTGCCTAATTCTTTATCCTGTGGTGTTGAATCTATTGCGGCTGCATCTGATTCTAATTGCGAAAGAAAGTCGTTTTCCATATTTAATCTCCGTGGTTCGTGAATTGAGGAATGTTTTTCATTCCTAGACAAACATATTTATATCGCATATCATTATATACGTCAATAGTGGGAGCAAAAAAAATGTATAAATATAAAACTAAGCCTTACGAGCATCAAAAAATAATTTTTGAAGAAACGTGGAAGGCCAAACAACACGCGCTTTTCTTGGAAATGGGTACCGGAAAAACAAAGATCGCAATTGACACTTTAGGTGCATTGTATGAGACAAAATGTATCAATACTGTCCTGATAGTTGCGCCCAAAGGTGTGTTCGCAAACTGGGTAGAAAAAGAAATACCACAACACTTACCCGATCGCATAAATTGCAAAGTAGTACAATGGCAACCCAACATAACTAAAAAGTACCGTGAAGCGTTAACCGAGTTAGCTGATCCAAAACACACCGATTTGCACATACTTGCTATGAATGTAGAAGCTTTATCTACTGTCAAAGGCGCGTCCAGTGCATTTAAGTTTTTAAAGATAAATCCTAACAACCTATTTATTATGGACGAAAGCACGGCAATAAAGAATCGCAAAGCATTACGCACAAAAAATGCGTTGAAAGCCGCTAGTCTAGCAAAGTACAAACGCATACTGACGGGATCTCCGATTACAAAAAACCCAATGGACCTATTCAGTCAATGTGATTTTTTAAGTCCGCAACTACTTGGTTTTAAAAGTTTCTTCGCATATCAAGCACGTTATGCAATTGTTAGGAAAAGGGCTATGGGTATGCGTAGTTTTCAAGAAATTACTGGTTATCAACGTTTAGACGAACTGCACGATAAACTAGATAAGTTTAGCTCCAGGGTTTTAAAAGAAGACTGTTTAGATTTACCTGAAAAGATATATACATCAAGACGAGTGCCGTTGAGCAAAGAACAGCTATCTGCTTATGTGCAAATGAAAAAACTAGCTATTGCTCGTTTAGAAAAAGGTGATCTATCTACAACAACTAGCGTTCTGACACAAATAATGCGACTGCAAGAGATATGTTGTGGGCATTTGAAGACAGATGATGGTGAGATACAAGAAATACCAAATAAACGTTTAGACGAACTACTGAGCACCATTGATGAAATGTCCGGTAAGGTAATTATATGGGCTACGTGGGTGTATGATTTAGAACGTATCGTAAATAAACTAAAAGAAAAACACGGCGAGAGCAGTGCCGAAGCTTTTTATGGGGCTACACCTCAAGATAAACGTCAAGAAATAGTCAAAAATTTTCAAGACAAAGAGAACCCACTGCGTTTCTTTGTGGGTAATCCTAAAACCGGGGGTTATGGTTTGACCCTAACTGAGGCAACTAACGTGATCTATTGGAACAACGGGAATGATTTAGAGACACGTATACAGTCAGAAGACAGGGCCCACCGTATAGGACAAAAAAATCACGTAACCTATGTGGATTTAGTGAGTCCGGGAACAGTTGACGAAAAAATACTTACTGCATTAAAAAGTAAAATTGATATTGCTCAAGAAGTATTGGGAGAACAAAGCCGAGAGTGGCTAATCTAAGGTCTAGGTAAACTGCCTATACCCTGTGCTTGACGTTCTCTGATAAGCGAAGAAGCCGGATCAAGTGGGAACATAGCCGCGTAGCGTGCTCTCTGATTAGGGCGTCCGGTTTGCATAGGATTTACTGACGGTGACGCCTGAGATAACTGTGGTGGTGGAGGCGTGATTGTTCTTTCTTCTCCTCTATCTCGAGTAATTGCTTCTACCGGAGCAGCGACAGCTAACGGAGAATCTTTTAGTGGTGGCACTAACAATGGAGTCTCGAACGCTTGACCACGTTGTCTTTTTGTTGATTCTTCTGCAGTTGATTCAAGCATTTCTTCAAACTTTGCGTAGCCGCCTGGTTCAAACAATTTACTCATAAAAGTAGTCAAAGCCGTGCTAGGCGAATTCATAAGAACATCTTCAGCTAACGTAGCAGTAAATCCTGGAACCTGTATGGTGCCCGTGCCAAAACGAGCACCTGTTTGCGCACCAAAAACCCTGGCGGCAAACTTTTGAAAACGTTGGCTTGATTTTGTTGACATATCTGGCAAAAGTTCCATAAAGTCTTGTTGATTTTGCATACGTTCCATAGCTAACGTAACGTTATCTATTTGGTCATACCTAGCTTTATCAATAACTTTTTGTTTTAACAAAATATCTGCAATTGAAGGTAAATCTTTCATTGAAGGAAAAACTTCCCCTGTATCAAAAAATGTTTGACGGAATATTTTTGCGTCATATCTAGGTATTGGTGTGAGATCCCCTGGTTCAAAAATATCTCTACCTTTTATGTAACTTGCCTGTCGAGCAACCTGTATTAAAGAATTTATCAAACCACCGACGGCAGGTTCGTAAACATCTTTTGCCGGCATTTTTTCACCATTATATGTCACCGGTATATCAGAAGTTTTCATTAAGTTAATTTGTTTAGCAATTTGTTTCAATCCGGTTACGGGTTGTTTGCCTTCTAAAATTTGAAGAATTGAATAAACAGGACTGTCTACGCCAAGAATATCGCTCAAAGCATTTTTCATAGCCATTCTTTCCTGCATTATAGGTATTCCTTTTTCGGGTATACCTGCACCCCCTTTAAGACTGTCAAGAACCTGTTGAGCCTTAACTGGATCGCTCATGTCGTCAAACAATTCTCTTATCAAAGGGTTTTGATCTGCAGCTACTTTATATTTATCGGTAAAAGTTTTGAGTTTTTTAGCGTTTACTACAACTTGATCTGCCTGAAATTGTCCGGGTAGTGCTTTTTTTATATCTCTTGGAATAAGCGTGCTTTGCGGTTTAGTTTCAAGAACGCCGTTCAACAACATACCCCTAATGACCTCAACCATACTGTTTTCTAT
>Ga0098037_1001031_pt1 | contig 13019 bp, 34 predicted proteins | sample 5_EtaG_FD_75050 | JGI IMG/M metagenome (GOLD analysis project Ga0098037, IMG submission 75050) | Marine viral communities from the Subarctic Pacific Ocean - 5_ETSP_OMZ_AT15132 metaG | ecosystem: Environmental > Aquatic > Marine > Oceanic | place: Pacific Ocean | collected 2015-01-08 | reverse complement strand
GAAACTCAGTATTCTGTGCTAAATCAGATTCCATCATGGTGATGTTAGTTTCTATCTGGTTCAGTCTTTCTATAATACCAAAGTATGCCCATGTTGCCACGGACGCTGCAGCAACCATGCTTATTATATTACGTAGTGGTAACGCAACTTCTGTATTCTCACTGACTCTCGTTGGCATTTGGTGTTATCGTGGTGCAAAAGCACTCTTCCTCTGAATTAAACCCATGCTCTGTTAGAGCCACATGGCATTTAGAAATCCACTCATGCGTATCGTGTACTTTTATTTCTACCTCTACTGCATTGGCAGTTATGACGCAGAACATTACAACGCTAAGATTTGTAGCCACCACCAGCAGCCTTGTATGCTTTAGCCATCATTTGTGCTTTTCTAGCACTCCACTGTCCGGGTCTACCACCTTTGCTGCCAGCTTTGATACGGTTAAATATACGCTTTCTCAATGCTGGCTTAGTATAGTTACCTGCTTCATTTACTCTGCTTTTAGCTTTCTTTTTCTTAGGTGGGGGCATGTCCTATCCTATCTGTTTGGGTCATAGTATTCTTCGACAGATATTAATGCAGATATAGTGCCTGCAGTTTCTGCTGTCAATACAATCTTATCATTAGCATTTAAACTAATAAAGTTGCCATCAACTATATTAAGAAATCCGTTTGCAGCCACGGACAAATCTTGCATTATAAAATAATATGCAGATGCACTAGAATCATAAAACTGTGCCGTTATTTTTTTAGCTGCAGAATTATTATTGCTAATGCTTAGATGGCGCACTACAGCCGCGTGGTTAGCCGGGACTGTGTACAATATAGTTGCACCAGTACCCGGTGTTACACCAATAGTTGTAAATTTAGAACCATCTATAAGTCTTGGCATTATTTCTTCTTCTTAGCCATCCCACCACGCATCATTTTCTTTTTGGATGCCATCTTAGTCATGCCACCACCACGCATACGCTTTGGCATTACAGAACCACCGCCCCGCATTTTCTTTGCCATCTTCTTCTTACCGTTCATTGCCATTTCGTAATCTCCTTCTATCAATCACTAGACTTTGGTAAACCCATTCTGGAAACTCTTTATAGTAACCAGACTTTTCTAAACTCAAAGCGGCATCATCCAACTTTGATAGTAATTGCACAAACACCATGCAATATTCTAATGTGTCATCTGTGACACCATCATCCACTAAAAAGTCCAGACCCGCTTCTTCAGCATCATAGTCTGGATGAAACACCATAAGATGCATATCTATGCCAGCGATTGACATGGCTTCATTTACGCCATCACACCAGCCATCAAGATATCCCATCTCTGGCATGTCTTCTTCTGCCCATACAACTATATCATAGTCGTGTGTAGAAAACTTTTTTATTTCTTCTGCCAGCCCGTCTAGTCCAGTGTTTATACTAAACGTAACTTTATCGTCTAGCCATGCTTGCTTTGCATACGGACAGGGCGGCAGGCCATTGAGTTTATAGCTAGGCTTTTCAAGAAACTCATGTGACCATTTACGTATATCACGCTCTACGGGATGCACGGGTCTTCTTCTTCTGAGATTCGATGAACTTGCGGTATATACTAGCTGCTGAAGTTTTTCCCGCAACTTTGGCTCGTTGTTCCATAGCGATAGCAGCTTGTGTCTTGTGAGCATGGGAACGTCCAGATGCTTTTATTTTACGCACAGATGCTTCTGCATCTTTGGCTGTGGCAAACTTCAGACCTTTGATAGTACCCTTTGGGTTCTCATCTGTGTACAGGTCACTGTGCTTTTTAGAGCCAGCAGGTTGCCCTTTCTTTCGTGGTATTCTGGGAGCCATTACGACTTTTCAAGAATGTTCTTAACAACGTCAGGGCGTTCTTTTTGTAATGCACGTAAGCCTGCGTTCATTTTAACTGAACCACCTGCTGCGTACATATGGGCTTTACCATTCGCCATACCGCCATTCATCATCTTAGCTTTCTTGCTTGGGTCTTTTTTCATCTCAGCCATGCCTACAGATATAGCTATTACTGGAACCTTTTTCTTTTTAGCCATTACTTTTTCTTTCTATTGTCTACGGATGACAGCAGCAAGCCGCCTTTGTTCATACGGAAGTCATGTGCGCCAGTGCGTTTTTTAATAACACCACCTTTATTTTTACCCAGTTCTCCTAGAATAACTTTACCTATTTTAACTTCTTTTTTATCCGGGTCTCGTTTCTTTAACATCTGTCTTGCAATATCTGTTGGGTCGCCCTCTTCTAGTTTACGTTTAGCAGAGTTAATAATGCGTTCTTGTTGTGGTTTAGTTAGTTCATCAAACTCTGGTACAAGCTCCCCTCTTTCATTAGCGGCTTTAAGGGCAATTGCAAAATTATCTTTTTCTTTAGTTTTACCCCTAGACCCAGATGATTTTGCTATACGCTTTGTTTCAGCAAGGGCATCTGCACGTCTACGTTTTTTACGGATTTTATTTAGTGCTTCCTGTAATGCTTCTTTTTCTTTTTTAGTTTTAGCATTTTTAATCATACGAGCAAACGCATTGTCTTGTTTAGTACGAGCTTGCAAACCGGGTGATGCAGCCATTTGGTCTTTAATAAAATTAGCCACCGAAGATTTACCTTGAGTTACACTTGGCTTACGGCTACCTTTAGCAACCTTTGCTGTATCTATCTCATCTTGAATAGCACGTTCAGTAGGACTTTCATCACCTAGTTTTATATCGCCTTTGCGTTTAAAACGTAGACCACGCTGTGTTGCTTTACCTGCTAATTTAGAAAAAACACCCATTATTTTTTTGCCTTAGTCATTTTACGTTTGGCTGCTGCCATTTTCTTAGCACTGCTTAAACTACGTTGCGATTTGTTTCGTGCTGCTAAATTTTTAAGACGCTCTGCTACTCTTTTCTTTTTAGCAATTTCTGTTTTAGGTTTTGGCTTTGGCATAGCCATTGGTTTTTTAGCACCACTAGTTTGATTAGGAGATAAACCACGTAATCCTAATTTTCTAGTAACCCCTTTTTGTTTAGCCATGTCTTTATTTTTAACATCCATGTCTGCCATCATCTTAGGAGTCATACCTTTGTATGGGTCTTTACTGCCTTTAATATTTGCTAAAGATGGAATGGTTATAGTTTGACCAACTTTAATTTTATTTACATTTTCAATTTTAGGATTAGCCTGCTTCAAAGCAGATAAAGACATACCCATATCTTTTGCTATTTGAGATAGAGTATCGCCCGATTTAATTTTATACGATTTTCTTTTCATTGCCATTGGTATTCTCCTTTAACATTTCCAACGTCTACGTGCTTGCCGTAAACGGCTGTTCGGGTCTTTAGCAGCTTTTGGAAACTTTTTCATTTGGCCTGCAGACCTAGCACAAAATGATTTACGCCTATTAGCGTCTTTACTGCCTTTCTTAACTGTCCCGGTAACGGCAGTCTTTAGTTTACTTCCGGGGTTAGCTTTTCTATATGCCTTTACACCAGCCTCAGTCATACCTGCACCCTGCTTCGTAGGGCGAAAGTTCTTTTTATTACGGGGTGGCATTTTACTGGGTTTACGTTTTGGTGGGGCCATTACGTTTGTAGTTCCTCTGCAAGCGGCTCTGGAATTTTAGGTAGCTCATTAAACATCAATGTCATTGGACCACAAGATGCTGCCCAATCTTTTATTGTACCATTCTGCATCTTAGGCACATGCATCTGCTGAACAGCTTCTTCTGTAGGACATTCAACTACATTTTCTGTATAGCTTTTAACTGTTCCATCCGGCATAACAATTACAGATAGAAACACATAGAAGGTAATAGGTATCATTACTCATCTTTCTCTGTCCACCCCTCTGCTCGCATAGCATCTTCTACATGCTTCAAAGTAAATGAACGCCCGTAATGGGCTTCAACAGCACTACGCACATAGAATACATCGCTATGTGGTATATGCAGTCGGTCTAATGTATTAGTACGGATAGCATTGTAAAATGCATCAAGTACATTGTCTGTATATAGTTTTACAGATTTCTTAGCCATTGTCAAGCACTTTCTTATATAAAGCACGAATATTTTACACAAAGGGATACACTACAAGTGTGTCACTTAGAATGTATTAACAAAGAAAATTTAGTAGAGACTAACTTATATACATTTAAGTGTTATAGTTAAGAGTTTTTTAAGAATTATTATATAAACATTTAAGTGTTTCACTTTAAGTGTGTTTAGTTATACATAATTATACCAGATTCTGTCAAGGATGTCAACCCCCTTATGCCCAAAAACTTTTAAATAGTTAGCATTGCCTATTTTTTAGGCAATTGCACAATGCTTGTGCATGTAGGTAGTGTCAGTTGTTCTTGTGGTTAACACTTAATTTTCCTAATCTGTGTATTTCTGTGTATACATATACCGCTACGGGGGGTGCGGCCCCGGCCCGGCGTGGGTCATGTGCCTCATGTGCAGGTGTGTAGGCGAGTGTGCCAGCGTAATGTGTGCGTCATGTGCGTGTCATGCGCAACATGTTGTGTGTGTGATGTGTATGTGTGCCTATATGTGCGAGGCAGTCAACTGTTATGGTATCAGTTGCCATCACATTTTATGTGATAGAAGCCACGATACAGCAAAAAAGGCTATCGGAGCAGTGGCGGAGCATACTACCCCTATGGGGTATGGTGGCTGTTGACAAACAACCCCTTTAGTTCTACATATAAAAATCAATCACCAGTTATGGTGAGTGATTAATTTTTATATTAGTAGAACAAGGAGACTACGACATGACTGCTTCAACTCAAATCGCTGTTCTGAACACCTTGGAAAATGAAGGCAAGGAACTTGCCGCAGAGTACAAAACTCGTACAGCTAAAGCTGACCGAATCATGTTCAACTTCAAGAATGACACTGCCGCCAATGGCTTTGACACACGGCTTGGAAAGCTGATGCAAAGCCTACGGTTGGAAGGTGGGATGCGGATTTCATCCGACAGACTTCGTGACTGTGGTATTGCTTCAATACCAAAGCAGAGACGTTCCGATGCTGAATGGTATGTAAATACCAAAGCCGAAGCCGATGCTTTCAATAAGAAAGCAAAGAAAGGTTTCAAGAACCTTTCAGCTTTGCGTAAGGCAATGGCAGATGTTGCTAAAGCAGATGAGCCAAAGCAACCTACAGAGTCTGTTGACTCTGATGTTAAGTCCGATGTCGGACTAGACAACAACGTAGTTGAGGTTGTTGATGAGGCATCGCTTGCTATGCAACTGATTGAACAGTGCAAAAAGCACAATGTCCCAATACACAAAGTGCTTGACATCCTGTCACCATACAACGTACAAAAGGCAGTAGCTTAATGCTACTGTCTCACTTGCTAGGGGAAATTCAAATGAAATTTGAAATGTTAGATTTGTTCTTTATCGCCATGTTAATGGTAGGCATTTTCTTCGGTTTAGCTATGCTATCCGTTCATGGTGTAGGCCACATGAATTGGCTGTCATGGACACTGCTTGGTAGCAGTGCTTGGTGCTTAGTCGTTGGCTGGGGAATTGTAGCATACAATTTGGGAAAATAATTATGGCGAGAAAATTTATCACACCAATGGGCAGACACAAGCCTGTCCGTTCAAGCTGGGCGGCTATGGATACTGGAGCGTATTCACGCTCTTATGAGCCAGAAACTCGTCCAGAGTTTCGGGTTTATGTGACAGGCCAAGCCGATGCCGCACAGCGTGACTATGAGGCTCGTGTCAAGCGTGAGGCAGACTTGCAAAAGATTGCCGAAGGCATGGCAAGATTGCGTGAATTAGGTTTGGCTTAAAAAAAGCTGTTGACAAGGCTGAAGCCTTGGCTATACTAGACAGCATGATGTAACACAAACGGAGTTAATGTGATGAAATCACAGCTTACATTTGATTGGATTACAGACAAGATTGCCAAAGGCATGACTGTATATATCACAACCTATCTCAAGGCTATTGAGATTTCCCCAAAAACCTATGCGGCATTTGCTGATGCTGGTCAGCCTATGTTCAAGATGAACAAGGCCAATGAGTTGCTCATGGCTGAAGGCAAGGCATATGTCTGCATTGCAACGCCTGACATGGTGTTGGTCAAGGTGTCAGCTAACTTTTAGTGTGAATAACGTGATAACACTTGAAACATAGTGAAAGTGTTATCACTTATATACACTACTAACCTAGTCCGATGTCGGACTTAACCAAACGGAGTTTGAATATGTTTAGTAAATGTGCTTGCTGTGACAAGCGTAATGCCACCGTCTATGTGGCGAGTAGTGATGATATGTATTGCAATATGTGTCATGCTGAACAGTTTTACTTTGCCGATTTTGACGAAGGCTATCAACTGGCAAGGTGTGAGATAGACCGTGGTGACATAGATGCGAGAGCCGCTGTGTACTCGTTTGAGCAAGACCCGCCCGATTGCGCTAGGCATTGGGGCTACTTGCAAGCCTGTATCCACGAAGTGGATGCTGAAATTACAAAACTATATGAGGTGTGATATGTATAATCGTTCTAATCACCAAATCAGCCCTAACAAACTGTTCGTTATCGAACAGATACAGGGCTTGTGGAAACAGCTTACAAGCGATAGCTTGCCTGTTTCTGAACTTGCCACATGGCACATTGCAGACTTAGAAAGTCTGAAATTTCAACTCATTGCAAAGCTAGAGGTGTGATATGACTTATCAAGTACAACTGACTATGCAATCTAAGAACGTCAAGACAGGCAAGATTCCTGTGTCCACCACTGAAGCACAGACTTGCCCTGACGCTTGCCCATTCAACAATGCGAATGAGGGTGGATGCTACGCAGAATCAGGGCCACTCAAGATGCACTGGATGAAGGTATCCGACAAAGCCCGTGGTGACACTTGGCCTGTGTTTCTTGGCAAGATTGCCAACTTGAAAGCTGACACATTGTGGCGGCACAATCAGGCTGGTGACTTACCCGGACGCAATGACCAGCTTGATGCTACAGCTTGCATGGAATTGACACAAGCCAATGAGGGCAAGCGTGGCTTCACATATACACACTACCCTGTGCTTGACAGCAAGCGTAACCGTATGATTGTGACACACATGAATCGTTCTGGCTTCACTGTCAATCTGTCTGCCAATAACTTGGCTCATGCTGACCAGCTTGCTGACTTGGATGCTGGCCCTGTGGCTACAGTATTGCCCATTGACCAGACTACAAACACTACCACGCCACAAGGTCGCAAGGTAGTTGTGTGTCCGGCGGCTGTGCGTGATGATGTGTCCTGTGCCACTTGCCAGCTTTGCCAGAGACAGCGTGACTTTATCGTTGGCTTTCCGGCACACGGTACTAGCAAAAAGAAAGCTGATGCCGTGGCAAATGGCTAAACCTCTTACGTATACCTTACGTGTAATAACACTTGAACTTTAGTGAAAGTGTATTACACTTAGGTATACTAGATAAGTCCGATGTCGGACTAAGGAGATTTGAAATGAAATATACAGATGACCAGATTGCAGATGCTTGCATGAAATGCGTAGATGATTGGGATATGGACACGTTGTTGCAATTTGCATATGATGAAATGTACCATCACTATACGGAAGTGGCGAGTGCCGAAAGTTTAGATGCTTTCATGGAAGATATGTCAGATGAGGATTAGACCTATCAATCCTGTAGCGAAGGCAGTGGCACAGTCACGCCGCAGGACAACCGTTGTGCCAGACAAAACTAAATACAACCGTAAAAAGGAACAAGACCGTGAAAACAAAACACGAAAAGATAATGACTGAATTTGACCACGATTGGAATGACGTTTCAATCTTTGAGAAATTGCCAGTGCGTAAGACTGCTGGCAAACGTAATGACTGGAAGCGTGACCGCAAAGCGGCGCGTAAGGTGAAGCAATCTATGCAGGAGAAAAACTATGCTTAGTTTTAAGTACAGACTTTACTGGAACCTACACAAGAAGAAGTGGTCACTGCAAGACCGCCAGACTGGACGTGTAGCACATCACGTCACTGCTTACACAATGTATGACGCAAAGTTCGTGGTGCGTCCTGCTGGGCAGGCCAAGGTGCGGCGTGAAGGTAAGAAGAATGTTCATGCCTTTGCCGTTGGCACTGGTGGCTTTCGTGATGGTATTGCTACCTGTTTGTCAGGTAGGCCAGTCACATACAACCCTTATGTGAATGACACGTTTGTATTCGCTGACACTGGTGAGCCAGTGACTGAGGTGCAGGCTATCTCTGTGTACACTGAGAATGGTAAACCCAAAGTGTATGCAATCCCTAAGTCCGATGTCGGACCAACAAACTAACCAACCGTGAAAGGAGATTTTATCATGGCTATTCAAACAATTACATTCCACAAGCGTTCAACAGGCAAGACAGGACAGGTGCTTGCATCGCCGCAGATAGAGGCGAAGCTGGCAAAGGTCGAGCGTCTGTACCATGAGTATCATGGCATCAAGTTAGGCCGTGTTAAGTTCTATGACCTTGCGCTTGAGTATGCTCGTGAAGCCAAGGCTGACGTAGGCTCTGGCTATTTACAATATACAACGCAGGCTATTGCTGGTATCTTTCTTGACCAGATGCATAAGGAGTTGGGTAAAGCTGTCCAGCGTAAGCGTCAGTGGAAAAGCAAAGTGACCGAAGCTGTCACTATTGAGGTTGGCTCTGTCCGTATCGACAATCTTCGTGACCTTGCCCGTGGTGTACGTGGCAAAGCCAAGAGGGTTGCCTAATGTATTGGGTAGTCGGTATGACAGTGGGTGTACAGGACACGGCAGTGAATGTACACCCTGCCTCACTCTCTGAGCATGGCTGGGAGAGTGCGGTTGAGTACGCAATGGAGATGACACAGAGTTTGTATCCAAACCATCGTGTCGAATTGGATTATGTAAAGGAGTACGATTGATGTCTAATGCACACAACGAAGCAATCATGGAACGTCTTTATGATGAAGCGTACGAAGATTTGTGGGGTTCTTACTGGATACACAGTCAGGAACAGCATCACGATGCCGCAGTAGCATGGGCAAAGAAACGCTTTGAGGAAGATTATGACTAAGTGTGTGACAGCACTGTGCATATACAACCAGATGCCGTGGGACAGTGTGTTCATTGGCGGTTATCTGGTTGTATCTGTAATCGGAATATGTTATATAATATATAAACTATACAAGGATGGATGAAATGACACCTAGTTGGCAACCAACAGAAGCAACGTGGGCTAACGCCAAGCTATATCGTTGTGACCTATACGACACACGCTATCCTGTATGCGGCACCCGCCTTGTCTGGGTAGTGGTGGGCAGAAAGTGGGTACGCTTTTGCACACCGATACAGCATGACAAGTGGCGTATCAGGCGTGAAGAATGGGACAAGATACCACATGAACTATTTGTAAAGGATGAAGATGATGGCTAACCAACTTGATTTACCACTAGACCACGAGCCTTGCATTAACCATTGGGCAATCTTAATGGCTGACGAAGATGTAGCCAGAGGATACCATACTAATTGGGATGCCGCTTATGAATCTGCGTGGGATGAAATTGAACTCAATATAAAATGGGAGAATGATGATGACTAGAAATGAATTATTTGAATGGCTTGAAACCTGCCCCACCAATGGGTGGCATTGGGTAGGCGAGGACGAGGGATACATTCGTATCTTGTTTGAGATTGACGAGGAGTGTGACGATGAGTGACAATTATGACAGTGGCTTTGACCTTGTGTTATCTAATGATGAACTAAATAGGCTGATGGCCTACTACTACGACAAATGTTTGCCAGAATACCGTGCCGATAATGAAGATGACATGTGGTACGGGTATCAGATAGGTGACAGGATGTTTGACCTAAATGTTTGGACTGATGATATGACAGATGAACTTACCTGTGTAGTCTATGAGTGCGATTGGATAAACGACAACTGGCAGACTAACTGCCGCCATAGCTGGACACTGACATAGGAGATTGATGATGAATAGATTTTTAATTGAGCATCACCCTGATGCTATAGCCAAGTCACTATGTGACCAACACATTGTGAAGATGCCATTGGAAGAAGCACAGATGCTATGCACTAGCCTGTGGCATCACGCACCATTCTATGCAGAAGCATGGGACTTGTACAAGCCTGTGCATCAGAAGCATCCTTGCACCTTGTGGGCAATGGAGACACGAGCTAACTTCAAGTATGCCTATGAACTCTACTGCTCTATGCTGTGTGAGTATCACGAAAGGTATGGTAAATGGCATGGTGCAGGCAAGCACAGTCAAGCCATAGCTGGTGGCATTGACCTGATACCAGAGGGTCAGCTTACACCACACCCACAGTGCTTCAGTGGACATGACCATTGCAAGACAGACGAGGACTGGCCTATCATGGCGTACCGCGCGTTCTACAAGGTTGACAAAAGTGCCTTTGCACGATATAACAAGGGAAGGAGTATGCCAGAATGGATGTGCTAGATATATTGGACAAAGAATATTGGGATAGTCTAGTTAAACTGCGTGATAATATGTTAAACGAATATAAAAAGGAGATTGAAAATGCCGAAGAAAGAATACCACAACATGAATCCCAAGGAACGCATGGCGTATTGGGAGAAGATACGTGAGAAAGAACGTATCCAACGCCGTAATCGTATAGGCAAGCTGTCCATTGACCAACGGGCGGCTGTTATTAAGGTACACGAATTGCTTGATAGCATACTTGATACTGCACTATACCCAGACATGGGCGGCATAGCGGCTGTATCTGCATATGAACTGCAAGAACTGTCTCATGCCAACGATACATTACAATTTCAATTTAACCTTACGAAAGGAGAATAGATATGCCATTTGATTTTTTACCAGAGAATCTTAACTTCAAGCCTGTGTTTGAGCCTACCAAGGTGAAGGATAAGAAGTATGTCATCAACGGTAACACGGGTGACTACATTGGTGTAGTGGGTGACACGTTCAACTGTGCCAGCCACGCTGATTTCTTTGAGGGTGTACATGACACCATCACAGAGAACCTTGGTGAGGCTGAGTGCGAAGGCATGAACATGAAGTGGAACATTGCCCGACAGAATGCATGGGCTATGCTCGACATGACCCTGCCTAACGTGACTGCTCGTATTGAGACAGACAAGCATAGCACCACCATTGCACAGCGTATCATTGCGTTGCATGGTATTGATGGTAGCTGTTCCAATCAGACATTCTTTGGTGCGATAGATTTCTTCTGCACCAACGGTATGATTCGTGGTGAGCATGACAAGGTGCGGCGTAAGAACTCTGCCAACTTTAGCATGGACAGGTTCATCCGTGACCTGCGTGAATCTACGCAGTCATTCTATGCACAGTCAGAACGCTTGCAGGGCTGGGCTAACAAGCCTCTGTTTGTAGGTGACGTTAAGTCTATGCTTGAGACTTTGCTCAAGTCTGACCGCACAGCAGACAAGATGCTTAACTTGTACAACCAAGAGGCGGCAGTGCGTGGACAGAATGTCTGGGCATTGTACTCTGCGTTCACGAACTTTGCCAGCCACGCTGGTGAGAGCAACGGCTTTGCCCTGCGTAACACTGGCAAGGATACCAACGCTGTGTCCATGTTCAATCGTGAGAGCAAAGTGTCGCAGTGGATTGACAGCAAGCCATTCAAGGAGTTGATTGCAGCATGACACGCCATGTAAATGCACAAGAGAGAGAAAGGTTAGGTCTTTCTCTTGTGTACGGTCAAGTTAGGGAAGATGGTTACACTTTTATAACATATTATAGAAACAAAAGTGGTAGCATAGCAGAACAATGGTTATCACCACAAGCGTGGGACAGATATTTGCTACGTAAAGCACGTAATGGAAAGAAAACAGTTAAGCGGAACTCTGCGTTCAGTAGGAGAGTGAAAACTTTTCTTGGTTGTCAAGAGTGTGGATACAAAAAACACCCAGACGCATTACAGTTTGACCACGTTGACCAGACCTCTAAATCTATGGAGATAAGTAAAATGTATTGCTATAGTCGTAAAGCTCTTAAACTTGAAATGAAAAAATGTAGGGTTCTGTGTGCTAATTGTCACGCAGTACACAGCGCAAGACAGAGAGGCATAATACGATGAAGACAGTAAAACATCTTGTGGATAAGTACTACAATTCCAATGATTTCAAGATGTTACGAAGCAGAACTAAGAAAGACTATCAATACTTTCTAAGTGTCATGGTGGCCGATTTTGGCTCTGTGAATTTTTGTGAACTCACAAGTAAGCAGGCCAAACATGCATACGAAAGATGGGTTGAGCGAGGCATCAGTCTCGCCAACCACGTATGCACTGTGTCATCTATCCTGTTTCGTTACGCCATTGAGATGGAGTACACGCACGTTAATCCGTTTGCCAACGTCAAACGCAAGACACCACCACAACGAAAAGTTGTGTGGACAGAGGATGATGTGCGTCAGTTTCTTGACACTGCATACGGTGACTTTCAGTGGCGTAGTATCGGATTGATAGTTCACATGGCATACGAGTGGTGCCAGCGGCTAGGCGATATGCGTCTGTTGACGTGGGATAACATCGACTTGGAAGCCAAGAAGCTGTATCTTGAGCAGTCAAAGCGTAGGGCAGAGGTAACTTTGCCCATACAAGATGACCTGCTTGAGATGCTAACACAGCAGGAGCAGGACTTTGGCTTTCAACAGTACGTTGTTCCACGTACAACGCCTGTACAGGGGCAGTACGAGCCATATAGTATGGAGAGACTATCCAAAGCTGGACGGGCTGTCATGCGTGAAACTGGGCTGTCTGATGAGCTACGTCTGATGGACTTGCGCCGCACTGGTACAACACAAATGGTAGAGGCAGGTGTACCTATGGGACAAATCATGTCGGTTACAGGACACAGTAATCCACAGTCGGTAAAACCGTACATGAAAAATACGTATGCTAGTGCAAATAATGCATTGACAACACGTAAAGCACATGGTAAAAGCACTTAACTGCCGCAAAGGAGAGTGATATATAATGAATAATATATATAACATTATAAG
>Ga0098037_1001029_pt1 | contig 13053 bp, 18 predicted proteins | sample 5_EtaG_FD_75050 | JGI IMG/M metagenome (GOLD analysis project Ga0098037, IMG submission 75050) | Marine viral communities from the Subarctic Pacific Ocean - 5_ETSP_OMZ_AT15132 metaG | ecosystem: Environmental > Aquatic > Marine > Oceanic | place: Pacific Ocean | collected 2015-01-08 | reverse complement strand
TGCTAGCAAGCAAGAGCAGGCTTAACAAAAAGGAGGATTATATAATGAGTGATTCAAATAAGTGCCAATGTTGCCCATGTTGTCAGTGTGAGTGTGAGAATTGCTGTAAGTAAGGGGGTAAGATGCCAAAATTTTATAAGCAAAACAAAAAAAGAACAAATCCAAGATATTTTTTACATGAATCAGTTGAAAGACAGGATCTTATTGATGATATTAGAGAGTTCTCAAAGGATGTTGCCGGTAGTCGTGATACTTATGGGGATATCGACAAGTTAGCACTAATGGATGTTCCTGAATTAGAAGAGTATTTTAAATCTATTATTAATTTAGATAACGATAGAATGACCTCGGCAGTAATGCAGGACGATGCTAAAATATCGCCAGATAAGGCAAAAGTTGGAAAACAACTCGACGTTCCGGGATTGGAGACTACTTCTTGATAGGGGGGTGACCAGGTTTCGACAGGGTAAGGATGATAATACGTGCAAGGCTGTGTGAGTGAGGTCACAGTAAAAACACTCAAAACTATAAATGCCAACGATGACGTTGAAATTTTCGAGGATTATGCGCTTGCCGCATAAAACTTGAGGAGGTTTTCCAGATACCTTCCTAACCGAACATCTGGATTTGTTAATTTATTTGACTATATATTTGATACTTAATAGTCGTCTTGTGCTAGAACAAGACTAACCTTGTGAACGACGTATTATTTGAGATGTTCTGGACAGGAGTTCAATTCTCCTCACCTCCACATCCATAAAATAACTGTCCGTTTCCATACTTTCTAAACTATTTATTATAGGAGGTATGGAAATGGCGGTTGTTTTATTAGAATGTGCAACATGTAGTAAACAATTTAAAAGAAATAAGAGCGAATATAAAAGAAGTCAAAAGTTAGGACGACCAAGTTTTTGTTCTAGAGCATGCTCTGGCATGAATAATATAAAGAATTTTGACGAATACTTTCAAAACGGAGGAAAAAGGTTCACAGAACATTTAGATCCTGCTAACCGCCGTGATGAACTTTCTCCATTCAAATGGTTTATGAGAGTGGTAAAGAGAAGAAACAAAACAAAAGGAAAAGAGTTCGATATTGACTTAGAGTTTTTGCGCAACCTCTGGGAAGCTCAATCTGGAATTTGTCCTTTTACTGGATGGGAATTGAAATTACCATTTCATAGCACCGATTGGGATAAGAGTGGCGACAAGTTAAAAAGAGCCTCACTTGACCGCATCGACAATTCAAAAGGATACATAAAAGGCAATGTTCGCTTTGTGTCTCTCATGGCAAACTATTGTAGAAACGAGTTTTCAGATGAAGAGGTGAAATTGTTCTGTGAAGCAGTGACAAGTTCTAAAAAGGTCAACACTTGGAGCCAAGTGGAGTAAGTTTTATCCGAGACAAAAGGTTGGCATTTACTTCTAAATGGAGTATAATTGTCTCATTTGAATCCTCGCCAAACAAAGAAGGAGAAGAAAGTGACTAACATGTTTGACCCATACAAGTATCCAAACTGTATCGATCTAGACGTAAAGTGCGAACACGAGTTCCTGACAATTCGAGAAAACTATTCACGAACGGATTGGGTTCCAGAGGCGTATCACGGACAGAAGGGAAAGGTGATCAAATCAGTATTTCCAAAGGCGTTCATTACGGGATCGGCATCATTCCTCTTAGAATTTGAGAACGAGGAGAGGATGTGGATATCAAGCCTATCAGTTCAGGAATACATGTTTCCGTGGTAAAAAAAAGAAATAGACTCCCGCCACCTCCACCAACTTTTCTTATTTTGGAGACTACTTATTATTATGAAACATAAACTTATAATGGAAAGCTGGAAGCGTTTCTTAGCAGAGCAAAACCAAGACGCAGTAATACAATCAATTAACAAAGATAAGATAAAAGATAGGTTTAGGGAGTTTATAAAAAAATACAAGCAACAAATACCGGATATTGAATCTATTATAGACAAGTACATTGAAATGAAAATGAAACAACAATCTACGGATTATTCCGATTTGTCTGATTACGTTGCAAAAAATAGAATAAGTACCGAGGAGCCCCCCTCTCAACAACTACCAACTGATAGTCCCGAAGAGTTTGACCCAACGGATCACAGAAACTGGCGTACAGACTAAGCGTAGTACATTTTCGACTCCCGCCACCTCCACCAACTTTTCTTATTTTGAAGACTACTTATTATAAAGAGACTTTACAGTGAAAGAAATTGTTAAGTTGAGGAGATACAAAAACAATGAGTAATATGAAAACAATCATGGAAAATTTTCGCCAATTCAACAAGAAGCTTCTTAGCGAAAGTGCAATGACTAGCGTTGGGATGGGCTTGAAGATCGGCCATCAAAGCGGCTTGAGACAGGATAATAATAGGAAGTTCGCTAAGGGGTACTATGATCTACAGGACCAGTTCACTGAGCTTTACAGAAAGCTTGAGGAAGTTGAACGATATGAATGTAGTACTGACATTCAGCTCACAGCAGGGGATCTTAAACTAGAATTTGAAGGTGTTCTTGTGACTGGTCCCATGGGGGCCGGCCGCGCAATGAGGAAAATCGCATTAGAATTCGCCAAGGCTTACGGCCGTGAAGATAAACGGAGAGACCCCCGCAATTGCGGCCGAGACGCCAGTCTCGCGAGCCGAAGGGCCCCCAGACCAAGCAGGCTAGCCCACGTACGCTTTATAACTCATATAGAGACAGGAGACCGTAATTCAGCACATATTATCACAGGCGGTAAGTACGGTACTGCCCCGGTGCTGTCTATCCCGGCTCTTATGGCCGCGTGTGACTTTATGGCGAATGAAATGCGAATCAAAGGCGACAAATACCGCCATAGTCATTAATAATTATAAAAAAATCACACTCACCATAACTCCCACCACCTCCATTGACTTTTCTTCTTTTGAGGACTATTTAATGTATGCGTAAAATAATCATAAAAATAGCTAAAGCTGCAAAATCTATAAAGGACTACATATGTCCTCCTGCCACAAAAGACCTTGCACTCAATACGAAAAACAGAGATGCAACAATAAAAGAATATAACTACGGACCACTAAACGTCGACGAGCCCGGAGACTACTGGGAAAAGATAGGCAAGTATTGGAAGACCACTGAAAAAGCCGCCAAAAAGTCCAACTGTGGCAATTGTGTCGCCTTTGATATATCTCCTAGAATGAAAGATTGTCTACCAGGAGACACTTTTGATGAAGACGGCCAGCTTGGTTACTGCTGGATGCATCATTTCAAGTGCCACTCTGCTAGATCATGTCACACATGGGCTAAAGGCGGACCAATAAAGATTGATGAAGAATCACATAAGTGGCAAGACAAAAACAAATTTTAAGATAAGAACTAGCTCCCGCCACCTCCACTACCTTTTCTTCACCTAACTATCACACAACTGTTTCAATTTTATAAGAATATATTGTCTACATATAATATGAAACAATTATTGATTATACTAGTGACAATCTTTCCTCTTTCTGCTTTGGGAAATCCAAAATTTTGGTTTTCTAATAAAGTTGAAGCCGGCTACGAAAAAATCTACATATCTGAACAAGTTACCTTTGAAGATGGAGTGTTTATAAAAAGTGCAACCGGGCTAGGGTTTCGTTTCAAAATGTCGAAGAAGATTGGATATAAGACTTTTTATATTTTAGAAAACTGCAAAAAAAATGACTGGAAAATGTATCATTTCATTGGGGTATCCCTCTCTCTAAAGTTATAGCGATTTACCTTGATAATGACTATTTAGTACTATGAAGCTCATAATGGAAAGCTGGAGATCCTTTCTAAAAGAACAGCCAGATCAAGTAACTACTGGTGTTCCCGGTCAAACTCCCGACATCGATCACGATTATGAACAGTGGAAAAATAGCCTTTCGCCGCAGCTCAAAAAGCAGTGGGCGAATTTGGAAGCTATTTGTGCAGAAGACCCATCGTCCGGCGCTTGCAATACAATCTCAAGAAAAAAGAATCCGAAAGCCCAAGCGCTCCACCGCCAACTGAACGCCGAGATGTCCATCGCGCAGAAAAAAGAAGAAATAGAGAAAAATAGAAAATTATATCAAATGTATATCAAATACGTTTTAGGGCCAAGCCGAAGGGATTTGGATGGCGCCACCAGAAAGGTTGGTAAAGAGGAAGCTAATAGACTGTATGATATGTTCAACGGCAGATTAGAAAAGTGGGATGGGGTGCACCCATGGAACCGAGGAGGTATGTTTGGGAAAATATCAACAATGTCCATAACGTCCGACAGAGCGATACAGGCACGGCTGGCGGGCTCCTTAATGATACTGGAGGCAGCAGATTTAATTATCACCGGTGGAGAAATTACACTGGCCACCACCGCCGCGATAAAAGGGCTTGCTATTTTTCTCAAAAAAACGGGAAAAAAGATGACATTGACCTCGGCCAAAAAGCTTTTTAAAATTGGTCGCGATGATATAAGTAAAGTAATGAATTACATCAAGGGTGTGCGCGCTCCCCATATCAAACCAGATCAGTTAGAAATACTCAAAACACATCTAAACCCTAAGATCTCATCACCCGTAGATTCTGAAGTCTTGGATATATTAAAAATTCGCACTACAACACCCGATATCCCAAGACTTACCGGCAAAAATAAGATAATTAAAGATCTTCTCGGTTTGAAACCAGACGCGTCAGCCTTTTGTATACCAAATATATCGGAACACATTCATCGGAAACAGCGCTTACGCGAGTCAACAGGAAGGTGTTTCAGGTTCAAGTCTGACTCAGCCGGCAATATAATTTATCCAAAGGCTAACCCACAAATTTATGGTTTAACACCGTCAGATGTGGCCGGCCTCCCAGATCTATCCTCAGCTGCAAAGTCTCAAGCTCTACCTGAAGTTTCTGACCTTAAACGCGCTCAGAACTTTACTGCTGGAGTTTCAAATTCTAAAAAACCATCGGGAATATACGTTGACGATGGCGGCCGCAAATTCGTCAAAGTAAAAACAAAGGATGGCGAGGAGGTTGTTTTTTATAAGACTTCAAGCACATCACAATTAAAGGTTAGTTGGAATCCCGCTGATAACGTCCATGGCTCCACACAAGGTACTATAGATAAAATTGAAAAAATGCCATCGGATTGGCTTCCTGTCAAAAAAGCTGAAAAAGTCTCTGATGACCCTGGTGACTGGGTCTATGGCAAGTACGACAAGGATCACCCAAAGATGGCAGGGACAGAACCTATGTATTCTGGCCAAGTGCTCCAGTTGGGTGACGCTTACGGGTCTAGTGACTGGGGCAATTGGATCAGTGGCGAATTGAAGAAGCATGCCGGCCCCAATTGGAAAAACAAGCTAGAAGATCAGGACACACAGGCCATTGTGAAAGATATTATCAACAATCATAAAGATAAGGTCAGTTTAGACAAAAACAATAGCGCCCTAAGAAGAAAGGCTGTAAGGGTACTGCCGGATGGGGCGAAATACCCTGACATGGGTTCAGAATTTCAGGAAATTGCCGCTGAGCTCAAAAATATCGATGACGCCGGCGCGCTAGAAAAATATTTTGGCAAAACCATTACTCCCGACGATCGCGCCGAAGTGATTGATAAGATGAGTGCTGCGCGCATATCAACTCAAATGGGTCATGAGGTTGATATATTTAACAAGTGGGTTTCCAAGCGCCTAGACCAGTCAAGTTTCCGTACCGCGGCCCCTGCGATACCTACCGCCCCATCTGTTAAAATGAGAGGGACTCCTATCTCACAAAAGCAGCCTAAGCTTCGAAATCTAGGGCCACAGGAACATGATATCGCCGCGATTCGAAAAGCAGCTGGTTTGCCGCCATTGAAGGAATCCATGGCCCCTAAGAAGAAGATTTCTATTATAATAGTAAACAAAAAAGAAGTTTAAGGAATTTTTAGCTGGAGCTTTTTATTCCGTACCACAACGAAATCACCCTTGACGTACAATAAAAAATATGATATGTTAATATTATGATTACATTAACTGAATTTGCTGCAAGCAAAATAAAGATACTTCTTTTAGAAAAGAAAGAGACTGGAATTAGAGCTGGTGTACAAGGTGGTGGTTGTTCTGGTTTTACCTATAAATTAGAATTCGACAATCAAAAAGAAAGTGACCGCGTTATAAAGAGTCATGGTGTAGAACTTTATGTTGATCCCAAAAGTTATTTGTATCTAATGGGTACAGAAATTGACTTTATAGACAATCTAAATCAGTCCGGCTTTAAGTTTGTAAACCCTAATGCAAAAAGAACATGTGGATGTGGAGAATCGTTTTCAGTATAGTGAGTTGACACTTTATCTTTTTATATTTTTTGTACTATTTAAAACCATGAGCAAAGATATGAAACTTTTATTTGAAAATTTTAGAAAGTTTGTAAACGAATCTAAAGAAGAAGAAAACAAACATGCAATGTGGAATCTCGAAACTGGCCAAAAGACCATGGCTGATGGCAAAAAGCATGAAGAGCTTGCAGCCAAAGGTGAGGTTCACTTTGATCCCAATGCAGTCAAAGACGCTCTAAAAAAGGAAGGCGGAGCAGCCGGCCTTGATGCAATTGTTGACATCACCGGTGCAGACAAAGAAGAGCTAGAAAAGAATATAGAAAAGATTCCTGGTGTTGGGAAACACAAAGATGGCGATTACATTTTAGATGACGGCGAAGATATAAAGGTAGAACAACTCGTTCGTGAAGCGGTTAGGTTGTTTCTTGAGAAAAAGAAAAAAAAGAAACGCAAAAAGAAGAAGAAGAACTCATCTGGAAAGAAGGATGCTTGCTACCATAAAGTAAAAGCAAGATATTCTGTCTGGCCATCAGCGTATGCATCTGGTGCCCTTTCAAAATGTCGCGACGTCGGCGCACAGAATTGGGGCAACAAGAGTAAGAAAAAATGACTAAACAGGAACTCGCTGATATAATTAGAGAAGAGACTTCTTTAGTATTAGACGAGCGAAAAAAGAAAAAAAGAAAATTAACTAGTAAACCTTCTTCTGAGACTAGTCTCCGAGATTGGTTCAAAAGAAAGGGAGCAAAAGGTAAAAAAGGTGGCTGGGTTGATTGCAATACATGCAGAGAAGACAAAAAAACAGGTAGAAAAAAATGTAAACCATGTGGCCGTTCTGGTGGCGAGAAACGGTCAAAATATCCTTCTTGCAGGCCGACACCAAGCGCTTGTGGCAAGCGCGGAAAGTGGGGTAAGAAATCCAAAAGAGGAAAAAAAGGATGATTAATGTAAAAGTATCTCAAAAAAAAGATAACATGGAATATATAAAAAACTATCTGGCAGAAGTGATGGCAGAAGAAATGTCTGTTTTGCGTGAAGCTGAAATGACTCCGGAACAATTGAACGCCGCAGCAAAGGAGATCATAGACAAATTTGCTCCAGAGCAGTTAAAAGATTTTATTTTATCAAACATGAATCCAGATCAGATAGAGGAGATGATAAATATTGGATCAGGAAAGCAAGATACAAGCCACTACACTATTGTTGATCAATTCTATAACCTTTACGAGGCAGTGCAAGATGCAGTAACAGAAGACGGAGAATTGGCATGCCCTCAGTGTTTATATGAGATACTCTCCGATGCATCGTGTGGTTGCCCGCACTTGATTCCAGAAGCCAAATACAGAGGTAGGAAAGTCACACTCAACAAGCCAACGAGAGGCGATGTAAAGAAGTTCAAAGTATATGTACGCGATCCAAAAACCAAAAAGGTAAAAAAAGTCAATTTTGGCCATGGCGGAAAGTCCGCGAAAAGAAAGGGCGAAAAGACAATGAGAATCAGAAAGTCTAATCCAAAAGCAAGAAAGAACTTTAGAAAAAGACACAATTGCAAAAACCCCGGACCAAAGACCAAAGCAAGATATTGGTCATGTCGCAAGTGGTAAAATTTACTTGACAAATATTTAGCAGTAAAGTATACTTACTGCATGATTCGAATAATTGGCAAAATCCCACATAAAGTAACAATTGCATGCTCAGGCGGCATTGATTCCATGGTGTTTACACACTTTCTTTTGCAAGGAAAGAGAAAAGTGGATCTTGCATATTTTGACCATGACACTGGCCATTCTAAAAAAGCGCAGCAATTTGTCGAAGAATATGCTGAAAAAAATAAGTTAAACCTAACAATTGGAAAAATAAAAGGATTCAAGGGTAAGAGATCTCTAGAAGAATTTTGGAGGGATGAAAGATATAGTTTCTTCAATAGAGTTAACAGCAATTATATTATTACTTGCCACCATTTAGATGATTGTGTAGAAACTTGGCTCATGTCTAGTTTTCATGGATTGGGTAAAGTGATCCCACGCCGCCGCGGCGACACAATTTATCGCCCTTTTCTTATGACAGAAAAATCTTCAATAAAAAAGTATGCACAAAATAAAGATGTACAATGGGTAGAAGATCCATCAAATCAACATACTAACTTTATGAGAAATCACGTAAGAAAAAATATTATGCCCCATGTGTTGAAGGTCAATCCAGGTATCCGCAAGACAATACGAAAAAAAATACTTGAACTTTATGTAAAATAATAGTATATTATTGTTTGTAAGGGCCTCTAGCTCAATCGGTTAGAGCATCCGGCTCATAACCGGCAGGTTCGCGGTTCAAGTCCGCGGAGGCCCACTAATATTTTATTATGAAACTATTAATAGCACTTTTTTCAATAATTGCTCCGCTAGATTTAGACTGGAGTACAGTAAACAAAGAAATACCAAAAATAAAAGAGTATAGGTATCTCTACGGAGCTGTTCAATACGATCCTGTTATATACTACGGCAACGAAGATATTATGGGCATGGAATCAGAAATACACTTATATTTTGCGAATAGAAAAATTTCAAAAGCTGTTTTGGTTTTGGGCCCACAAGGTCTCAATAATACAAATTGTAAACAGAAATTTATGGAATACATAAATGCTATGAAGAAGAAATATGGAAAGTTCGCTCTCATAAAAGAGACATCGACTTCCCTAGAAGAAGACCTTTTTTATACATCAGAATGTAAGCTTTTTACGAATGGTATAAAGAAAATACAAGTTTTCTGGAAATTAAGAAAGTTTCATATAAATGCAACACTATTAGGTGATGACGACGGCCTCTATATAGAGACAGTATATACGAACAAAAACTTAGCAAAAATACACAAAAAAGAAACAAACAAAAAAGTTTATAAAAAAATTTCAAAGGAGTCAAAAAAATGAGGGACTATTTTTGGGGATCAGCTGAAGAAGAAGAAAAGTCTGTAACCCCCCATGAATTTGCTGTAGAAAGCAGAAACCACGCGTCAGAAGACAACAATATTGTTGAAATTAGTCAAAATAGAATCTATTTCTATTCTGGTGTCACGCGACCAAAAATACTTAAGTTAAATAAGGGAATATATAATCTAAATGTGAATATGATGTCGAAAGCAGTGCCCTTAGAATACGAGCCACCACCTATTAAGATGCATATAAATAGCTATGGAGGGTCAGTGTTTGCAGGTTTAGCAGCTGTTGATTATATTATAAATTCAAAAATTCCTGTTCACTCGATTATTGATGGCTGTGCAGCAAGCGCAGCAACACTCATGTCTGTCGCTGCAGAGAGAAGGTTTATGCACAGGCATGCCTGCATGTTGGTTCATCAGTTATCCGGTCTGATGTGGGGAAAATTTCAAGAAATGCAAGACGATATGGAAAACTCGGAAATGCTAATGGAAAAAATAAAAAACATTTATAAGAAATATACCAAGATACCAAAAAAAGAAATGGATAACATCCTAAAACACGATCTCTGGTGGGAGGCGGAAAAATGTTTAGAATATGGCTTAATTGACGAGATAATTTAGGAAAAAATATGAGATATATTACGGAAGAAGAATCACTAGAGATATTAAAGCCCCTAATAGAAAAGGAATCTTTTATAAAATTTCATGGCCATGGCCCATACCCACATAGAGGATTAGGAGAGGGTGTTTATAAATTTATAATAAACATTATGTCTTTAGATCTATTGATAAGCATAATGGAGCACCCAAAAGTATACAATGTTTATTACACCGCTGCCGCACCCGGGCCCGGCAAAGGCATGACCGGCATATCGATGAATTATAGAGTTTACGTAAAATATTACCCCATAACAGAATAGCTATTTACCTAGTAAAAGCCTTGTTTTGAGTAAGAAATCGTATGTTTGGTGATAATCGGTTACAATCGTTGCAACTGGAAACCGCGGATGTACCGCCCACAGAACGCCATAAATCTCGCTCTTGTTTGATAGAATAACAGATCCACTCGCACCAGGGGCCCCCTGAGCAGATGTCAGGCTGCTAAAATTATCTATCTTACCACTAAATATTCCTCTAACCATCAAGACTGTTGGCGGGTGGTATATACCTACCGGCGCGCCCATATAATAGATTTCCTCCCCCTCTTTCGGAGGTGTTCTAGCCATTCTAATTTTTCGTACGACTTCTTTTTGGGTCATATCTGGTATATACAAGGAACATAGGTCCGCGCTGCTTTTTGTAGCTTGAGTATGGTAGATTACGTGTGCGTCAAAAAACTTCTTTTGATAGTTCATTATTGCCGCTGTTTCTACGTATCGATAAGTATTTTTTTGGTCTTCATGTATTGGTTTCTCTGTATCTGAGCATACATGCCCAGCGCTGAGGACTACAACTTCCTCAGTCCCTATATCAACTATCAATCCGCTTCCAATTGAGTAGCGTATTTTTGTTGTACATTTTTTATTTATTTTTTGACATTTTGTTATTTCTAATTCTTTGTATACTTTTACAAAGTTTTTTGTTGGAGGTCTATTTATATTTCTACTATTTACCGTCGACGCACAGCAAGAAATAAAAAAAGATAATATAATGAGAATTTTTTTACCCATATTAATAAATATACAAAATAATATATTTTTTTACAAACATTTCAAAAGGAGGAATTATGTGTTACTATATGATAGCAGCTTGGATTGTACTCTTTTCGACCGATACAACGTTGAAAGATACAACATACACCATTCATACAAATAAAGAATATTCATACAGCAGCGAAGTTATTTATAAAAAAGCTCCAATGTATTTTACAAAAGATCTTAATACAAAGTAATTAGTATGTTAGTATTTTGTAGAATAACAAAGGGAAATCATTTTGGCCAAAAAAACCTACGTTCTAGACACCAACGTCTACTTGACAGAATCAAATTCAATTTCTTCATTTCTAAACAATGATATTCTTATCCCTCTAAAAGTTTTAGATGAAATAGATAAACACAAAAAAAGACCAGACTCTGTGGGTGTACAAGCTAGGAACACAATAAGAGCACTTGACCAATTACGAGATAAGGGGAACCTATACAAAGGTGTCAGGTTAGGGAAAGGGAAAGGAATTATAAAAGTCAGGAGTTATAACCCACTTTGTCTTCCAGACGACCTAGATCTTGAGGATTCTGATAATCAAATTATTGCAACTGCTCTCACAGAAATGGAAGAGAACAAAACAAGGAAAGTTGTAGTAGTCTCTCGTGATATAAACATGAGGGTAAAATGTGATGCATTAGGTATATTAACAGAGGATTATCATGTCGAACAAGTAGTTGCAAAATCAGATGATTTGTATTCTGGAATTTCTGAAATACTAGTAGACGATCAGGTGATAGAAGATTTTTACGGAGAAAAAGAAGTACACCTAAGCGAAGCGCAAGAAAAAATATTATATCCTAATCAGTTTATAATGTTGATTTCTAGCTCTAATTCCAAGAAGACAGCGCTAGCTCGATATAAAAATAAATTTGCTGGCTTGCAAAAGGTGCCCAATACCATCGCCTGGCAAACAAAAGCAAGGAATAAAGAACAACAGTTTGCACTAAACCTTCTTATGGATCCAGATGTCCCAGTTGTTAGTCTGATCGGTAAAGCTGGGTCTGGTAAAACGCTGCTTGCCCTTGCCGCCGGCTTAGAGCAGACGCTTGGATCAACATCAACTTACAAAAAGATAGTAGTCACGAAACCAGTAGAACCAGTCGGTAAGGATATCGGTTTTTTGCCGGGCTCTCTCGAAGAGAAAATGCTGCCATGGTTAGCGCCAATTCAGGATAATCTTCAATTTCTTATGGGTGATGATAGGATGACACTTGACATGTATCAGGAAAAAGGTCAAATTGAAGTAGAGGCCATGACTTTCATCCGCGGCCGCTCCATATCAAATGCGTTTATTGTTATCGACGAGGTCCAAAATATGACCCAACATGAAATAAAGACAGTTCTCACAAGAGTAGGGGAAGGCACCAAGATTGTCCTTACAGGCGATATAGAGCAAATCGACAACGTATATATAGATGCAACCAACAACGGCCTCTCATACGTAGTAGAACGCCTAAAGCAAGAAGATATAACAGGACATGTAACACTCATGAAAGGAGAAAGGTCGAAAGTAGCTACGATTGCTGCTCAGAAGCTGTAAAATTATGGATGCTCAAAAAAACACTATAGTAAAGAAAGATGAAACACCCCTAAAGGACTTGATCGTCGATTTTGTAGGCAACAAAGTCCAACCTCCAAATGATGAAGTAAAGATGGAACATATAGCGGAAGTTTTTATGGAAGAGTTTCCGGAAATTCTTGTTGTTATGGCAGAAGAAAATTGGATAAACGGTTACACCCAGGCTCTAAGTGACATGGACTTTATGCTACAAAAACAAAAAACGGTGGCAAAAGAAGAAAAAAAAAAGCTTGAAAATAAATAATATGAGCTTACAGGACACGATAAAGAGAAGAGAAAAGCAAAAAAAGCGCTTTACCTGGAATGGCGTTGAAGTCTTTGTAAAAGATGGCCTCACAAATCCAGAAATAAGTGCTTTTGCAGTATTGCAAAAAATCGGTGAAAAAGTACCAGCCCACCTCTTTCAGAACCTTGATACAATTTATATTGGAGATTTTGATTTCTTTAAGCAGAGAAACATAAATGCAATGTATGAAAACTCCTGCATTTTTGTTACAAATTCTCAAGACAATCTAAACGATATGGCAGA
>Ga0098037_1001028_pt1 | contig 13057 bp, 9 predicted proteins | sample 5_EtaG_FD_75050 | JGI IMG/M metagenome (GOLD analysis project Ga0098037, IMG submission 75050) | Marine viral communities from the Subarctic Pacific Ocean - 5_ETSP_OMZ_AT15132 metaG | ecosystem: Environmental > Aquatic > Marine > Oceanic | place: Pacific Ocean | collected 2015-01-08 | reverse complement strand
TCTGGTGTGTAGTCGTTACAGTAAGCTCCAGAGGTTTTAAAGTGAAGACAACCATTCGTAGCCATTCTAGCAGAGCTAAACGTTTGATTATAAAAATCAAAGTTAAACCCTAGATTAAAAGCATTAGAGACTTGATCGTCTCCTGAGTTTAGGTTGGTTGTACCTGATTGATTAGTAAGGTCTACTAAAGACTGATTGCCTTCGTAGATATACTGACTAAAGACATTAAGACTTAAGAGACACGCTACTGCGTAGCATAGAATTCTTTTTTGCATTGCCTTTTAGTTTTAGTTTTAGTTGTGTAGGTTTTTTTTACTAACCCAACTACATCTTTATTTATATTATCTCTGTTAGGATTCTTGTCGTAAGTACATTCTTTTATAAAAAGTTTTAATTGTTCTTTAGCATCAGGTCTTTTAGATTTGTTTTTTGACCAAGCTTTCTCAGCTTCTTTACCTATCTGACCTTGGTAAGGGCAAGGAGTACCAGCCATTTCCATAGCCTTAAATACTCTAGGGTCTTGACATAGTATTGAAACTGAAGCTACTTTCATACCGGTATCATAGAGATACTTGGAAAGTTTTAAGCGTTCACAGTTAGTATCAGTAACTGTACGTCCTGTAGAGAACCCAAATACTTGCCCTTGATAAGCACCAGAACGACCTACAGTACACAGGTCTTGAGAGTAAGACATAATACTAGGTGCTATAGCAGAAGCAGGAGGTGCTTTGCTTTTAACGTTCTGATTAATTGTTTGTGTAGAGTTAGACTCGTTAATATTTCTATTTGTATTATCAGATTTTGTATTGTTATTATTGGTATTAGTATTATCAGTAGTAACATTAGAATCTGAAGTAGATTGATTAACATTAGTATTATTATTAGTATTTGTATTATTACTAGTAGAATTACTATTATTGTTTACATTTTGATTTACTGTAGAGTTTACAGTAGATGTAGAGGTAGAGGTAGAAGTATTATTATTGTTGTTAGTATTAGTATTAGTACTGGTAGATGTCGAATTATTAGTATTGTTATTTGTGTTAGTTGATGTATTATTATTAGTGTTAGTATTAGTATTAGTATTTGTATTATTATTAGTATTCGTGTTAGTATTTGTATTTGTATTTGTATTATTATTAGTATTATTATTGGTATTAGTATTTGTAGTAGTTGTATTATTAGTAGTAGTTAAATTATTATCTTCACAATACTGTGTACCTGCAGTACAATCATCTGCACTCGCAGCAAACGACAATCCCATTAAAAATAATATAAGTAATGGTCCAAAAAAATTTCTATTTATTTCCCCTCTTGACACTTTATCCCCTTTTATTTATCTTTTGTGTTTGAAGCCCCAAAGTAAAAACTAATAACAGCACTAGCTAAACCACCAAGGTAACCTAATACTAAATTTATTAAAGCTTCGCTATTTTGTTCGGGTGGTTGTATTGTTACTAGAAATATGTAACCCATAAATCCACCAACAACAGCAATACCCATAATTCTAGCTGTCCAATCTTTACTAAATTTTGATCTAGCATCTTGTCCATCAGCTACTTCAAGTTTAAAAACATCTACATCTAGTTCTTTCATTTGAACTTCAAAAGAATTTTCAGCTTTTTTAAGTTCAAGCATTTGTTCAGGTGTAGCTTCTGCAATAGCTTTTTCTATAGACTTAGGATTGTTAGGACAACCTAATACTTCAGCTATCATATTAGCAGCCATACCACCCATAGGACCACCTAAAGCAGTTCCTAGTGTTGGTGCTACTGCACCTACTATATTTTTTAATATTCCTTTCATTTAATCTCCTAATGTTAAAGTTGATTCAAGTAATTCGTTTACAGATTCTATTAAATACTCTGGTATATCTATACCTAAAATATCATCTTCACTGTAAGCAATCATATAAGATTCTAACAAGTCTTCGTATAAAGGTCTAAAGTCTTCACGTTGAACCCAAGCTTCGTTACATTTTGTACGAGCTTTACAATCTATTTTATAAGCTTTGTCTAATTGTTTTTCAGTGTAAAGCAACATTATTGATCAAGTACAATTTGTTGTAGTTCAATACTTCTTCTACCTACTTGAGTAAACCATCGACTATCTTGCATTTCTGCAGCCATTCTATTCCAGTCATGTTCTCTACAAGCCTGTAGCATATTTCTAAACTTTGAAAGTCTTGAACCACCTAAGTTAAAACACATATTTACTAATACTCTTTGTATAACTTCTGGTAATTTTTCAAAATCTTCCTCGCTACCAAAAACATGTATAGCTTCTTTGTAATGTTTATCAAAGTCATCTTCATAATACATATCTACGACTTCTTGTGATACTTTAGTTCCAACCTCCCAATTATATTCAGGGTCATTTGGTTGACATAGGTGACCAACTCCTAGAGTTTTATAGCCTAAACTATCCATATAAATTTCTAGGACTTCGCCCTCGTGTCGTTTAATCTCTGCTTTACATAATTCTATATTCATCTTTCTTCCTCGTCTTCTAGTATAACACCTGCTTGTTCATCATATGGAACACCAGTCATTCTATCTTTTCTTTCATCAGGTTCGTCAATAACATTAGGTACATTTAAAACTATACCACCTTTTGCATAACTACCTAGCCCTTTTGTTGATGTTGTTGCTGGTGAAGAACCTCTAGCTATTCTTCGTAATTCTTTTTTAGTTCCTTCTCCTAATACTAAATCTAAAGCTGAGTATCCGGGAACATTTGTAACTAAAATTTCAGGTATGTTTTTTCTATATAAAATACCATCAATAGCATCTTGAGGTAAAGGACCAGCAAAAGCTTTTAAAGTTGCTGTATAAGCCCCTACATTTCTATCATATTCATTTGACCATCTAGATTGATAATCAAATGGACCAAAACCACCCCATCTTCTAACTGCTTCACCTATTAATTCACCGTTGTCTTTAGCTAAACCTGTCTCATAGTCTTTTAAGTTTTCACCATTACTTCTAATTGTATTACCAATATGTGCTACAGAACTCATAAGTAAAGCTGTAGGAAGTACTTTAGGTATAGTCTGCATTGGGCTATTTACAGCTTCATTTGAAAATCTTTTTAAAATTGTATTGTTAAAGACTGTTGGATATCCAGCAAACTGTACTAACAACTGAGCAGCAGGAGTAGAGAACCATAAAGGTCTATTAGCTTCTGCAGTACTTGGGTTTAAAATAATTTCTTTTGTAAATCTATTAGCTGCTGATGTGTAATCTCCTTCATAAAAATCTTGAGCTTTAGCTAATGCATCATCAAACTTACCATTCTTTAACGATCCTCGATACCAAGCAACAGCTTCATCTGCATTAATTCCTAAATCACCAAGTTGTCTAGTTAAGTATTCTTTATTACTTTTACTTAAACCACCTTCAGATAAACGTTGAGCATTTGTTTTAATTAATCTTTTACCAGTTGTAAAAGCTGCTAATTGTACAGCCTTAGTCCACTGAGTTAATAAATTAACTTTAAAAAAAGCAGCCTGTCCTCTTTTAGCCCATTTACCATACACACCTTCACCGGCTAAACCTTCAATTCTTTCTTGAACTGCTTGTTCTAAAGCCAACCCAGTTTTGTATAGTTCTCCCCAAACATCATCATCAACAGTTTTAAAGATAGATTCTCCTTCTTTTTGAATACCAATATCTTTAACACCTTTTGTTTTTTTACGAAATACTCCTCGTTGAATACCTTTAATACTCCTATCAATAACACTATTACCTTCTTTAACAATTGAACTTGCAATGTCTTTTATAACTGCAGGTGAATCTTTTAAACCTGCACGACTTAAAAGTAAAAGAGGTTCAGTAATACTAGATAAAGTAGCAAAAGGTAAATGAGCCATCTGTTGAGATAGTTTACCCCAGTCAGCCATACTTCTAGCCCAACCTTCTTGTTTTAATAAAGAACCGGCATCTGTTTCAATACCTGTTACTCTAGCATGTGTCTTTCTTGCTTGTTTTAAAATCTTTTTAATTTCTGAATCTTTCATACCTGCTGCTTCTAATTCTGTACGCATAGGTTTAATTGTATTATCTTCAAATTCTTTTAAAGTTTTACCAAAATATTTAGCTCTTGCAATAGCTTGACCAGTATTAGTAAAATAAGTTTCTAATATTTGTTGCACATCGTCTTCTAAAAACTCAGCCATATCTTCATCTTTGATATTTCTAAATCTTCTTTCTTGTAAAAAACCTGTAGCATTACTTTTTTGTCCTTTTTGACGTAACTCAAATGGTGTCCATCTATACTCTAACATATCTTGAACAATCATATCAGCTTTTAATTCTTTAGCTTTTACTAGTTGTTCAGGTGTAGCATTTTCAAGTTCATAAATTACTTGTTTAGTTTTACCTACTTTAGTTCCTTTTACTCCAGCTTCTTTTAAAAAATTTGTACCAAAAACATCATCATCAATACCTTTAGCATCTCTTAAGACACCTTTACGAACTTCATCTGTTAAATTATCAACAAAATTTACAGTTGGTATATCATTAAGTGGGTCAGCATGTCCTGATTCAATTAATAATTTTTTAAATTTTTCTTGTTTTTTTTCTAAAACTTCATATTTAAAAAGTCTTGGAAAATAACCTTTACTAAATTTAACTAAAGGTCCAAATAAACCTACTTGAGCTGCATCTTTAAAAGCTGTATCTAGAGTTTCACGAACTCCTTTGTAAGCTTGTATAACTGCAGGATCAATTTGCCCTTTTAAACTATCTATATTATCAATATCTAAAGTATCGTCTCTTAATAATTTAGCAAGAGTGTCGTTTTGTTTTTTATCTAACCTAGCTCTCCAGCCTGTACGATATAAAACATTTAAACTTTTAGATAAAGCATATTGATATTTACCTATAGTTTCTCCCATAAATAAACCAAAAGATTTTTCTTTAACTACCTCTTCACCTTGACTTGTTAAAGTTGTGTCGTAGTCATATCTTAATTTTTTTAAAAATTCTTTAAGTGTAGGAGATTTATTTACATAAGAATTAAACCATGTAGTAGGTTTACCTAAAGTATTAGCAATAACTTTATTTAACTTTTCACCACTAGAAGATAAACCTAAATCAATTCTAGAATCTTCAACAACTTCTTTTCTAGTTTGTGATGAAGCTACATTATCAATTAAGTTTTCATTCGTGTGCTTAAACTCTTTAGTTAAATATCTATTACCATATAAACCTAATCCACCACCAATAGCTCCACCAATTAAACCACCAAGAGCACCACCAGTAACTGTCATACCAGCAAGAGAACTTAAATCATATTCATCTCTAATACCAAGATCAACATCAATGTCTTGTAAAAAAAATTCATGAGGACCAGCCCAAGCCATTCCTTCAGCAGCACCAAAAAGTGCAGTTCTTTTAGCAGCTCTTACAGCTTTAGCTTGTTTTAAAGCTGCTCGTTTTGACAGTTGTGAAGCTGTAAGTTTTTTAACACTTGCTTGTGTTGCAGCTCCTAAAGCTCCACGTACACCTAAAGTAGCACCACCTGTAGGTATAGCAAACAATCCTGCAAGAATATTTAAAGGGTCAGTTAATATATCAACAGACATATCTTTAACTAAATTAAAACGTTCTTTAAAACCTTTTAAGTTAGCATTATTAAATTTATCACGAAGGTAAACATAATCTTGTTTTTCTTCTTCTGTCCAATCACCTACTTCAGTAGACCTTAAAAACGCAGAACTTAAACTAAAATTTTCATCACGTAAGTATTCAAAAATATTTTCGTTTCTACCAATACCTTGTAAAAATCTTTCTGCTCTTTTTGCAAACTCAGGGTCTTTTTCTAAATCAGTTAAACTATAATTATAACCTAGATTAGAAGGAATATCATACTCAGTAACAGAAGATAAATTAGGTTCGGGAGCTACAGTATATGTTTCTGCCGGACTTAATTCTTCAGGTTGAGAAACAAGATCAGCAAACAACGGATTGTCATTTGCAGGTTCTTCAGGTTCGTTTATAAACCTTGTAAGATCAACTGCCATTTAGTCTCTACCTAAAATACTTTTAATAGTTTGTTTACCACCTTCCAGTATAAATCCATTTGAAATTAAAAATCTTCTAATGTATTTATTTCTTTGTGTTGTATCAGGGTCTTTAACATATGCATCAGCATAATACTCAGCCATTTTAAGTGGGTCTGTAGGTATAGATGGTTGATATCTCATTAAATATGCACGAGCAAAAGCTGCAGAGTATAAAGGTGTTTCTAAGTCAGCTTCAGTAGCAGTTCCTAAATCAATACCTAATTGATCTTTTAATAACTCATTATATTCTCGAACTTCTTTACCTGTTTCTTCGTTGGGTTCAAAATTAGTTTTATTAATAACTCTTTGAACTTCAGAGAAAGCTTTAGATGGAATTATTTGAAAGATTCCTGTAGCATTAGATTGTGGATTATTAAAAGTATTTGCATTTGATCCATAATCTGATTCAGCTTTAGCTAAATATTGTAAAAAAGTTTTACTTGTATCTTTATAACTATCGCTAACACCTTGAACATCAACTACTGCATCAATAGCTTTAAATGTAACATCTTTACCAACAGCTTTAGGTTCTTGAATATCTAAATTAGTTTCTTCTGTTTCTGTTACATTTTCTGTTTCTATAGTTTGAAGAGAACTTAATTCTTTTTTATCTTTATTATACTGTTCTTCTAATCTTCTAAATTTAACTGGACTTGAATTGAATTTTAGGCTAGTTCTATTAGTTTCAAATTCAGTTACTTTAGCTTGTAACTCATTTATACCTTTATCACGTAACTCAGGAGATGCTAAAATAGTTCTTCTTTGATTTTCAAGCTCTACAAGTCTAGTTTTTGCTTCTTCTAGTTGTCTTGGTGAAGCTTCAATAACTGTACCCATAATTTCATTACCACCTTTGCTAATAAATCTAGTAGTTTGTCGAATTTGATTATCAATTTGACCCATCTGAAAAGCTTGATCACCACCTAAAGATTTTCTAGATTCTTCTTCTTTAACTTGTAAGTACTCCATAATTGGTAGATTAAGAGGATTAGGTGTTGTGTTATTAAAGTCTTCTAAAGCTTGTAGTTTATCAGCTTCTGTACCATTTTTAGAATTTAATATTTGTAATGTCATTGAGTAGTAAGCATTATCTTGTCCTCTTGGACTTAACTTCACATAGTCTTCAGTAGCTTCTCCAGTTTTTAAATTAAACATAGGATTTAAAACTGGGTCAATTGTATCAGAAGATTGTTTATCACTATAACCCATATCAGTTTTAATTATTTTTGGGTCAGGTCTTTCCATTCCTAAACTAGCTAATGGGTCTTGAGCACCATAAAATTTATCACCACTAAAAATTCCCGGATCATATGCCCCAGCTTGTAATACAGCTAAAACTGCAAACTTATTTCTAAACTCATCATTTTCTAATTGTTTTATAAAAAGAGCTGTTTGTTCACTTCTAAAACCACCACCAGCAGCACCTGCATTTTTTATTAATTGTAAAGCAAACTGTTTATCTTCTTTTAAACGTAACGATAAGGCAGCAGATCGTTTTTGAAAGTTTGCTTTAACAGAAGGATTGTTAATATCTTTTTGTAAGTTTTCAAATACACCATCATCTATATAAGATTGAAGACCATATCTTTCAAACACACGATCATTATCTACGTCTCGAGCTAAATCTAATAAAACTACATCAGTCATGTTATTTCTTAATGGTTCATATTTTTTATTATTAACTACATTTAAATATCTTTGTGGAGATTGTCTTGCAGATTGTAAACCTTTATCAACAGCTTCAAGTACTATACCTCTAACATTTAAACTATCTAAAACTTCTCTAAGTTCTGGAGTTTGTAAATCTTCAGGTTTTAATTTTTTAAAAAGATTTAAGTTTCCTTTAGCTTCTTGATCATCACCTAAACTTTTAATAAATCCACCAAAAGCACCTAACATACCTTGACTTGAAAATTCTGCTTCTTTTTGAGCATACTTTTGTCTCAGATATTGGCTGTACCTACCTTTATCAAGTTTAAAAGATTCTTTTAAAATTTCTTCTCTTGTTAAACCATCATCATTAAAAAACTTTTCTAGTCCATTTAAATATTTAATATGGTTGTCGTTTGTAATCATTTGTTCAAATAAAGATTGAGCTGCAACTTCTTGAACAATATTGTATGATCTTAAATCATCTTGTTGCATTGTAGGATTAGCTGAAAACTTTAATTGTTGATCAATTAATGGACTAATTTTATTAGTAAATCCTTGTTTGTTATCTAAATTACTAAAAAATCTTTTAGTATTTTCTTGTACTGTATAAGCTTTACCGGTCTCAGGATTAATTTCTTTTGTAAATTCTTCTAAAGAGTTATAACCTACAGGTGCATAATTATAAATTGTAGATAAGTTTTGTATTTGTTTAGAATCGCTGTCAGCAGTTAGTAAATCTAATGTCTGTTGATTAGCTAATTCTTTTTGTCTACGTTTAAAAGCATTTTTCATTAAACCTTGACCAGCTAAAAGCACAGCTAAAGCTTGTTGAATACGCATATCTTTACGATCACGTTTTCTTTGTTTTGATGCAATCTCGCCTTTACGCTGAAGCAAAGAGCTTCCAAGCTCAGAGACTGACATGTCTTTATAATTATCAACAATATCACTATAATTGGACATTTTTAAACTCCTGTTTTACCTAACAAGCTTTCGTTAGCTTGTGGTTGTTTTCTTTGTAAAATACTTTCTCTAACTTTACTTGTATCTAAATTATCTAATTGAGCTTTTAACTCTGGACTAGACATAGGTATGTTCCTAGGTTTAGTAGGTAGCTCTCGAAGCTTTTGAGGATTAGGTGTTACTTTATTACCTGCTTGTAAATTTTTTGCAACCTGTACGTTCTTTTGTGCAATTGCTTGATCTTCCTCATCATCATCTAATGACTCATCAAGGTCTTCATCTTCTGAAAGTATTGGGTCAATACCTATTTTTTCTGCAACTGATAAAAGCATATACATAGTTGGTTCCATTAATGTAATAGCTAAGTCAGGATTAATTTTACCTTTTTGAAAAGATGTTTTAATTAATAACTCTGCAATGTTTGCTATTGGAACTTCATCAGTCATCATACCTGCAAGAGTTTCCATGTTTTTAGGTTTAATAATTTCTAAAAACATCCTATCAATTGCTTCTCGTTGAGTTGTAATTTCAGGTGCTTGTTCCCAAGGATACGGAGTATTAGGAGAGTTTGTTAAAGACTGTCCCGGTACAGGAGCTTCAAACAAGTAAGGGGTTGTTTCGGGTATTATATTTGCATTAGCCATATGTTCCTCCAGTAGCATAATCAGCAAAACTTAAACCATATCCCGGTGCACCTATTGCAGTATTTATAGGATCAGTTCCGGGGTTACCAAATATTCCAGCATAAGCACTGGCTGCACTGTTCATATTTGATGATGCATTCATTGGTATAAACGTAGCATCTGAACCACCCATAGTATAAGGGTCGTTTGGTTGATTTAATTGATTTGCCATTCCAATGTTTGGATTATAAAAACCACCATCTACGTTATCAGGATTAAAATATTTGTAAGCTGTAAAAACACCTGATGCATCTTTTGCAACTGATGCTGCTTCTCCTACAGTTACTCCAGTTCCTAAAATATTAGCATCAGTTACTTTTGTTTTTAAATTCTCACTACCATCAACAATTTTTCTAAATATACCATCTTCTTTAATTTCTGGAGTATCAATAGTTTCAATTGTTGGAGTATCAATACCTACTTCTTTAGCACTTGCCCTAGCTTTAGCACTTACAGATTTTGCATCTGATATTCTTTTTTGACGAGCTATTGCTTCTTCAGAAGGTTTAATATCTCCTGTTTGTGCAGTAATTTCTTCTATTCTTTTGTCCATTTCTGCAACACTGTCTTTAGCCCCTTGAGTTACGTCAGTAGGACTTAAAGTATCAGGAGTAGGACTAAACTTATTAGCTGTTTCACTTACAAAGTTTTTAAATGAAGTAGCTAATCCTTCAGAACCCGGAGCCATAAAAGGTTTTGTTACCATATCAATACCAGCAGTTAATGCCTTACTTACTGTATTATAAACAGCACCTACAGTATTTTTATAAACAAAAGAAGCCCCATCTTTTACAGCAGTACCAATTTTTGTTAAAGTATTAGAAAATCCTTTAGGCAGCATACTTGCAACCTTAGAACCAAACTGTCCCATCCAAGACGTAAGCACATTACCCATCCCGGGCAATATAAAAAACAAAGCTAGTTGACCTAGAGGTCCTAGTTTACCAAAAGCTTTTGTAATTTTTTTAAAACCTTTTTTTATTCCTCTACCTATTTTACGCATTCGTTTAGCTATAGAGCTACCAAGCTTTTTAAAACGTTTCTTTATACTTTTAAATAATCCCATATTTTCCTCTTATTCGTTATCTAACCAACCGTCTACTAAGTTTGTAATACCTTGTAGATTACCCATCCAACCATCTTTTTTATTTACACCTTTTTCATTACCTAGAGCAGCTACAAGTAAAGATGTTTTTCTTTGTTCATTATTATCCCATCTTTTAAATGCAAAGTCTGCTTCGTCTCTAAGTTCTTGCCATAAAAAGTTTTGTGCTGCCACAGTAAGACCATATGCATTCTGAGCATTCTGTTGATTAACTGCATTAATTGCTGCAGTTTCTGCTGTGTTTGCTTGTCTTCTCCACTGAACATTTGATTGTGCTATAGCTGTAGCATTCTGAACATTAAATTGGTCTCTGTTATATTCTAACTGAGAATTAAACTGTTCAACTTGAGTAGCTAATTGAGCATCTAATTTATTAGCTTCAAACTCATTAGCAACTCTTCGTGCTTCAGCAGCATTTAATTGACTACTATTAAACTGAGCCATTGCATTGTTTTGTTGAGCATTAAACTGTTCAACTGATGCATTCAAACTAGACATAAATTGATTAGTTTGATTTTGACTTGTAGCATTAAATTGTTGTGCAGCATTATCAGCAGCTTGATTACTCAACATTCTTTGTTGTTCGTTTTGTGCTTTTATCATACTAGCTTGTTGATCATTACTTAAATTAGCCATATCCATAGATAAAAAAGCTTGAGCATTTTGTATAGCAAACTTAGTATTTTGATCAGCTTCTGCTAAGTTTCTTTGTGACATTAACACAGCATTTTGAATAGAAGCTTGTTGATCATTACTAGCATTAGTTAAACTAACTGTTTGTAAAAACTTACTGTTATTAACAGCCATTTGTTGATCAGCACTAAACTGAGCCATGTCCATACTAAAAACATTCTGAGCATTAAACAAAGCTGTTTGTTGTGACATCTCTGCATCTTTTAATGCAGCAGTAGCTTCAATAGCTTTTTGTTGTGATACACTAGTTTGTATAGCTTGAGCATTTGCTTGAGCTATAGGTAAAGCTGATGTTATAATAGTATTAACTAAAGCATCTCTACCTACAGTAGATACTGACATACCACGTTTAGCTAACATTTGTTCGACAGATGCAACAGCAGGTCTAGCCCATGTAGGTATATTACCTTCTTCAATACCAACTAGTAAACTATCAATTTGATTAGATACTAAAGCTTCTTCAGGTAAGCCTTCAACTATTCCTCTTTCTTCTTCAGTAAAATCTGTTAATCTAACTTCAAGAGATTCAGGATCACTTCCTAATTCAGCAATATCTTCTTCACTTAATCCAGCATTACGTAATTGTTTTTTAGCTCGTGTAACTTTAGCAAGAGTTGTACCAGCTACTTTAGCAGCTTGAGCTTTTGCTTCAGGACTTATAGTTCCAACAACTCTTTGTTGTAACGCACCTTCTACAATTTGAACATCAACTCCTTCAATAGGAGCAGTTATATCTACACCAGCAGCCTTGGCTAAAGTTTCATCTATTTCAGGTGAAACAGTACCACTAGCAGCATCAACCACAGCAGTTTCAGAAACTTTTGCTACATCTTCTGCAGCTATATTAGCTGCTTCAAATGCTTCTGGTTGAGATGCTGTCGCAACATCTTCAATAGTAGATACTTGTTCTGGTGAAGTTGCAGCTACTTTAGCAGCTTCTGCATCTTGAATACCTTTTACTTGAAGAGCAGCAGCTTGTTCAGGAGTTATTTCTGTACCTTCTCGACTAATAGATTCTGGTGTAGGTACTTGAGGTAAATTTTCTGGTGTTTCTCCTCTAGCTATAGCTTGAGCATCTAAACCAGTCTCAATCATTCTAGCTCTACGTTCTTGATTAAACTCAGATTCTTGTTCAACTTGTTGTAACTCTCTAATACGTTTAGCTTCTGCTGCAAGAGCTGCTAATCTAGCTTCTTCTGCTAATCTAGCTTCTTCTGCTAATCTTGCTGCTTTTTCTTCTTCAGTTTCAGTAGTTGTACCATCATCTGTACCTGTATCATCATCAGTACTTGTACCATCATCTGTACCTGTACCATCATCTGTACCTGTACCATCATCAGTACCACCTGCTTGTTGTCCTGTGTTTATATATCTATAACCATCCCATGCATGAACAAACCCATTTATTACTTTTGTCATTTCATCATTTGGAGGGTCTTTAGGTTCACCTTCTTGACTTCCACCGGGTCCACCAAAGCCGGGACCTCCGGGAGCATTAGGTGCTTTAGTAGGTAGATCAGGATTATATCCGGAAGTACCGGGAATATTCATATCAAATTTAATATTTCGATTATCCTCTTCTCTTAAAATTTGTGGACTATTATTTTTACTTGAAAAAGAATCTACAGGATCAGAAGTAATACCTCTGAGTTCTTCTCTAGTTGGTTCATATAACGTATTTCTTACTCCTTGAGGATTTTTAAATACATCTATTTGACCCGGAGTTCCTTCACGATATCCAACTCTACCACCTTTAGTATAGTCTTCTCTAGCTATTCCACCGCTTCTTTTTCTATTTCTTCTTTTTGCCATTATTAAATCCTATATACCTATTTTACTTAACTTCAAAGAGTTTGTCAACCTTTTCATGTAACTTTTCCATTCTTTCCATTA
>Ga0098037_1001026_pt1 | contig 13079 bp, 28 predicted proteins | sample 5_EtaG_FD_75050 | JGI IMG/M metagenome (GOLD analysis project Ga0098037, IMG submission 75050) | Marine viral communities from the Subarctic Pacific Ocean - 5_ETSP_OMZ_AT15132 metaG | ecosystem: Environmental > Aquatic > Marine > Oceanic | place: Pacific Ocean | collected 2015-01-08 | reverse complement strand
TAATATTTTATTGCCTTATGTCAAACAAGCACAAAAACTGTATGTAGAACCAAAACTTGGAACAGATTTAGTTACTAAATTGAAAAATGAAATAACGGCGGGAACATTAGCGGGGGCGTATAAAACACTGGTTGACGATTATATCGCAGACATGCTTCCTAACTGGGCTTTTTACCACGCTATTCCCTTTTTACGTTTTAAAATAGAAAATGGAAACATTTATTCAAAAACATCTGAAACGGGAACAGCCCTAACAACCGCCGAAAGCCAACATTTACGGGAAGAAGTTAGAAACACAGCAGAGTATTACACTGAAAGAATGATTGATTACGTTAAAAATAATATTTCAAGCTTCCCAGAATACAACACAAACTCGGGTGCTGACGTTTCCCCAGATTCTAACGCTTACTATAACGGTATGAACTTAGAAAAACCACAGGGTCAAGGCGCAAAACTAACATTAAGAAATTTTTTAACTTCTGATTTAACGTAATGAAATATTATAAACCAAAAAAACAAAATATAACAAAGCTGAAGTCCTATTTGGATAAAAAGCCAAAACAAAAAAACAATGACAGATCTAAAAGACACAATCCAAGTAGGGTTAGCTAACGGAAGCGCAATTGGTTTTAGTTTAACTGATTGCAACGAAATACTAACTTTTGTTTCCCTAATATTAGCGATAGGGTTTACAATTTATAAATTTGTTAAATTTGAAAAAGATAAATAAATGGCAAAAGCTATTTTACGGGCTTTTAAGCCTTCTAAAAAAAAGCGTAAGGGTGTTCATTCAAAAAACGCTTCAAGACGTCAAAACGCCTTTAAAAAAGCGTATAGAGGTCAAGGGCGTTAACCTTTTATTAATAAGAAAACGTTTTAATAAAATTTGCACAATTGGTGAATTGTTTTTAAACGGTGAAAAATTTTGTGACACTTTAGAATTACCTTGGAAAAATAACGAAAAAAGTGTTTCATGTATACCACACGGGGTTTATAAGGCTAGATTACGGTTACCTAGAGAAAGCGCCACCAGAAATTATATACACATATTGGTTAAAGACGTTCCAGACCGTTCGTATATATTATTTCACAGGGGCAACACAGCAAAAGATTCAAGGGGGTGTGTTTTAGTTGGTTTTATTAATAAACAAAACAGTCTTAAAAACTCTACATTAGCAATGGATCTGTTAATAAAAGAAATTATAAATTTGGGAGACGGGTATAACATAAATTTAATAATCAAAAATCAATAAACATGAAAAATTACATTATCAATCAATTACTAGCGTCAAAAAAAGTATGGCTTGGAATCAGTTCAATCGTAATACCTATTTTGGCGGGTTGGTTAGGCGTTGACGAAGAATCAGTTTCAAAAATTTGGTGGAGTTTAATCGCCATGTTAGGCGGACAATCCTTAGCAGACTTTGGCAAATCAAACAAATAATAGATTTAGACTTAAACCGCACGAAATTGTGGCTTTAAAAAAAATGCGAGAAACCGACGCTAGAAACGTTTTAGTGATCGGTGACTTGCATGAACCCTTCTGTTTAGACGGTTACTTAGATTTTTGTAAAGAACAATACAAAAAGTATAACTGCACACAAACTGTTTTTATTGGGGATATTATTGACAATCATTATTCTAGTTACCATGAAACTTCTGCCGACGGAATGGGGGGGTTAGAAGAACTAGAACTAGCAACAAAAAAAATTTCAAAATGGTATCAAGCTTTTAATAAAAAAGGAACTAAAGTTATAATTGGGAATCATGACCGTATTATAATGCGTAAGGCACAAACAAGTTCAATACCTAGTAAATGGATAAAATCTTATAAAGAAGTTTTAAAAACGCCAAATTGGGATTTCGTTGAAAGATATGTTCAAGACGGCGTTCAATATATACACGGAGAAGGCGGGACCGCCCGAACAAAATGTCGCGCCGACATGATGAACACGGTTCAAGGGCATTTACATACACAGTGTTATACCGAACATTATGTAGGTAAAAACTTTAGAGTGTATGGAACCCAAGTTGGTTGCGGAATTAATCAGAAGTCTTACGCTATGGCATACGCTAAATATGGAAAAAGACCCGCCGTTGGTGTCGCAGTCATCTTAAACAACGGAAAAACACCCCTCAATTTATTAATGGAATTATAATTTTACTGTTATAATTTAATATTTTTTTCTCCTTATACTACTTATTTTTGTGAAAAAAACTGTTAAAAAGTTTGTTTATATTGTTTTTTTTATTATCTTTGTTGTAGAAAAAGGGGTTAAAAGTTCAACAATACACCGAGAAGCGAAACTCTCCCGACACAACTAACAGTCGGTCAATTTTAAGAAAGTGACAAAACCCCCACAAATTAGAGAATGATTCACTTTGACGAATTAAAAAATAAGTGTTTAACTAAAACATTGAGGGGGGTCAAAGAGTTAGGTCGCCCCTAACGAGGGCTTCCCAAGATGTTTTCTAAAAAAAATGAAAAATGAAAACAATTGTCAACCAATTTAAAAAAGACTTCAAAAACAAATATTCTTATGTATATTTTGAAGACCATGTAACAGACGTTCAAATTAACGATTTTATCGAAAATTATTTTAAAGTTAATAATCACCAAGAATTTGAATTAATGAAAGACTATAAACCACAGATGTATGAAAATATGTTAAACAATTTTCAAGACTGGGTTTTATCACAAAGTTTATGTGACGTAGTAGAATAGAAGTTTAATTTAAAAAATCAAATAAAATGAAAACATCAATTAATTTTTATCAATTTAAAAACTGGTTTAAAGAAAACAGACCAAACAATTTTAGTGACGCGGGTTTATTAGCTTTATTTAATTATATTGAAGAATATGAAGAAAACTGGGGTAAAGAAATTGAATTTGACCCTATCGCTTTATGCGTTGAATATCAAGAGTATGACAATTTAGAAGAATTTTGGGGGGACTATGATCGTTTAAAATATTCAGATTTAGAAACATTAAGAGACTTCACAGAAGTTATTGAAATTGAAGACAGTGACGGTTTTATAATATTAAGTTTTTAAAAAAAAACTGTTAAAAAAGTTGTTAATATTATATATTTTTATAATTTTGACAAAAGTGAAAACAAATTATTAATTTAAATTTTATACAAATGAAAACAAATTTTATCATGAAAGAAGCCACAAACACAAAAGAAGCGATTGTTTCAATTTTAGATGTTATGAAAGAAAACCCGCTTTGGCTTAATAAGGTTAAAAATAGCATTTTAGCCGTTTTAAAAGCGTTAAACCATGACGAACGCGAATTTTTATTAAATAAATCAATTGACGAACAAGTTGTCGATTTATTTGTTGAAATGAAAAAAGAATATTATAACTTTAAAGACGTGACACAATGGAACTACTAGCGCAAGACTTTCATTTTGACAGTCACAACAATTTTGTCGGCGTTCAAAAATTAGACCCTTTGACTAACTCTTATTATTCTGATTTAGAAAAAACACAAATTTCAATTCGAGTTTTTGGAACTAAAAAAGAAATTGAAAAAGCCGTTAATGAATATCAACAAGAAAACGATTTAATGATTGACGAAGTTTATAATTATGAAGTTTTAGAAAAAAATTCTTATTGGTATAATATATTTGACGACCCTGTCACATATAACAAAAAAGTCAAAGAAAATCTGAAAAAATATAAAAAAATTTATAACGAAAAAAATAAACCTTTAATTATAAGAATATGACACCAATTGAAATAAATGAAAAAACAAATGAACAAAAAGAATTTGATCAACTTAAAAAAGATTTTTTAAAAATGCCCGAACTTGAAAATCAAGATGTTGAAAAACATATTTGGTTAAATGATATTAACACCTTTCAATCATATAAAAACGAATTTTGTTTAAGAGGTGTAGACGAAGACGGTAAAGACCTGACGATTTGGTTTGACAGTTATGATTTTTTAAAATGGGTTGACAAATCAAAAATCGATTATATAAAAGAAAATTTAATTAAATATTTAAAAAACAAATGAAAAAAGAAAAACTAAAACAAAAATATATAAAATATCAATTAACTAAAGACGATATTTTTAAGCATCAGCATTATTTAATAATAACAAGAAGCGGTATTGAAAAAATTCAAGCTTTAGAAAATATTAAAATAAATTATGATGTTGTTTGTTGTCAAAGTGATTTTGCGTCAGTGAAAGCGAAAGCCACAATGAAAACAAAAGAAAACGAAGAAATTAAAATTGAAACATTTGGTTCGGCTAAAAAAGGCGTTTCATATAAAGACGGCAATACTACCAGTTGGTATGTATTAGAAATGGCAGAAAAACGCGCAATGTCAAGGGCGGTTTTAAAATTGACAGGTTTTTATGAACTTGGTGTTTTTGGAGAAGACGAATCAGAAGAATTTAAAAAACAATGATCGGCGGGGTTAGATATTTATAAATTAATAATGTCAGCAGTTATACTTTGTAATTATATCACCCCCCCGCCTTTCTTTTTATTAATCTTAAATAAAATAATATGAAAAAGTATAGAGTTAAAAATTTAAAAAAAATTAATTATGACGGAGAATTTTCTTTGGTCAAAAAATGGTTTAAAAACGGTGTTGAAAAATGTGTTATTGTTAACGAAAAAGGTTACGAATACGCGTGTGATTTTGACGACATTGAAGAAATAAAAAAGAAGTCAAACAAAAAAAAATGAGTATAGACTATTGTTATAAGCATCACGAATATAGAGACACTGATTTTGTAGTTGAATGTCCTAGATGCGAGGAAGAAAAAGATCAAATTAGTATTAATAAAATAAATAATAAAAATGGAAGTAACAGGAAAATTAATCAAAAAACTAGAAAAAGAAACGGGCGTCACAAAGACTGGTAAAAACTGGGAAAGTCAAATTTGTTTGGTTGACACAGGTGAAAAATTTAACAACATTGTAGCAATTAAATCGTTTGGTGAAGAAAAAATTCGGCAAATGAATAAACTTGAAATTAATCAAACTGTGACAATTAGTTGTAATGTTTATTCTAGGGAATACAACGGAAAGTATTATAATCAGATCGACGGGTGGTGGTTTACTGATCAGACTAACAACCCAGAAGTAAACAAAGAAATAAAAAATGATTTTGTCACTTCTGAAGAAACTGACCTACCTTTTTAGTTATGACAGAAGAACTAAATTTTCAATCAATTTGTGATTTAACAACTCATGTTTTAAACATTCCTAAGGGTTCTTTGTCACTTAAAAGTAGAAAAAGACCATTACAAGTAGCCAGATCAGTTGCTGCCTATATTGCTAGAAGTGAAGAAGACATTCACAGATCAATAATTGGTAGGGGTTTAAATAGAGACAGGAGTTTAATATATCACTATGAACAAAAACATAAACCATTATATCGAAGTTGTAAATTATATCGCGACACTTTTAACAAAGTTTACAAAGCGTATAAAGACATTGACGAAGAAAAAGAAATTTTTTTAAAAGGTGATCATATGAAACGACATTTAAAAAACTCTGGTGTTTATGATCAAAAAAATTCTGACGTTTTAATTGAAGTTAAAAGCGGTGAAGCGGTCTGTAATGTTAAAACAAACTATTTTAAATTTTCGGAACAAATTGAAAAAATCAATGAATCAATGAAACATTATCATTTTACAATTAAAATTATATGAAACAATTACTTTCCAGTTCGGCTTTTTTAGTTTTAAATAAAAAATTATCTAAACAGTTAGGTTTAAACTGCGCGGTTCTTTTAGCTGACTTAATAAGTAAAGAAGAATATTTTATACAGAATGGTATGTCAGACGGTTGGTTTTTTAACACAGAAAAAAACATTGAAGAAGACACAACACTTAACCCGTATCAACAACGAAAGTGTCTTAAAACGCTTAAAAATGAAGGTGTTATTGAGGTTAAAAGAATGGGTATACCCGCTAAACAATATTTTAAAATAAATGAAGAACAAGTTATTCAAATTTTAAACAACTTGTCCGTTAAAAATTCTACAACTATTAATAAGAATAAATCAATAATAAATAATAATAAAACTATTACAGACCGAAAATTAAAGTTTGAAGAAGTTGTTTATCAAGTCACAGACGTTTCAAAAGATGTTTTGTCCGAATTTTGTGATTATTGGACAGAAACCAACAAAACAAAAACTAAAATGAAGTATGAATTACAAAAAACATTTGACGTTAATTTACGGTTAAAACGTTGGTGTAAAAATGACAAAAATTGGAATAAAAAATCAGAAAGTAAAATTGATAGTCAATTAACAGAATATTTAAAAGGTAAAAAATATTTATGAAAACATTAAAACAAGAAGACTTTAAAATTTTAAAACAAAATGTTTATGATCTAATTGCTAAAACATCAATTGAAATTGGTCATAAGACAGACGGTAAAACAATGGCATCACTTGCAAAAATACTATCAGAAGACTTAAAAACTGAAAAAAGATTTCAAAATTTAACATTTGCACAAGTTTGTCAAGCTTTTAGACAGGGCGTAAGATTTTCAAGCTTTGAACCTTTTTTAAATATTAGAACTTTTTATCGTTGGATTATATCGCATAAGAAAGATATTGACGACGCTATCTACCAAGTAAGAACAATGGGTAAAGACCCAAAACAAGTTCCGTTTTATTATGAAAAAACAAAATTATTAAAATAAAAATTATGAAAGAAAATGAATTTATAAATCATCATGCCGTTGACTGTGAAAATACAGTCGAATGGTTTAATTATTTTGCTGATTATATTGAAGAAATGAACAGCAATTTATATAATGAAGCCTGTGAATACGCGGACAATCAACAGGAAGTATTAATTAAAAATGAAAACAATGGAAATTAAAAATTTAGTTTACAAAAACAAAAAAAAGATTCCTTCAAAATTTGGGGGAACAATGTATTATTTATTTTTTAATGACGGTGAAAGAAGTTACAAAACCTGTATTGATACGTCGTATAGAAATTATATAAAATGGAAACGACTTATTAAAAACGCGCAAAAAGGTGATATTGTCAAAGGTTTAATTGTCAAATCATCTGGTCTTATAGACGCTGACAGCACACCAAAATACGGGGGTAATATTTATGAAGTCAATAAGTAAATTAAAAAAAGAGTTAGACAAATGGTTTAGTCTGTATATTAGATTAAGAAACGCAGATTTTGGCGGTATAACTGAATGTTTTACTTGCGGTAAACAAGACTATTACAAAAAATTACAATGCGGGCATTTTATGAGTAGAAGACACACCGCCACACGTTGGAATGAACAAAACTGTCAGGTTCAATGCGTTGCTTGTAATATGTTTAGAGGTGGCGAACAATGGAAGTTCGGTGAAAATTTAGACGCTAAATACGGTAAAACAACCTCAATTGATTTGTTTAACGAATCAAAAAAATCAATGAAAATGTCTAGAGTTGATTACGAACAAGAAATTAAATATTACAAAGAACTTGTTAATAACTTAAAAAACGAAATAGGTAGCGAGTAAAATATTTTTATATAATTGTATATGCGAAATGTCGTATATTCAAGTTCTACACATCAATCAACAATTGAAGCTTACATCAATTTATGTAAACAATTCGCCCAAGACGTAAGCACAAAATCAAAATATCATAATTATTTAGATGTTCTTGATACTATTTTAGAATATCACAACGCCTACGGTCAAGAAAAAAGCGGTGATTTTTATTCTTGGTTAATGGTTATTCCTATTAATTTAGGCGTCATGACTAATGGTTTTTTTGCGGGTGTAGAAACTAAAAAAAACGCTGCGGTTGTTAGGGCTTACAAAGTTGTTTTATCCCAAATGTTAAACGAAACGGTTGCTAAATTAGATTTTATTGAACCAACTAATGAATAAAATTTACATTGAAATATCTAAATTGACAAATGAATTTAGGGTCATGGCACACGGTTTAACAACAGACACAGAAAAAATTAATGAAGCGGTTCAAGAATTAATGCTTTATTTTTTGCAAATGAATCCGAAAATTATTGAAAACATATACAACAAAGACGGAATACAAGGAATTAAAAAATACGGGGCAGTTGTTTTAAAACGTTCACTAACAAGTAAATATTCCAGATTTTATTACAAGTATGAAAAATATTACAAAAATCTTGACAGCCTTAATTACAACACTAGCGTTACTTACAGCGGTGATAATATTTCTGACACTAGTTCTTATTATAAAAGTTTATCAAACATTCCAAATCAAGAAGAAGAATCAAAATGGAAAAAACTTGAAAGAATAGACGAAGAACTTGACAAAATGTATTGGTATGATCGGGAAATGTTTAAGCTATATTATTATAAAGAAAAAGGAAAAAACACTTTAGATTCCATAGCAAAAAAAACAATGATCAGTCGTAATAGTATTTTTAACACTATTGACAAAGTAAGAAACATTTTGAAAAAAAAATTAAATGAATAAATTTTTTGTTCCAAATAATATTTATCAAGACAGAATTTCAATTTGTCGCGACTGTGTTTTTTATTTTAAACCGACAGGAACTTGTAAGGATTGCGGTTGTTTTATGAAAATAAAAGCTAGATTAGCACCAATGGAATGTAGTCAAAAAAAGTGGGAAAAAACAACTAAAATTGAAACTCCAGACGATTTACCGCCAGAATTTATTGAAGAAATAAAAGAACTGTGGCAAGATTTAAAAACAGGTAGAGCAAAAAACCAAACAGCTAAAAGACGTATGATTGAAACTTATAACACAATATACAACACAAAGTATAGCACAACAACAAATTGCGGGTCATGTCTTGAAGCGTGTTATATGGGAATCAAAAGATTATATAAGAAATACAATGATTGAATTTTTAAAACACTTGACAGGGTTTTGCGGTGAACCACACCCGAGTTTACTTACGTTATTGTTCGGTTCACCAATATTAACTTACATATATTATAATTACAAAAATAAATTTAAAAAATGAAAGAAGAAATTCCACATTATTATATAGGAACAAAACATAAGATTGAAGCCAGAAAAGTTGTAGAAGACTTTCAACCAGACAGTTACAATTTAGGAACGGCAATAACTTATTTATTAAGAGCGGGAAAAAAAGAAGGTAACCCAGTAGAGCAAGATATTAGAAAAGCAATAGCACATTTACATTTTGAGTTAGACAGGGTTTACACAGAAAACAAAACTACAACGGGCGGTTTAGCCCCAACGGGACCAAGATCATGACATTATACAAATGTAATTGTTGTAAAGAAGAAAAAGAAATTAAAAAAGCTACAATTGTTTTAAGGGAAGGTAAATGGGTTTGTAAAGAAGCTTTGTGTAATTGTGGTCAATATATGAAAAGCGAACCAGAAGAAGGATACCCACAATTAAAAAGAACCGAAGCTTCATTAAGTAAAAAAAAACGAGGGGATAAACTTTGGGAAAGCGCAAAAGAAAAACTAATCGGTGAAAGAGGAATCAATGAGCCGTTTAAATAAAAACTAATAATTTATATTTTATAACTATGAAACTAAAAATCAATCAATTAAAACCAAATAAAACAAATCCAAGAATTATAAAAGAACCAAAATTTAAAAAATTGATTCAAAGTATAAAAGACTTTCCACAAATGTTAGATTTAAGACCAATTGTTATTGACGAAAATTATACAATTTTAGGCGGAAACATGAGATACAAAGCATGTGTCGAAGCGGGTTTAAAGGAAGTTCCAGTTAAGATTGCAAAAGATTTAACAGAAAAACAAAAGCAAGAATTTATAGTCAAAGACAATGTCGGTTTTGGAGAATGGGATTGGGATATGTTAGGCAACGAATGGGATAACGTTAAACTTGGAGAATGGGGAATGGACGTTTGGCAACCAGAAGAAGCAGTTGACTACTCAGTTCTTGACGATATAGATTTGGGAAACACACTTGAAGAAATAACGGGTCAAGTTAAAAGGTCAATTTTAATTGAATTTAACGTCGAGCATTATGAAGAAGCAAAACAATTAATTAACGAATCAAGAAAAAAAGGTAATGACGTTGGTTTAATTGTGTTAAACGCTTTTAAAAAATGAACGTCTTAATTATTGGAGAATGTGGAGTTGGAAAAACATGGGTTTTAAAACAACTATTAAAAAACACAAAAGCAAAAAAACTTGGTATGTTTTATTTTCATGAAAATAGTGAATATATTATTACTGGTAAATATGACGGAAGCGTTTTTGAAGGCAGTGACAAACTTAGCATGGGGGTCATGAAAGACTTAAAAAAGATGTTATTATATATAAAACAAAAAAATAAAACTGGCGTATTTGAGGGAGACAGATTTATGAATCAAAATTTTATTAAATTAGCAACACCAATAATTTTAAAAATAAAAGGCAACGGGGTAGGTGGAAGATTAAAAAGAGGAAGCAACCAGTCTGAAAGACAATTAAAAACTATTAAAACTAGAGTTAAAAACATTATAAGCAATTATGATTTTGAAAACTCTAATGAATGTTATAAATTTTTTAAAAATGAAAACAATAAAATTACAACAAGTTAAACATGAAACAAAAATAGGAAAGGAATGCCCCTATATTGAACCAAACGTTTTTGAAGACTGTATGTTGGAAGTTGACGGTGAAATAATAGGTTTTTATATTAAAGACGTTTCAAAATATAGTTCAAAACTTAAACAGTTAATTGAAATAGCTAACAAAGAATTTAGAAGCCCAAATGTTAAAAAATCAAAAATGGACAGGTCAGACGTTTATATTGCTAAAAGAAAAAACCCAAATTTAACAAGGGCACAAGCTAGAGAATTGGGAACGTCACAAATGTCAGCAATTTTAGGAAGCACACCAGGAAGACCACAAATGGGAAGACCTTATCCAAACCTATCAATATTACACCGAGACGAAAAAGCACAAACTTTTATTAAAGCAATGTGGGGGGCGTGTTTAGAATCTGAAAGAATAATTAAAGAGTTAACACCACACTTACACAAAGAACAAGAAAACCAATTTGAAGACATAAAAAAGAAATGGAAGTTTGGAAACATATATACAAGCAGTATTTCTAATTATAATATTTCAGCGCCTTTCCACCGAGACACTGGAAACATAATTGGAACAGTTAACACAATATTAACCAAAAGACACAACGCAAACGGCGGTTGTTTACACGTTCCAGATTATAACGCGACGTTTGAACAAGCGAACAATTCAATGTTAGTTTATCCCGCCTGGAAGAATATACACGGCGTAACACCGATCCAACAATTTAACGACGACGGTTACAGAAACACTTTAATTTTTTATGCGTTAAAAGCTTTTAAAGGTATTTAAAAAATGGACAAAAGTGGACACATAAAAAAGGAAAGTATGTTAAAAGCGTTGGAATCTAGTTTGGGCGTTGTCACAGTGGCTTGTAAGTCAGCTAACATTCCAAGATCAACTTACTACAAATGGTTAAAAGAAGACAAAGAATTTGCACAATCAGTTAAAGACATAGAAAACATTGCGTTAGATTTTGGGGAAAGTCAACTTCATGCCCAAATGAAAGACGGTAACACTTCAGCTACTATTTTCTTTTTAAAAACAAAAGGCAAAAAACGTGGGTATGTTGAAAGAAGCGAACTAGACTTAACGTCAGGAGACGAACCAATTAAAATTAACGTAAACATTGACGGCGTTGAATATTGAAGCTAAGTTTACACACACACAGGAAAAAGCTATAACTTATTTATTTGACAATAAAACAACAGAAGTTTTATTTGGAGGGGCTGCGGGTGGAGGAAAGTCTTGGGTCGGTTGTAGTTGGTTAATATTAATGTGTTTAAAATATTCTAAGACTAGATATTTAATGGGAAGGTCAAAACTAGACAGTTTAAAGAAAACGACATTTAATACTTTTTTGGAAGTCTGTGAAACATGGAATTTAAAAGCAGGTAAACATTATAATTTTAACGGGGGTTCTAATATTGTTACTTTTTATAATAAATCAGAAATAATTTTAAAAGATTTATTTCTCTACCCTTCTGATCGAAACTTTGATAATTTGGGTTCGTTAGAAATTACGGGCGCTTTTATTGACGAAGCAAACCAAATAACAGAAAAAGCCAAAAACATTGTAGCTTCACGTTTACGTTATAAACTTGACGATTATAATTTAATTCCAAAAATGTTAATGACTTGTAACCCCGCGAAAAACTGGGTTTATACTCAATATTATCGACCCGCCAAAGACGGCAATCAAAAATCACACAGACAATTTATTCAATCACTTGTTGACGATAATGACTTTATATCAAAACATTATAAAACACAACTATTAACGCTTGACGAATTAAGTAAACAAAGACTATTATTTGGTAACTGGGAATACGACGCCACAAAAGACAGTTTAATAAATTATGACAGTATATTAAATATGTTTGACAACAAAGGGGTCAAAGGTGAAAAATACATCAGTTGTGACGTAGCGCGTTTTGGAAGCGATAAAACAGTAATAATATTATGGGAAGGGTTACATGCTACAAAAATTAAAACGTTGCTTAAATCGTCTATAAACGACGTTGTAAGCGAAATTAAAACATTACAACAAGAACATTTAATTAATTTAAGAAATATTATTTTAGACGAAGACGGGGTCGGGGGTGGCGCGAAAGACTTTTTAAGATGTCAAGGTTTTGTAAATAACGCTAGACCGTTAAAAGGTGAAAACTATCAAAACTTAAAAACACAGTGTTATTATAAACTTGCTGATTTAATAAACAAAGGTCAAGTAGGTGTTGACTGTTTAGACATAAACGTTAAAAACCAAATTATTGAAGAATGTGAACAAATAAGAACAAAAGACGCAGACAAAGACAACAAGTTACAAATCATATCAAAAGAAACTATAAAAGATATAATAGGAAGATCACCAGATTTTTCAGACGCTTTAGCTATGAGAATGTATTACGAAATTGATAACAACTTTGGTAAATATTTTGTTAAATAAAAACCCCCCGCCACGTAGAAAAGGGATACGACAAGTGAAGTGTAGCGGGGGGTCTTTCAAATAAATGAAATACAAATGAACGCCAAAGATAACAAAAT
>Ga0098037_1001020_pt1 | contig 13120 bp, 18 predicted proteins | sample 5_EtaG_FD_75050 | JGI IMG/M metagenome (GOLD analysis project Ga0098037, IMG submission 75050) | Marine viral communities from the Subarctic Pacific Ocean - 5_ETSP_OMZ_AT15132 metaG | ecosystem: Environmental > Aquatic > Marine > Oceanic | place: Pacific Ocean | collected 2015-01-08 | reverse complement strand
AGATTTCTTAAAGGACCCGACAATCTATACAACCTCTATAATTCAAAGTATAATGAAGAAACACAAAATTTTGCCCTACAACAAATGGGTAGAAGAAGACGAGGAGAATATCAAGACGGAGTACCAAGAGTCAAAGTCGATTCTCCGAGTCCATAAATTTAAAGGAGAAAAATTATGGCAATAACAACAAATGCAATCTGTGATTCTTTTAAAAAAGAATTACTACAAGGAAGTCACGATTTTGATGCATCAACAGATACATACAAATTAGCGATGTACACAAACGCAGCGACTTTAGGAAAATCAACAGAAAACTACTCTACTAACCCAGGTGGTGGATCAAATACTGAAGTAACTTCAAGTGGATACACAGCGGGTGGTAAAGCACTTGTTAACCAAGGTGTTAAAGTTTCATCATCAGTAGCTATTACTGATTTTGCTGATCTATCATTCGTAGGTGTAACTCTTACTGCAAGAGGTGCATTAATTTATAACACACAAACAAATGGTGGTTCAAATACTACTGACGCTGTAGCTGTGTTAGATTTTGGAAGTGATAAAACTGCAACGTCTGGAACTTTTACAATTCAGTTTCCTGCATTTACAACTTCTGCTGCTATCTTAAGATTAGCATAAGGATAATAATGAATGTCAAATACATGGGGTGCACTTAGTTGGGGACAAGGTAGTTGGGCAGCACAGGGTGATGTCGGATTAACTGCTTCTGGTATAAGTGCATCCTTTAGTATTGGCAATATTGTTGCTGACGCAGAACTTCAAGTAGGTTGGGGTGGCGACACTTGGGGTGAAAATGAATGGGGTGACCTTTCTGGTTCACAACCAGTCGCTGTTGGATCACAATTAACTTCATCTATAGGAACAGTTCAAGAAAATATAATTGTAGATGTTTCTGTATCTGTAACTAATGTAGGGCAGATGGCATTTGGAGAACCAAGTGCTTTAGGCGGAACATCAATAGTTCAATCAGTCACTGGACAACAAATAGCAATTACTGGCGGAGAAGAAGTAGTTGGTATTGGAGTAGAACTTACTTCTACAAATCTACAAGCAACTACATCTATAGGATCTGCTACAGTCGATGATTCTACGTTAACTGGTATTGGTTGGGGTAGAAGAACATGGGGTAACTTAGCTTGGGGTGGAGCTTATTCAGCTATTGCTGTAGGACAAGAATTAACTTCTACAATAAATTTTCCAGCAACAGGAGCATTTACTGATGTAAGTATTTCAGTTTCTGGTTTACAATTAAATGCAACCTATGCAAACCCATCCTTCTCAATTCAAATTGACCAAGATATATTTGTATTAGCTTCAGAGGATCAATTAGATATTAATACCGCAACTCCTACTGTAGAAGGACTAGCAACGGTTGATGTAAGTGGTTCTCAATTAACTGGATCAATCGGAAATACGATAGCTGGATTAAAAACACCAGTAGACGTTACTGGTATTCAAGCGACTATGTCTTTGGGTACTTTTACATTAGTTCAATCTACTAATGAACCAGCAACGGGCCAACAAATGGCAGCATCTTTAGGTACTCCTTCAGAAATACCAGGACAGATAATTGGTGTTTCAGGTTTACAAATGGCTTCTTCTATAGGATCAGTAACTGTTACTGGTGTAGCAAATATAGATGTAACTGGTATACAATTGACGGCATCGATTGGTAATGTTAATATTACTTCGTGGCAAGAGATTAATCCCGGTGTAACTAATACATGGTCAGAGGTTGATTTGGCAGCTTGATTAAGGTAAAATTATAATATTTAGGAGATAAAAATTTATGGCATCTAGTTACTCAACAGATTTAAAACTTGAACTTATGGTCACTGGCGAAAACGCTGGTACATGGGGTGATAATACAAATAATAACTTAAACTTAATTCAACAAGCAGTAGCTGGTTTTGAATCTATTGCTTTGAACAATGGTGGTAATGTTGCTCTTGCAATGACTGATAAAACTATTTCAACTGCAAGAAACATGGTCATTAAATTTACTGGTACGCTTACAGGAGCATCAACTGTTACTGTTCCAGATTCAATAGAAAAATTTTATATATTCGATTGTTCTGCCGTTGGTGGACCAACTAATTTAACAATTAAAACAGCTTCAGGAACAGGATTTACTTTAGACCAAGCTGCTATGTATTCTGCTTATGCAGATGGTACAAATTTAAAAGAAATATCTTTAGATACTTTAGGAGGCACTATAGGTACAGCAGGCATTGCTGCTTCGGCTGTAACCACTGCTAAGATTGCAGACGATGCTGTGACTTCAGCTAAAATCGCAGACGATGCGGTTGTAACAGCGGCTATAGCAGACGATGCGGTTGTTGCTGCTGCTCTTGCCGATAACGCAGTTGTAACAGCGGCTATAAATAATGATGCTGTAACTGCAGACAAATTAGCAGATACTTCAGTAACTGCGGGTTCTTACACCACAGCCAATATTACAGTTGATGCCCAAGGAAGATTAACGGCTGCTGCATCAGGTGCAGCTGGAGCTCCTTCTATGGTCTTAACAAAATCAAGTATAGCTCATCCTTCTTCAGGCGCAGGTTTATCAAACAATGTACAATTTACTGCTAATCCAGCTACTACAAAAATTAATGTTGTATTAATTGGAGGAGGAGGTGGAACAGGTAACACAAAAACTTCAAACTATCATGGAGGATTTGGTGGTGCAGGATTATTTAGCACTACAATTTCACAACCTTTTTCAGTTCCAGTTACAATTGGTAATGCAGGTACACAAGGTACCCCACACAATAGTGCACCTCACCAAGGACAAGCAGGTGGAGCTTCATCTTTTGGTAATTTTACTGCCAATGCTGGAAATGGTTTAAGTGGTAATACTCCTGGTAATCCAGGAAATGCACCAGGAGCTACAGTTGTTTATTCAGATAGTAATGCAACTTATAGTGATAACCTTTACACCCATACTTGGCTAACTGGTCAGGGTAACGCACAAAATAGAAGTAATAACATAGGTATTCAATCCCCAGGAAGTGGAAGAGCTGCTAGTGGTAATGGAAGCAATAACACTCAAAACGCAAACGCAGGTGGTGGATGTATTTTAATTTATGAAAATATAGGAGACTAGTATGGCAAAATTATTATTCACTGCAGGCAACAATAAAGAGATGGGATCTTTTTATGGTGTATTAGCGGATGGAAGATCACTTGGAAATGAAAATATTTACGAAAGTGTAACAATTACTGAACAAGAATATACAGATTTAATTACTGGAGTAAAAGGATTTACAACTGATAGTGGTAATGTTGTCTGGTCTGATGAACCAGTATGCCCAAGTAAAGAAGAGTACGATGAAGATTTACAAAACTTATTGAGAGATATTAAAGAATTACCTACACAACAACCAGGTAACGAAGTATTTGGATCTAAATCATTTTCAGATTACATACAACAAGTTGAAGACATAGATTCTTCTGCAATAACTTTTCCTTTAACGACATCTTTTAGAAAAGATATTGCTACAAGATGTGCAGATTACACAAGTTTAATTGATCTAAAATAGGTTTACAAAAATTTTATAGAATGTATATATGTTTATATGTTTTCAAAAGATAATGTAATTGAGTTTAAAGCAGATAAATTTTTCATAGAAAACAATAAAGACATTTACCCTGTACCTTCTCTTTTAAATATTCCAGAGTGGTTTAAAAAACTAAAGCATTCCAAAGAAAATTCTACAGTTAAAGGTTGTATGCCTTTTTTAGATGCAATTACAGCAGGTTACATAATTAAAAATTCATCCGATTTCATTTTACATAAAGAGGGTAAAAAAACTTATATAGAATATGCATTAAAAGAAAATAATACCTTTTATAATATCAATGCTGCTAATAATCACTCAGAACACAACAACTCTCAACTTGAAGGTTCTCCATTAATAAAAAAAAATAAAATGGATTCTTTTTTAAAAATATACAATCCTTGGGTAATAAAAACGCCTCCAGGATATTCATCTTTATTCGTAAATCCCTTAAACAACTCTGACGATAGATTTGAAGCCATTGCTGGTATTGTTGATACTGATGTTTTTCCAGCTCAAGTTAATTTTCCAATTGTTTTAAATTCGGATAAGTACCCAAATGATTTTAAACATTTTGTAAAAAGAGGAACTCCTATAGTACAAGTAATACCTTTTAAAAGAGAAAATTGGAAAATGAAAATTGTTGAAGATAAAATATTCAATCTTATAAAATTTATGACTGTGTGGCATCAAAGCTTTATGGCACGATACAAAGACAGAATTTGGAAAAGAAAAAAATGGAGGTAAAAGATTTAATTGATATTCAGGATGATGCTTGTGATGTTCAAATGGTTGGAAGAATAGTAGAGATATATTCTAAAAAAAAATCTTTTTTTGAGGAAGGACAGGTTGCTCCTAACAAAGAAGGTAATGCTTCTCTTATAAAAAAAATAAGAAGTGCAAAAATTATAAATTTAAATAATTCTGCAAAAAGTTTAACAGATGTTCGTTGGGGAAATAATCTAATTAATGTATTTGTAAATGGACTAAATAAATATGTTGAAAATAAAAAATTAAAATATTTAGACAGTGTAAGAATAAGAGATATTCAATTATTAAAATATGAAGAAGGTGATCATTATATGTACCACACAGACAACGGAAGTTTTTCACCTAGAACTATCAGCTGTATATTACTGTTGAATAATGATTATGAAGGTGGTGAGATTTCATTTACAGATCCTCAAGGAAACAACGAATTTAAGGTTGAAACAAGACCAGGTAGATTAATTGTTTGGCCTAGTAATTTTATGTATCCACATAAAGTAAATAAAGTAACGAAAGGAACAAGGTATTCAATTGTAGCATGGGCACTATAAGAGATTTTAAATATAAAAAAATAGAAAATTTTTTAGATCCTGATGTAGTAAGGTTAGCTTGTAGTTATTGTGAAATAAGACATAGACATGACTATAAAATTGTTTCTTCACAAGGACCAACCAAAGGCAACTATGATACTGAATATTATGCAGATCCTTTTGGTGAGTCTTTAATGATTTCTTCTATAGAAAAAATGAATAATTTAACAGGACTACAATTGTTACCAACTTATAGTTTTTTAAGAGTTTATACTTTTGATTCTCAACTTAAGGAACATACGGATAGACCTTCTTGTGAAATTAGTGTTACTGTTAATCTTGGAAACAGTGGAGAAGATTGGCCCATTTACATGGAAAATAAACCAGTAATATTAAAACCTGGAGACGCATTAATTTATTTAGGTTGTGAATTAAAACATAAAAGAGAAAAGTTTACTGGTGACTTTAATGCACAAATTTTTATGCATTATGTTGATAAATTTGGTCCTAATGCTAATTTTGTTTTAGATAAAAGAACCCTACCTGGGGAACAACTATAAGAAGACATATAGGTTTATAAAACAATCTTTATAAGGTATAATACCCATATGCCATTAACAAATGTACAAATAAGACCTGGATTTAATAAACAAGTAACCCCTACTGGAGCTGAAGGACAATGGACTGATGGGGATTTTGTTAGATTTAGATATGGACTTCCTGAAAAAATAGGTGGTTGGGAACAAATAACATCCAGTACACTTGTAGGAGCTGCAAGAGATCAACTCGTTTGGGCTGACTTAGATGGTAGAAAATACTCAGCTATAGGTACTAACAAGACTTTAATAATTTATTTTGAAGGTGCATTTTACGACATTACACCATTAGATGCTGCAATTGCTGGAGCAACCTTTACAACAGTAAATACTAGCCCAACTGTTACAGTAAATAAAGTTGCTCATGGTTTGTCTGCTGGAGATTTAATCACATTTACTTCTGTTACACCACCAGTAGGAGCAGGTTATCTAGCAGCAGATTTTACTACAAATACTTTTGAAGTCGTAACAGTTCCAAGCCAAGATACATTTACAATAACCATGGCATCAAATGCTGGTACAACAGTTGCAGCAAGTGGGGCAGCTACAATAAATCCTTATGTTAAAGTAGGACCATTGAATCAAACTTCTGGTTTTGGTTATGGTACTTCTGGATGGGGTGGATCATCTGGAGTAATATCAACACTTAATGGTTTACTACAAGATGATACTGCTGGGACTGGAGGGTCTGGTACTTCAATTACTTTATCTTCTGTTACTGGCTTTCCTACTTCTGGAACTATAAAAGTAGGGACTGAATTTATTTCTTATACTGGTATTTCTACAAATGATTTAACTGGTATTACCAGAGGAGTTGCAGGAACAAGAACTGCTCATTCGAGTGGAGCTTCAGTTGAAGTTTATCTTGGATGGGGAACGGCATCATTAACTGGTGGAGTGACTTTAGAGTCTGCTTCATGGTCATTGGATCACTTTGGTTCAAAATTAATTGCAACAATAAAAGATGGACAAACTTTTGAATGGGATACTATAAGCACTCTTGCTGCAGCTTTAAGCACTAGAGCAACAGTTGTAAGTGGAGCCCCAACAAAATCTGTTATGTCTATTGTTTCTGAAAGAGATAGACATTTAGTAATTCTTGGAACAGAAACTACAATTGGCACATCATCTACACAAGATAAAATGTTTATAAGATTTTCAGATCAAGAAAATATTTCTGATTATGCTCCGACTTCAGTTAATACCGCGGGTACATTTAGAATAGATTCAGGAACAAAAATTATGGGAGCTGTAAGAGGTAAAGATTATATATTAATTCTTACTGATACATCTGCATATGTTATGCAGTTTGTTGGACCTCCGTTTACATTTTCAATTAGACAAGTTGGTTCAAACTGTGGGGCTATAGGACAACACTCTATCAAATATGCTAATGGAGCTGTTTGGTGGATGGGTCAAGCTGGAGGATTTTTCGTTTATGATGGTACTGTAAAATCTGTGCCATGTTTAGTTGAAGACTTTGTATTTACAAATAAAGGAGACAACCTTGGCTTAAGTTATGGTAATGGTGAACAAGTATATGCGGGACTTAATCATCTTTATGAAGAAATAAGTTGGTTCTATCCTAAGGATGGTTCTTCATTAATTGATAGAGTAGTTACATATAATTATACTGAACAGACTTGGACAACTGGTTCATTATCTAGAACTACTTGGTTTGATGCCACACTATATGATAATCCTTACGCAACAGAATTTTCATCAACGGGCACTCCCTCTTTTCCAACAATACAAGGAGTAACAAATCAAAATGGTGCTTCAACTTATTATGCTCATGAAGTGGGTAATAATGAAGTAGATTCTACTGGAGCAAAAACAGCTATTCCAGCTTTTATTCAATCTGGAGATTTTGATTTATCATCAGGAGGAGAAGGTCAATTTTTTATGAGTCTTAGAAGATTTATTCCTGATTTTAAATTAATTACTGGTGATGCACAGATAACTATAAATCTTAGAAAGTTTCCGTCTGATACTTCAACATCATCGCCTCTCGGACCTTTTACAGTAAATAGCACAACTGAAAAAGTAGACACTAGAGCAAGATCTAGATTTGCAAGTATCAAAGTCGCAAACACTTCAACAGATCAAAACTGGAGATACGGCACTTTTAGGGCAGATGTACAACCTGATGGAATGAGATAATGGCAAGAGTAGATATTGTTATTCCTGAACCTACACCTATTTATACTGAAGACAATCAAAGACAAGTAGCTCAATCTTTACAAACACTTAAAGATAAGTTAAATACTTCTTATCAACAAGAAATAAAAAATGAACAGGATGCTTTTAATTACTTTCTATCATGACAATTAGATATAAAAACCAAGGCTACAAACAAGCTAGTACAGGCAAAACTACAGTGTTTACATGCCCTAGTGATGCAACAGTTATAGTTAAAAGTATTTATTGTGCAAACAATGATGCATCATCAGCTATTTTAGTAAACATGAATCTTGTTGATTCATCCGATTCAAGCACAGAGTATGAATTTTTTAGAGATGATGTAGCTGCAAAATCACAAGTTAATGCTACACCACAAGGCTTAAATTTAGAAGCAGGTGATGCAATAACAGTAACAGCAGCCACAGGAAGCAATGCAATCCAAGGTGCAATAAGTTACGCACTGATAGATAGATCTCAGGAAAACGGATAATAATTTTTAACATTTAATTAATGAGAAAAATTATTTTTACTGACTCTATACTTATAGATTATTTTAATGATGATGATTTCAATAATTTTAAAAAACAAATTTTTACAATATTAGAAGAAAAAAAACAAAATAACTTTACTGTACAAAAAAGTAACTTGGGTGGTTTTCAAACAGAAAGCATTAGCTCAGATATTAGCAAATACAATTTAGGTATAGAAAAAATATTAATGAATAAAATCATTAATATGTTAAAAAATAGTTATACTTTTAATGAAATAGAATTAAGCTTACATGAAATGTGGATTAATGAAAATAATAAAGGTGATTTTAATTCTCCACATATACATCCCGGTAGCGATTTTAGTGGTGTTTTATATATTAAAACATCCGAAAAAGCTGGTGATGTAGCTTTTATTAGAAACGATAAATGTCCAAGTATGGGTAATCACGAGCAAATTTTTAACGATACAGATTTTATTACTGAATCTAAGATAACACCAGAAAATAAAATGATCATAATATTTCCTTCATACATGCAACATATAGTTTATCCCAATCTAGAAAAGGATAGTAGAATTTCTATTTCATTTAATATAAGGTTACAGAATGGCTAGAAAATTTAAAGATCATGTTGTAAGAGATAAACCTAGAAAAAGAGGTAGTCGAAGACACAAAAAATCATTAAACAAAAACGAAAAAAGACAAAAGCGAACTCGAAGGTACAAGGGTCAAGGAAAAGGCTAACAAAATTTTAAATGAAAATAATAAATAACTACTTAGAAGTAGGTAAGCTTTTGGAATTACAAAAATTTATTTTTTCAAGTGAGTTTCCTTTATTTTATAATAACAAAGTTGATAGAAATGATAAAGACTTAAATGATTTTATGTTTGGCCATGCCTTTTATGATGATAACAAACAACAGAGTCCCTGGTTTAATTTTATTGTTATGCCTTTGTTAGGTAAATTAAATTTAAATTATTTAATAAGAGCAAAATTAAATTGTTACACTAAAAAAAACAATTTTATACACACTCGTTTACACACTGATTTAGACAAAAAACATAAAGTTGCTTTATTTTCGTTAAACACATGTGATGGATACACTTATTTTGACGATACAAAAGAAAAAGTAAAATCAATAGAAAATCGAATGATTATATTTGATGGTGATAGAAAACATTGTAGTGTAGCACAAACAAACACAAATTTAAGAATTAACATAAATATTAATTTTGTTTAAGTAGTAGACAAATTTAATTTAAAGTATTATAAAAGATACCGTAAACGAGGAGATTATTATGAATGATTTACCAAAAATACCAGCTGAGGCAAAAGAAATAATTAGACACAAAAAAACAGGAAAAGTATATGCTAATAAAGCTGAGTTTGATTCTGATGTTGCTGACCCCAATACTGACACTACTGTGGATGACTTTAGACAAGACCTTGAAATTAAAGTTACTAAAATTCCAATGGGTATTCAAACAAAAAAATAAATGAAACCTAGAGGTGCAACTGAACTTCAAATGGAAATGCTTAATAAGCATGTTTCAAAAGAGCTTTTAGATAAAGTACAGATTTGTACATCAATACCAGGAAAAGTTCCTATTGATCCTAATAAGTTAAATATTTTATGGCAAAAAAATTCTTATGATCAACCAAACCTTCAAGAATTTTTTACAAATAGAGAAAGACATAAAGAATATGATTGGTATGTTTTTAACAGCCATTGGAATTATGAAAAGTTTAGATATTTTTTTGGAATACCGACTGAAAGATGTATAGTTATAAAAAATGGTATTGATGATTTTCCAATAAGAAAAATTTATAAAAAAGGTAGCCCAATAAAATTAATACACCATTGCACACCTTGGAGAGGTATAAATGTATTATTGTTAGCTATGCAACAAATAACAAATCCTAATATAACTTTAGATGTTTATTCGTCTACTCAAGTATATGGTTCTGATTTTAGTAAAGTGCATGATGATGAATTTAAACCATTATACGATCAAGCTAAAGAGTTACCAAATGTAAATTATATTGGATATAAACCTCATGAGCACATAAAAGAAATGATGCCTAATTATGATATGTTTGTTTATCCTTCTATATTTGAAGAAACATCATGTGTGTCAGCTTTAGAAGCTTTAGCGTCTGGGGTTCATGTAATTACAAATAATTATGGAGCCTTATATGAAACTTGTTCAGAGTGGCCTATCTATGTAAATTACTCTACTAATTATGAACAGATGGCAACAGATACTGCAAATGCAATTATGACTGCTGCGGCATACCTACATGAAGATAACATACAAGAACATTTATCAGAACAACAAAAATTTTATAAAAAATTTTATAATTGGAAAAGCAAAGGACAACAATGGAATACTTTTCTTACTGGAGCTTTAAAGGAGCATAATGAAAAAAAATAATGAATTTGTTAATGAAGATACATATCAAACACTTAAAGAATTTAGAATTGATCCTCCATCTCAAAATCTAGCTAAAAAGCCTTTATGGAAAGATAAACCAAAAACAAAACTAAAAAAAGATTATTCCATATTTGTTGCTACTCCAGTTCACAGCGATGTATCTTTACATTACACACAAGCATTATTAGAGTTTCAAAAATATGCAAATGAACAAGGCGTAGAAACACACTTTCAATTAATGAAATCTTCATTAGTTACGCAAGGGAGAAATTTATGTGTATCAAGTTTTTTGGAATCAGATCAAACTCATTTGTTATTTATTGATTCCGATATATGGTTTCATTCTCCGTCAATACTAAGAATGGTAGAAAAAGATAAAGATATTATATCTATACCTTACCCCTTAAAAACAATGATGTGGGAGAAACTATTTCAAAAAATACAAGATGGTGTAAATATAAAAAAACCTTACGATTTAAAAAAATATTTAAATACTTATCCTATGAGAGTTGAAAACCCTAAAAGTATAATTATGGATAATGGTGTAATTGAAGTTACCCATAGCCCTACAGGTTGCATGTTAATTAAAAGAGAAGTTTTTGAAAAGATGATAAAGGCTTATCCTGATAAGAGTATTGTACAAAAAACTGTTATTAATGGTGAGTATGTTAATAGACCCCATATGTGGAATTTTTTTGACACTTTACATGATCCAGTAGAAAAGGTTTATTTAGGTGAAGATTTTGCTTTCTGTAAACTTTGGAAAGATTTAGGTGGTAAATGTTATGCATTAGTGGATGCTCCAATAGTTCATGTTGGTGATCATACATACGAAGGTCGATTTAGTGATGAGTTGATAAGCAAACAGTAAAATGGTAATATATCCTATAATTAGGAAATTACTATATGGATCCATTCACAATAGCACTAGCCACATTTGGCGTACAAAAACTTAGAGGAAAATCTACAAAAAGATCATTAAGAGATGCATTTTTAGTAGGAGGCGGTTCCTATGCATTAGGGCAAACTGCAATGGGTGCTCAAATGGGTTTAGGCCAAGGTTCAGCTCTTTCAGCTGCAGGTCAACAAGCATCTACATTACCACAATTAACTAAGTCACAAATAGCAGGTGCACAATTTAGAACACCAGAATTACAAGAAGTTGCTTTCAAAGAAGGGGCCATAGGTGCGGCTAAAAAAGGTGCAGTAGAAGAACCAACTGGTATTATGAAATTATTTAAAAAAGCAAAAGACAATAAACTTGAAACTGCTTTATTAGCTAGTACAGTTTTACCATTATTAGGTGGAGAGGAAGAAGCTCCTAAACCAATGTTTACTGAGGATGATTACAAACAAGCTTACAAAGAACAATCTCAAAAACTTCAAGGTGGTTTTGAACCAGTAGCAGATGCAATGCCATCAAGATCAGATGTATATGGTTCAAATATGTTTTATGCAAATCAAGGTGGACTTGCAACTGCAATACCAAAATACAATCAAGGTGGTGTAAATTATTTACCATCAAAAATAGATCATAATGAAAATGATGTTAACAATTATGTTAGAGCTGAAGGTTATGTAGAAGATGGAGCTGGAGCTGGAGACAAAGACGAAGATACAATGTTAGCTCAACTAGCTGATGGAGAATTTGTATCTAGAGCTGATGCAGTTTTAGGTGCAGGTATTTTATCTGGAGCAGACCCAAAAAGTTTTAAGAATATGAGAAAAGCAGGAGCTGACTTTTTTTATGATCAACAAAAAAAATTTAAAAGAATTTACGATATAGTCAATGCAAGTAAACAAAACTAAAATAAAAAAACAAGTAGAAGTGCTTGAGATATTTCCAAAATTACTCGATGAGTATTGGAACTTAGTTGATTTTATGTTGAGAGAAGGTTTAAAGTATGATGGTAATCCAATGAATATTAGTGATTTACACAAATTAATTAAAGAAGGCCAAATGCAATTATTTGTTATGTTTGGTTCTGATGATGGTATTCAATACAAAGTTTTTGGTGTATGTGTTACACGAATCACGGCTCTTCCAAACTTTAATCAATGTGAAGTTATTTTATTAAAAGGTAGCAAAAGAGAATTGTGGCAAGATGAACTTGCTGATACAATAGAAGGACTTGCAAAATTAAGCGATTGTAAAAGAGTAGCTGTTCATGCAAGACCTGGTTGGGAACCTTTTCTAAAAACAAAAGGTTGGGGTGTTAAAAGATATTTATATACAAAGGAGATTAAATAATGAGTTTTATATTTGGTGGTGGTGGAGGCGGTGGCCAAACACAATCTGGTTCATCAGTCGTTACACAAAGAGAAGCTCCTGGAGTTGAAGCTAGAAAACTTTCATTATATGATCAAGCTGCTAAATTAGCATCTAGTCCCGTTTCATTACCAGCAGTACAAGTTGCTCCACTTTCTGGATTAGAACAAGCTGGGATAACACAAGCTGGTCAAGTTGGTGTTGGGGCTGGTACAGTGGGTCAAGGTATTACTGCTTTACAAGGTGCACAAGCTGCTCCAAACATT
>Ga0098037_1001013_pt1 | contig 13154 bp, 10 predicted proteins | sample 5_EtaG_FD_75050 | JGI IMG/M metagenome (GOLD analysis project Ga0098037, IMG submission 75050) | Marine viral communities from the Subarctic Pacific Ocean - 5_ETSP_OMZ_AT15132 metaG | ecosystem: Environmental > Aquatic > Marine > Oceanic | place: Pacific Ocean | collected 2015-01-08 | reverse complement strand
TCAGTTGCACTAAAGAACTCAAACCCTATAGTAAATACTGTTTGACCACCTGTAGCAGTATATGTATTTCTTGGCGTATTCTTTGCACTTGCTATTGTCATCTAAAGTACTCCCTCGCTATTGTATTGTATGTATCTTTAAAATTAATAAAAGAGTTATTAAACCATAACAAATTATTCAATGGAATTAAACGTCTTATTGTGGCTGCTTTTTCATCAAAAGGTAAGTCCTCCCTAAAAGCATATATTAAATCAGCTAACATGCCTGGACCTGCACCAATAAATTCACCTGTAGCATCAGCAGCATTTGCCTCACCAAATCTGCCAGGAGTTCCTATCATAGGCCTTACACCCATAGGAGTATTAAACATTCCTTCTGATACAACTTCTACCATAAAGTTTATATCAGCAGGTAAACCTAATACACCTGACATTTCTAAAGAACGATATATTTTTTCTTGTGTAGTTTTATGTTGATGATAAGTAGGATTTTTTAAATAATCACCCATATATGCAAAACAATACATAGCAGCTATACCACCCATAATAGATGTTTCTCTACCACCTGCTGCTGATAACATCAACTTTCTATTACTTGCAAATGACCAAGCAAAGAATTGTAATGGCAATGCTAGAAAACCATTGTTAATTTTTCCTCCAGCTTCTGTTTTTTCAAAACCAAAAAATTTCATTACATCATTGTCTAATGCTTTTGCTAAGTTTTCGTTTTTAATTCTTATTACACCAAACATCATGTTAGGTTTATCTGCTATACTTGGTGTAATAATTGTCCTTTGCACATCATTAAATGTGGCATACCTTAATTTTCTACCTAATTCTGCACCATTTTTAGTTTTAAGTGCAGCTTCTTCTGGCAAATAATGTAAACCATTTTTTGTTTTTTCTATTGGTAATTTTGCTATTGCTCTTGCCTCTGCTTTGCTTATACCATAACTAGCAAGTCGAGCTATATCTGATTCTGATGCTGTACCTTTTGCTACTTTAATTGAATCTTCTAAAAATCTATGTGTAGAAATATGTCCTGTCCATTGTTTTACTAATTGTGTATGTGGTGATAATAAGTTTGCATGATAAAAAGGACTTTGCAATCTATCTAATGGTTTACCAATAAGTTTGTCAAAATATCTGCCAAAAATTGTTGTACCAGAACCAACTCTTTCTTGTTGAGATATTAATCTTTGTATTGAAGTATCATTCATTACTACATCAAAAGCATCTGCTAACCATTTATTAGCTTCTAACGCTTTATTTAATTCATCACTATATGCAGAAAATGGATTCTTTGCATTTAAGACTTTCATTGTATCTGACAAGCCATGTACCATTGGCATACGACCTATGTCTACTAAAGATGACAGATATACTTTACCCATCATGGCTAAACTTGCCCAGTTCCTTAATGCATGTGGTAGTCTTGATTTAAAAAATGATGATGGGTCTCCTGTATTATATATATTATAAACTTTATCTCTTGAGTTTCTTAGAGTTTGCATAGTTTCTTTTATATATGCTAGATTGCCTACACCTTCATTTAATAACATATCAAGTTCTGTGTCCCATAAATCTGTTTTCATTTGGCTATCACCAAATCTTTTAGTTACTTCTATACGTTTGTACATTCTGTCGCTATACTGTCTAAATAAATAATTTATGTCTCTAACTAAAAATCCTTCTAATTCTTTGTCAGTCATATTTAATTTTCTACTCATTAAATTAGTTGCACCTGTTAATATACCTTTATTAGATTTTGTTATTCCTAAATCATTTTCCATATTTATACCTTGAGTATCGTCAATAATATCGTCAAGTGCTTCTTGTACTTTGACATTTATATTGTATGTAGAATTAGATTCTGGAACTTGTATAAGATTTCCATTAATATCTTTGAACTTATATATTCTAGGATTTGCTACAAAGTGTTTAAATATTTTTCCTCTTAGAGAATTTTCATCAGGTATACTATAAAATCTTTTATCTTCTTTTTTTATTTTATTATGACGTAATGTATAATCACCTTCTTTTAATGTTCTTGTATCAACTTTACTCATATTTCCATCTACACCTCTAATGGTATATGACACTTCAATACTTCCATCATCATTAATTTTTTGTATTGTTCCAAAATATGCATCTCTTTGAAACTCAACATCTTTTACTGGGCCTTTAACTGTCTCAACAATTTCTTCTTTGTAATGACGAAATTCAACTACCATGCCTGGAGTCATACCTTTTTTTATTTGTATTTTATTTTTAATTGTTTTAGGCGCTATAAAGTTAACATCATTAGCTGTTATATCTTTTAACACATTTTCTACATCAAAAACTCTATTAACATAATTTTCAACTAATGGATCAAATTCTTCTGCTATACCTATTTCTAATTCTCGTTCTAATTTATTTAAACTGCCTATTTCATCATCTGCCTTTTGTTGCAAAATTTCTAATTCTTCAATTAATTTTAAATTTTTTGGTTCTGGGCGTATTTCATTTATTATATTTTCTATATCAGCATACCTTTGTTGAAATTTTGCTTTGTTTCTTACTATAACTTGTTGCGATTGAAACATGCCTAAATCTTTTGCTTGTTTACCTATTTCGTCATACATTGTTCTTGCATCAGCAGCAAACTTTTGTACTGCCTCTGATTGTTGTAGTCTAAATTCTTCATCACCCATTGCCCTACCTACTATTTCTTTAAATTCTGTAAAAGTTGTTCTTGCTTCTAAACCAGGCCTACCTCCAGCTCTTTGTACTTTGTCTACTAATCCTGCAACTATATCTCTACCTTTTTGTGCTTGTGCTACTGGGTCATAGCCAAGTATGCTTCTTTGTCCATCAGCAGCTATGTTTCTATGTGCCTTCCAAGCATTATGCAAGGCTGTATTAAAACTACCTACCGCTTGAAAATGATTGAGAGTTGCTCTTGTCAATGCACTATGCGTTACTTTTTGACCAAACTTTGCACCTCTAGTAACAACACCTGCATCACCAAACAATGCTACTGCTTTATCAGCTATACGATTTCCTAACTCTGTATTTTTAAATTTATTATTGGTTAATTCACCAAAATCTGTTACCCATCTATCAACTCTTTCAGCCCATATATTTCTTTCTTTGCCAAAAGCACCTATATTTCTTTTAATATTAGATATATTTGCATTTTCTAATATTTCTCTATTAAGTAAATTTTCTGCTTCTATTGCATTTTTTGCTTTTGGCTGTCCATCTATAAACTTTGTTGCTTCTTTATCAATTAAAAACTTTTTAAAATCTTCTACATTATTAAATTTTGGTAAATTAGTTACACCTACTTGGTTTGATAATCTATACTTATCATTCATAAAATCTTTATGTATTCTAGCTTCATCTATCACAATAGTATTTTCTTTTACACCTGACCTAGCATCTGATGCTCTCTTAATATGCACATATTTTGTATTTCCTATAGCATCTTTTTGTTTTACTGCTCCTGTATCTAATTTGTAACCATAGCTTAAATCTTTTATTTCAACTTGATATTTCACCCCTGATTCAGCATCGTACATTGGTGAGATAAAATTATCATTTTCTGTGTCCCACACAGCTTTAAAATAATCTTCATGTACTTTTTGTTCAGGAGAATTATTACTAAATTTTGGTGATAGTCGTCTACCAAACGCTGCTGAAAATCCACCACCCATAACAAATGCTGCGCCAATATAGCTTATTGATTCACTCATTGTTGATGTAGGGTCTAAACTTTGTCTTACAGGTTCTGATAACGCAACTAATGTACCTACTGCTGCACCACCTTTTACAAACCTGCTCATCATAGTTACACCTTTAACAAATGGTATTGGTACATATGTTAATGGGTCGCCAAGAGCTGCAACTAATTCTGGCATTATTCCTGCATCATCTCTTATTTTTCTTTGATAATTATTAAAATCTATTTTATCTTTTATTGCTTCTAAATGTTCTCTATTGCGTACATCATCAAATGCACTTTCATAGTTCATATAGTGTGTATTTTGTATTTCACCCATAACATCTAATGTTGGGTCCTCAGGCATATCAAGAAATGTTTTTTCATCGGTCATTTCTAAATATGCTTGTCCTGCCCAAGATAAATCCCAAGATGCTTCTACTTCGTCCCAGAATGTTGCTTCTTGTGTTAAAGGTTGAAATGTGCCTGGTTGATTATATTGAAATGTTGTGTAATTGGTTTTAGCCACCTTCACCTCTTGCACTCATTAATTCTTGTATGCCTACAGTTATTGTATTGCCATTTTCGTCAAATAATATTCTTTGATTAGTTCCATCATTATTTGCAAATACAAATCTATACTGTACTGTATCTGCTGAACTAGGATTACCAATAACTTGTAAGAATGTGTTTGTACCTAATTCAAGTTCTTCATCAATAAATCTATTATCTATTATTAACAGTTGTTGTTTATTAACACTTTTTAATTTTTCTTCAATAATATTCATTTGTTCTTCTGTTGTTAAATAAGCATCAGGAGGAAATCTAATAAATGACTGTTGGTCGCTATCTAACTCTATGTCATCACCTGCTGTGTTCATAACAGAACCAATAGAAAAAGAACTTAATCCATAGTTATTACCTTTTTCAATTTTAACCAATGCAGAACTTACAGCATCTTCTATAGTTATATTGTCTGAATATTGCATAGTTCGTAAAACATCATCTGCAACACTTTTTACAAATCTGTTACTAACCATAACATCATGCCTAACTGTAAATATTGTATCTGCATAAGCTGTTTCAATTTTTTTTCTTACTTCATCTCTAAATTTAATAATTGAACCATATCCTTTATCGTCTGCTATTTTTCTTAGCTCAATTAACTCACCTTTTGTCTGCCTCATTTTTTCTGTAAAATCTAAAACACCATCTTTAACACCATATAACTCTACACTTCTTCTTAATGCTATGGCTTTTTTTTCTGCTTTCTCATCTAATCCCATAGTAGATAAAACATCAGTTACTATAGCTGTATTATTGGTTGGGTGTACAGTTGCATTAGTAACTACCTGCCATCTTGCATCAGCTACCATTCCTTCTATAATTCTTTCATTAGTATTATTATTGTTTAAATTTGCCTGTATATAATTTTTATAATTATCTGGTACAACTCCTGTTTGCGAAGCAACGAATGTAAAATATTGATTCATTACTTTTTTATTATCACCAAAATTAAAAGGAGTAAGATTTGCATCAGGTTTTTCTGCATTAAATTCAGCCATTAAATGTCTACTTATATTAGTATTTGGATTTTCTATTTGTTGTGAAACATACTTAACATCGCTTTTTTCCTCTAAATATTTTCCTCCAGGACTATTTGTACTTTGATCTATCAATCCTATTATTCTTGCATCTTTTACAGCGCCAGTTTGTTTAGTTTGTAACAATGAACTTAATCTTGAAAATGATTGTCTTAAATCTTCACCATAATCCATCATATCATTTTCAGATAAACCAAGACTTTCAAAATTAATTGTTTCTGGTTTACCTGTTTTTAAGTTTGTAACTGTTACAGAAGAACCTGGGCCTTCATTAAATAGTTTTTGTAATTCAATTAAGTTTTCGCTATATAATGAAATTTCTTCTATATTTCCTGCAGATAAATCTGATGTAGTAAATTTCTGTAAACCAAAACCAACATCTTTAATAATCTCTAAACTTCTTAATTTAGTATCAATAAGTATTTGAGCTTGTGTTGATGAATGGCCACTCAAATAATCTAACCTATCTCTTGTTTCTTCATATAGCTCCATTGCTCTTGTAGGGTCTGTATAGCTAAGTGTTGGCATATTAGTTAATGCTTTATTCATAATACTTGTTGCAGTAGCATTATTATAGGTATCAGTCATTCTAATATGTTTGTTAGATAATTCTGATGCTGCTCCTAAAACTATAAGTTCTTTCTTTTTTCTATATATTGATAATAATTCTGGTGGTATATTTTCTTCTATAATTTCTAGTGGTTTTTTTAATCTATTTCTAAACTGTGCATTAATTTCACCAACTGATGATTTTAAATTTATTGATGATTTCATATTTATTTTTTCATTCTCAACTATTTCTGATACACCTGTGAGCAATCCTTCAAATAAATTTGCTGCTGCTTCTTCTTCAAACTTGGTTGCAGCCCATGATGTATTGATTAAATTTTCTGGAGTAGCATAATTAGTAGCTATTTGATATGTATTGCCATCTTCATCTGTAAAATCTTCATAAACTAACTCAGCTTGTTTACCTAACATTTCACCTTTAGCTTCTTCTGCTTCCTTTAAAAGAGCTGTCTTAGTTCTTAAAAAGCTATTGATAGCACCTGTAAGATTACCACTTTGAATAGCTTGACCAACAGCACGATTACCACTACCACGAGTAACACCTATTCGTGATGCTTGTACTGCTACTTTTCTATCTGCATCTTTTAACGCCATAATTTATCCTTCCCAATCCTCAAACCCACCTGATGTTAAACCACGTTTCGCATAGTATGGATTTTTTGATGTTGGTTTTTTTATACCTTCTGCTGCTTGACCTGCTGTTACAGCACTATCAAGTACTGAGCCATAGAATCTATTTCTTGCACCAATTTTTGTTGCTTGAAGTCTTCTTTGACTATCACTATCTGCATAACTCAAATCTCGTCTACCAGTTATTTGCTGTAAATTTATATTTCTTAAATCAGTTTTTTGTTTTATTTTATTGCTATTTAATAATGCTTGATAACTATAACTCTGTTCATCAATACCTGCTGATGCCAGTATTGCTCTATTTGCTGCTAAATTATCTGCAAATTCTTGTGCTAATATATTTTGTTTTTCAACAGTTTCTAATGCAAGTTGTATGCTTTCATCTTTGATTTGCTCTTTTTCTTCTTGTCGAGCTGCTTCTGCAAAAGCAATTTCAGATTTCATCTGACTTCTTGCTAAAAACATATTACCTACTGCTGCTGCAAAATATGCTTCTGGTGAACACATTAGTAGTATACCTCCGATGTTATGCCTAATACTCGCATTGGCAATGGTGCTGTTTGCGATACTGTTAATGTTGGGTCTTTCTCATAACCAAGTGTATGAACTTCTCTCTTGCCTGTCAAAGACTGTAATCCAGATGACGAATCATTTGGATTAGAACCTATTAAAACTTGGTTAGCATTAATAGTAACATTGTATGTAGTTGATAATTCTAATATAGCTTTGCCTATCTTTCTTGGTTTACCAGTTAATACTCCACCTTGTAGTCTGGCATCTTGTGGTAATGTTTCTACAGTAATTGTGTAATCTAATCCTATATCTACTGCTGATGCTGGAGATGGAAAGACTGCTGTACCACCAGAAGCTACTGTTGCACTACCATAGTAAAAAAAATCTCCATCTTCTGTTGAGCCACTTGTTGCATGTACTGTCTTGCCTACTTGCGTAATACCTGTAAATACACGACTGGTTAAAAATATTAGGTCAGTATTATCACTTACCGATGCTGTAGCTGGGCTTACTGATATAACATACTCGTTAGATGTACCTGTTGCTACTACACTTGTAACTGTGTGTGTTGTGCCTGTACCAGCAAATTGAAATGTCTCGCCTTGATTAGGGCTGTTAGTTGCACCATCTATAATAAACTGACTAACACCAGATGATACTGCTCCTTTATTTTTTACTGTACCATGTGGTTGATAACTTGCTGACATAGTTTTGGTAAAGGACATATCGGTTGGTATATCAAACTGTGTGGTTGCAAACTGCTCTAAACTAAATACAGCAGAGCCATCTATGGTTCTTGAAGTTAATACATAGATACTTGATGATAAACAACATATAGAAAGATATGTGCCATCTGTATTCCATTGTGTCCAGCCAAATATCTTTTGCTCTTTCTGACTACTGTACACACACATTGTGCCATCAGTATTTACAAGAAAATATAACTGTTCAGTTCTATCTGGCAAAGTAGATGCTGTTGCTGTATCTATAGGATTATCAATTAAATGTGCAGACTCCAGGCTAGTATTGTTACTATCAAAAAGCTCTGTTGTTGAAGCAAAAACATAATCCCTTATATTCTTGCCATTCTTCTGAATATATAATGTACCTCCATCAAATGGTCTAGGCATACCTTTTTGTTGACAACCAAAAGATGTTTGCCTAACAATCATAGAATCAGAAGGTGTTATATTTTTACCTGTCTGTGGTCTCAGAAAAAACTCTGCACCACTTGTAAATATTTCTAATACACGTCCACTTACTAAATGTCGTATCTCATTGATTTGGTCAGATGCTATTTGCATTTGCAAACTTTCATCATCTTTTGCTGTACCTGCATCAAAGTTAAAAAATGATCCGACTTTACTTGATGTAAGATAATCTGGAGCATCTGTATTCCCACCAAAGTAAAGTCTTTGTTCGTGAAAAGCACAAGTTCTTGGATAGCCATGAACATCACTATATAATTGCTCGTCCCACTTTCTTGTTGCTGGGTGTCCAACAATCTTTACACTTGCTCCTCCACCATCTACAGATTCAGTTGCTGTATCACTTGAACCTGCTGTAAAACTAAATCTGTTATCATCAATATTAGTAATTGTAAATGTGCCATTAATGTTTCCACTTGCTAATCCAGCACCATCTGCATCAAAAATATCTTGCGCACCACTAATAGTAATACTTGCTCCAGTAGCAAAACCATGTTCTGCAAGAGTTACTTCTACTACGCCTGAGCCTTGTGCAGTCTTAAATGGATTGTTATCTAGCTCTATTTCTACATCTGCTAGTAAAGTTCCTGTTAATACAGTTGTTGATGTAAAACCAGTAATTAATATTTCTGTACCATGATACCTAACTCTTGTACCAATATATGATGGGCTTGATGTCCAATATGCAGCAGAAGTAGTAAGGGTAACACCGGTTGTACCTTTAGCTGTTTGGTTTATATCAAGTGTAATATCATCTGATGAAAATTTAAAATATGGTTGATATGTTTTTTCATCATTTACACTCTTATCAAATTCAAATGTAGATAAAGTAAATGTAGTTGCACCAGTTCTTTTCAAAACTTTTGTTGCAAAATCTTTATGTGCAATAATCATAGTATCACCCTGTTGTGTAACAGTAAGTTCAAATAACTGTGCTGTTGCTATACCTGATGATGTAATTGTTTGTAACAATGTACCTGCACTACTATATATTTTTATAGTAGTGTTTTGAAAAAGTATTACATACTCCTGGTCATCTGAAAAAATAAATGATTCTAATCTACCTGTTGCACTACCAATATCTGCTCTATGTACTGTTCCAGGTCGTCTTTCAATACCGCCTTGATTCAGAGTCAATACATTTCTAGCTTTTTTTAATCCTTGTTCATAAGCTACTACATCAACTCTACTAACAATCTTTGGGTCTAGTTCTCCTCTTACAAAACTTGCTTGATGTATTCTCTGTATAGCCATTCATTAGCTCGTTGGTGGTACTGCATTTAGATTTGTTAAAGCTGTACGATTTCTTCTATTTCTTACTCTATCAACATTCATGCGTTTTGTTGTTTGTGCTTGACTATCTGTTGATTTAGCAATAGCTATTTGATTGATAGCTCTTTGTTGATAAAGCTGTGATAAGCTATCATTTCTAGCTATTGAACCAGCAAATAAACTAGCAAGTTCAAATACCATGCATTGTTTAAAATATGGTGGGAACTCTGCTTCGCTTGGTTGAAATGTATAATCGCATATTAGCGTATCATTGCTTCCTGTATCAGTTAATAGTTTATCTCCATATCTATCATAGACAATAACATTATCATTGACTGTAATTGTATGAATTAATAATGCATCACTTGGCATAGCATATGCAGATTTATATCTACCTAATGGTGATACTGCTTGATAACTTAGTTGAATTTGTTTTGCTGCAAATCGCCAACGCACTCTAGTCAGCATAGCTTCTAATGTAGATTCATATAGCTGTCCAGCTACAGTAGATTCTGTTGTTGCTTCTTCAAAGCTAGTTATTATGTTAGCACCCACTAGCACTAGGGCTTTGTTGCAAATATCAAATCTAGTTTCTGATAACATAATAACTCCTTTAGAAAATGAGGGAAGGGTGTAGTCAGACCTTCCCTCAAGCTCAAAGCACTAATTAAGTGCCATTTGTTGTGGTAACAGTTGAAGCTCCTGTTGCTGATGTAACTACTAATACATCAACAGTAGCTGTGCCACCTGTTGCACCTACAGCGATAATAATATCAAACTGTTTTAGGTTGTCAGTTACTGAATTGAAGTAACCTGAACCAGCAATCGTGCTTACTGCATCTGTTGATTGGTACATAAATAGGTTTGAGTCTCCTCCACCTGCTACCAATTTTAATGCTGTTGCTGTTAAAGCCATAGTTTCCTCCCTTATTCAGTAATCTGGATTTGCATGAAGCCAGTCGCGTCAATAGCAACCGCCTGCATACTCATCATAGATGTTGTTAAACTGCTTACTCTTTCTGGAATATAGTTTACCTCAGTCTTAATATCAGCACCTGTAGCAAGGCCAATAGCAGATTTGTGGTAAGCATGACAGTCTCTTGTAGTACTAGATATTGTCAATCCTGAATGTGTAAAGTATAAGAACCCTAACCATCTCTTAGCAGTCATACCACCAGAGTAAGGTAGTTCACCTTCTCCAACATATTCTGCTCTTGAGAATTGGTCAATCTGTAACAAGTCAGCCCACCCAGCACTAGATACAACAAAATATCTTTGGCCATCATCAGGAACATCTGCTTCACCAAATGTTTCATATGTGGTTAAGTTCTTTGCAAGTGTAAGTCCTGCACTACCATGAGCAATATTTGCAGAGTTTGTACCTGCATCTAATACGTCAATGATAAGTTGGTCTGTTTTTCTACCTAAAGCTGCTGATGCAGATTGAGCTAGAACTTGTCTTTCGTCTATGTTTGTTTTCAACTCGTCCATGTTATCAACATAATCACTAGCATAAAAATCAGCTAATGTAACATCAACTGTACTATGTGAAATGTCCATTGTTGGAACTTCTGCATGACGACTTTTAGTAACTGCTGAACCTTTCCCTACTTTCTGGAAACGTGCTTGGCTACCTTTAACATTTTTAGACTGCCTAACAGTATTCATCAGTTTTGATCCCATACGTTGGTATGCCATATGGACTTCTGCTTCAAACTGTTTAATAAAGGCAGTATCGATAGATGTACTCATCGTTTATCTCCTGTTAAATTAAATTAAAATTTCACAGTTGTCCTTTATCCTTCAATTCGGTTGTCCATTTAGGGCCTATTTCCGACATATTGGGCTGTATTACTTTATCTACCAATGGCAGATGCTTATAAAAATAATACATTTCAACACCTTTTACAAGCTCTGGGTTTGAATTAAATACAAATTTTTGCCATTTAAGCCATTTTATACTACGTTTATGCTCTGCTGTGATAAAATTATATACATATGTATAATGTGATTCTAAATAAGTAAGCCATTTCATATTGCCTTGTAAAAAAAATCTACTATGTTTTTCAAGCAAATCACTTGATAAAAACCATATTGCTGCTATTTTAGTTTGCTTTTTATTAACAGGCATAGCTCCCCATATAGCAACTATTTCATCTGTTTTTTCTTCAAAAATAGTAAACGTATGTGTATTGGGTCTCTTATATTGAAATGGCAAAAGTAAAGCTGTCAAAGGGTCTAATCCCATAACAGCTACTTCATACTTATCAAGTTGTTTTAAGTTTGGCGCTAAACGAAAACAATCATCTGGGATTGTTTTTTCAACATAAAGCATCACTTTGTAATCATTCTAAATGCTGCATCTACTTTAGCTACAAAAGATGGGTCTCTATATTTTGGATCATAATATCTTTTATCACTCATCATAGCTCTAGCATCTTCAAGCGTAAGTTTCTTTTCTGGTTGTGAAAATTGTTCTGAATTAACACCTGATTTTCCTTGTTCCATTATTCTTTCTAATGCTCTTACACCTTCTGCTGATGTACCTAGTGAGTAAACTATAGCTTCATATTCATCTGGCGGAAAAAATTTTTGAGCAAAATTATCAACTGCTTCAACTCTTGCATCTGCATTTTCTCCTAATTTTTCCATTTCATGTGCCATATCTGTTTCCTCTGATTGTAAGTTTTCAACAAATGCAACAACCCCATCATTAAATTCTTCTTGTGTAAATCCATTTTCTTTTGCTGTATCTTTCCACCATGCAGTTAAAGGATTTGCTTCTACCATTTCTTCTGTTATGCCTTCTGGTAAAGCTGGAAGTTCATATGTTTCTGGTACATTCTGTGCATGTTCTGTAGCTAATTTTTCAATTATTTTTTCTTCCATCTCCGATTCTTTACCCTTACTAAAAGTCTCTAGTTGAGTATATGATTTAGCCATTTCTTCAGTTCTTATTTCTCCAGTTTCTGGATTATAAAATTTCTCAGGAACATACTCTGGTCTTTCTGCTACTGGTGGTTGTTCCTGTTCAGGAACTTCATCTAATATTTCTTGCTCTGTTATTTCTTCAGCCATCTTGACTCTCCTTTACTATTTGTTGTGATTTACCTTTATTCATTCTTCTCTGCAATAGACCTACAATATATCTTTGACCTTCAATATGACGTAGTTGTTCATTGCCAATCTCAGGACCAGCTACTGTTTCTATTGTTATTGATTTTAAATATGCAAGTATTGTAGCTCCTGCATCTGTTTTAAATAATGAATTTATTACTGCGTTAAGTGTTTCTTCTTGTTGTGGAGTTCTTTCGATTCCATCTAAACCTATTAAGGTTTTTACTTCTTTTTTTGCCATGCTACACCTCATGTAATTGTTAAGGAAGTAAAGGTACTTTCATCATTCAGGGTAAATGTGCTTCACTTCCCCCTCTAGAATATGAATTTGTTACCAAAAGTCAAGTAGTTATTCTACTTCCATTGTTTGTGGATTTGCCATTGCTTGTTGTTGCAAACTTTGAATTTCTTGCATTTGTGCTACAGCTCCTCTCATTTCTTTTGGAGACCTAATTAAATTTTCTGGAATGTTTAATTTACTCGCTATATATTTAGCAACTTCATCTTGTTCTATTAATATATTTAATAGTTCTGG
>Ga0098037_1001010_pt1 | contig 13206 bp, 18 predicted proteins | sample 5_EtaG_FD_75050 | JGI IMG/M metagenome (GOLD analysis project Ga0098037, IMG submission 75050) | Marine viral communities from the Subarctic Pacific Ocean - 5_ETSP_OMZ_AT15132 metaG | ecosystem: Environmental > Aquatic > Marine > Oceanic | place: Pacific Ocean | collected 2015-01-08 | reverse complement strand
CCAATCCAGAATATCATATACCTTGATCCTTAGTTTTAGCAAAAAATTCTTTCATTGATGATGATACATCAGGTGGTTCTGGATAACCATAGTTATTCCTCTTCATCCATTTTTGTCTCAATGCACTCAGTAACCATGATTGAGAAAGACTTTTAGGACCATTCTCTAGTAATTCTAATTCATGCTTATTGGTAGTGTAAGCTTTCTGCTCCTCTCTCCAATTGCTATCATCCCATTCGGTGATTGGTTCTTTTCTTGGGTGATCTCCCTTTCTTAATCCCATTGGTTATACCTCCCATACCACAATATGTATAGACCTTAGTACCTTAGCACAGATTTATAAATTTTGCAACTACCTTCTCTTCTGACTATTCTTATTTCTTACTTCGTAGGTCATATACTTAAACATTGCTGTTGCAGTAAAATATTCATTATCAGTTTGTGTTACATCAAATGGTAGAGAAGTTAATTCAATAGGGAACAATTGTTTAAATACAACATCAAAATTGACAAGATTGTTATTGTTTAAAACTTGTAGTGTAGCATCTGAGAACCTAGCATCACTTTCTTGATTAGAAAATTTATTAACCCAATCTCTTCTTTCTTTAAAATCTTGTGGTGTACCTAATGCTCTTATCCAATTATGGATCTCCATATAGTTTTGTAGATCTTCATCAACTACAAACTCAAGAGAAAGATCACCATAAACAATATTACCTTCAATTGGAATACGTGCCATACCTCTAGTAGGAATATCTATATTACCTACAGACAATGATGGGATCTCTGCTTTTTGGCATAGAAAAGAAACCTTCTTTGCTTTTTCTAATAGGAAAATAAATCCTATTGGGGAAAGAAAGTTCTTATTTGTTATTTGATCTTGATACCAGTTTGCCATTATAGCAGTACTTTTTTAATTATTTATACCCACCGATTAACAACTAGTTCAACAGCATTACTAGAATCAATCTTTTGACTTTCTACTTTAAATCCTTGAGACTTAGCAACACTAGTTAGTAATTGTATACAATACAACTGTGTAATCTTTTCAAGAAATCTTTCTATTGGTATCTTACGAGACCAAGTTTGTCTATCAGTAATTAATTCATAACATTGAGTTTGCTTATTCCAAACAAACCCTATGTCATCACCTATAGTTACCTCACATCTTATTTTCTCATGATCATGTCCTATAGGATTTACTAACTCCCTATTAATATCAACTGGCAAACCATCAAGCATCAGTGCTTGAATTAATGCTGGTTTGTCTTTGATCTTCGTTTTGATTTTGCTGAAGTGTGACATAGTATTCTGGTTTGAGTTCTCGTGTTGAAACTGTACCAAGTGCTTCTTCAAATGGTAGTGTAATATCTAGGCACTGCTTTGACTCAGCACCTTGCACCTCTTCGGTAACTGTACCGTCTTGTGCGATAATAAACTTAATGGTTTGCTGAGGCATAATTAAAATTGTTTAGGATGGGTTACTACATCACCATGTATCTCACCGATGTCATCTATGTGAGCATGATCAATCTTCTCAATATGAAGATGTTCTAATGCATTAGCAATTCTTTCCAGTGAATTAGCAATGCGTGTAAATTCTTCGCTCATTTTCATAGGGTATATACCTTTTTAATATACCACAAGGTCTTACATATGTAAAGAACAAATGACACAATCAGGACATTCATATTCTTCTTCATAACTATGGAGTTTACCAATGATCTTTTCGTACTCCTGTTTTTTTGCACCAGTTTGATAATGTTGATAATATTCGCATGCCAATAAGATGCGGTTCATTTCCTTTTCGTTGAATTGCATAGTCACTCACTACAATTATAAAAATATTTAGGCAAAAAAAAGAGACCCCGTAGGGTCTCTCTTGATCCATCTCGAACCGAGATATTTATATCACATTAGGTTTGCAACCTGAACTCTTCTGTAATACTTGTTAGTATTAGCTGTAAGAGCACCAGAACCTTGTGTAAGACCTTGAGCAAATGGGTTAGCAACCATTCCGTAACGAGTCTTAAACCCAATTTTTGGTTGGAAGGTGTTAGGATTAATTGCTCTGACCTGCTGTAGAGGTACATATGGGCAATAGAATAATCCAGCATCATAAGGTGAAGTACCTTTGTATCCATTAACGTAGAAGTGCTTATCAGCAACGTTAGCAGAATAAGGATCAACGTAAACCTTAATCTTACCGTTAAGTGTTCCAACAAGAGTTGAAGATGTATCATCTACACCTGTCAAAGCGTTGTTACCATTAAGAGCAGGAGAGTAGTCAAGTACACCAGCCATTCCTAGAGCAGAAGCTACATCAGCAGAACAGATGAGAACGTTGCCCTTTCCACGACGAGTTTGCTGACCGATAGCGTTAGCATCTCTTTCTATCTGGAATAGAAGTCCTTTGAATTTCTCAACTGACCATCTACCATTAGAGTCAACGTCAAGGTCGAAAATACCAGCGTTAGCAGTATTGTTCTGAGCACCAGCAACAGCATTAACGTAGATAGTTCTAACAACTTCTCTGTTAATTTCAGCAAGGATCTCTGTAGAGAGAATGTTGCTTAACTCTTGCTCGGCATCAAGACCATGAATTGCTTTCAAGTCTTGAGCAAGCTCGATTGAGTACTCAGCTTTTAAAGCACGTGACTTCGCAGTAACTGTGACCTTCTCGATTGAGAAACCCATTTCTCTGAAAGCAGTAGATGCAGAACTGTCATCTAAACCTTCAGCAGTAGCTGTTGCCATTCCTTCAGCATCACCAGTCTTCTCATAAGTTCCAGCAGGGGAATCGTTAAGAAGTCCAGGGTTAGCACCTTGAGCGTCGTTAGTTGCATCTGATGCGTTAGGGTCATAATTAGAAAGACCAGTTCCAGCACCACCAGAGAAACCAGCGTTAGGCTCATTAAAGAATGCCTCACGGAAGTTACCTGAGTTAGGATCTCTTGTCTCGTTGTAGTTGGTTCTCATTGCGAAGATAAGACCAGTAGGTCCTGTCATCGGTTGAACACCCGCAATGTCATAAGCAATTAGCTTAGGCATTGAACGACGGATTAATGAAATTAGAACAGGGTCGAAACCAGCTACGGGACCTGTAGCGGTTGAACCACCACTAAATCCACCTGTTCCTGCAGTTTGAAGAGTCTCAGTAAGAATTTGTCCTTCTTCTGTTAAAGCTCTTTCTTGGTTTTCTAAGAGTTGTGCGACTACGCCTTTCTTATATGAATCACCTATCTCTGGAAGAGCATCGTGATTAAGAACGGGTGCCCACTTTTCTTGGAGTTGCTTAATGTCAGCCATTAGTTATTCCTTTTTTTAAAAAGTAGTTGTTTATTATTTGGACCAACGAGATAGTGTATCTACGTACTTAGACATAGTACCAGTCGTGGTTTCTTCTACCAAAGGTGCAGTTGCTTCTTCGGTGGGGTCAGTCTTTGCTTCTGCAACGACTTCAGCCTTCCTAGTGAAGTATGATTCCTTGATAGTTTCGACTTTCTTGCGAAAATCTGCTTCAGTTTCAAACTCAACACCCTCTGCTAATGAAACAAGCTTTTCCTTTTGGGTCTCAGCAAGTCCAGTTGCACATTCGTTCACAATTTCCATTTTAACAAACTCCCCAATTCTCTTATTTAAAGATACGTTAGAGTCGATTTGTTCGTTGAGCTTAGTCTCCATATCATTTAGCTCTTCAGCCATACCGTCTAGTAGGTTATACTTCTCTTCAGGTACAGTGAAGTTCTGTTCGATGAACAGTTTCTTTAGGCCATCGAAGAACGATTCTGCCATCTCTGTTTTAATGCCATGCTCCACAGCAAGGTTATTTTCTTCTAACCATTGCTTTGCAGCATAAGAGATGTAGTCATCGACTTTCTCAGCCAATTCTGTTTTGATCTTTTCAACCTCTTCGGTCAAGGCAGATTCATATGCCTCTTGAAGTGTTTTTGTCTCTTCATTGACACGTTGAGTTACAACCGCTTCAAAGAGTGTCTTAGCTTTCTCTCTGAATTCTTCATTTAACTCTTCACCAGCGACAAGAGCGTCAACATCTTGACTAAAGTCGTACTTGGTTTCAGAGGTCTCTTCTTTTTCTGAGATTGTTTCTTCGCCATTGTGCTCCTCACTGTCAAAGATCTTACCAGACAATCCAGCAGATACGTTACCAGTTCCAGCTCCAGACGGTTTCGTCTTAATTGACTTATCCTTTTCTACTCCTACAGGGGCAGAGGCGGCTTTACCTAAATTTGCGGTTCCTTCAGGATTACCCTTACTATCAGATCCACCAATTATGGTATCATTGGCACCAGATGTGTCAATCTTTTCTCCTGGTTTCGCTCCCTTGGTTATAGCAGCAGTGCCAGTAGCAGCGTCTTCGTTCACTGGATCCATATTATCAAGCTCTTTTGTCGAGGTCTCAGACATTGGTTCTAACTCCGTTAACATTACGTTTGTCTATGTTTATTTATAAATTATAAACTCTGCAAAAACTTAGAGAATGCGGAAACCTTCCGTTCTTGTAAGTTTATTAGAGTTGCTTCATCAATTTCTTGCTTGATTTCAGCAATAGCAGACTCTTTAAGTATGCCATTTGCCCAAACCCACTCCTTTCCTTCCATAATTCCATCAACAAAAGCATCAGGAGCTGAAGGATCTGCAACTATATCTGCAGCAGTAGCAAGCATAAAATCATCTTGAACGATATTGCAGTTCTGTTCTTGTCTAAGAGAACCCATACCTCTTGAGGATACACCAAGTTTTACACCTTCATCTAAAAGGTTCTTGGCAATCTTACCCATAGGTGTTTCGAGGATCTTCGCTCTACCTACAAAATTATTACCTTCTTCGGAAAGAGATAATATTTTATGAGAGACACGATCAAGATTAACTGAAGGTCCATCAGGATGTCCTAACTCACCAAGAGCACGTCCCTTCTGAATATGATTTTCATCATACCTTGCGACTTCTCTTTGAAGAGTTTTAAAAGGATACTTTCGTCCATTGCGGTTTTCAATTTCAGCTTGAAGAAATACACCTTCTATAAAGTGACTCTTCTTACCTTCCTTTTCTTCGGCAAAAAACTTGACGTTAGTAATTTCCTCAGCTATCAGTCTCATCTTTTGGTTCCTCTACAGGTTGTTCTTCGGTGGGTTCAAGACTTGCCTCTGGTTCTTGCTCTTGTTGAGCAATCTCACCTGCGGTAGGTGCAACCTCTGGCGGTTCTTGACCATCATATATTTTATCAATTTCATCAGCAGTTGCTTGTCCAGTTTGATCTGGATCAAATCCCCACTCTTTTGCAAATTCAACTTTCTTTTGTTGAATCATATCGTATGATGTCGCACTAATTGCATCATTAGTCGCATCAATAGCTTTAGATTTCTCATCGCTAAAGATGTGATTTACAATTGTGTTTGCGATTTCACTAGGCATAATAACCCCACTTTCTTATTTATTTAGTTAAAACTCACCTTTGCGTTGATCAGCAGGTGAAACTGCGGAATTTGTATCAGCTTCTGGTGGTGCTCCTTCTGCAGGAGCAGCAGGATCTATACCCATTTCCATAGCAGCAGCTTCCGCAGGATCCATGATTAATCCATCTGCCATTTCTTGTTCGATTTGTTTATCAATTTCCTTGATTTCAACGTCAGTCTGTTTTAGAACTTGACGACGAACATAGTCTAGAGAGAAGTATTTACCAACGTAAGGATCCATTTGATTGACTTCATTCATTCTTTCATTACGGATCTCTATCTCTTTCAGTTCTGTGAAATAGTTATCTGCAATATAATCGAATTGAATGTGCTCTTTCATTTCATCCCATTCTTCAATGGAGATGACACCCTTAAGAACCAATTGAGTTTTTAGAAGATCTGTGAATAATTCTCCAAATCTCTTACGCAATCTTGCAACAAACTTCTGGAACTTAACTTCATCACGTGTGATTTCAGCAGCACGTCCGATGTTAAATGTAGTTTCTGATTCTAATCTTGAGTTAGGAACGTTGAGTGATTTGTATAGTTTCTTCTGGAAGTACTTAACGTCTTCTAGTTCTCCAAGGTTCTGACCACCAGGTAATGTAGTAATCTCAGTTCCTCTTCCACCTTCTCTTCTAGGTAACCAGAAGTCTTCCATCATGGACATGAACTTCTTGTCATCCTTTATCTCACCAGTGTTTGCATCGTATACAAGTTTGTTCCTGTAACGACCCATTACCTCACGTAGATATTGTTCCGCTTTATTCTTGGGAAGATTACCTACATCGATATAGAAAATTCTTCTTTCTGGTGCTCTTGATAATCTGTAGATAACAAGAGAGTCTTCAATCATTCTTAACTGATTGACTGCCTTAATTGCTTTATGCAAATGAGACAAGACCATATTCTTATTGAGATCTTGTATACCAGAGTGACAATATGTCACGGAATCAGGAGCAATTTTCATACCCTGATTTGTTGCGTTCCTTAATCCTTTTGGATTATACAGATAATATGATGCTGACTTCTGTGTGAGTTGAGTATTGAGATCAGTAGATCTGAATTCTTCTGGACGTTTTTGATCGTACTCAGTTACTTTACGTATCTTACGAGGATCGATATATCTAAGTTCTATCAATCCACCTTTAGGGTTTTTAGGATCGATTACCTTATGATAAAAAAGTCTCCCATCAACATACCATCGACGGAAGATTTCGTAAGATCTATTATCAAAATCAAGAAGACGTAGGATTTCATCGAACTCCTCACGAATTAATTTCTTAATTTTTTCAGATGCTTTTAAATTTGATAGCTCTACAGCAATAGGAACATCATCAAAGTTTCCACATATTGTTTCATTAACTACATCATCGACAGCACTATCACATTCTGGTTGTAAAACCATCTCCCTATAACGGGTGATCAATTCATACTCATTACGAACAGTACCATCCATGTCAATAGAATAGCCATAGTAACCACCACCTACTATAGGTTGTGATCCATCTAAACTATCCTTCTGAACAAAAGAAGGCCCCTTTGGAACCTTCTTTGCCCTCTCTAAACTAAATCCAAAGAGTTGCGACATTACTAAATTTCTATTGTTCCTGTTCTATTTATCAGGTTGCCTGATCATGAATTTTTGAGAGGCATATCTGTCCAGTACTGAACTTGTAGTTCAACAGTGAACTCCTCGATTGCGTCATTGTTTCCGAAGTCAAGATCTATGGCTGCGATACTTGATGGGAAGACGTTGTAGAACTTATAAGACTTAAGGATCTTAGGTGCATCACCATCCTTAATATCTCTTGCTAACTGATGAACTTGCATATCAGCGAAGTAACCTGTTGCGTCATCAGTATCACCCAAACCTTTTGCTTGAGTAAAGTTCTCATTGTATGCTTGAATAGATTGTGCCCAAAGTTCAAACGCACTTCTAAGAACGAAGTTGCTGTCGTTCTGAATTGTGATTGTCCAAGGCTCGAATGTACGATCTCCTGCAATCTTTAAAACCCTTCCCCTAAAAGGAACTTCTATTACACCAATCTGTGAAGCAGGTAAATTTGCTGCACGGACTGTAAACTTACCAGTATCAGTAATTGCAGAATTATTCAACTGTGGTATTGTTGATGGGAATGCCAAATCCACTTGGAATAGATTAGGACGGGCAAAATCTGCTGCGACTTTCGCCTTAAAATCATCAATAGTTCCTTTTTGTGCCATGATTGTTATGTTACTCCCTTGTCCTTAATATTTAGAAAAATGAATATTTTCAACATAAAAATAGCGGAGATATACTCCGCTACTCTTAATCTATGTAATTGTAATCTAGTTAGCGACTTCGCTAAATGCAACACCAGTTCTTGTAGCAACAAAACTTAGAGTGATGTAGTTAATTGTGCGAGTTGGTTTTACAAATATCTCTGCGTAGAATTCACCACGGTCAATTGACTCAGCAGGGTTATTGTCACTATCACACTTAACTAAGAAGTCAGTTACACCACGACGACCTTGAACATCACGCATGTAAGGTTCAACGATGTTGAGGAATAGACTTCTTTGTGACTCATCGTTTTGCTCGAAGAGTTGTGCCTTAGCAGCACCAGATATAACTCTCTCAATTGTCAAGAACAAACGACGTACGTTAATTCTATCAAATGCAGATGCATATCCAAGAGCAGTTTTATCACCGAATAATACAATACCCTGTCCAGGGAAAGATACAACTGGGTTTATGCGTGAAGCATAAAGTTGATCTCTTTGTAACTTATTAGGTGTGAAAGCAAGTTTAATTGCATTTCTTAGAGTTCCTCTTTGGAAACCAGCAGGTGAGAACCATGCTTCAGCAACTTCAGTTGTTTGTAAACATAGACCTGCAGTATCACCATTGCAAGGGATGTAACGATATACATCATTAAACTTGTCATAGATGTACTTGTATCCTGAGTCAAATACCATGTAAGAAGAACTTGGAAGTAAATCGAAGAACTCAATAGTATTATCTGTTGCTGTTTGTGCATTACTTACACCAACAACGTTTCCTCTACGTGGAGAAACAAATGCTAGACAATCTCTACGCTCTTCAACAATGTTTGCAATTGCAGTTATTTTAGAAAGAGCAGCACCATTATCAGCACCAGAAGGACCAGTAAGGATAAAGTCGATTGTTTGTGACTCAGGGTCAGCAACTAAATTATAAGCAGTCTCGAAGTCTGCATTAGTAACAGAGTAACTACCACCTGAAGTTGTGTAGTCTGCACCAGATGCAAGTCTGTAGTAGAATGTTGAGTTATTTTTAGAACCAACAGTTGTACGACCTACAGGATAATCAGTAGATCCATCAGCAGAACGTAGTAAGTTGAACTGCTTAGAAGCACCACTCAATCCCCAATCTCCATCAGAAGGAGTACCAGTTGCATTGAATACAGTAGCTTCATGCTTACCCCAATAGATGTAATTAGACTTTTGCTTAATTACTTCTACGTAGTAGTTAGTCTCACCAACAGATGTCTTAGCATCAGATGCTTTGGACAATCCGATGAAACGCTCAAGAACAGCACCAGCAGTACCAGTGATAGAACCATCAACGTCTGTTACAATAATGTGTACTTCATCACGGAAACCACCAGCAGCATCAACTGACTGTGAAGTTCCAGGACGTGTAGCAACGTTAATCCACTTAATACCAGGAAGATACTCACGCTCGTTATACTCAACTCTTACTGAAGTAATTGCAACAGCAGTTGAGTTAGTATCCTGAACACTATCAGCAGCAGCGAAATCTATGGATCCTTTGTTTTTAGCAATGTATAGACGACGCTCGATACCAGTAGTTGCGATAACAGCAGTATTTGCTCCTTGGGTAATTGTCTGACCATCAGCAATGATACCAGTTACACCACCAGAAGGTAGTCCAATTTCAATATACTTATTAGCTGGATCGTAAGCAAGAACATTAACAGTTTCATTTGAACCACCAATGTTAATTGTTGTAGTAGCACCAGGAGTAAAATCACCAACAACTGTTGTTACTGTTAGACGAATTGAATACTTAAATACTTTACCAGCAGCACCAGATGTAGCAGAAACTGCAGCATCTGCAACGAATTCATAATCGTTACCAGATCCAGGAGCAGGTATTACACCAATCTGATCAGCACCAGCATCAGTTACAAATACACCAATCGAATTTCCTTTGGTACCAGGAGTTCTAGCAGACCAATTCCAGTTATTATTTGAGGCAACCCAGTTAGCATCATAATCATCTAAGTTCTTAACTAGAGGAGCAGTTCCTGTATTAACAGCATTTTTTAGAGATGCTGCATTAGTTCTAATTGCTTTAAGTGAACCACCGTATGCTAAGTATTGTGATGCAGTGAACCAAAACTCATAGTTTGCATCGTTTGGTTTACCGAATTTATCTACTAGTCCTCTTTCGGTACTAATATCTACTATTTCTTCGACAGGACCAATATCGAAAGGTGCTGCTATTACACCAACGTTTGCTGTTGACAGAGTGGTAATCGTTGTCAGGTCTCTTTCCTGAACGACTACACCTGGCGATAATTGATTGGCTGCCATGTTTATAAACTCCTTGTAATTGCCTTGTCAGTTGTCTAAGATTATTTATATTTTTGAAACGTCACTGAAACTCCCACATGTAAGCCCTATCCCCGTATTCCGACAGCTTCTCCGCAACTTCCCATCTCTCTCCTTGAGCATCTACAATAACCTCATCATCCATACCATCACTGATAAATCCAAATGGTGCCATGTCCTGTTCAATATTTTCTCGCTGATCATCATAAATGCGTTGTCTAACATCGTTGTCATGCATCTCTTTAAAGTATTCTTGCATCGCCATCCACCCAAATATCACTAAACACATAGCAAGATCATCGTGACATCCATCTTCCGCTTGGAATGAATTACCCTTTTGAATAAACGTTGTCAATTCCGCAATCGTATCATAGTCGGGTATCATCAATTTATCATCTTCTATTAATGCTTTTAGGTTAGAGCAACCTACCTGCTTTACAGCAGTTGACATCTTAACTCCTAACTGAGTTTTCTTACCTGAGAACCCCTGTCCTAATTGTTGACCTGCTCTTCCTCTCATAGCAGCTTGTAATAAATTCTCGTATTCTAAATCGTATTGAATTATATCTGCTACTTGCCCACCAATATCATTTACTTCACAAAGAACATAAGCACCATTATAATTCTTAGCTACTTCAACAATAATATTAGGTAATATGATAGGTTTGATTTCATTATTCTTATACCTTGCTACCAGTCTATATGGTAACGTAGTTGTATCCATTACGCAAAATGCTGAATAATCACCACCAATACCACGAGCCACGTCAACAGTTAAGATATAATTATGATCTTCTTGGACTTGCTCATAGACTGCCAACCCTCTATTTTGTTGTATTGGTTCTTCATATGGCATGACTCTCAACTTACTTGGACTGATTAATGTATCAACTGATCCTAAGAACTCACATTCAAACTCAACTTTGAATTGTGCTTCTGATGTATTTCTTATAGTTTGTTCTTTCCATACTTCATCCCTACCAGGTATCTCAGACCAATGTACTTCTGTAGGAATATATTCATTTGACTTACGCTCTGCATCATGCCACAACTTATAGAACATGTTCATTCCATGTGGAGTGGAGATGATGATGACTTTGGTTTTTGTACCAGAAGATATAGTGGGATAAACAGAACTAAAGAATTGTTCTGCAATATGGTTAGGAACGAACGCAAATTCATCAAGGAAGATGATGTTAAATGACATACCTCGGACAGCACTTGCAGACGTAGATGCTGCTAGTATCTTTGATCCATTTTCTATCTCTAGACTACCTTTGTTCCATCCTAGTATACCCTGCTGTAACCATTTTGGTAAGTTCTCATATGATAATTGTAACCTACCTAACATCTCACGAGCAGTTGCTGCTTTGTTAGCAAGTATTGCTACGTTAACATTATCATTAAAAAGAACATACCATAGTAAGTATGCTGTAACAATAGTTGACTTACCAGACTGACGAGGAAGTTTTGCTATATTAAATCTATTGTCGTGAAACTTTTGTACCATGTCTTCCTGAAAATCATACATGGTAAAGGGTATAACACCTTCATCAAGTGATACAATTTTAATATATTCCCTAATAAAGTAAACAGGATTTTCAGCACATTTCAAATACTCAGCAATTTGTTTCTTAGTGAAGTTTTGGGAAACGTTTGCCTTCTTTAGATTAGGATTGCCTAAGTATAGTTCTTGCGTTTTACTCATTTAGTGTTCCGAATGATCTACGTATAACACGTAGTTTTTCAAGGTTCATATCTTTGGTTCCACCATCATATGCGTGAGCATACCCTTCAGTAATCATCTGTTCGTTTAATGAAACAGTATCCTCGTTAATATAGAGCCAACCAAGAAGCCTACCATACTTCCCAGTCCCACCCACAAGTTCTGTTCTAACAGTAAGTTCATCTCCATCACCTGCAATAGTATCTTCTAGTTTTTGTTTCAACCAATTAGTAGCATCTATTCCCAATGCCTTCTCCTCAAGGTTTCTTGTTCTTTTCTCTGGCGTATCAACTCCTGCAACTCTAACTCTTTCTTTCTTGAATAGATCAAAACCGAGGTCAATGGTAACGTCAATAGTATCACCGTCAAGAACACGGTTTATCTCCGTCACTCGAAAGTTGTAGCAGCTCTTCCTGCTCGGTGGTGTCATCGCTCCCATTTGGCCAAAATTCATCGTACTTAAATATGTAGTAGATTACAATACCTACAGCTACAAGTAGAATAGCAACCATTATATTAACTGACCATACTACTTCACTCATGATACTTTACCACCTGGCAGATATCCTTCGTGATTAGGATCACATTTCTCCACCCAATTAAATCCACTGTTAGGTGGGTAAACATATTGTCCCTCATCATCAAACATACCTGAAGTGTCTAATATTCTTGACTCCTTTGATGGATACTTAGGATAAGGTCTTGTTCCTGCTCTCATCTCTTGTCCCTTTCTTCTTCTAATTTGATTACCAGTCTCAGGCATATTGGATTTGTCCAACCAAGCAGTGCCTAGCATCTCCTTGATCATCTCTTGTGTGTAACCGTTATTGGAAGTCATATTGATTGTTACTTATAAAATCGAGGTATGCATACCAATCCTTTTGCTCACACTCATGTTTGTTAATAGCATCATACATTATATCAACAGTATTGTGATGAGGAAATATAGGATGTTTACAAGTGTATTCTGGTACAACAAACATTAGAAGTGATCTCCCAACCCTTCAACTGGTTCAGGTTTCCAACCCTTACCATAGTATTTCTCTAACATATTGAGATGTGGAGCACGAGCAATCTGCTCTTCTGTTGGTGGATTGGACTTAGGTGGTTCAGGTGGAAATAACTCAGTCTGTATACCATGTGCTTCCCAAAACCATTCCTCTGGATCCTCCCCTTTGATATGAGAGAATCCATAAAAAGTCCCATCATCTCTCACATATAACATATGATGATCATGTGGGTTGAGTAACCACATCTGACGAATTTTATCGGTAGTCTTGTAACCGATCTCTTCCTTAGTTAATTTTTTAATCTTTCCAACCACCTGCTTTTAACCAGTTGTTATAATGTGGGTTGTCCCAGTTGTCACTGATCTCATAAGAAGGAATAACAACCTCTTGG
>Ga0098037_1001009_pt1 | contig 13207 bp, 24 predicted proteins | sample 5_EtaG_FD_75050 | JGI IMG/M metagenome (GOLD analysis project Ga0098037, IMG submission 75050) | Marine viral communities from the Subarctic Pacific Ocean - 5_ETSP_OMZ_AT15132 metaG | ecosystem: Environmental > Aquatic > Marine > Oceanic | place: Pacific Ocean | collected 2015-01-08 | reverse complement strand
TTATTCTATGCCTTCTTCCATATCAGTAATATCATCTAATCTATTTAACTCATCACAATTATATCTTTGAGTTCCACAAGCGCGGCAATTCTCATCTCCACAATGTTGTCCGTATTCATATTCTATCATAAAATCTCCTTTAAAGTGTTTTTAATCTAATTACATTAGCCAATAGTTTTTCCATACCGTCAGCCATAAACAAATTACCAATTTTTTTCCAATACTTAATCAAGACACAATAACAAGTGTCATAATAATAAGAGTCACCAAAACTGCACTGGACCTCACCCTCACCCCAACAACAAATACAATCCTTATTACCTTGTGGTAAATCAGCATTTTCAGGTAAAGTCTGATAACCTTTCGTGATGTCTTTATTTATTTCCATTATATAAATCTCCCTTGTAATTGAAGTATTTTAAAATCAGGATAGAATCTTAGTAATTGACAAGCCAACTCATTATATTGTGCTACTGTCAAATCACTTAAATCACTAACCTCTACATCATCTTGTAAATCAGGACAATTATAACACAAATATCCGTCTTCAACAAAATAATAACCGTCTAAACAATGAACTTTAATTTTTTTCATAAAACTCCTTTTATCATTTCTTATCATATTATAAATTACAACAATTATTGCTAATAATCAATAGTAAAGATGTAACAGTTTGTAACAACTACGCTACTTCTGTATAAAAATCTTGTGATAAGATTTCAAATCCATTTCTATCCATATAATCATCTGTTAGTAACTGATGTAACTCATTTCTGCCTTTTTCTGACATCCAGGTTTCACGATGAAATTTACCATTAACTCTCATCTCTACTATTTTAACACAATTATCTACTGATGACCAACAATACTCTACCTTGACATCATCTCCATTTGATACATTCCATTTATATAAATAACTCATATTTACCCTTTCTTTGCACAATACCAAGTGCAATAATTTTTATCTTTATAATTAACATAGGCTTTCTTATCACATTTACAACAACTCATTACTTAGCCTCCAAATTTAAGAAACAATTATTATGTTCTTCCCACATACCCCAAATACTTGTTTTCCATTCATTATAAACAACAGTAGTTAAATCTTGTGTTTGTTCAATGAAATTAAAAAACTCTAATAAATCAGTATCACTTAAATTACAGAACCATTCATTATCTAAATCATAAACATGAGTTGTAGTTCCCTCATCTCTATCAATAGTTCCGTCAGCCATAATTGGGTGGGTATTTAATTGTCTTGTTAATGCCGTTCCGACACTCTTTAATTCTATCATAAAACTCCTTTTATCATTTCTTATCATATTATAAATTAAGGAATATTATGCTGAATTACAATAGTTAAATTGTAACAATTTGTAACAGATTTGTTACATTTGGATTGTGGAGCTGATAGGACTTGAACCTACGACTTCTTCCGTGCAAGGGAAGCACTCTCCCAACTGAGTTACAGCCCCAATGATTTAATCTCTTATTTTTGGTTCAACTAATCTAACAGAATAACCTATTAAATCAAATTGTTTCTCTGTCATTTGTTTTCTTTTCATAAAAAATATTTTAGCTTGTTCTAAATTTGCTAATGGTGCTCTATCCACCACTTCATCTCTTAATACTAATTCATACATTATATCAAACCCTCTTTTTTAAATTTTCTACTCCAAGCTTTCCAAATTCCTTGTCCAAACTTTTCAGCTTCTATCTCATACTTGTTGTCTTTGTATTCGTCTTTACCTTTAGCTATCATTAAGTTCATTTCCATTTCATACATTTCTTTGAACTTTTTCCAACCATATTTCTTGGCATCCATAGCGTGATAAATCTCGTGAAGTATTGTAATCAAAAACTCTTTTAACTGCCTGTTTTTAATGGTTTTATATCGTGTTGACAATTCTAATGTACCCGTATCAACATTATAATGTGCATGGTCTTTCATAGATTTTTGTTTTACCTTAACACTACCAACTTTGTAGTATTTCAATAAATCTGAAATCATTTTGTTTTTATTTGTTTCTGATATAAATTCTCTTATTAACATTATATTTTAGTCCTTAATACTTTTGTCCAACGACTACCACTATGTATTGGCTCCCCATCCTCATCCGAGTCTAAAAATGGACTGTGTTCGTGTATGTTAACCACACTACCTGAAATATCTGTTGGGTTATCAACATAGTCTTCCACAACTTTCTTAGCCTCATCTAAAATTTCTTTTTTTAACCTTTCAAGTTCTTTTTCTTCAAACTCTTTTTCATCGTGAAAATCATCCATTTCCATGTCGTATCCCATTATAAAAAACTCGCACTCACTTGACCATATTGAACCCACCAAAGTTTTCCACTTCTGTCTTGAACTCTTAATTTACTCTCTTTAAGAGCTTCAACTTTACAAATTGTATGTTTGTATAACATACCATCAATTGTTGGTATATCCTCTTGAATACAAACCCTTTTACCTACACTTAACTTTGTACCTTTTATGTCTTTCATTATATCTCCTATTTACAAAATTTTTTAGCACTTGGAAAGTAACCATTAAACGAGTAATAACAATTAGGACACAATAATCTAATGTTACCATCCAACCAATTCTTACTATCACCATCTTTGAAATCTATCCCTAAACATACCTTTTCAGTAGCTAAGTTTTTTTCATTATAACCACAATTATGGCATTCTTCTAACCAATAGCCTTTCTTAATCAATTCTTCTTTGACTGTTGATTGATTCCACTTTCTTGGAACTTTTCTCTTACCAAGTATTATATCTTCAACATTTGTGGTTCGACTTACCCAACCTTTTTGAATACCAATTCCGGTCTGATTCAAATGTTGGTCGAACACTTTATAATACTTGGCCCACTTCCTATAAGTAGTGTAACATACTCCCATCCATTTAGCCGCAGCCATATTGGACTTCGTATGTTTCTGAGCTTCCAATATCATATTCTTGGTTATTACTTTTCTCCTACCAGGAATGTTTAAAGGACGATTTGCACTCATCAGATTTTCTGAAATACTTTTGTTTTTCTATCAAAACTATAAATCTTTTGAGTTTTTAGATTTCTTCCCTCTGTCTGACTAACTTTTCTAAATGGTGTGTTTCCATCAGCATCTTTTGGTTTATTTGTTCTCCAAAATAATTCATCAACCTCTAAATCTTCAAATCTATATTCTTCAAAGTCTTGACTCATATTACTTGGTGGATTGAAATAATCACCTGTTGGATTATTAACCGGCATTATACTTCCTCCCAAGTTCCACTTTGTTCAACTATACCTGCAATAGCTTGAAACTCATCTTTAACTTCATTAAATTTACCACTAGCTTCAAGTTTATCAAACATTGAATCTAATGCACTTCTAATTACTTTAATTTGTTCATAACCTTCTCTACTTATCTTTGACATTTTTGTCCTCCTGTAGTAACTTTTTTTCTGTTTCTTTTATTTTATCAATATCATCTTTTAAATGTTTATTAATAAATTCGCTAACATCAACATTAAGTCTTTGTAATTCACTTAATGCTAAATCTTTGACAAATTGTTCTTGTTCTTTATCTATAACAGTTGTCATTAATTTTGTTATATAACTTCCTAATTTATTCATTTATTTTTACCTTTATACTATCTAACCATTGTGTCCCATAATTATCATAATACCCTACCCAAATGGTAGCAGTTTGTCCTATATTACCTTCATATACACCCATCATTTGATAAGCGTATCCATCATCTGAAGAATAACTTGCACCATTTACAACTGGAATATTTTCACAATAATTCCAAGTACAACCCTCAAATGATACATTAGTTGTCCAACCTAAATACTCTAATTCATAACCAACATATGCTCTTAGTTGTGTATGCGTTTGTAAAGAACCATTATTATAATTTAAGTGGTATACACCATTTTCATCCATTGGTAAATCTGGCGCCTCTAATTCTAAATAACAATAATCACATGTTTCAATTGACATTGGATTGTCACATCCAATTACAATCATACACATCATATATATAAATATATACTTAATTACATTTTTCATCATTTTTTTATCCTTTTATTATATTATATAGTAATAATATAAGAATAATAATGCATATAAGTCAAGCTTTTTTTATTCATCAACAACAGCCCTCCCCTTTAATTTTTTCCAATCTTCTTCAGGTCTAACCTCACAATTGGTCATCCAAACACCTTTTAAGGTATGCAACCACAAATTTAAATCATTAGATAAACTTATCAATGCATTTATATCTTTTGGAAAACAACTCCCCCCAAAACCAAGATGACCATCTGGACCAGGAACTGCCCAATGAGATTTACCCAATCGCTCATCATAAGTTGAATACTCAACCACCTTATCATAATCAATTTTCAATTCATCACATATCATTTTCATTTCGTTCGCAAATGATACCTTTGTACATAAAAATGTATTAGTCATATACTTAACCATTTCAGCAGTTATAGAACCTGTCTTAACTATCTTCGCATTAGGAAACGCTAATGAATACACTTGTCTTAACTTTGTTGTTGAGGGCCTTTCACCACCGATTATGATTCTGTTCTGATTCTTAAAATCATCTATGAAATTAGCCTCTGTTAAAAACTCAGGATTGAATATTACTGATATGTTTTTACACTCTTTATTTAACCTATTTGTAGTGCCGGGTGGAATTGTAGATTTAATAGCAACTATTCTACCTGATACATTCCTACTTACAACCATATCATTTATATCTTTAATTACAGCCTCAACTATACTTGTATCACAACTACCATCTTTTTTCATCGGTGTTGGAACACATACGAATATAATATTCGTCAATTCAACCAAGTCCTCCAAATAATCAACACTACATTTATCTTTATCCAAATCATATGTATCTACTTCATAGTGTTTACTAAACACCTCTTTAACTGCAGTTCCCACATAACCTTGTCCTACTATTCCTATGTTCATAATTGTTCCTTTATCCATTCTTTTAAATTAATTATTGGTTTCCATTTTAATTTTTTTCTAGCCAATTCTGATTTACACAATGTGTTTCTTGCTTCACCAGGTATTTCATCTATATACACTCTCTCACCACCAAACATGTCAGCAACTTCATTAATAGAATGATTCTCACCTCTACCTAATTCATAAACACTACCCCATTTATTTAATTGAACCACTTTCATCATAGCGTCAACTATATCATCAACATGTGTAAAATCTCTTCTCTGTTCCCCATCACTTGTAATGGTTAATGGTTCATCACTTCTATATTGTTCTAAAAATATAGGTAGTACAGTTCTATATTCCCCCTCTGTCGGCATAAAGTCACCATAGACATTATAGAATCTACATATTGTGACATTCAATCCATATATCATCTCATACATTTTACACAACTCTTCACCTTGCCATTTACTGAATGTATATGGATTTTTATATACTCCACCCCAAAATGAACTTGAACCAGCATACACAACAGGTATTTCATACTTACGAGCCAAGTCTAATATGTTTTGAGTCCCACCAACATTTACATCACACACTTCTTTTGGATTTTTAAACGATGGGCCTATTATCGGTAGAGCTGCCATATGAAATATCACATCAACACCATTCATTATATCATCCATTTTTTTATCTTTAAAATATTCATTATGTGAAATATCTATTAAAAATAATTTAGCTTCTTTGTTTATATTATACTGACTACCCGTTGACAAGTTATCAAATATAATTACTTCGTTTCCCTCATCAACTAATCTATTAACTAAATTCGTTCCTACAAATCCAGCACCACCAGTGACTAGCGCTCGCATTTGATTAGTCCTTTCTCATATGTCCTTATGTGTTTTATATTTATTTCAAATATATCTAATTCAAAACTACCCTCTTCGAGTTCTTCATCATTAGCAAGTATTTCTGGTAGTTGTTGAATTATCTGAAAGTTTTCTTGTGTTAAATGATTTCCATCAAATCTAACTTCTATGTCATTTGTTTTTTTACCATGAATTGATTGTATTCTTTTATCCAAGTCAAACATGGTATTTGATTGTTCTTTGTCTATGTAATGTTTGGCGTCAAAACTATGGTCTATATAAATTGTAGAACACCAGGGTTCTAATGATTCCAATAATTGTTCATTACAATTCTTAACCACAAATCCAATATCATATTTAGGTGGTACGATTGGTTTTAATAAACTATCGTGTTTTACAAAGTGTCCCCACTTACGAATAAAGTTACGAGTACTTCTGATGTTTTGTGCTAACCACTCATCAGTTTCTCTGTTCTTCATAAACACTTCACCATTTGGATTTCTTTTGGCACCATCTGCAAATCTTGAACCTCTACAAGTCATATGATATACAAATCCCTCCCAAGTTTGAACAAATTTATATCCATTTAAAAGGAATCTATTGAATATATCTGAATCTTCTTTTGATTGTGGAGCATATAATTTATCGTGTCCACCAATTGATTGGAAGTCCTCTTTCATTATAGCCCACGGCGCAAATATACCTTCCGTAGTTTTACCCTTATCTTTGAACTTGTCCAAGTCTCTTAATAATTGTAATTCGTTAAACTCTTCAGGCTCAATTCCATAATCAGCCAATATCTTTTCAGGACCATCTGGATGTAATGGTGGTTCTATTCTTGTTCCACTAACCACAACACCTTTCTTAATGTGTTTGTTTATCTCCACATCAAGACCAGGACAAGCGTACATATCAGCGTGATATATCATAACAATATCATTGGTAGCGTAATCATTAATCAATGTATCATATAGAATTGTATGTCCTAATCTTGTAGGGCCTTCGTTTCTATGTATCTTAACATTCTTATCTTTCTCAGCAATCTCTTGCATCCACTCCCAAGTTCCATCATTTGAGAAATCATCAGCCATACATATTTCGTGTGTATAACCAAGATTCTTTCTGATAGAATTGTAACTCCACTTTAAGTATTTTAAATTATTTCTACTTGGTTGTATAAAACTAATTGCTTTCATCAAAACTCTCCCATTTTAATCGTGTTGGAACATTTGTTTCTGTAATCGGCACTACAAAAGTTTCAGAGTCATGGTCTGGTAACCTACCCCATTTGCCAATCCATTTTTGAATATTTACTTGTTCAGCTTTTTGTTGTCTTTCTGATTTTTTCGTAAAGTCATCTTTTGCCTCATCTCTGAAATGACTACCTCTCGCACCAAAATGCCATAACACAGACTTAGTTATCATTTTAAACTCATAACCCTCTAACTGCATTCTTATGAACAAATCCATATCTTCCCAAGAAGCTGGTGCAAATAAAGAATCATTACCACCTATCCATTTGTAATCTTCTACTCTACAAAAGAAACCAGCACCTCCACCTTTTCTAACCACTACATCATTGGTGTTTGAAAATTCTGTAGCCCATTCATCAAAATAATCAGAATTAAAATTGTGATGGTACTCACCGAACTCATCTATTGGATGAAATACAGTGCCTGGTCGATAGTCTGGATCTTGTGGAAATATCTTTGGTTGTATTCTAAATGATGAAGCGATTAGTCTTGTATCTTTGTCCAAACCATCATATAATTTTAATAACTCCAAGTCTTGATTTGGAGCACACCACATATCTGCGTGTATGATGTTTACAAACTCTGTTTTAACTTTATCCACACAAAAATTCATACCACCACCAATACCTTTTGGTTTGTCATTGTGGTCGATATAAATTTCTAAATTGTACTTATCTTTATTTTCTTCTAACCATTCATCCGTTCCATCATTACAATTTTCCGCGTGAATGATAAAAGGCATGTCTTTATAATAACAATTCTTTCTTACTGATTGTATAGCCAGTTTTAAATAATCTAAATTATTGTTACAAGATATTGTTGTTGTTATTTTATTTTGCATTTTTACCTATCAATTCAATGTCATTTCTAACCATTTGTTCAACTAATTGTCTAAAAGATGTTTTTGGTTTCCAACCTAATTTAGTTTGTGCCTTTGTTGAATCACCACGAAGTACATCAACTTCTGCAGGCCTCATAAATCTTTCATCCTGCCCTACATATCCAGCCCAATCTATAATACCTATCTCTTGAAATGCAACATCTAAAAAATCTCTAATTGAATGTGTTTCACCTGTGGATATAACATAGTCATCGGGTTCATCTTGTTGTAACATTAACCACATCGCTTCACAATAATCGGGTGCGTATCCCCAATCACGATATGAGTCTAAGTTACCCAATGTTATCATATCTTCTAATCCCAAGTGTATTCTCGCTACACCATCTGATATTTTACGAGTCACAAATTCAATACCTCTTCGTTCTGATTCGTGATTAAATAATATACCACTACATGCAAACATATCATAAGACTCTCTATAATTCTTTGTAATCCAATGTCCATATAGTTTAGCTACACCATAAGGTGAGCGAGGATAGAAAGGTGTGTTCTCATTGGCTGGATTCTCTACCATTCTTCCAAACATTTCAGATGTTGATGCTTGATAAAATTTAACCTCTTTACCATATTCTCTGATAGCTTCTAGCATTCTCAACACACCCATACCATTTACATCACCTGTTTGTTCAGGTGTATTCCAACTCTCACCAACAAAAGACATAGCTCCTAAATTGTATACCTCATCGGGATTTGATTCTTTTAAACATCTTACTAATGAGTTTTGGTCTGTTAAGTCACCATTTACAAATGTTATCTTTCCTTCAAGATGTGATGTATTGATTCTGTTAGGTGATGAAGTTCTTCTTTCCATACCATAAACTTCATATCCTTTTTCTAATAGTAAGTCAGCTAAGTGACTACCATCCATTCCATTTATTCCTGTTATTAAAGCTTTTTTCATTTATTAACCTTACCTTCTCTTATTTTACTCCAAACATCATCCCAAGTATAAAACTTGTGATTTGGATTAAATATATTTGCATCATTTATTTTACAAAATTCGTTTGCAATATTATACCATTCGGTAGACTTTCGTCTATCATCTATATAATCTACATCATTTTCTGCTAAAATCCAAGACCTTTTTTTAGGATGTTTTCTATTATGAACAATCAATATATTTCTAAAGTGATACTGAGGCATGTTAGGTAGAATTTGTTTAGCCATATTCTGTAAAGCTGTATCATCTATAAAAAATGCACCCTTTGGTATGTTTACACCAGCTTTCACCGCTTCAGAACTAATTATAAAACCACACCCATTGAATTTGTGCTGTGGTAAAGTAACAATATCCAACTCCTCTACTTTATCATTAAATTTATTCATTTCATCAATATTCATTGTGTATCTAATACTCCACCAATTTTCTTCATCATCGTGAATAAATGGTTTATCTGTAAAATCAACATGTTCTATTGACTTCCAACTTTCATCCCACATTTTGTTTATCCCAAACGTGGATATATACTTAGGTGTTTGATTTTTAACTTGTTGATGTAACATATCTAAAACAGTAAATGTTTGTTTTGGCATTAATGCATCTGTCTCACCTTGAACTAACACGTCAACCTCTGTACAATATTTATCAAGAAACCACCTACGATAGTCAGCAATAGTTATAAAATCCTCGTTTATTCTATATTTAACATTATAATTATTATCATTTTCCAATTCATTCATCATGTCTGTAAATTTATTGACTAATGTTTCTATTGAAGTTTGAGACTCATCAACTTTTTCCAACATTTGATTTATATTAAATGTAAAATCAACTAACAATTCATCATCATTGTAATGATTTAAAGCTTGTTTTAAACTCTCAATATATTCATTTACTATTTCAATTTCATACCATTGAACCAAACAACCTATTCCAAATTTAGTTTTCATAATTATCCTTTATTTTATTCCAAGTATCTTTCATTAGTGGTGCTCTCCAACTTTTATCAAATCCATTAAAATGCCAAACATAACCACAATCAATAAACATTAAATCTTGTAATATTTCTTTTCTATTAAAATGAGTCAAATTAAATGTTTTTGGTAAATAATTAACCTTAAAATTAGAACCCTTTAATATATAGTTTACTGGTGTTTGGTCGGTTCCCTTTGATATTGTATTTTGCAAATGAATTAATTTTTCGTGATTTTGATTCCAAAATTTTATTATTTCATCACATATTTTTTTGTGTTGTTTTGACATTATAATAAATCCACAATTGAAATAATCCAACCAATGTAAGTCAACTTCGTCAAAAAATTGTTTATAACCATTTATACTCTGATTAACCCAACCAATATTATCTTGGTCGACAACAGCCGAAAACTTATCACCTGTCATATCAAAAAAGTTAGGTGTATCCCATCGAACCATTGTATCCACATCAACTAAAGCAACCTTATCACAATCTATACCATTAGATTCAAGTATATCAAAAACATACCATCTCTGCCAAGTTGGTTTCATAAAACTCGTGTCGGATAATGGTTCATCTAAAATCAGTAGTTCTACATCATTTTTATTACACCACCATTTCCAAGTATTTAGACAATATTGTTGATATGAAGTATCCACCTCACCGGGCATAGAAGTTATAACCACGATATTTTTACTCATAACTATATCCTGCTGATAACTCTCTAAATTCATTAAATCTATCCATTAAATTATTTGATTGAAAGTAACCAAACATACCTCTTTCAGCATTCTGACAATACTCTGTAAGATTTAAATCACTCTTACCTTGTTTGTATGTGTGAGCAGAGTAGTGTATCAATGGACACCAATCCAACACACCAACTTTCCAATTATTATCTTCACATATAACACCAGATAAAACATCTTGTCCCCAACCATAAATCAACTCATTAGGAAATTGTTTTACTTTTTCAATAAAATCTCTGTGAAGTAGTGGTGCTTGGTAGTCAACCCATTTAACATCTCTAACTTTAGTACTATTCCAACAATGCATATACTTCCATTTACATTGACTTTCATTTTGTAATACACAAGGTGATATAATTTTATAATCACCTACTAATTCTTTTCTTAAAGACCTGACGAAGTTATCACCTTGAATAACCAAGTCATTATTTAATGATAATAAACTATCGTAATCATTACTACTTAAAAAATAGTCAAGAGCAATATTCAATGCTCCACCAAAATAAGTATTCTGTCCTGTTTCATGTGTTGTATATTTACTCTTACCATCTTCTTTAGAACCGTTGTCAATTAATATCATATCGTAATCATCTCTACGATATGGATGTAATGACTCCCAAAGATTATCTGTCATTCCTGGTAAATTGTGATTATATATAACTACTAATGTTTTCATACTCTCTCCAATACAGTCAATCCATAATTATTTGTAAATCTCTCTTTTAATATCCACTTTGGATTTTCTTCAATAAATTCTTCTATAGCTTTGAACATTGCGTCACCTCTGGTTAACTTATTCATAATAGTATAATCCAAACCACCCTTTGATGTATCATGCATAATAATATATTTTGATGCTTTATTACCTTGAACCTTTAATTCTTCACTCAAACACTTATAAGTATGGTCAGTATCTATAAATAAAAGATCAGTAGGTTCTAAATCAACCAATCTAGAATCTCCTTTTATAAATTCAAATTCTATTCCATTTTTTTTAGCAAGTCTTGATGCCATCTGTATTTTAGGTTCTTGTGTTAAATTATCTGTATGGGTAGGATAGTTAATATCCAGACACACCATTTTTTTAGGTTTGCCCGCCAAAAAAGCCCAAGTACTGACTACTGCACGCACTCCCATTTCGGTAATATGTTTACACCTTTCAGCATATTTTTTTAAAGTGGGAAGATGTTCGTGTATATCTGACCGTCGCTCACAATGCTTATCATATTCATTAATTATATCAATCATAATAACCTCTGGTTATTGATTTATTTTTTAAAAATTCGTCTTCTTTTTCTGAAAAATCTGATTGTAATTGTAATTCATAACAATTCTTAACTCTATATAATGGTAAATGAGAATCATCTGCTTTTTGTCTCATCTGTTCTTTTGAAATATTTCTGTAATGATTACAAGCCAAATAAGCTCTATCAATACTTTCTTCTCTTAAATTATGATACCATATTTCAGTTTCAGGATCATTCATATAATTCTGTATATTATCTACACCATCAACTATATTAATCTCACGAGTTGGATCTGATGGACAATGAGTTGTTAACTTTGCAAATGCTTCTGTTTTAAAAATTGACTTAACTTCAATTTTATCCAACTTACATTTTCTATGTGGCCATATTTTCATAGCCTCCTCTGGATGCGGATGTGATTTGTCGTGATTCCATCTCCAAGTCGTATCTTTTAATACTTGTTTGGGGTTTTCATCTTGTCCATTTGAACCAAACATTATCCAGGGTATTTTTATTAAATCAGCATTTTTAAAAGTTGTCTCTAATTCTTCTCTGATGGTTTTATCAGGATTTCTTCTCGTAGTTATAAACTCATCAGCATCTACAAACATAAACCATTTTGTTTTATCTCTTAACATATGATTATACATCATCTGTGCATCATGTAACTTTTCATGATGAGATTTAAAAGTTGTTGCTTCATAAACAAAAACCCTATCATCTTCTTCTACAATCTTTGGAAATGGTTGAGTTGAATTATCATCTAATATATATATTTCATCAACACCTTCTGCAAAATAATGTTTTATAAATGATTCTAAGAATAAATTTTCATTTCTTACTCTCAACAAAATAGTTAAAAAATTCTTTTTCATTTATTCCTCCAAAATTCATATATTCCCTTATCAAGTTCAAAGTTAGACCACTCAAATCTATTTCTCATTGGTTGTTGTTTAGCCCACTCCCACATTTTAGTTAAACCCTCTTCTAAATCTATTTTGTGTTCAAAACCTAATAAGTCTACTGACTTATCCCAAGTAGACCAGGCATATTTAGCTTCATGTCTTTCTTCCAAATACTTTGGTTTTAAATTCGTACCAGTAACTTTTAATAAAATTTGACAAGCCTCGTTAATCGTGTATTCTTTGATACCACCCAAATTAATTATCTCACCCACACAATCATCATTTTGAGAAGCGTTCCAAAATGGTTTAAGTGAATCATCTACATAACTGAATGCTCTTTTCTGTTCACCATCACCAAATATTGTTGGTTGCATTCCATTAATAATTTGATACATCCATAT
>Ga0098037_1001007_pt1 | contig 13219 bp, 7 predicted proteins | sample 5_EtaG_FD_75050 | JGI IMG/M metagenome (GOLD analysis project Ga0098037, IMG submission 75050) | Marine viral communities from the Subarctic Pacific Ocean - 5_ETSP_OMZ_AT15132 metaG | ecosystem: Environmental > Aquatic > Marine > Oceanic | place: Pacific Ocean | collected 2015-01-08 | reverse complement strand
TTAAAGTTTGATACCCTTCATAATTAATACCTCTATACTGTGAAAGTAAAGATCTAACCATATCTGGGTTTGTTTTTAAATCTGAAATTAATCTATTTTCGCCAATAGTTCTTATTTTACTTTTAACTAAACTACCATCTACCATTTCAGTATTATCTGGTAATTGAAACTCTCCCATACCCATTGCTGTTTTACCCTCAACTTTATAAGCTGTCATTGTTTTAAGAGCATTTGAAATAAAACTTGTAGCGTCAGCTTTTTGAGTTAATAAAAAAGATGCATCCCCATTAGATATAGCACCTACTTCAATTTGAAAATCTTTACCCCCATTTGTTGTGCCTTTAAAATATTTTGCACCGTTTATTTCTACAATACGTATACTATCAGGATTTTTTATAGCTGTTTGATAAAAATCAGCAACTTCAGGATCACTAGCATTTAAATCAATATTATCTTTATTTTTTAAAAAATCCGCAGCTTTTGTTTTTATTAAACCTAAATCACTAGATAAAATATTTACTTCTGATAATAAATTAGTTTTTAGCATTTCATACTCAGATTTATTTATTTTTCCATCTGCATATTTTTGAAAAGCTTCAGATAATTGTTTTTTATTATTTAATGAAAGATCAAGTAAATCCTGTCTTTGTTGCCCTGTAACATTGGCTCTACTTAAATCAACATTTAATGAACTTATTTCTTTTGTTAAATCTTCATCAAATTCATTTTCTATTTTTCTTCTGTAATTTTCAGATTCAATAACAGCATTGTAAGATTGTATTGCTTCATTTCCAGTACCTGTACCAGCTATAAATTGATTAGGTAAAAAAGTGCTAAAGGCATTTTTAGGTGATTCAGCTATTTTTGCCAACTCTCTATAAGGTCTATTTTTTGTTTTATAAAAAGGGCTTCTAAGAAAATAACCTACTCTATGTAATTTAGTATCATCTTTACCTTCTCTTTTATACCTTGAATTTTCTATTATTTCTAATACTTCAGGTTTAAGTCTAGGCGGTCCCGGTAGTTGAGGCCCATATTGAACATCCCCTTCTACAGGAATAGATTGATTTTTTTTAGCTTGTTCTAAAAGATACCTCTCTTTTTGTAGTCTTTTATCAGCTCCTCCACCAATCATATTTTTAGCTCTAAACATTTCTGCATCACCTATATCCATCATAATTGGTGCTCCAAAAATTTTTGTTCCTATCTTAGTATTATAATCGTCTTCAGTAGAATAATCAAGTGTTGTTTGTTCTAATCCATATTTTTCAATACTTTCTCCTATTAAATCTGGAGAAGGTGGTGGTGGTGGAGACGGGGGTCTTTCATTAAGCACACCTAATTTAGGTAATTTTTTTGCAGGCAATTGATCTTTACTAAAATCAAAATCTTGTTCTTTTAATAATTTTTTAAATTCAGGATTTTGTATTTTAACATCAGCAACCTCTGTTACTTCAGGTGGGATTGGATCTTCCCCACTCATTTTAGAAAAATCTAACCTAGAAATATTTTCAGCAATTTTCCCAATAGCTATACCTGTAAAGTTTTTTGGAACTCCAGCATATGCTATCATTCGATAGTCTAAAAGATTGTTTATACCTTGTCCTATTGCAAAAAATGGACTATTTGATTTGTTGTTGCTCATATTATTACTATTTTTTAAATGCACCGCCGGCTGCAGCTCCAGCTATTGATCCAAACCCTGATACTATAGCGGAGGTAGCTTGTGCTCTTGCAGCATCTGCCGCTTCTTTTCTTGCTGCTGCTAAATTAGTAAGCTGTTGTTGCTTATCGTAATTTCTAAGTTGTATATCATCCGCAGATTGTGCAGATCTAAAATCTAATTGCATTTGTGCGTCTGCGGCCATTTTTTGATTAGCAGATTCTTGTCTTGCAATATCAGCTGCAATATTTTGTTTAGAACGAAGAGCAGCATCAGCTATAGCTTGTGCAGATCCTGTTGCACCCCCACCTGATTGTACAGCAGCATCTAAACCTTGTGCTAAAGCTTGGTCTGTTTGTTGCCCTTGAAATTGGGACGCTTGTAAATTTACTTGCATATCTTCAAATGGGTTGTCTAGACCTGAAAACTGATTTGTAAATGTTGTATCAAGAATACCCTGCCTTGCAGCTGATAGTTCTGCTGCAGCGGCTTTTTGTTCTCTTTTCCTTCTTCTGCTACCAAATATACCTGTAGCAATTTGTCCTAAACCTCCTACTGCACCAGCAATGGCTGATACTGGGTCAACAAATTTTAACGGACTTGACATAATAATTTATTTTTAAGTTTGACTAATATAATATTCACTTCCAACTGCTGCAAGTTCACATACAGAAGTTGATGCATTTCTAAATCTTGCTTTTAAGAAAAAGCCTTTTGTACCGGATATATCTTGTGTATTTGATCCGTCTTGAATTAATGGAAAAAATCCATCTGCGCCTATACTGCTACCTGGTTGTATAATATATACAGGTTGTGTACCAACTATAGATCCATAATATTTACCTTCTTTTAAAAACCAACCATCAAAATTAGACTCTTCAGAATCTAATAATCTAACATTGGTTATACTATAAGTTGAATCTTGTTCACCTATTATTTCCGATGCTAACCATCCAGCCGTACCTTCATAATTTAAACTAAGCCAATCTGAAACAAAAGAAGGATTATCATTAAATATCACTTGTACTTCTGAATTACCAGCAACTCCATAAAAGTTATTTCTATTTGCAGTATTAGAATGGTGTAAATATGCTTTACCGTTTTTAAATGTAAAAAACCTATTATTCATACTAATTCCTGTTTCTGGAATAAACGAATATCTAGTTGTCCAGCCCTGTGAGTTTAAACTGTACGATAAAGTAATGTTAGATGTCTCATTTGGGATACTTTCGGAGCCAATAGACGCATCCGATTGGTTGTACCCTTGTATTGATACTACATAATTTTTTTTGTGCCCGTCGTAGAGCCCTAAAATTTTAGCTGTATTAAACACATTTCCATCGCTATCTGTAGCTGTTGTCGTTTGCAGTGCACTTAATCTATCTCTAAAAAAGTTTGACATACCTTTTGAGCTAATAGGAAACATTTGTCCATTAGCAGGTGTTAGTTGTATTATACCACCTCTTTTAGCATCTGAAAAATAAACGTTGTTTCTAAAATATACAAATGATTCAGGATGTGTACTTATACCATAATTACCTTGGTATGCCATTGCCTGACCTAATACTAAATTAGTTGCAGTAACATTAACACCATCGTCAGCATTGAATAACGCATCTTTATCAGCTAATATTCTAAATACTTTATCTTCAGCAAGTGCTAATAAATTTGTATCAAGTGTATATAATTTTTGTATACCGCCGTAATTTGGCTCAAGTTCTTTAGTAATACCTGTAGATAAATCAAATTGATTTAAATTATTTATACCTGTTTTAGAATTATATAAACCAGAAAATATTAATCCTGTTTTTCTATTTTCTTCTGCGTATCTTGGATCAGGTGTATTTACTCTAATACCTTTTGCTAATTCAATAGTATTAAACTTATCAAAAAGTTTTCTTGATTCTAAATAAACTTCTTTTGAGGTATCTTCTGCTGTAGCAATGCAGTTTGCAAATTCTACTGTATTTAGTTGACCATGTTCGGTAATATTACCACCATCATCTCTAACTTGATAAGTTCTGTTACCTTCAAAATATAAATCTAAATTAGAATCTGGACCTGGCTCTGTTTCAAAGTTAGCTTCTTTAATTTCGTTACTTTTGACATTACCATCATTTTTAAATGGTGTTTGCCCTGCTATTAAGCCTGTACCAGATGTAACAATTGTTGCTGTAGTTGAAAACAATCTAGGTACTTTTACAAAAAACGAACCTTTTAATTTATTTTCACCATCTGTAGATAATCCTAACTTAAATAGTTTTAAATCATGTGTTGGACCACCACTAGATTTTAAATGTGCATTTGATGTACTTATACCAGTTCCTGCTATTGTCATTCCATCTTCATCAACTCTAGATGAAACAGTAAACTTTAAACCATTTCTTCTATCTTCTCCATTAAATCTTATAAATGAAACACTATCTACTAAAACAAGATCTGAATCAAATTGATTATTACTATTTCCTCTACCTTTAAATTTTAAAGCTAGCCTATCTGGAAAAGCTGTACAGTTTTGTGTTTGTGCAGCACTACTTGAATCACCTTTTAATGGAGTAAACACAGCTGCAGAATTATCTTGAGATGCAAAATAATTATTTAGTTGACTTATAACTATTCCCATACCACCTTTATCCTCATCATCAACTACAAAAGTTGTTGCTCCAGCAGATAAAGTTACTTCATTTACATTTGATGAACCATTAGAGGCATTACCGTCAAAAATATCGTGCTGCTCTTCTAAAAATGTAGCTATAGGTACAACTTTTCTTTCATTAACTTGACCTTTAACAACATCGGGGGCATCGGTTTCAATATCTAACACAGGATGTCTTGATTCACCCGCAAATATAGTTTCCACTGCAGCACCATTTAATTGTCTTTCAAATGTATGTCTTCTAGGTATTAATACGGTATCTTCTGTTATTTTATTTATATCCGTAGAATTAAACTGTAAATAAACATTATCTGAATCGGTATCGTGTACCGTACCATCATTATATATATTAAATGCAGATAAATTAAAGTGTTCACCCGATACATCTTTTACATAATATCTATAAGACTTAGCCCATTCAGGAGGATCACTAGTTATTTTTGCTGTTAATCCAGTTCTAAACCTTTGTGTAAATGCTGTTTTTATACTTGAACCTTCAGCATCTGTGTCTGGTGCTTTTTGAGTTAGCATACCACCTATTCTTCCAAATCTATCCATATATGCAACACCAACCTCATAGGTTCTATTACCTTTTAAGGATGGTCCATTTAAAGGATCTGGAAAAACAGCTGTACTAAGTTCAATTTTTAAATTATCATTTTGATTATATTTAGCAATATAATTACCATATATAACTCTATTAGCTGTAACTTCTTGTGCTTTAGCACTTTTTGGTACACTATCAAATTGTCTTGTTAATTGAGTGCTAGGTAAAGCCGCACCAAAACTTCTTTCTTTTAATTGAACAGTTAAAGGACTACCATTGCCTCTTTCAGCTTCAGGTATTTCAATAGTTTTTAAAACATAAATAGTGCTTGAAATAGATTCTGTATATAATATATCTACAGCTTCTACGTCTGGTCCTCCTCTATCTATATCTTTTAAAGTTATTTGTTCTAATTTATTTGCTACAGAAGTATTGTGACCTCTTCTAAAAAAATCTTCAACATTGGGATCTTTAGGAAGAAAAGCAACTTTACTGAATGGTGCATAAGGTGAAAATTGTCCATCGTTATAACGCCATCTGTAACTAAAATACGGAAAAATTTTTTCAAAGGGTAATTTTTCTGACATACTATATTATATATTTTAAGGCCATTTTGTAAAAATTGGTTTACCTTTAGCAGGACCAGCTTGTGATATTTCAACCGTAGCTGCTTTTACAAGTGGATTAGGATGTTTAACTGTTATAGTCGTACCTAAGCTTGGTTTTGAAAAGAATCCTACATTTGGTCTTATTTCAAGCTCAACTCTATATTGCCCATTAAAAATTTTAATTAGTTTTAATTTATTAATACAAACTTTTGGGTTTATAAAATTATATGCTGGAAAAGTTATATCAGATTCTTTAAGCTCTGCATCTTTTGGTGATACTGCAATAGTAAACGAAGGATTTGCATATCGCATTGATGAAGGAGAGCCATTTGCTAATCTACGGCCAAAAACTTTCTTTTTACCATTTTCAGCTACTATAATTCTTGTAGGATTAACTTTTAAACTTTGTACTGGTACAGGTATAGGATTAGCAACTGTTCCTCCAAGTGTTGTAAACTTTTTAACACTACTAATACCTTCTCCGCCAGATCCGGTTAATCCAAAAATATCAGGAAGTGTATTATCATTTAACATAGTACAACATACATGATATTCTGTTCCGGCTTCTAATCCTGTTAATTCTGCGGTATCTTCTAATGGTTCATTCGTTGAAACAAAAGTTTTAGCAGGACTTGCATTCCAAATAGTTGCAATAGTATAAGGTGTACTCATTGCAGATGTTTTAGCATAATAAACACCATGTTTTGTAATGGTCGAAATATCACCGCCACCACCAGTCCATTTAATATGTACTTCTGCAGAATTTGTTGTTACATTTTTTATTTCTATAATTTTAGAAAATGCTCTTTGCCCACTAGGATATGCTGGAGGTTCTGGTTGTGTTTTCATAGAAAAACATCTTTTTGAAGGACCTTCACCTTGTGCAAAAGGAGATGATGTAATTGCTACACCATTATTTGCTGTAACAAAATAAACATATCTAGTATTTGCATCTAATCCTGAAATAGTTGTTGCAATTGCATTTTTTAAGTTTGATAAATCATCAGTGTCAGCAGTTACAGTAACCACACCCGATGTTGCATTAGGTGAACCAGCAGCATTATTTTTAATATATGCTTGTGTTGTTGCTTCTGTAACCGAGCTACTACCTCTATATAATGAAGCACTAGGTATAGAAGATTCTTTCATATAATAAAATTTAGGTGTCATTTCAGTTAAGCTTTTATTAGAACCTCCATTATCACCTTGGTTTGCTCTAAATGTAGCAGCTTTTCTGCCTAAATCTTTTACAACTAATAATTCAGGTACTGGAAGTCTAGTACCAACACCAGAAGTTACAGCTGTAGTACCTTGTAATTGTACTCTTACAACTCCTTTACCATAATCACCTGTTTGATTATCATCTTCTGCTAAATGCAAAGTGTTACCACCATCACCTGATATTTTAACATAAGCTATGTAATAAATAACTTGTCCATGCTGCCCTGTAAGTGTGGCTTGTACTGAAAACTTAGGTGTTTGTCCAGATGATCCTTGTTGCCCTAAAAATGAATTTAGTAAAGATATGCTAGTTGGTGTATTACTTGTAACAGTATTACTTACTGCAACAATAGTGCTACCTGTTCCTGCAGCAACTTCGTTTGCATTTGTTCCATAAATAAACCCAGCTTCTGTTAATGTAGGTGTATTAGATAACTGTTCAAAAACTTGACCGTTAAAAGTAACTTTAGGTTGTCCACCACTTATTTGATTACCTGTATAATTTAAAGTTTCAATATCTGGTGGTTCATTTATGTTACCTAATTTAGGTGGCCCAATTACTGAACCATATATTTCTTGGTTATTAACTTTTACAAAAGGCATAGCATAGTAATCTTTTCTAGCTATAGGCAGCTTACTAGAAACATTACCTGTACCATTTGTTATTGGAAACCTATCAATATCAAAACCATATTGAAAAGTAAAATTACCTGCTTGTATTTTTTGTGTTGATGTATTTAATACAACTTGCCCGTTTATATCTTTAATACTAGTTGCTGGGCCAGGTATCATTCTAGCAAAGTTATCATTTATTCTTTGTGCTCTATCTAATATTTTACCTTGTTTTTGTAAATTAGTACCATTGCCTAATTCAACACCAGGTTCTTGTGATGTAAAATATATACCCATTTCAGTAGCAACAGGAGTATTGTGTGCAATAGTTACATCAACCTCTATTTTACCAGAAGTAAATCTAATAGCATCAGCTGTTATTGTAATTGGTACATTTGCAGTACCCGTTCCAGCTTTATATCTTTTTACAGCAAGTTTACCTCTATGTCTTTCATATCCTTCACCAAAATTACTTCTACCAAAAGCACATATATATATATCTTCATCTCTTGTAATACTAAATGCTGATATTGCAGAAGTTTTAACAGCATATACTTCTTCAGATTGCATATAACCACCATCCCAAAATTGAGATACTCTAAATATTTCTGAATCATTTGTAGCTTGTTTCCATTCTATTCTACCATCATAGCCTTGATCAACTTCTGTGCCTGCTCCTGATGCAAATGTAAGTGTTGTTATTTTTTTAACATCAAATGCTTTTTTAGAAAAATAAAAACCTCTTTCTAGTCTACCAGATGCTGTTATATTCCAGTTGTTGTGATCAATACGAGCCTTCATAGTTACAGAAGTATTGTTTTGATCAGGTTCTCTCATTGATGGATTTGGCTTAAGCTGTACAGCTTTATTATTAGGATCGTTTGATGCAGATATAGGAAAAGATTTAATTTTGCCAACTCTTTCTACCGGGTCTATACTTGTAGATGCAAAAGCTTGAACAAATAATTTATCACCAAAATTAAAATCATCTATAGTTGTAATAAAACTATGCCCACTTGAATCATCATTTCCATTTGGAAGTTTACTATGCACATTAGGTCCATCAATAGAAAATAAAACATCATTATGTTTATTATTAAGTGATGATACATCCATTAAAATATCATTAGTACCAAAAGTAATAGAGTCTGATGTAACTGTTTTATAAACATAAAAACCTTTATTTGTTATAGTTGCCATGTTAGTACCTGAAGTAATAGTACCGTGCAGTATTACACTACCTGACGCGCCTTTATTTGGGAAAACATCTCCTGGCATAATACCTGTTGTTTCAACTGCTAAATTAGGTGTGAATGCTGCATTTGAAGTATCGTTAATTACAAATGTTTCTATATCATCTGTACCATCTACATTTTTTGCATAAATTTTTCCGGGAGTAACATTGTTTTTTGCATATGCAATATAATAATATCTTTTAGTTAAAACTAAACCAGATACTTTTGAATCAAATCTTCCGGTGTTTGTATGAGATACTACCGTTGTACCTCCTGCTAATAACTCTTGTAGTGTTGGTGCATCTAAAGAATCTATTTGTTTATATACAAAACCTCTTTCTGTAAAAGGTAATGTTCCACTTCTAGCTTGACCGTATAGTACAACATCTGTGCTTTGAGTATATGCTTTATCAGTTTGAATAAGCGGAGCAGATGCTATAGGGTTTATTATAGCAGTTGAAGCAGATGTAGTAGTTGTTATAGCTGTTTGTGGATGAGGTCTAATAACTGTTATATCTCTTTCTTGAAAGTTTCTACCATATACAATAGTATTACCTGTAGAGTGATCTGCAGCTCTAAATATATTTAGGTCTATTTTTTTAGGTTCGTTAACTCCATCTGTAAAAAACAGCATGTCATCAACAATGTTTATTCCTGTAATTAAATTACTAGGGTGAAACTTAAGTATATTACTTGCCATATTATAATTCTGTATAATCTATTATAGCTTCTGGAAACGCACGAAAATCATCAAATCCATCAATATTAAATTTTAATTCTGTACCAGCTTCTATTGTATCACCTTCTTTAAAATTTAAAGGTAATAAATATAAATTTTGAACAGAATTAATTTTAATATTTTTATCTGGAGTAAAAGTTTTCTTATCCATTACAAAAGAAGGCGGTTGAATTTTAGCTATAGCCATATTAATAATTATAAGTTATATTTAAAGTATGTGTTACAGAAGCGGTGCCTCCGTTTAAAGTATCTGGGTCGCATTCAATCATGATACAAGGTACCGTACCAAATATAGGCGGTCCAGTATCCCATATAAAACTATTATAATCAACACCATCTGTTTTGCCTGAAATAGATATAGTTAATTTTGAAGCATCAAATCCACTAAATGATGGAAAAGCTGTACTATTATCTGTTGACAAAGGTATAAGTGTTACCCCTTTAACACCAGCCTCATGCGGTCCTATTTGAAATACAGCTGTTGGTGCAGCGCTTATACCAGTATTATATTGATAACCCCCAGAAGTTGAGTCTGCTACTATAGGTGTAGTACCTGTTCCTGTGCTAGTTATATTTGGAGTAAAAATTGATGTACGTACAGCGTTTGAAGGTGACCCTACTCTTATTTGTATAGTATTAGAAGTGTGTCCAGATCTAGATGCTGTTATATTATACATTCCTGTGGGTAAACCAGAGCCACTAACGTTTTGAGAATCATGTTTACTACCACTAACGCCACCTCCATCGTTAAATGTTAATGTTTGTGGTCCTGTATTTGATAAGGTTATATTATTTTCACCAACAACTATATCACTAAAAGTCCCTGTACTAGCACCGCTAAATGGGGTAAAATAAAAATTACCATCTGATTTTTCAAAAGTACCATAACCAACATTTCTATTCATTACACTTGAAGAGCTTATAGCGGGTACTATATATAATTTATTTGATATTGGTCTATTTACAGTAGATGCGGTTGTTGTAAAATATTTTATGCTACTTAATGTTGTGCCAGCACTGTTTGTAGCGTAGGCAACAACAGCATAAGTTATACCAGCTGATAACCCTGTAATAACTTTTGAAAAAGGTGATGTTATAGGTGTAACAGTTGCATTAGTTCCTGAAGACTGTACTTGTGCTGCAGTTAATGCATTTGAAACCGTTGTACCTGTGGAGGTTTGTGAAACTGTTATAGGTAGTTTAGCATGTACTTGGTCTACTGTACCTAAGTTTGATTTAAAGTATATTGTATTAGGTTGTGGTCCTGCTAAATTTTGATAATCATATTGTGAAGATGTAATTGTTGTACCATCTTTATCTTTTACTGTAAGATCACTTGCAGCAACTCCATCAAAAGGATCAGTCCATAGCGGTGCACCTGAAGATAAATTTGCAGATCTACCACTTAAAGATCGGATAACATGTTCATTTGTAAAATTTGTTACTGTAGTACTACCTCCTGTGTTTGCTTTATAATAAAAACCAATTGCTGTAACTCCTGCACTATCATTTGTATATTCAGCATTTAAAGTTGCACCAGTAGCCGTAATATCAGTACAATCTAATATATTTACAACAGGTGCAGCTATTGCTGCTTGTGTTGCTGTAACTGTACCGGTAACAAATTTTCCTGTATTAGAGTATCCTGCAGGAACAGTAACCTGTGCTTGTATTACTCTTGTTGTATTAGTTGAAACAGAAACACCAAAATCTGGTGTTAAAGAAAAAACAGTGCCAAGCGTTGCTGATACACCAATAGTTCCACCTTTAGTAACAGTAGCAACAACAATAGCATCTGAAAAAGCAAACGTAGGTAATGTAACTTTTGTTGGACTTGAAGCTATAAAATCAGAGCTATCAATAATAATAGTTTTAACAGTATTATCTTTTAAGTTATGTTCAAAAACACCATCTGATTTATCTCCTGTAACAAAATAATATATTCTATTACCTTCAGGATGAGCACAACTTCCAATTACTTTTGCATTTGCATTTGTAGAAGAAGAAAGACCTGTTATACTTTGATTAGCAATAAGCTCATTACCTTTTAAATTTTCTATAACTCCAACATTTGCATCTTCTGAAGTATCTATACTAATATTTAAAGCATCTCTATATGTACCCTTAGGTACTATTCTATCATCTAAATCTCTTTCAAGTCTAGCTTGATTAAAACTTCTTTTGCTTTGTGCCATTTAATTCTAATGTTTAATCCACTTACTTTTGCCTCTTAATATTTGAGCAAGTTCTTCTAATTTATAATTGCTTAATCTTATTTTAGTATTTCTTAATTTTGCAGTTGCTTCTTTTTTATACAAGGGTACTAGTTGTGCACTAGCAGGACGAACTTTAGATAGATTATATAGCATGTATGCATACGTTGCGTCCTCTGCAAGCTTAGGCATATATACTTTACTCAAATCTGCATTATTATCTAATCCGTCACTTATATAATCTAATACAACTAAGTCTTCATTTCTATTTGCAAATGAACCATCAAAAAATATTAACCCCGCTTTATGATCTATAAAGTAAGTTCCAGCGGCATTCATATCTTCCGGCACACCACCATATCTTTTATTAAAATATGAAAAGTTATCATTATTATAATTTGAATAATAATAATCTTGTGCAGATTGTAATGTATTTGCTGTATTACTAGCATCTTGAAAACGTGTTGCTAAAGTTGATTTAGCCGATGTAATTATTTTACCTGTACCATCAAATGTAATATTGCTATTTGCATCTTGTATTGGTGCTGTAGGATCTCCTGATCTTCTTTGTGGTAATAATACTTTTTTTACACCGTCTGTTCCAACGCAAGATATTTTAATATAGTTTATATAATCTTGTGGTAATGGAAATTGTAAAGAATCACCTAAATCTAATTCCATACTTTTTTCAGAATGTAATACATCATAACTAAATTCTTGCATTGCTCTTTGTGCCCAAAAATCTAATTCATATCTTGGTACTTTAGGTAAAGCTTTATCTTCTCCTATATAAGCAACCATAAAGTTATTAATTATATCTTCTAAGCTAGTTCTGCTATAATATCCTAATCCTTTAAAATCAGATGGTATATTACCGCTATCACTTTGATGTTGTGCATAATACTGTTGTTCAGTATATTGTTTTCTAGTTTCTGCCATTATCTTTCAGCTTGAATTATTTGTTGTTCTTTTGCGGAAGCTACTTGTGTTATATCAGCAGCTCTTATAATAACCCCTGCATAGGCAAGTATTTTAATAACTAATTCATGAAACTCCGATGGATGCAACTCAAAATTTTTATATCCACTAGCTGAAGTATTTGCAACAACTTGCCCCGCTGTTGTACCACCAATCCAATTAGGATCATTTGGTTTTCTTATGTAATTAATTGTTATACTTGATATGCCTGATGTAGGATTTACAACTAAACCATTTTCATGTAACACATATACTGGTGATGTAGTTGTTGGTTTTGCTAATGGTGACCTATTTAAAACATTTAATAATTTATTTGTTGTTTCTTGTATAGGTATATTTACAGAACTTAATATATGAAATACACTACTAAGTCTATAAAAATTATCTGGATAAGCATAGTAACTAGCAGTTGTATTGCCAGCAGCGTTTGTAAAGCTTGCTGAAGATATTGTTTCTTCATTTTCAAACAAAGCTATTTTTTCTTCTATGTTTTTCCTTATATCTGAATAATCAGAAGAATTTGTTATAGCATAGTTTCTTGAAGAAAAGTAACCTTCAAATATTTCATTCTGCGCTTGCTTAGCTAAAGTATTAAACTCAGCCGGCGTTACATAACCTCTATTTTCTTTATTTAGTATATTTAATACTGTTTTATAAACACTATCTGTAAGTACCATTATTTATTTATTAATTAGTTAGCTATGGCTAAGCAAATAACCATAGCCAGGTATTTTATGTAAGCTTTTT
>Ga0098037_1001006_pt1 | contig 13228 bp, 9 predicted proteins | sample 5_EtaG_FD_75050 | JGI IMG/M metagenome (GOLD analysis project Ga0098037, IMG submission 75050) | Marine viral communities from the Subarctic Pacific Ocean - 5_ETSP_OMZ_AT15132 metaG | ecosystem: Environmental > Aquatic > Marine > Oceanic | place: Pacific Ocean | collected 2015-01-08 | reverse complement strand
TATAGAGTTATGAATAAATTTATTACAATTAAATATGAATATCAAGGAAACGAAGAAGAATATAATCCAAGCTGGGCGCAAAGCGGTTGATGAGTTGATAAAAGTTGCGCAAGAAAAAATTATTACAAACACAGAAGATGATGTTAGTGCTGATAGATTAAAAAACGCTGCAGCTACTAAAAAGCTAGCTATATTTGATGCGTTTGAAATATTAAACAGAATCCAAGAAGAAGAAAATTTACTTGAAGGAAAAACAACCGAAGAAGTAAAAAAGAAAACTTTTAAAGGTTTCGCAGAAGGAAGGTCTAAATGATGTACGAGCAAAGTTTAGTTAAAATAATAGAACCGATTAAAAAAACGACTATAAGTCGTCTTAACAAATCTAAAAAATGGAAATATGGATACAATAAAGAACATGACGTTATCGTTATATCGAAAAGCGGTAGAATTGGTGAAATACTTGAGATACAAAATCTGCGCATTGCTTTGCCGCTGTTGCCAGTGCACGTGTATACCAATGGAAAAAACAAATGGGAAAAAATAGAATACCCAAAAGAATTAGGTAGATTAAAAAATATATTTGACTGGAGAGATTATCCAGAAGAAAACAAAGAGTATTGGTTTGATTATATAGACCAAGAATTCAAAAGAAGAGAAGAAGGTTTTTGGTTTATGAATAATAATAAGCCAACTTATATAACAGGTACACATTACATGTACTTGCAATGGAGTAAGATAGATGTAGGTGCTCCAGATTTTAGAGAAGCAAACAGATTATTTTATATATTCTGGGAAGCTTGCAAAGCAGATAACAGATGTTATGGTATGTGTTATTTAAAAAATAGACGTAGTGGTTTTAGTTTCATGTCTTCAGCAGAAACAGTTAATTTAGCCACTCTTGCAAGTGATAGTAGATATGGGATATTATCTAAAACAGGTAATGATGCTAAAAAAATGTTTACAGACAAAGTTGTACCTATTAGTATTAATTACCCATTTTTCTTTAAACCTATCCAAGATGGTATGGACAGGCCAAAATCAGAACTAGCATATAGGGTGCCAGCTAGTAAGTTTACAAGAAAAAAAATGACAGCAACAGATGGTCTAGAAGAAATACAAGGATTAGATACAACTATTGACTGGAAAAATACAGGAGATAATAGTTATGATGGTGAAAAACTTAATTTACTAGTACACGATGAAAGCGGTAAATGGGAAAGACCTGATAATATATTAAACAACTGGCGAGTTACAAAAACTTGTTTAAGATTAGGTAGTAGAATAGTTGGTAAGTGCATGATGGGTTCAACATCTAACGCTTTAGAAAAAGGAGGTGATAACTTTAAAAAATTATACAATGCATCGGACGTTACAAGACGAAATCGTAATGGACAGACAAAGTCTGGTCTTTATTCTCTCTTTATCCCAATGGAATGGAACTACGAGGGATTTATTGACGAACACGGATATCCAGTCTTTGATAATCCAAATAATGATGTACTCGGACCAGACGGTGAGTTAATAGATTATGGCATTATAGAGCATTGGGATAATGAAGCTGCTGGGCTTAAAGATGATCACGATGCTTTAAATGAGTTTTACAGACAGTTTCCAAGAACAGAAGAACATGCGTTTAGAGATGAAACGAGAAACAGTATATTTAATTTAGTAAGAATATACGATCAAATAGATTATAACGAAGGTAGAGGAACATCATCCACTATATCTACAGGTAATTTTCAATGGGTTAACGGTATCAAAGACACACAAGTTATATTTTATCCAGACCCAAAAGGTAGATTTAAAATTAGTTGGGTACCACCTCAAAACCTACAAAACCGTATTATAATTAAAAACGGTATAAAATATCCTGGTAACGAACATATGGGCGCTTTTGGTTGTGATAGTTATGATATATCTGGAACAGTAGACGGTAGGGGTTCTAATGGATCATTACACGGTTTAACTAAGTTCAGTATGGAAGATGCCCCTCCAAATCAATTTTTTTTAGAATATATAGCTAGACCACAAACCGCAGAAATATTTTTTGAAGATATGTTAATGGCTTTAATATTTTACGGGATGCCAATACTAGCAGAAAACAATAAACCTAGATTACTTTATTATATAAGACGTAGAGGTTACAGAGGTTACAGTATGAATAGGCCTGATAAAATATGGAATAAACTATCAACAACTGAAAAAGAAATAGGTGGTATACCAAATTCAAGTGAAGATATAAAACAAGCACACGCTGCTGCTATTGAAATGTATATACAACAATATGTAGGTGATATAGGTAATGGGAACTGGGGTAACATGTATTTTAACAGAACATTAAATGATTGGGCAAAGTTTGATATAACAAAACGAACAAAGTTTGACGCATCTATAAGTTCTGGTCTTGCTATCATGGCTTGCAATAGAAATTTATATGCTCCTAATGCTAAAGTAGAGAAACAACCAATAAATTTGAACATAGGTAGATACACAAATAAAGGCAGTACATCAAAATTAATTAAAAAGTAATATGAAAAGTTATTCAAATTTTCCAAGCCAAGTAGTAAGTGACAGTGAAAAACTGTCTGTTGAATATGGGCTTAAAGTGGCTAGAGCTATTGAGCTAGAATGGTTTGATGACTCTGGTTATAACAATAGATATTTAAACGATATAAATAGTTTTCATAAATTAAGATTATACGCAAGAGGAGAACAAAGTATACAAAAATACAAAGATGAATTATCTATTAATGGTGATTTATCTTATTTAAACTTAGACTGGAAACCAGTGCCGATAATACCTAAGTTTGTTGATATTGTTGTTAATGGTATGAACGAAAGAGTGTTTAATGTAAACGCTTATTCACAAGATCCGTTTGGTGTTGAAAAAAGAACAAAATATATGGAGTCTATACAAAAAGATATGGACACCAAAGAGTTCAATGACATGGCTCAAAATCTTATGAACATGGATCTTTATGAAAATAAAAAAGAAGATTTACCAGAAAATCAAGATGAGCTAGCCTTACATATGCAGCTTAATTATAAGCAAGCTGTAGAGATAGCAGAAGAACAAGCTATAAATACTTTACTAAAAGGTAATAATTATGATCTTATAAGAAAAAGATTATATTATGATTTAACAGTTTTAGGTATTTCTGCTTGTAAAACATCTTTTAATAAATCTGAAGGTGTTACTATTGACTATGTAGATCCAGCAGATTTAGTTTACTCTAAGACTAACTCTCCATATTTTGAAGATTGTTATTATGTTGGTGAGGTAAAAAACATACCTATAAACGAATTAGTTAAGCAATTTCCACATTTAACAGAAGAGCAAATAAAAGACATACAACAAAGTAAATCAAATAGACCTGGTCATAAAGTTCATGGTTATGGTTATAGAGATGAGCGTGATTATAATAAAGTTACTGTTTTATATTTTAATTATAAAACTTATACAAACGAAGTTTACAAAGTAAAAGAAACTGGTACTGGTGGTGAAAGAGCAATACAAAAAGATGACAACTTTAACCCACCAGAAAACAAAGAAGGAAGCTTTGATAAACTAGACAGAAAAATAGAGTGTTTATTTGAAGGCGCTATGGTAATTGGTACTGATATTATTTTAAAGTGGGAAAAAGCAAAAAATATGATGCGTCCTAAATCAGACTTTACTAAAGTAAAAATGAATTATAGCATATGTGCTCCTAGAATGTATAATGGTAAAATAGAAAGCTTAGTTAGTAGAATTACTGGTTTTGCTGACATGATACAGTTAACACATTTAAAATTACAACAAGTAATGTCTAGGATGATACCTGATGGTATATATTTAGATGCGGATGGTTTAGCTGAAATAGATTTAGGTAATGGCACAAACTACAACCCACAAGAAGCTTTAAATATGTTTTTCCAAACTGGTAGTATTATAGGTAGAAGTTATACTGCTGATGGCGATCCTAATGCTGGTAAAATACCTATACAAGAAATACAATCAGGTGGCGGTGCTAAAATGCAAAGTTTAATTGGTACTTATAATTATTACTTACAAATGATAAGAGACACTACCGGTTTAAACGAGGCTAGAGATGGTAGTATGCCAGATGAAAGATCTTTAGTAGGTGTTCAGAAAATGGCAGCTGCAAATTCAAACACAGCAACAAGACATATACTAAATGCTGGTTTATTTATATCGGCAGAAATATGTGAAGCTTTGTCTCTTAGAATATCAGACATTATAGAGTATTCACCTACAAAAGATGCTTTTATACAAGCCATAGGCGCACATAATGTAGCTACACTTGAAGAAATGTCAGAATTACATTTGTATGATTTTGGTATATTTTTAGAATTAATGCCAGACGAAGAAGAAAAAGCAAAACTAGAAAATAATATTCAAATGGCGCTACAACAACAAAGTATAGACTTGGAAGATGCTATTGATCTTAGAGAAATTAAAAATACAAAACTAGCTAATCAATTGTTAAAACTTCGCAGAAAGAAAAAACAACAAAAAGAGCAAGAAATGCAACAGCAAAATATGAAGGCTCAAGCTGATGCTAATGCTCAACAACAACAAGCAGCGGCTCAAGCAGAGGTTGAAAAACAAAACCAATTAATACAAATGCAGATACAAATAGAGCAAGCTAAAGGCAAACTAGCTCAAGACAAACTGCAAATGGAAGCTGAAGTAAAAAAAGCTTTAATGGATCATGAGTTCGAAATAAACATGAAATTAAAACAAATGGATGTTGATAGCAAAAGGCAAAACGAAGAAGTAAGACAAGACAGGCAAGACAAAAGAACAATAATGAGTGGTGATCAACAAAAAGATTTAATGAAAGAAAGAGAATCAATTAAAGAAAAACCATTTGAATCAGCTGGTAACGATGTTATTGGTGGAGGTATGAGATTAGGTGCGTTTGAACCTAAGTAAACAATTTTATTAATTATATAATATTTTATTATGGCAGAAAAAAAAGAACAACCTATTGTAGACGATACAGTAGAAAAATTGAAAGTTAAAAAACCTAAAAAGAAAGTATTTAAACAACAAGACAGTGGACCTGTTAAAGTTGATTTAAAAGAATTAAAAGAAAAGGCCGAAGAAATAACTAAGGTAGATTTAAAAAAACCAGTTGAAGATATAAAGGCCCCAGAAAAACCAGTTGAAGAAAAAACTACTGAAACAAAACAAGTTCCAGTTGTTGAAGAAGTAACAAATGAGAAAAAAGTAGAACCAAAACCAGCACCTGTAAAACAAGAAGTAAAACAACCAGAAAAACCTGTTTTACCAGAAAATGTAGAAAAGCTTGTTAGTTTTATGAAAGAAACTGGTGGTAATATAAACGATTATGTAAAGTTAAATAAAGATTATTCTGATATGGATAACCACACTTTACTTAAAGAATATTATAAAACAACAAAACCTCATTTAAAAACAGATGAAATTGATTTTTTAATGGAAGATCAGTTTTCTTACAACGAAGAGTCTGATGAGGAAAAAGAAATAAAAAGAAAAAAATTAGCGTTAAAAGAGCAAGTTGCCAGCGCTAAAAGCCATCTGGACGGGCTAAAGTCCAAATACTATGAAGATATTAAAATGGGTTCTAAGCTTCCAGACGAAGCAAAGAAAGCTGTTGATTTCTTCAATAGATATAACAAAGAATCTGAAGAGTTAAAACAAGCGGAAGAACAAGCTCATTCAGCGTTTAAACAAAAAACAGATACAGTTTTTAACGATGAGTTCAAAGGTTTTGAATATAGCGTTGGAGATAAAAGATTTAGGTTTAATGTTAACAATGCGAGTGAAATAAAAGAAAAACAAAGCGATATTGGTAATTTCATTGGAAAGTTTCTTAATGACAATAACCAAATAGAAGATGCTAAAGGCTATCACAAAGCTTTATATACTGCTATGAACTCCGATGCAATAGCAAAACATTTTTACGAGCAAGGCAAAGCCGATGCTTTAAAAGATAGTGTTGCTAAATCTAAAAATATAGACATGAACCCAAGAGAATCACATAGTGATACTATTGTAAATTCAGGTTTAAAAGTTAGAGCGTTAGGAAATAACTCTAATGATTTTAAGTTTAAAATTAGAAAAAAAAATAAATAACAATTTAAAATTTAAAAATTATGGCAATTACGGCAGGAAGTGATTTGAATAGTGTAGCTGCTTCGCAGCAACAAACGCTATCTTCAAATTACATCGATTTTACAAGTGCTGACACTCAAGGGTGGGCACAACAATATTTACCAGACCTAATGGAAAAAGAAGCTGAAGTTTTCGGACCGAGAACTATTTCAGGTTTCTTATCACAAGTTGGGGCTGAAGAATCTATGACAGCTGATCAAGTTATTTGGTCTGAGCAGTCAAGATTACATTTATCTTACAAAGGTACAGTAGCTACAGCAGGTGATACAAATGGTACGTTTACTGTTGTTACTGATATTGATGGTAACGCATTAACTACTACTCACGGTATTAGAACTAATGATATTGTACTTATTGCAAGTGCTGGTATCGTTACTAAATGTTTAGTAGTGGAAACTCCAGATTCAGCTGTTGTTACAGTTGAGCCTTATGATAAAGCTGATTTAACTGGTCATGCTACAACAGCTAGTGGATCTACTTTATTAGTTATAGGTTCTGAGTATGGAAAAGGACAATCTTACACTGATAAAACTGGTACGTTCAAATCTGACAAAAGAACAGCTTTAACACCAACTTTCAAATCATTTACTAACAAGCCAATCATTATGAAAGATTACTATGAGATCTCTGGATCTGATGCATCTCAAATTGGTTGGGTTGAAATATCTGGTGAAGAAGGACAATCTGGTTACTTATGGTACTTAAAAGCTGAAGGAGACACTAGAGCTCGTTTTACTGATTATTTAGAAATGACAATGTTAGAAGCTGAGAAAACAGTTGATGCATCTGTTATTGGTTTTGGTGATGACGGACAAATTAGAGGTGCTGCTGACGCAGGAGCTGGTGGTGCTGGTACTGAAGGTTTATTTGCAGCTATTGAGGCAAGAGGTAATATAACTTCTGGTGTTACTGGTGTTAACCCTTCTACTGATTTAGCTGAGTTTGATGCAATACTTGCTGAGTTTGATAAGCAAGGTGCTATTGAAGAAAACATGATGTTTGTAAACAGAGCTACTAGTTTAGCAATGGATGATATGTTAGCTTCAATGAACTCTTATGGTGCTGGTGGTACTTCTTACGGTGTATTTGACAACGAAGAAGATATGGCGCTTAATTTAGGTTTCTCTGGTTTCCGAAGAGGTTCTTATGACTTCTACAAGTCTGACTTTAGATACTTAAATGACAAAGCTACAAGAGGTGGTATTAATGACGTAGCAGGTAGCGCAGCTATCCGTGGGGTTATTATTCCAGCTGGTGTATCAACTGTTTATGACCAATCATTAGGTAAAAATCTTAAGCGACCATTTTTACATGTTAGATTTAGAGCTTCTCAAACTGACAATAGAAAAATGAAAACTTGGGTTACTGGTTCTGTAGGAGCTACTACATCTGCTTTAGATGCAATGCAAATACATTACTTATCTGAAAGATGTTTAGTTGTACAAGGTGCTAACAATTTCATGTTAATGAAGTAAGCACAATTATTTTAAAGAGTCGGGGCTTCGGCCTCGACCCTTTATTTTTATTAATTTTATTATATATTATATTATGGCAAAGAAAAAACAAACAAAAAAAGAAGTGGCACCTGTTGTTGATACTCCTGTAGTTGAAACACCAATGCCAAAAAAAGATACCTGGGAAATAAAAGATAGATTGTATTATCTAAAAGGTAGTAAAAAACCTATATCAAGAAGTATTAGATCAGCAAACTTATTTTGGTTTGATGAAGAAAAAGGTTATGAAAGAGAAATAAAATACTGTGAAAACCAAAAAACAGTTTTTGTAGATGAAATGAAAGGAGATCAAAGATTATCACACATTATTTTTAGAGGTGGTAATTTATATCTTCCAAAAGAAAAAGTAGTATTACAAAAATTTCTTTCAATGTACCACCCAGATAAAGATGTTATTTTTTATGAAGATAAACCTGTTGAAAGAGCAGAAGATCACTTAGACTGGTTAGAATTTGAAATAGCAGCTATGAATGCAGCGAATAATTTAGATATTGATATGATGGAAGCTATCATGCGTGTAGAAGTAGGTTCTGAAGTGTCTAAGATGAGTTCTAAGGAACTTAAAAGAGATTTACTATTATTTGCTAAAAGAAAACCACAATTATTCTTAGAATTAGTTACTGATGAAAATATAGAACTAAGAAATATGGCGGTTAAATCTTGTGAGGCTCATATTATAGAGTTATCTCAAGATCAAAGAACTTTCACTTGGAAAAGTACTGGTAGAAAACTAATGACGGTTCCATTTGATGAAAATCCATATTCAGCTTTAGCCGCTTGGTTTAAAACTGATGAAGGTGTTGAGGTTTATTCTCAAATAGAAAAAAGATTAAAATAATCAACTTGTAGATGCAGTCGCTCTACGGGGCGATTGCAAATACAAAAATAAAAAAATATAATGGCTATAAGTGTAGATACAATATATCAAAGAGTTTTAGCAATAGCTAATAAAGAACAAAGAGGTTATATTACACCTCAAGAGTTTAACTTACTTGCAAACCAAGCTCAAATGTCTATATTTCAATCTTACTTTTTTGACAAAAACACAAGAGAAAGATTAGAACCTGTAGTTAATCCTGAAACTGACGAAACTAATATATCTGAGTTAATCGACAGAAAATTATCCCCCTTTAAAGAAAGTTTACCTGTAACAAGCGGACATACGTTTCCAGCAACAACAACTGTAAGTGGTGCTGCTATTGATATATTTCAATATGGTCAAGTTTTTTTTAACGATCAAGTTTGTAGAAAGGTTACAATTAATGAAGCTGAAAGATTAAAAAAGTCTGTTAGGCATATGATTGATACAGACCCAATATACGCAGATAATAGAGTTACCGGTAGAGATATAGTTGTATACGCTGGTTCTACTACTGAAAAAACATCTAACGTTACTGTTGAGTGTTTTAGAATACCAAAAACAGTTAACTGGGCTTATACAGTAGTAAACAACCAAGCTTTATATAATGCATCAGCTAGTGACTTACAAGACTTTGAATTACACAAGGTAGAAGGTGGGCTTTTAGTTTTTAAAATACTAGAATTATCTGGTGTAATAATCAATAGTCCAGATGTAGCTACTTTAGGTAGCACAAAAGCAACACAAGTAGAACAAAAAGTAAAACAATAATACATGGCAATAATAACAAATGACGAACAAGCTTATTACGCAACTGGTGGCGATCATGGTAGTTATCAGTTTATAAGTTTACAAGAAATTATAGATACATTTAAAGCAACATATGTTGGTGAAAATAAAATATGTCAAAATGTGCTAGATACAGATGTAACTTTTTTTGCAACAAGAGGTATACAAGAATTAAGTTACGATACGTTAAAGTGTACTAAAGACTGGGAAATAGTTGTTCCAGCTACATTAGTTATGGTTATGCCTGTTGATTATGTTAACTATACAAAATTAGCTTGGAGTGACGCTTCTGGTATAGAACATATTATATACCCTACAAGATACACTTCTAATCCTAAAAAAATAGAAGAATCAATAACTAACTTTGGTGGTTTTGCTACGGATGGCGCTAATGAAGATTTAGACGGTACAGTTGATAGTGATGGTAATGATACGTCTACAACTTATGAAAATTACAAATCAGGAGATACTACAATAAATGAAATAGACGATTATGATGATGATACATATTGGCCTTATCCTGGTGGTAGGTTTGGTATTAGTCCAGAACACGCTCAAGTAAACGGATCGTTTTACATAGATGAAGATGCTGGTAAATTTCATTTTAGCTCAAACTTATCAGGCAAAACATTAATATTAAAATACATTAGCGATGGTCTAGTAACAAACGCTGCTAACACAGCTCTAGATTTAAGTGCTACAAAAATACACAAATTTGCTGAAGAAGCAATTTATAAATATATAGCGTATGGGGTGTTAAGCGCTAGGAACGATAGTAATCCAAGTATGTTGGCGTTACTTAAAAAAGAAAGATTTGCAGAACAACGTAAAGCAAAATTAAGATTATCAAATTTAAAAATAGGTGAACTTACACAAATAATGAGAGGTAAGTCTAAATGGATAAAACACTAATTAAATGCCAGAAATAAAAAGACAGTTTGGCGCTAGTAAAATGGACAAAGACAAGGACGAAAGACTTGTCCAAAGTGGTGAATATAGAGACGCGCAAAACGTAGAAATAAATACATCTGAAGGATCAAACGTAGGTACTGTGCAAACTGTAAAAGGTAACACAAAGCTTGATGATATTTTTTCAAGCAATGACTTTGATTGTGTTGGGTCTATAGCTGATCATAAAAACGATAAAATATACTGGATGGTTACTGGTCCACAAACTGGTGAAGCATCAAATATACAAACAGAAACAGGTAGCTTTACTGGCGGCGCACAAGTATATAAAGATTATATTTTAGAATATAATATATAAACAACTCACTATAGGTATATTGTTGTTGATATACATAAAGTTGTAACAAAAGAAGTTTCAGGTAGTCACACTAGTAACAAAAATCACGTACATATTCCAGATATGGGTACTAGTACTATTAATATTACTGGTGTTAGAATAGGCATGAAGTTAACAGGGTTTTTTACAAATGGTAGTGGTAGTACTATAACAGCACCAAATGGTACAAGTGTTGCTAATGGGCAAACTTATTCTGTGTCAGAAATAGATGATGTATTTGTAACTGATATTATTAAAGATGCTGGCAGTCCTTCTGACTGGGCAATATCTTTATCTAAAGACATAGAAATATCTCAAGATGATAACATAACATTTTTAGCGCCTAGAGTTTTAAATTACCATAAAGATAGGTTGATAACAGGTATAAATGTTATGGATGGTATGTTATTTTGGACAGATAACCATACTGAACCTAAAAAAATAAATATTGAAAGATGTGCCTTAGGTACTGGTGGTACAGAGTATTTAAAAGGTGGAGGTACAGCTGGCTTTGCAGCGGGCTCACCTACTTCAGATTTATTTTTTCAATTAGACGCAACACACGGTTTTCCAACAAGTGATAGAACCGATCACTTTCACACTAGATTAGTTTCTTCTATAGATGGTTTTAATTTAGAAGTAGTTACTAATTTCGCTGGTAATAAAGCGGTGTTTTTAGAAGAAGAACATATAACAGTTTTAAGAAAAGCACCTTTAACACCTCCACACTTAGACATGTCTATTACAGAGGCAGAAAGAAATAATTCTACAACAGGTGTAGCCAACAATACATCAACAATAATTGATTTTGCTTTTTCAGATGTAAACCCTGTAAGTGGTAACTCTGAACTATTATCAGCTGGTGATGGTCCTTTTGAAATATTTTTTAATGAACCTGTTGATTTTAGACCTGGTGATGTTTTAATATTTACTTCTGATGAAGATGCAGATGAAGATACTTTTATAGAACATGAAGTTAGAATACGTATAGAAGATGTACCATCAGGTCATAGTGCACCAGATACTATATTATCAGGTGCCGCTGGTGATGCTTTTACATACATAGTGCTTGGCATAGACCAGTCAGTACCAACATCTGAAGTTACTTACAGATGTAGACTACAGCAAAGTAGACCTTTGTTTGAAAATAAATTTGTTAGATTTGCGTATAGATATAAATATAAAGATGGTGAATATTCAGTTATATCACCATACTCTGAAATAGCTTTTAAACCTGGTGAATTTAATTATGCACCAGTACAAGCTTACAACCTTGGTATGACTAACCAGTTAAGAAATTTAAAAATAACTGATTATGTTGTTGAAGATTCAACTCGTGGTAGAGATGTTGTTGAAATAGATATATTATATAAAGAAGAAGGTAAACCACAGATATATACTGTTGAGTCTATAAAAATATCAGACGAATCACCTAGATGGCCAGGAGGTGTATATGAAAGAGGTGTTTATGAATTAACATCAGAGTTAATACACGCTTTACTACCAGAAGATCAATTAATAAGACCTTTTGACAATGTACCTAGAAAAGCATTAGCTCAAGAAATAGTAGCTAATAGACTTGTGTATGCAAATTATTTACAGAACTTTAATATATCAAAAAATGGTGTAGAGATATTGCCACAAGTAAAATTATCAGCCACATCAACTTTAAGTGAATTAGGACAAGTATTTGCTAACGAAACTAATTTTGATCCTATGCCTAGTGCTGATGCTTTTAAGTCTGTAAAGACAATAAGAACATATCAACTTGGTGTTGTATATAGAGATGAATATGGTAGAGAAACACCAGTGCTTACAGGTGGTAAAGATTCAACGTTAAAACTTGAAAAAGAAGAAGCATTTAAAATAAATAAATTAACAGCGCAAATATCTACAGAAGCACCTGACTTTGCACACTCATGGAAATTTTTTGTAAAAGAAACTTCTAACGAATACTATAACATGGCAATGGATCGTTGGTACAACGCTGAAGATGGTAACGTTTGGATTAGCTTTGCTTCTGCTGAGAGAAATAAAATTGATGAAGATACTTTTTTAATACTTAAAAAACAGCATGAAAACAACGTGCCTGTATCAGACCTTGCTAGATATAAAGTTATTGCTATATCTAATGAAGCGCCATTGTTTATAACGTTAGATCAAAAATTAATAGGTACAGTTGATCCTGCAAATTTCCCTAACTTTACTCAAATTGTAAGAACTACAACAAATGGTTTTCCTTTTGAAGGATACACAGAGTTTGATATAGCGGCAGCTCCGTTTTACACCTCTATGTCAACAACACAAAGTGGTTCTGCTGGTTTAGACCCAAATATTTTACAAGCGCTTTACGCTGGTCAAGTTTATATTAGATTTAATGTTTCTGGTGTTACTAGCCAGTACTATAACGTTGCGTCTATAAAACAGTCTTTTGATGATCCTAGTTTTCACACTATAAATGTTGACGGTATATTAGGTCCTGATGTAGATTTTTTAGCGCCAGGTCAAACTATAGGTAATGCTGTTAGCAACATAAGAATAGAAATGGTAACTAGAATACCAGTTAAAAAACCAGAGTTTGATGGAAGGTTTTTTGTTAAAATATATAGAGATTTAGT
>Ga0098037_1001001_pt1 | contig 13253 bp, 6 predicted proteins | sample 5_EtaG_FD_75050 | JGI IMG/M metagenome (GOLD analysis project Ga0098037, IMG submission 75050) | Marine viral communities from the Subarctic Pacific Ocean - 5_ETSP_OMZ_AT15132 metaG | ecosystem: Environmental > Aquatic > Marine > Oceanic | place: Pacific Ocean | collected 2015-01-08 | reverse complement strand
CTTCAGCAACTTTAGCAGCATCTTTTTGGAAAGCATCGTATTTATTACCTACAACATTGGTCATTTTTTCAGCCATAATTTCTCTTGATGTTTCAAGATTAAAATTAGGGTCTTTATGATCCGTAATAGCTTTAACAAATAAAGCTCTTTCGTTTGGATCCATTTTACCATCTTCACCAGCATAAAGTTGCCAACCAGCATCACCTAACGCCATTTTTATTTCTTCTTCTAAACTTTCATCTTGCATTAACAGCTCTCTAAAACCTTGGCCACCACCTAAATCATCCTGTAAAGCAGCTCTAAAGTCTTTTACAGTTTTAGGTATAACTTGTATTAAAGTGTTTTTAACATTGTCTCTGTTAAATGTAGGTTCTTTCACAACTTTAGCATTAAGCTCACCTAATGTTTTACCAACTTCATAGTTTTTTAATATATACAAGTCTTCAAACTCAGTATTTGTTTTTTTAACACCATCAACATTAAAAACCATCTCACCTTTTTCGTTTTTCTCAACTTTATACTCACCTTTTAATACACGCGTCATAAACGCAGTTTCGTCAGCATCCATAGCACCACTTAAATCACCTTCTTTTTGTAATTCAGATAATTCTGTAATAAAAGCTTTGTGTTGTTGCGTAAATGCAGATCTTTGTTGCATTGCTTTTTTAGCAGCCATCATGCCTTTTTGATCACCAGCTTTTATAGCTGCTAAGTAATTGTTTTTAGCTTCTTGCGCAAAATCAACAGTATCGTTATATAATACTTCGCCTAAAGCACCAGAGTTTAGTTCAACTTCATTTGCAGCTTCTGTAAAAGCATCAAACGCATCAACTTTTTCTTGCTCTATTTTTTGTATTTCACCTAAAGCGCTAACAGCCATGTCAGTTCCAGCTTTTGTTACTTTATCTAAGCCAGAAAGATCTGCAGGTGCCATGCTTTTACCTACATCTGCCGCGCCTTTTATTAAGGCCATATCTGCTCTTGTACTTACTTTAGCCATATTATTTGTTTTTATTTATTTTAAAACCATAAGGACTTGAAGGCATACCACCACCAAAACCATAATAATTATCTGTTGTTCCTACACCACCATCTAACACGTTACCACTTATACCAGCTTGTTCAGTTGGATTTAACACAGTGTAGTTGTTACCTGTGTTAGGATCTATTGGCGCAGTATCGGGTGTAACATTATTAACTGCTGGTGTTGCGTTTGGTAGTTTTGGTATTTTCATACCAGCTGTAGCTATTTGAGTACCTGCGCTAGCTATATCACCAATAGCACTCATTTGAGCTGCTTTAGCATCAGCTCTAGCTTTGTTCGCAGCTGCAGCTCTTTGTTGTGACATACCAAACAACGTAGATGTTTTTTGATATTCTAAACCTCTAGCGGTTTCAGCGCCTGCTTGTCTCATTTTTTCAGCCATCATTTCACCTTGACCTTCTAGCTGTTGATTTTTAGCAGCTTGTTGTGCAGATAATTTTTGATTTTGCGATTCTTGCATGCCAATACTTGCAGATGATTTTTGTGCGCTTATTATACCTTGATTAGCTAAACTTTGTGCTAAACCAGCTATACCACTACCACCAGCAGCACTAGACAAACTATCCATAATATTAGCTTGGCTTTGTTGAAACTGCTGCGCTTGAAATTGTGCTTGTTGTTGATTAACTGTTAAATCTTCAAATGTATTTTCTAAATTTTCGTAAGGATTTCTAACACCAGCAGCAAGATTACTAGTATCTAAATTTTCATACTCCTTTTTCATTTTACGCATTTCTTCTTTAGCAGCCTTTTGCTCGTTTATTCTACCTCTACGACCAGCTAAAGACACGCCAAGCTTTGTAAGACCACCAGCTGCAGCTACACTAGCTCCTATAATTGCTACTGTTACAAATGCCATAATTTATTTATTTTTGTTAATATACTTTTCATATTCTTCGTAATTTTTTGAAACTATTTCAGCTTCTAATTCGTCTAAGTCTTGTGTGTTTGTTGGATTTTTGTGTATGTTTACAAATATACTTTCTTCATTTGCATATATAACCCTTTTAACACCTGGTGTTGAAACTACATAGCAAGGAGCTATATAATCTTCTGTAGAATTTTCTGTTGCTACTGTAATGTGGCCAGTTAATAAAAACCAAACATGTAAATGGTTGTGTATCGCGCCTACAACTACAGAATCTTTTTTCATACCCATTTGTCTTACATATACACCATCAGCAAATGAGTGTTTTAATGGAAACTTTTCTGATCTTACTATTTCACCGTTGTTACTAACAACACCTTCTTTATGAGCAGACCCTAATAATTTTTTCTCTAACTCTAGTATCTTGCTTCTAGAGCTTATTTCGTTTTTTGACATATAATATAACTTAAGTATATATTATAGTTACACTTTTTAGCGTTTATTTACTACTTTCAAATATTTCAGACGCTATTGAAAACAACTCAATTTTATCTTTAGAATCATTTATAAGTTTAATATCTGCGTAATAACCAACTATACCACTAATATTCGCTCTATTGTCTTTTGAAAACATAATAAAATCTGTAGCGCTAGGTGGCATCTGGCCAGTTGGTTGATCTATAGTTAATATGTTGCCGTTTATGTTTGTTATAGGTCCTATTAAAACAATATTGTCTATATCGTTTACTTGATATTGATTACCTGTTGCACCATCTATATTAGTTGGTACATACCAAGCAAGATCACCTACTTGTACTGAAACGTTTATATCTTGACTAAAACCTACTGTTATTAATGGCATATTATTCTACTGTTAAAATTTTATCTAATTCAAATGTTAATGTTATATTATCGCTACCATACGAACTAACTGTTACATCTCCTGTTAACGTGCCAGATCTACTAGCGCCTAAAAACTTTAATGTTTGACCGTTTTCAGGTACAAAAGCTGTATCTATAGTTATTGTATTACTACTTATATTTGTTACGGTTGTTGTTGCAGCGTTGTTAATGCCAACACCTGTAACCGTGCTAACATCATCTTTTATACCGTTAGCACTTGCAAGATCAAACGTTGTTAAAGAAGCAGATCCATTTGCATCACTATCATTTATAGTTGTTGTTACATCGTCTATTGTTACTTTAAAATTAGAAACACTAAAGTTAGTTCCGTTAAATATTCTTAATGGCGTTGGTCCATAAGCTTTAAATGTTATAGTTCTGTCCGCAACAAAAGTTGAGCTATGTGCAAGCGTTACAGTACCACCAGGGTGATCTACAATTAAAGGATTATTAGGGTCTGTATTATCAACTATTTTAGGAACTTCATAAACTGGAAAAGCTGCAGTAGATTTACCAGCGTTGTAAAAACCTTTGTTTATAGCTGTTATAGTTGAAGTGCCAGGATTAGCTCCTGCTATTCCGATACCAGTAACCTCCATACCAACACTTAGTCCTGTTATATTTTTTAACTCTAAACCAGTACCACTACCACTACTTTGGGTGTCTTTAGTTGTAGTAAAATAAAAATCGTTTTGATCAGGTTGTTTTATTATTACAAAATTACTACCACTAAGTGATAAAGGCCAAGATATTGAAAAAGTTTGACTTGAACCACTACCGGTTCTGATGTCAGGACCGCTAACTGTATAAGCTGTAGCGTAAGTTCCATAATACTCGTCACCAGCATCTTGATTTGAAGACAAGTGTGTAAACGTAATAGTAGTGTCTATTAATTGTTCTATTTCAGCAAACACATAAGAACCTTTACCTAAATTATCTGTTAGCTTTGTGTCGTAGTGCATTTCAGGATAAATAGTTAATATATACTTGTCATCATCAGTAACTCCTGGAAAAGAAATGCTGTTGCTATACACACCAGTTGGCCCAATAGTTATAGGATTTAACCTTGTTGGTGTAGCTGAAAAAGCTGGTGTTGGTGGTGATTCTAAATCTGGGTTTTGTATAATAGTGTTTTCAGGAAAATTATAATAATGATTATCTTCGTTAGTCACAGTCATACTAAACACAGCTCCAGGATCGCCAACAACATCATATTGTCTTCCGTTTGAACCAGCGTTCATTGGTGCTCTATTTATTTTTATTTCTTTTATTTCTTTCATATTTATTTATTAAGGACAAGCAGGCAGACCAGTTGAAGGATCACTACTACAGCAAGAACCATCATCAATTGTAGATAATGGATCATAATTATCAGCCGCTGGGTTCGTACAACCTGCATAAATACAACTTCCATCATCAATAGTTGCTCCTGGATAATAATTTATAGCATTTGGATCATTACACCCATATACGTATGGTATACAAGTTCCATCATCACAGTTAGCTGCTGGATCGTAATTTTGAGCAGTATCATCTGTACAACCGTCAATAACGGTACAAGCGCTATGCACACTATTTGTTTGTAAAAACGTTCCTGGATTTACGTTACTTGCTATTGTACCACTTGGTATTGGATCTAGTCTCATTAAAAAACAAGTGTTAAGCGTGTATACAAATGAGCCAGTATTAGGATCAACTGTTTGTGCATAATAATTAGTTCCGTTGCCACTTGGTCCTCCACCTGATGATTGTTGATACCAAGTTAAATAATTTGGATTTGGTATTGTATTACAAGGATAGTTAGCACCACCTGGTTGACACGGTGCAGGCAAAGGTAGTGGAACACCATTTACAATAGTTAACATACATGGGCAAGGGTCTAACCACTCTTGCTCATCTTGGTATTCCCATTGGTAAAGCCCATAACTACCAAAATTATATTGATAAGCTCCACAAGCATGTTCTGAAGGAAAGCCCATTACATACGGGTAGTTTGCTAAAAGATAAGCCTCACCATAATTTTGACAACCTAAACAAGGGTCTATGTTTGCCCAATCATTAGTATAAGCTATGCAGCTACCATCGTCAAAACAAGCACTTGCATTATAATTAGACATCGTAGGATCTGTACAACCAGAAACATAACAGCATGAATTATCTAATGTGTTTGCAGCCGGATCATAGTTAGCAGCGTTTATATCAGTACAACCGTATATAAATGGTACACAAGAACCATCGTCAATATTAGCAGCTGGATCATAATTAAACATTGTTGAATCAGTACAACCATACACATCATAAGTACAAGTTCCATCATCAATTGCAGCGCAAGGATCGTAATTAAGTGCGTCTAAGTCTGTACAACCATACTCAGTAAATCCTGGAGGACAATAACCAGTGTTAACATTTGCTAAAGGATTATAGTCACATGCAACATAACCATTGCCAGGATCACATTTTTTAAAGTGACCATTTTGAGTTCCAGAAGGAACACCGTCAGCACAGTTACCAAAAATATCTGGAAAAAACGGAGAGCCTATAGTGCTGTCCATACAACCATCTACAATAAGAGTTGTACAACTACCATCATCACAAACAGCTGACGCATCATACTCTAAATAAAGTGGATCTGTACAACCAGTAGTACCAATACAAGTAGGGCAAGAAGCTGTTGCTTGTGCAAAACTACTATAAGTACCAGTACCATCTGTTATTAATATAGTACCACCATTAATAGTATCACAATTCCAAGTATCGTCATAAGTACATAAACTATTATCACAAACCCCACCAGGATTATAGTTGTTTGCTTTTTGATCGCAACAACCAGGCGTTGGATATGTACAACTACCATCGTCAACTGTAGCTAATGGATCATAGTTTAATGCGCTTGAGTCCATACAACCTAACACTGGTGTAGGTACAGATGAAGCTCTACCAATACCTTGAAAAGAAAACTCTGAAGTTTTAATATCAGCATTAGTTAATATCGTGTTACCTTTTATATAATTAAACCATTTACCTTCTTTTTCTTTAAACTCGTTTACGTGTCCTTTTTGTTTGTTAGTTGTTATTGTATCAACAAACCAACCTTCTTTAGAAACAAGATTATAATAGCTTTCATACTCGTTTGAGTTTATACCTGCAGGAACATCTTCTCTAACTATTTTTGATTTACTACCTTCGTAGTTTAGTGTTTGATAATTTTTAACACTACCAGGATCTGCGTTTAATAAAACGTTTATTGATGAAGGCATAAACACGCCGTAAAAAGTATTTCTATCTATAGCTTCGTCGTGATGCTTATATATGTAACCACCTTGAAAAGTATAGTAATCATTACTCATACTAATACCTTGTTCAGGTATATAAGATTTAAAACTTGTCCAACCTTTTACATCTTCATTGTACGAAATTGTATATGGCGGATTGTTAAATGTTATGTTTGACTCTCTTAGTGTTATGTTATAATCTCCTTTATCTTTATCAAAACTACCTACAAGTTTAGGATAATTTTGTAAATTATCACCAAACCAATCACTCATACCATAATCAGATATAGGTGTTAAACCATCTTTTGATAATCTTAATACAGCTGACCTTTGTTTGTCTGTAAAATAAGCTCTATAATTATCTACAGCAAAGCTTTCTGGATTTTTTGATATACCATAATCACCAGCAAAAGGCATTGTTTGCCCTAACACATTTGTAGACGCTATTAGCTGTGGATTACCATCAGCATTAAATATTGCATCTTTATTTGCTTGTATTCTTATTACTCTATCTTCACATAATGCTATTAAATCTGTATTTCTACTAAATAGCTTTTGTATACTACCGTAAGTCGGATTTATATCTTTAGTTATTTTTTCAGCTTGTATAAATTGATTTAAATTATTAACACCACTATTACTATTGTATATACCAGAAAATATTAAACCACTTGATCTTCTCTCTTCTTTATACATAGTGTCTAGTATTGTAGAAACTATAGGACCTTTATCTAACCTTACTTGATTAAAATCATCTCTTAACCTATCAGACTCAACACCATTACTAAACGAAAAAGCATTATACCAAGAAAGACCAACTTCATTTTGAGAAACGTCAGTGTTTACTTTGTAAACATAAGTGCTAGAAGGATATGTACCAACTTTAGTAAGATCAGCTAAATTTAAAGTAGTATAACTATTGTCATGTCTTGTAAACTTTAACGTGTCATTTAAAGAAATAAACGTTGTGTCTATTTCATGGCTTAACGCTATTAAATCACCTTGATTATCACCGTTATGGTCATACCAACCTAACACAGTAGTATCTACATCAGTACTCGTGTAGTTTTTAAACAAAGCTTGAGAAGTGTTTGGATTAGGATTTAAAAATGTAACTATTGAACCTTTTGGCACATATAAATAATTGTTTGAAGCGTCTAACTTTGTAGGGTATACTTGGCTAGCTTCATGAAAAATATTTAAATCTATGTTTTCTTTTGGCTCTGTTTCCCATATTGCTGGATTATCACTTACTAAAGGTGCTGTCTCTGTTGTTCTTGGTGATATAAATTCTATACCAATTGGAGTATCTGCATCTGCACCTTCTGATCCACCATCAACTGCACTAATAGGGTCAAAGCTTGATGCTGTTCTAGGGTTTTTTTCAACATACAGTCTATAAACTATTCTTCTATTATCAGCTCTCATAAATCTTCTCCAATACTCTTCATAGTCAGCATAACTATCATTAGTCCAAGAAGGATTTAAGTAGTACCAATTATCTGGTGAATCACCATCACTATCGTGAGCAAGCTTCCATGTTCTATGCAAATGTGTTGGTCCAAAAGTGTAGTTAGGATGTGTATCTTTTGTTCTGTTACCCCAACGAGTATGGTTGTATCTTCTTATTTTTCGTACTTCTACTATTTTATATATTTGACTACTAGTATTGTAATCTGGATCTGGATTTGTATCACCTGTAAATCTAAATAAACCGTCAACTTTCATACCCTGTACAATTGCTGCTTCACCAATATGAGGTTGGTTTGTTGCGCTACCAACTTCCCATACATAGTTTTCATTCATACCAGCATAGTTAATAGTACCAGGCGAAGCTACATTACCAATTCTACTACCTTCAAATGGTTGTTCATCTGAAAAGTCAGGCTTTAATTTTGAAAAAGCAAGTTCTATATACCACCTGTTTGGATCAGATGGGTCTTGCTGTATACCTTTACCGTAACCACCATTTTGAGTATTGTCAGGATTATTTTTGTGATTATGTTCTGATAAGTGAAAACCTGTTCCTTTAGCACCACTAGATTGTTTGTGGTACATAGGAAAATATGTGCCATCTATAAACCACTCACTATCAACAATATCATCTTCAGGGTTATTAAAATCTAAAGCATTTTCCCAACCTTCAATATCTTGAGTCTTTGTATTTCCCGTTGTGTTGTTACCATTTGAAAAATTTGCATTTGAGTCTAGTAAAAAATAAGCATTCATTCTAGCATCAACTTGAAATTGTACATCTGATTGCACAGCACCAATTAAACGAGTTTCAGTTATAGCATCACCGTTTATTTTAACAAAAAACTTACCTTCAAACTCAGGCTTATTTTCCATTACATGCTTATAAACTTTTAATGACAAGTTATCACCAAAGTCTGGTAAGTTGTTACTTGATACTGTTGGGTAGTTTGGATATATCCACTGATCGTCTGTATCAATAGCTCTATCTAAAGTTATTCTGTAAGCACCACCACCAGTAACACCACTGCTACTACCATATGATAAATTTATAACATCATAAGTTTTAGTATAAATACCATCTTTATGAAAAGCTAAAGATAACTTGTCAGTAATTTCTATTAACTTTGCATTGTTACCAGCTATCCAAAAGTCTTCATCTATTTCAAAATAATCACTACCAACTACAGGCGCTGAAGTTTGTAATAGAGCTTCTGTTGCTGTAGGTGCAGACTCACCAGCTGTTTTTATTTCTGTTTTTATAAAGTCAGGTGCTTCGTTTTCTATAGCTATAACCTTATATTTTGCTTGCTCTGGTACTACAGAATTACTATCAACTTGTTTTTTAAGATATAAAAAAGTATCTTCATCTATCTTATTTCTTTCAGAAGAAGGAAAAGACAACCATAAATTACCGTCTTCAGCTCTGTAAACTCTGTCCATTGCTAAGTTGTAATACTCGTTAGCAGTTTCTTTTACATAAAACTTAAAACCTTTTGACCAATCAGGTGGTGTAGTTGTTACTCTAGTTTTTATTTTACTTTTACCTTCGGCTTGTTTTTTTGGTACGTAAAACGTAGATTCTGGATTACTAAACACAGGAGTTTCTCTACCATAAGCATCTAAATAAGTTACACCAACTTGATAGTTTCTCATTGTCTTTAAAGTTGGTAGACCTCTGTAGTCACCGTAATCATAATCAACTTTGTTAAAAGTAACAGAGTTAGTATTGTTACCACCAAAATTCAACTCATATTCTACAAGAGCGTCGTTTGTAAAGTTTTTATCATATCTTCTAACGTTGTCACTTTCTAATAAAGGTTTTATATCTAAATTAAAGTTTTGTAAATAATTAGCAAACACAACTCTATTGCCAGTTATTTCTTGAGCTAAAGCAACTCTTGGTACGTTGTCAAAAGGTCTTAGCAACTGATTTGAAGGAACAACAGAATATATAAGATCAGAAGTAACTTTAAACATGTTTGCATCCCAGTTAGAAAAACCTGGTGTACCATTTAAAGTTATATTACCATTTGTATCATTAGCTTTTATCTTGTCAACCACATATATTGTAGTTGAATTAGTTTCTTTGTATAAAAGATCTACTTGTACTACATCTTCAGGCAAGTTATGCGGTTTGAAATTTCTTAACTCTAATGACTCAATATAATTTTGCATACCTTTGTTATAAGCAACTTTTGAATCATAATCAAAACTATCAGCTGAAAATATTACATCTGTAAAAGGTGCAAACGTAGAATATTCTCCGTCTTGATATTTATATCTATAGCTAAATCTAGGAAATTTCTTTTCAAACAATGGCTCTTGGCCAGGTACTTGAGCAACATTATATGTAACTTGAGTTGTAGGTGTATCACCAGCCACACTTGCTATTTCAATTATGTATGTATTGTTTGGGTAAAATACTGGTGGAGACGTGCTTGGTATCATTTGATTACCTACATTAGCTTTTACTATAGCTCTTACTTGATGGTCTTCAGGTAATTCACCTGCACCGTTTAAAAATCTAATTTCATCACCTGCTTCATATTGATAGCCTGAATCAAAATTATAAAACTGAACTATAAAACCATCGCCAATTTCAACTAACACATCATTTCCAGTGCTGTCAGGCAATGCAAAATCAACATCAGCTTGTGCTAACGTAGGTGTTTGAAACTTTGGTTTTACAAGTAAAGGAGTGTGAGGAGATGTTTTAATTAGAGTAACATGCTTTTCTTGTAAGCGTATGTTATTTGATATTCCTACGTTTCTATCAGGAACAATAAGTCTAGTTTGAGTATTTATACCTTGAGTACCTTCTTTACACCTTGGTATATTTATTTTTTTAGGCTCACTAAAGTTGTCTGTGAAAAATAAAAAGTCATTAAGTATATTTATACCAGTAATTAATCTACCAGGTTGAAAGTTTAAAACTCTTTGCCCGTCAGGGTGTGAAAATATAAACGAAGAGGCTTGTGAATTACTACCAGGAAGAGCTGGTACGTTAAATGAATTTTGAAGAGTTATTGTAATGTTGCCAAGAGGATCTGGCGCAGAAACCGCTGTAACAGGGTTGTTACCAAAATAAGACATTTGCGCAAGAGCATCGTCAAATTGAGCAACCATACCTACTTCAATTAAATCAACGCCTGGATAAGGATTTCCATTAGAGTCAAGAGTTTTTACAAGAAGTGTATTTGCAGTGCTATCGTGGTTACCATAGCTAGTTCTTATTCTATAAATATCAACTACAACAGGTGTTATATTACCATCTTTGTACTCATATATAATATCTCTGCTCATAGTGTCGTTTAACCCTGCGTAAACAGGACCTGCAACTAACCAATATAAAGCATTATTTTTTTCATCAGCAACTGTTCCTACACAATATGAAGAGTCACCTAGCTCATCGCCAGCCATTAAAGCTTTGTTACCTAATATGTTTTCTAAAGCACCAACATCAGAACTATCAGAAGTCGATAGCTGTATGTTCATCGCATCTCTGTATTCACCATTAGGTACTAGTCTTTCGTCGAGGTCTTTGTTCATCTTCCCCGACATGAAAGTGTTTTTAATCTCTGGCATGTATTAGTGTTTTATTTGCTTAGATTTACCTCTAAGTATTTGACTTAATTCTTCTATTTTTGTATTTGACAACCTTAGCTTAGCAACTCTTTTTGCTGCAAACTTTTCTTTTTTAAATCTGTTGACTAAATATTCTGGAGTGTTAGCTCTGCTAGCTAAAATAGCATGTGCTATGTGTTTGTATACAGCTTCTTCAGCAAGCTTATGTACAATCATTTCTTCATCAGTACCAAGACTATCACTTATATAATCTAGTATTACATTTTTACCAGAAATATTAGAGCTAAAATAAATATAACCAGCCATAATATCTATGTAATAAGATCCATTTGCTTGAGCATGCTGTGGGTCTATACCATATCTTGTACCTTCGTTTGGCCAATATATATCATCTTCATAATCATCGTAAGTTTGTGTTGTTGATCTTGATGTGTGTGTTTTGTAAGCAGCCCAAGTATCTGACTGTTTATTTAAATCTACAAATATAAGTTCTTCACCTGTAATTTGAGTATCAATAGGTCTACCAGGATTTATACCTGTAGAACCGTCTAATAACCATTGTTCATACTCTGGGTTTGTCATTGTTATTCCCATACCAGGATAATTATTACTAGTAGAATCACCAACTGTTTTTACAGTTGTATTTTTAGGTATACCTGGTCCATAAACTGTCATACCAACTTGTATATCAAGTCCAGAGTTAAAAAAGTTTACTTGCATACCACTACCAGGCCCGTAAGCTACGTAATGAGTAGTTGTATTACCATTTAAAAGAGTTCTTGAATCACCAGTTATAGCAACTCTAGTTTCTTTAGCAAACTTAGGTAGTAATTTGTTTGACTTAATATCACCAACACCATCTTTATTAGATGTTCTACCAGTTGCTGTTATGCCGTACTCTTCATATTCATTAGAAGGTTGTATTGTATAAGTGTTTGTTGCAGGATCAAAACCACCTGCAGTTTTTCTAATATAACTATTTGTTTCTAATTTAAAACTACCATCAGTGTTTTGTTGGTAAGAAGCAGGGTTTGAAGTTTTTAAAGCAGGATATATTGGACGTGCAATACCAGCATCATCTACCCATGAAACTTTTACGTGATTTACAAAGTCTTGAGGCATAGGCATTTTTAAAGTAGGTGGTACAGTATATTCAAAAGCTTTACAAGATTTAAAAGTATCATAACTTAACTCTTGCATAGCACGCATAGCATGAAACGTAATATCTGTTCTTCTTGCTCTGCTTATTATCTTATCTTCACCTACATAAGCCATAATAAACTGATTAATTAAATCTGCTAATGAAATAAACTGATAATTACCATAATTTTCATCGCCTGAGTTTTGTATACCGTCAGCTCCTTCATAATAATATCTTTGTGATGCGTTTAGTAGTCCCATGTGTTATTGTTTTTCTTTGTTTTCTTTTAGTTGGTCTAATTGTTGTCCAATTTGCATTAAGCCTGGTTTGTTTAAAGTTATACCAGCATATCCTAATATTTTAACTACTAAAGCAGATTCTTCAGACCTATGCAACTCAAAATGTTTTGAGTTAGTAGCATCGTGCAAAGCATTACTACCAATAACATTATAGCCCCAATAAACTTTTTCTGGATTTTTTATATAGGTAGCAACGATTGTACCACCTGGTAAATTTTTAGGAAAAACCTCTATCATATCACCTCCTGATTGATTTTCATATCTTGTATAAACAGGACGTCTTGCTGTTGGCTTTGCTAATGGCGAAGCATTTGCGTACAAAAGCTCTTTAGCATTTAATTCTTCAACCACTCTACCTCTATAACTTAAAGTACCTAACCTATAGCATTTATCTGGTAAGTCATAAAGCTGTGCAGAAGAACTTATAGCATTTAATACTCTTTGTTTTTTAAACAAACCTATTTTTTCATCTAAAATATCTATCATATCAGAGTACTCTGTGTTGTTACCAGGTCCTCTTCCAAATTGGTTGATTTCATAAAAATACTGTTCAAAAGTTTCCATCTGTGCTTGGTTAGCAAATAAGTTAAACTCTTGAGGTGTTATATAACCTCTTTGTTCTTTATTAGCTAAAGCTAAAACTCTTTGATATACTGTATCTATG
>Ga0098037_1000998_pt1 | contig 13269 bp, 23 predicted proteins | sample 5_EtaG_FD_75050 | JGI IMG/M metagenome (GOLD analysis project Ga0098037, IMG submission 75050) | Marine viral communities from the Subarctic Pacific Ocean - 5_ETSP_OMZ_AT15132 metaG | ecosystem: Environmental > Aquatic > Marine > Oceanic | place: Pacific Ocean | collected 2015-01-08 | reverse complement strand
TCTGCCATGATGAATTAACGCTATTGGTCGAATGGTGGTTGAAATCTGGGCTGCTGTTGCTGGTGCGTCAATAGGCGTGGCCGCTTCTGGTATCAAAGGCGCTAACCGTGAGACACAGCATGGAAGGGATTCGTTGGTGCGTCTGACTTCAGCTGTCGATAATTTAGCGTCACGAATGGATGTGCTCCACGCTGATCTAAGGGTTAGGGACCAAGAGCTATTCGCTCGGATCTCAGACCTAGAGCAGAATGTTGCAAGGCTTGAGGGTCATCAAAACCGCGTTTAGAATTTTTGCAACTGCAGGCTTCTGATGCTTCTGCTAATCCGCCCAATCTTGTTTCGCTTTCTGCAATCAAACGGCGTTAAAAAGCTGGTCGTAGACCTTTTGACTGCATACTGCAAAACCACTGACAACACCGTTGACGACAAGGTGGTGGATTTTGTCAAAGTGAATTTATTTCCAGGGACTCGCGTTGAGAAGTAAATGTGGGCTTGGGGCGTAATCGTGGGTCTGTCACTCCTTCCGTTTTTCCAGTTTTTTAAAAAAGGCGATCCCCATCAACTGGCTGCAATTGCGGAGTTAGAAAAGTCGATCGACCAAGACCTGTTAAGTGACGAGGCTGAATGGTTTGAGATGTGGAAGACCAGTGGCATCCATCAAGAGGTTTACGGCGTCCCGTATTACAACCAAATGGATAGCCTTACCGGCTATGGCTACAGGGAATGCTTTGATGCAGCAGCGGCAATGGTTGTGGCGTTTCACCATGGCGTAAGAAGCCAAGATGCTTATCGGCATGTACGCAGAAAGTTTGGTGATACGACAGCAGTCCATGCTCAAGTGTCTGCGTTGAAATCACTTGGTCTGGATGCTGAGTTTCGTAGGAACGTAAGAGTCGAGGACATTGAGATTGAGATCGACGCTGGCAGGCCAATCATGGTTGGCTGGTTGCATAAAGGCGATTTCACCAAAGGCAATCCAGCCGTGTGCGACAGCGAAGGTTGTGGTCATTGGAGCGTAATCATGGGCTACGACAAGGACGACTTCATTGCAATGGATCCCATGGGCCTGCCAGACATGGAGCGTGGCGGCCATTACACCACCAAATCAGGGGAGCGAATCAGGATGTCTCGGCCTGCTTTTTACCAAAGGTTTCTAATCGAAGGTGAAGCAAGCGGCTGGGCTGTCTTTGTAGATAGGTAGACCAGGGCTAAACTGCCTTTTTACTCTTATCTAGTGGCAGTCCTTTGTGATTGGGAGATTCGTGCGCGTTGTGAAGACAGTCAGATGGTGTGGCCCTTTAATCCAGAACTGATCAATCCAGCCAGTCTTGATGTAGTGCTTGGCAACTTCTTGATGGCCGAGTCGCCAACACACAAGGAGTTATTTCGGATAGATATCTCAAAAGCGACCAAGGATGACCCATACATGCTTTCGCCCGGCAGTTTTTGCTTGGCTGAGACACGTGAGTGCTTTAATCTCCCCGACGACATCTCCGCTCAGTTTGTACTCAAGTCAAGCCGTGCCAGAGAGGGCCTTAATCATCTTCTTGCTGGTTGGTGCGATCCAGGCTGGCATGGAAGCAAACTCACGCTTGAACTAAAAAACGAACGTCGCTACCACGATCTATCTCTATACCCAGGTCTCAAAATTGGGCAGATGGTCTTTCACCTAATGAGCAACGTGCCTGCGCATAGCTATGCCCTTACTGGCAACTACAACAATCATTTAACGGTGATGCCGAGCGTCGTATGAACTGGGGCTATATCAGCGCGTTTTGGACCACGGTCGTCATGAATTGTGTGCAACCCGTAAATTGGCAGGCTTGTTTACCAGTGCAGGACTGGTTATTCCCCGCTATAGGTGATTACATACGGTTCAAGACGGAGGAACCTTATGCCTCTGAACGACGAGCCTTACGATCCATTCGGTTGGATGGTGGTGGAGCAGAGCCTTGAAGAAGAGCTAACAGTTGAGAGAGCGATTAGAGAAATCAATGATTGCGATGACTCTGACGCTGTAAAAAGCGTCTGCACTGCCTTGGTGCGTCAAAACTGGCATCAATCAAAAATGCTGAAGCAAGCTGTAGGCCGCATCGCAACAATGGACTACGAAGAGACTTTTTTGGAGTAAGCCTGCACAGCCTGTTCGTACAGCCATTTCGCTTGCCAGTCCTGCTTGTGATACTGGACTGTCCCTGCATAAGAAACCTCCCAGAGCCAGACGCCGTCTTTCAAGACTTTTTCAATTTTTGGTGTTGGCATTCTTAAATTGATCCACGTACATGATTGCTTGCCAGTAGTCCCAAGAAAAACGGCAGACTTCACCTTTTGGTTTACAGCTTTTGTAAATAGCTTCACCCCTCGCATCGACTCCTTGAACGATGTAATAGCCGTCTCCACAGTCGATAGTGTTAGTCGGGATGCTGCCAGAAGTAGGCGCAGTCTTTGGCAAAGCTTCCACCCGTCATTCTCCCTTCAAGACAGCCGACATTGCAGTCAGCATTGATTACTTCCCAGTGTATGCACTGCATACAACGCGGCTTGGCATTGTCAAGAGATCTTGCATCTGCATAAAGCTGCTCTGCTTCAAGAATTGCCTGCTCTGGTTCAGTCGCGTTAAGAGGCAAAGAGACCTGCTTATGTTTGGTTTTTATCTTGGCTCGCCATACACCACCTTCTTCTGATACAACCATGCGCCCAGCGTGATAGCGATAAGAGGCCATGGCTTATTGGTCAAGTGATATATGGCCAAGATATCTCCACATCCTTTCTCCAGATATCATCATCAATTGCACGTCGTGACACATAGTCCCTGAAGACCTGCTGTAACTCGGTTTTACTCATGTTTAGCTCCGCAGCCTGAATCGCTACGTTTGTTTGCCCCTCATAAAGCTCGTCAAGAGCATCCTCAAGTGATTTCACTTGGAGTTAGCGTTCAACGCACAAATAACTGTGCAAACAAGTGGCTCAAGTTGTTTGGCTGGAACGTCATATCGACGGCTCACCGCGTCGATGGCACGATCAATAGAGTCACGACCCTTTGAGTAATGCTTAGGCTTGATTTCAGGAACTGGCGCAGGTTGATTTGCTTCGCTCAGTACGCGAGCCCTAAGTAGCTCTTGACGAGGAATGCCTCGTTGCAATGCTTCTTCGTTGAGCTGATCTCGCTCTTCTTCAGTCAATCGAACATCGACACGCACAGGGTAAGTGCGGTTGCAATCAGGCATTTGAATTAGTTGAATTAAGAGTTGGCTTCTTTGCCGATTTGACGCAGTGCGTCTTGTCGGGCTTCGTTCATGATCTTGTCTGCAGCTAAAGGACCAAGCTGATTAGCAAGCCTTTGGCGCAGGAACACCAAATGGTATTCATCGATCTTGAGTAAATCATGCTCTCTTACTTGAGAGATTCGCTCAAGAAATTTCTCTGTAATTTTAAGCTTGACGCTGAGCTTTTTCAAGGCTTCAGGCTCGGCGGTACCCCACTCTGACTCTGCTCTTTTGACCATTACTTCAATGGCCGCCTTGAGTTCTTGCTCAAGCAATAAGGAGTCGCTGCGGTTTAGCTTTTGCAAGTCTTTCAAGTAAAAGACTTGCCCCAAACTTCGGCTTTCGTAAAAGGGATGAAACATTTAGATAATGGGTACTAATTAAGCAGTATACCCGCAAGGACTCGCAGATACACGGTTTAAGTGGCTCACGGGAGGGTGATCTTAATGACTCGACCAGCCTCATTCACACTCGCAAGTGGATTCGACTTTTGAATCATCCACACACCAAACTTTGCTAAAGGTGACACCTGAAGTTTAAATTTTTCAGATGGCAGTGGCTCAAGGTGCTGGATAACCCAAGACGGTGGTTGGATTAGCCAAACAGGGCGATCACTGCCCCACCTGACCATTGATAATCCCATTCGTTCAAGCATCTTCAGTAAAGGCATCAATAAGCTTTTGTTGATCTGCCACAAGTTCCATGGCTTCCCAATAACCATCCATGATCCGCTTGAGATGTGCGGTCGGGATCGTCACATGAGATTCATCACCTAAGTCCTCAAGGGCGCTGTCTAAGCACCCTTTGATGAACTCAGCTGGAGAGTTCGGGATTTTCACCTCAGAAAATATCCTCCTCAGCTTTCTTCACGACTGTCCCTTCAGTGCTTTGCGCCAAGTTAGCGGCAGCAGCATTAACAGAACAGGCTCCAGACGGTTGCTGCAACGTTTCAGCATGTGCAGCAATGGCCTGAGCTTCTTTTGCTTCTTGTGCAGCAAGCAGCGTCTTGTACTGAGGTGCGTACTGCAAGCTCAAGTACTTCTTCCCAGAAGCAGACTCTTTAGCCCAGCCAGCAACCTTGATTGGGATGACAACATCATTTATGTAGCTGTCATGCTTCAGGTCGGTCCCGCTTGCGTATTGCAGGTACTCGACTAATGCGTACAACTGCCCCTTTGGGATGCTTAGCGTCCCCTCAAAGTTTGGGTAGTTCTTGCCGGGGTCATACTTGTCGCCTTTTTGCTCCTTGTGCTGCTCAGATGAAACCTTAAATACACTGGAGTTGAACTTAAATTCCATGATTTACTCGGGGGTGATGGTCTTGGTGTTTTCGTACTGCTCTATGTCGGACAACTTGTAGAGCACCTTGTTCTGAAGCTTGATAAACGGGGGTCCAGATCCCGTCGCACGCCACCTAGCAAGAGTTTGCCGGTGGCATTGCCAGCGTTCAGCAAGGTTTGATTCAGTCAAAAAAGTCATCGGCATCCTCGGAGACTGGCTCCGGTTCGGTTTTAGGAGTTGAAAGTTTCTCGTTGAGACGATCAAGCGTTGTGGATTGTGCAGCCGGTGGAGATTCGGCTACATCAACCTGAACATCAATCACTTCATTCTCTTCCACGCTTTGAATACCCAAGATCAAGTCTGGGATATGAAAGCGCCCAAAAGCACTGGCAGCTCTATAGCGCAGCATCGTCTGAGGCATTGTGCGCCACTTGTTGTTCTTCGTCCAGCCCTCATCTTTTGCCATTTGCATCGTGATCTTCGGCCCTGAGACCTGCTTAGATCCGGTTTTAAGGGTCGCGAAACACTGGCAGGAATCCTCTGACTCTCGATAGTCAAAATCCTCAAATCGACCGCAGCCTTGTATCAATCCAATAATGAATTGACTGCTCCAGCTGGGGCGACCATGAATCACATTCAAGTTCTGCATTACCTGAAAGGCGCTCATGCCCATCCGGTTGGCGATCTCCATCGCCACGATGCAATTCGACAAACCAGCCTGGCCTTGATATTGAATCGGCACCAGCTTGCTATCGGCTAATGAAGCCGCCATGCGCTGCGCAGATTCGAACGACGCAACATTCGAGTAAATCGAGCCCGGCTGCGTCCTAACTAATGCGTTCTCGTCACTCATAAATAAATAGGTAAAGGGACATTGATCGGGGGTTGACACGCCTGGCCAGCAATGAGGCACTCCGCACTGTTATCCCCCGCTTGGATCATCTTCTTTTCTTGTACACCTCCAAGAAAGCTTGCTCAAGATGCGTGAGCTTTGGTGAATCGAGAACCAATGCAGCAAGAGCGTTTGCTTTCGCCTCGTCGATCACATCCTGCGGCCTTGTGCCCCAGCTCAGATGGCGTCCTGATGGCATGTCAATACAGCTGAATGGGTTCAGACGAAGGCATAGCACCGTCTTCTTGAGGGAGCAATAACCTCTTGGAAAAATAAATTCGAGCGGTGCGACCTGATCTTGTCGCTCGCCTCCTTGGCTTGTTGGTTTTCTCATCTATAAGAAAACACAAAACAGGTGGTTCAGCCTTCATCAGGTCATTGAGTCTTGCGCTTGCTGTTTGATGCTTCATGCCAAGAACCTGCTCGATCTCATCACAAGTCAGTCCATCTTTTGCATTCTGAACCTCTTGAAAGACTTGCAATCGCATTGCACTGAGAGACTCAGAAATGCTCTCAGCAGCATCAATGCTTGTGTCAACGCCGTTATGTGGCGCATTCTCTGGTTGGTTGAAAAAAGAAAGAAAATCTTCTGTCATATGTTTAGTAAAGCTCAATAGGTTGGCGGTCAGCAGGCGTGCCGTCTTCCCTAGGCAGCATCCATTTAGGTAGAGAGATCATCTCCGCCTGACCTGAATAGCCCGGATAGATACCGGTGTTCTTCCATTTGGCGATGCTCAATAAGTCCTGTCGGGCTTGTTCCATGCCAATACGAATGCACTCCTCATCAGCTACATAGACACCTGTAGAAAATGGACGTTGCTTCTCGACCGCAACAAAGATAAAAGCTTCAGGACGACGGCCAGTAGCCTTCTCGACCACTTCCAGATACCAAGCCGCTTGGACGTGATAACGAAAATTTGCAAGGCTTTTCTTGAAACCATTAGGTGATGCATCGGTAGTGGTTTTGATGTCAATAATCAGACTGCCGTCATCCAACATGAAGTCAGGGCGACATTTCAGTTCTAGATCTGTGTCACCAGTGTCTTTGCAAAAAAAGCTTTGCTCTGACTTTCCTAGAAGTTCACCATTTAGCAACCCAGAAGCCGCAGGATGCTCGCTAACACTGAGCATCATTTGATCAAGAGCATATGAATCGCTGTGATTCAAAATGATCTTGCCTTCGTGCTCCTTGGCAAACTCTTTCCCAGCCTTTGTTGCCTTGCTTGCAATCAGCTTTGGCATCCTTACAGCCACCTGGGAGAAGTCTTCCCCAGGCAAGACCGCAGCATGAAATGCAGTCCCAAAATCAAAGACTGCAGTAGAGGCTCTTGGCGGCCCTTCTTTCTTATCTAAGAAGTGACGACCAGACCTGCTAGCCGCATCTAAGTCGCTTTTTGAGATCGCCTGATGGGCGTGATACTCGGCGTTTGTTAATTCAGTAGTCATAAGCAGCTTGTCGCATGCAGGCTCATCGTATACCATGAGCACGCATCACGCAACATCGATGCCCTTACGTCCTTATCAATTACAAGCAGTAGCAGATCTTCGTTGGTCCCTCGGTCAAGGTCGTCGCTCCTCACTCCTTGTCATGCCGACAGGTGCAGGCAAGACCGTCGTATTCACAGAAATCGCACGCAGTGCAACGATCAAAAGCAAGTCCACTCTCATCCTTGTTCACCGTCGTGAACTCATTAAGCAAGCCTCAAAAAAACTCACTGAGGCAGGTGTAGAGCACGGCATCATCGCTGCAGGCTTCACGCCCTCAGAACACAAAGTACAAATCGCCTCAGTTCAGACACTTGTACGTCGCTTAACAACTACTGACTTCAATCCAGACCTAATCATCATTGATGAAGCACACCATGCAGTAGCTGGCTCTTGGGACAAAATTACCGCCCAGTTCAATCACGCCAGGAAAATTGGCGTTACCGCTACTCCCAGCCGATTAGACGGTCGCGGCCTTGGCAGCCACTTCGAAACCCTCGTGTTAGGGCCTTCCGTCGAACAGCTCGTAAATGGTGGCTTTCTATCGCCTCACAAGGTCTTCGCTCCGCCAATGCTCGCAGACCTGTCCCAAGTAAAAACTCGAGCCGGTGACTACGCAAATGATCAGCTTTCTCAGGCGATGGATCGCCCCACAATTACTGGTTCTGCCGTCGATCATTACCGTCGTCTGGCTGATGGCCTACCTGCTATCGCTTTCTGCTGTTCCGTAAAACACGCATCCTCTGTCTGTGAGTCCTTCAAGACAGCTGGGTATCGCGCAAAGCTTGTCACAGGCAACATGCCAATGGATGAACGTGACGATGCGATCTCCGGCCTTGCCGATGGTCGCACTCAAGTTCTCTGCTCCGTTGATGTCGTCTCAGAAGGCACTGATGTACCAGCAGTCTCCGCAGCCATTCTCCTCAGACCAACTCAATCAGAGTCGCTGTACTTGCAGCAAGTCGGACGGATCCTCCGGCCTCAAAATGGCAAGATCGCAATTGTTCTGGATCACGTTGGCAGCACTCGCAAACATGGCTTTGTTGATGATCGCCGCGATTGGTCGTTAGACAGCAAGCCAAAACGTCAGCGCAAGGACGAACCCGCACCATCAGTTCGGCAATGTCCAAAATGTTTTGCTGCTTTCAAGCCGCAGCCTGAATGCCCGTGCTGTGGGCACATCTTTGAAGAGAAGAATCGAGAGCTTGCAATTAAGCCCGGCGAATTGCAAGAGATGTTCCGACAAGACGCCCGTGAACGCAAAAAAGCACAGGCAATGGCGCGAACCTTGCCTGAGCTTCTCGCACTAGCCAAAAAGAAGGGCTACAAACCCGGCTGGGCTTACAAGATCTTTTATGGGAGGAAATATTGATGGAAAATCTAACTATCCCTGAAGGAAGGTTCTTGGGAAAGCTTTGCTCAAGAGGACATGACTGGAACGGCACAGGGCAAAGTCTTAGATCGCTAAAGAACAGTCAAAAATGTGTTGAATGCGAAAGAGAACGAAGAGCCAAAATTACACCAGAAGCCAGGAAAAGAAAAAATGAAAGAAGAAGGGAAAAATGGAAAAATAATGATGAATATAGAGAAGGAGCTAAAAGAAAAAGGATGGCGCACTACTACGAAGGTGGAGGGCAGGAGTATAACAAAGAATACAATCAGCGACCTGAGGTCAGATCAAAACACTTGGAATATAACAGGCAAGCTCGCAGAAAAGCCGGGGCGCTGCCACTAGAAGAAAGAAAATCTGAATATGCCATAAGAAGATTAAAAAAACACCTAGAAAACCTAAAAGTACTTACAGTCTTAGATCTGGTTAAACAAGAGCAGCAACGGTATGATTATCGAATAGCTCAAGATTTTGCGAACATCTTGTACCACAGGCAAAAAGCAAAACTAAGAAAAGCAATGGTGAAAGGCTGCTCACACAATGGTCACATTTCAGGCGCACAGATGGTCAAGCGTTGGAAGGATTTTGACAACTCTTGTGCATATTGCGGTTTTCAACCAAAAAATCCTTTAGAGCTTGAAGTTGAACATGTCCACGCCATAAGTAAAGGAGGCCCACATACCCTTTCAAATATTGTCCCTGCATGTACTCGCTGCAACCGCAGTAAGCACAGGCACAATTGGATTAAGTGGTACAGGAGTCAGCCTTTTTACGACATAAGCAAAGAGGCTTACATAAAAAAAATTCTTAAATCAACTCCCTACCCCGATCAGCAACTTGAGCTTATGCAACAGTGGCAATTCACGGGCTAACCTGCCTGCATGGCCAACGTCGAGACCAATATCCAGCAGCGGATTCGTCTCGCACTTGGCACAGACCCAAATGTGCGCTTATTTAGAAACCAAGTCGGCCAGCTCCCTGATCCCCGGACTGGTCGACCCGTTCAGTTCGGGCTCGCTAAGGGCTCGGCTGATCTGGTTGGCTTCAAGACAATCACCATTACGCCCGATATGGTCGGGCAACAGATTGCACAGTTCGTCAGCCTGGAAGTGAAGACTCCTAACGGTCGTCTCACCACTCCTCAGCAAAACTGGCTACATGCTGTAAAAACTGCTGGTGCTATCGCTGGGGTCGCTAGATCACCAGAAGACGCTATCCGCATTATTTCCCCTTAATTCAAGGCCATAGTGCCTCTTACCCATGCCACCTTTACCCGCGAAGCTCGACTTCGCACAGACCAAGGACTTCGTAAAACTCCTCGGCAAAACCAAAGACACCCTCAGACTCAGAGCCTTCTACCCATCCGGTCATCCCTTCAAGTCTTCTGACTCCGGGCGTAAAGGCAGCGCCAACGCTGAAACCGTTAAAGCCTGGCAAGAAGAAGGCCGTGGTGTTTACGCCGTAATCAATGACGGTGGCGACAACGATTCTGAAATCACAGCCTGTCGCGCAGTCTTTTGCGAATGGGACGATCGCCCCAAAGAATGGCAGATCGATGCATGGAAAGATCTCCAACTCCCGGAACCCTCATTCCAAATTGATACCGGCGGCAAATCAATCCATAACTACTGGCTTTTTGCTGAACCAATACCCGTTGACACCTGGAAATCACTCCAAACCAGGCTCCTAGATCACGCTGACGCTGATCGATCTCTCAAGAATCCATCCCGTGTCATGCGCTTGCCTGGCACCTTTCACCTCGATGCCGATGGCAATCCCGGTGGAGTTACATCCATAATCCATACCTCAGATAAGACATACACCGCTGCTCAAATTGAAAAGGCACTCCCTTCTCAAAAAATCCACGACCGCATGGTCGAGGCCAATCGTTACTCCGATTACGAACCCCGTTCCCTTGAAATCGTTCGTGAAGCCCTAGACAAAGTTCCCGCACGCAAGGCCGGGACTGGCACCTATCACATTTATCGCAACCTCTTCTGGGGCCTCGTCAAAGCATGCGAGGACGCTGGGTCAACTAAAGACCAGGCCATTCAGCTCATGCAATCCAACTCTCCAAGTTGGAAGGGTCTGCATCAAATCGCCAACTCCGGCGGCGAAAAGGTCACTGCCGGAACCTTCTGGTACTGGGCAAAGCATTTTGGCTGGAGACCTCCAGCACCCCTAGCCAAGACCCAAGTCAATCTTTCTGCTGTAGCCGCCAGCCTCGGGGATGAACAGATCGAACCCACAGGCGAAAAACTTCAGAAGATCGAAGCAAATCAGCTGCTCTCACTACTGCGTGAGATGCCAAAGTCGCTCCGCTACAACATCTTCACTCAGCAGATCGAGCAAGAAGAACTCGTCCTAAAAGGTCTTGAACGCTTCTATCTCAAGCTTGCAGAGCGAGCCGTCAAAGTCTCGAAAGAAGTCGCCATTGATTGCGTTATTGAGGTCGCGCACGAAAACGAATATGACCCCGTCAAGGATTACCTCGAACACTGCGCCCTAACAGTTGACACACCTGCCTACATCGACAGACTCGCAACCACCTATTTAAGAACTCACGACGCAAATATTCCAGAGCCAACCCTTTACGACCACATGATCAAATGCACCCTCATCGCAGCGGTGAGACGTGTTTTTGAACCTGGCTGTAAGCACGACAACGCTTGTGTTCTCATGGGTGAGCAAGGCGCTCGTAAGTCCTCATTTTGGAAAGCACTCGGTGGGCACTTCTTCTCAGATGCCCTTCGCGACTGTCAATCCAAAGACGATCTCATGGTCCTTCACCGCAGCTGGATCATGGAATGGGCTGAGCTTGATCAAGTCACCAACAAGCGCCACGCAGGTCAGATCAAGTCATTCCTGTCCCAATCAACAGACCTCTTTCGCGTCCCATATGGCAAGACAACCGAAGCCTTCCCAAGACGCGGAATAATCGTTGGTTCAACTAACCGCACCGATGGTTTCCTTGTTGATGACACTGGAAATCGACGTTTTTGGGTGATTCCAGTCATCGCTACTCATAAAGATGCAATTGATGTCGACGGTCTGCTTAAAGAGGTCGACGCGATCTGGGCTGCTGCTGTTCACGCCTATCGCAATGATGAACCCTCAGCTCTCACTATTGAACAAGAAGAGCAGGTTTACAAGGAGAACATGAACTACACCCTGGACAACCCATGGCGTGAACCCATTGAATCTTGGCTTGCTAATCCTCAACATCGCTTTGAATATGTCACTGCTGAATTACTTCTCACTGATGCCGTCGGCAAGCCGGTTGAGCGTCAGACCAGATGGGATCAGATGCAGGTTGCATCGATATTGCGTGAGCTGGGTTACTCCAAGAAGCGGATCAACGGGCCGAATGGTCGCAAATGGGTCTACTCCAAAGACTCAACGCAAGACTCGTGAGTCTCGAAAGTGTCCTAACCTCTGCCCAACCTCTGTCCTAACCTACGGGTGAGCAGACCTGTTGCTATCACTGGATGGCGAACCTGTCCTAACCTAATTACCTATAAAGATCATTTTTTATTTAAGGGGGTAGGGAGGGGAGAAAACGGGGCATATAGGGCGTTTTAGGAAACTCTCTAAGGAAGGTTGGGCAGGTTGGGCAGGTTGGGCAGGCTCCTCGCCTCAGTCTCACCAACGGAGACTCGCTACCGTGCGGTTACGAGACCTGAGAGGTATTGGTTATGGCTCAAACAATTACCCACAACATTGATGCTGTTCTCAAAGGATTAGATCTGTACACCAGGACCAAGATCCCTAAAGCCGCAAGGGTCGCCATCGGCAGGCTTGGTTTTGACATTGCAAATAAGTTTGTGCCTGATCGCATGAACATGGTTTTTGAAAGGCCGAACCAGTTCACGTTGAAAAGCTTGAACTACAAAGTTGTTTCTAACTACGAAGTTCAACTCGACTTCATCAAAGACGCAGGCAAAGGAAATGATCCTGCTCGATATTTATATCCTTCGACTGTTGGCGGTCCTGCCTACGAAACAAAGTTCAGCCGCTACCTCCATGCGGCTGGGATTGCTCCGAGCAACCGTTATCCAATACCCGTCAAAGGAAATCTTGCAAAGAATTCTTATGGCAAAGTTTCGCAGGGCGAATACAGCAAGGCTTGGACAGGACTTAGTTCATCCAGACCTAAGCGAAGACAGAAGAAGGATCTTGATAGCTCCTTGCGGTTTGGCCAGTCAAAGCGTCGAATGACAGGGTTCAATCCAAATGCAAACTTCAGGTACTTCTCCATCCCAGATAACCGGATGATGAACACCTCGTTCCGGCAGACCAATCTCTTTGGCCTTGGAGATGGCATCTATCGCGCCAAGGGTCGCAATGACCTGCAGCTGCTGTTCACCTATGCCAAGTCCAAGCCAAAAACTCCAAACATCTTTGACTATCAAGGCTTTGTGGCCAAAGTGGTGGAGAGAAGAGCGGAAGGCACCTTCCGTCGAGCGTTTAAAGAAGCTTTGCGATAGCTATTGCCATGACCGACAGCGCGCCATATGATCACGACTTACCCATGCTCTTTACCCAGATGTCTGTCGCCTCTTTGCGCGACGAGGTCCGCAATGCGGATGCGGCTTATCGCGCAGGTACACCTGTGATGTCCGATGAAGATTTTGATGCGCTGGTGAAGCAGCTGCAGGCAGTGGCTCCTCATGCGCCTGAACTACAGAAGCCTGGTGGCGGGACAGCACTGCTGAGCCTGGATAACAGGCCGTTCAGTGAATGGATGGAGAAGTTGCCTGAAGGCACGCCATTGATCGTGCAACCCAAGATTGATGGCTGCGCTGTTGCTTTGCGTTATGTCGACGGCAGGCTTAGTGCTGCTTGGACAAGGTCAGGTCGCAGTGCAATGCCTGCTGTCAGCCTTGTTGATTCAATCCCAAGGAGGATCGATGCTCCCGGAACCGTGCAGGTCAATGGCGAGCTGTACGACGTAG
>Ga0098037_1000996_pt1 | contig 13282 bp, 6 predicted proteins | sample 5_EtaG_FD_75050 | JGI IMG/M metagenome (GOLD analysis project Ga0098037, IMG submission 75050) | Marine viral communities from the Subarctic Pacific Ocean - 5_ETSP_OMZ_AT15132 metaG | ecosystem: Environmental > Aquatic > Marine > Oceanic | place: Pacific Ocean | collected 2015-01-08 | reverse complement strand
TGAACACGACGACTTTCTCGATTGGGTTGAAATCAGGGAGCCTAAAGGCGATGTCAATAGACAATCTCTTAACTTGCACCAGTGTGCTGTCGTTGGCGATAAGTTTATGCGAAGACTTGAGGCGGGAGATCAAGATGCTAGGCAAAGATGGGCGAAGCTACTCCAAAAGCGTAAAGCAACTGGAGAGCCATATGTCCTATTTAAAGGAAACACAAACAAATCTAATCCAGAAGCATATAAGAAAAATAGTTTAAAGGTGCATATGACTAATATATGTAGTGAGATTACACTGCATACAGATGAAAGTCACAGCTTTGTTTGCTGCTTGTCTTCTTTAAACTTAGATAAATACGATGAATGGAAGAATACGAATTTAATTTACGACGCAACATGGTTCCTGGACGGTGTGCTAGAAGAATTTATTCAGCGGGCAAAGAATATGAAAGGATTCGAGAACTCTGTACGCAGTGCGGAGAAAGGCCGGGCCTTAGGATTAGGTGTCCTTGGATGGCACAGCCTGTTGCAAAAAAATGGTATAGCCTTCGAGGGCTTATTAGCTCAATTCAAAACGCGAGAAATCTTTTCAAAAATAAAAATTGAAACTGAAAGAGCATCAAGAGCTTTAGCAGAAGTATATGGAGAACCGCTGTGGTGCTCAGGTACGGGCTTTAGAAACACACATTTAAGAGCTGTTGCGCCAACCGTATCTAACTCAAAACTTTCTGGTAATGTTTCACCAGGAATTGAGCCGTGGGCTGCTAACGTGTTTACAGAGCAATCAGCTAAAGGAACATTTATAAGAAAAAATAATGAGCTTAAAAAAGTATTTAGGAAAGTTGGCATTGACACTAAAGACATTTGGGATAAAGTGCTTGCAGACGGTGGATCAGTTCAAGGAATTAAACAACTTGACGGATGGAATTACGATCACCGAGGACGACTTACCCAAGAAGATGACGGGGAAGCAGTAAAGGACGTTTTTAAAACGTTTAAAGAAATTAACCAATTAGAGCTGGTTAGACAAGCGGGTATAAGACAAGACTATATAGATCAGTCCGTAAGTTTAAACTTAGCATTTCCGTCTGAAGCACCGCCTAGATGGTTGAATCAAGTGCACATTGAAGCATGGAAACGTGGAATTAAAACATTATATTATGTACGAACAGAAAGCGTCTTACGCGGTGATATTGCTGCTGCGGCTATGGATCCTGATTGTTTGTCTTGCGACGGTTAGTTGTGAAGATGAAGAAGACTACTGTATAATAACAATAATGACTGTATGGGATGAATCTACAGAAACATATATAGATATACAAGAATCTTATTGTGAATATTATTAATTAAATTTTATATTATGACACTTAAACAAAAAGTACAAAAGTTAGAAAAAGAATTGTTAGAAGCTAAAGCTAAAGCTGCTAATTTAATACTTGACACACAAGACAACGTGTTTACACAAAAAGAACTTGAAAGAATTAGGTTCTTAGAAATATGGGCTATTGTTGGACCGCTTGTTGGTATTGGTATTGGTTTAATATTTTAAATAATTAGAGGGGATGACGCCGTAAATGGTATCATCCCCCTTTTTTTATACAGTATAATCAAATGATCCTAAATCGCTTGTATTACCTGAAGTAGGTATTGTCGAAATAGCAATTTGTGCACTTTGATCTTCAACTTTATTTTCTTGTTCTTCTGTTAAATCAACAGCATCAACTGTAAATTTTTTTGTATTTCCTGTTGATAAATCATTTAGCCTTTCTCTTTCTAAAGCACTACCTTTTGTAATGCCCCGTATATTATCAAATCTAGCTCTAGCTTCTTGCTTAGACCCAACAATGCCCTTCATGGCCATTTTTTCGGCATATCTTTCCCTTTTAGCATCTGTTCGCTTTTCAGATTCAGCATATCTTTCTTGTCTTCGCTTGTCTCTTTTTTCTATTCTTTGTTTTTTTGCGTCAGAAGCATCATCATATCCAGCGTATTTTTCACTAAGAGTTCTTTCCCTTTCCTGCTCTTTTTTTAAATTTTCTGCTTTTTTAGAGCTATCATCGCCAAATAATTCATTAACTTCGTCTAGTTTCTTTTTTTTAAACCCTTCAGAAGTTTCTTTATAAAATTTTTCTTTATCAAATCCACTCATAATTATACTTTTATTCCGTTAGCTGATTTTTCCCAAGGTAATTTTTTATGCCCCTCAAGGTAGGCAACACCATTATACATTATTTTTTTACCCTGAAGTCTAGGGTATTTTTTACCATTCCAATAAACATTTTGATTATCATAATTTAACTTTCCAGATTTCATATCGGCTATATGCTTTTTTTCATGAGCAATAACTTCTTTCTTTTTAGCTGCTGATAAACCCTTTTTTACTTGTATAGTTCCATCTTTATGAGCTTTACCTAAAACCCCTGGTTCAAGCGGTTGTTTTGTAAACAACGGGGTCGTTGACCTTTTTTTCTTTTTCTTTGGGGTACCCATTTGTTCACCTCTTTTTTTCCTAATATCTACTAAATCTACATCTACAGAGTAAGGAGACCACCCTAAACCTAATAAAACATTTTGCCAAGCATCATTATATTCAGTGCTCATTGCATTTATATTCTCTAGCTTTTTAAACACCCTATCTACAGGTACATTAAATATGCCAGAAACATAGTTAGCTTTTGCATAGTTTTGATAAAAAGGGCTGTACTTATATTGCCTCCAGTCTTGATACCTTTGGGCCTCTACAATATCACCAATCTTTTTACTAAGCGGTGGTGATATACTTAAACCCTTTTGCACAAGAGTAAGAGCACCATTGTAAACTCTTTTGCCTTTTTCTCTTTTTTGGTTTTGGTCATATAATTCCATGCCAAGATTTTTAAGAGCAGCAATAACAGCGCCTCCGTAGCCCATCCCTCTAAGAGTACCGTCAACAATACTGTTTGCGGCATACATAAGTTTCTTTTCGTCATCTTCAGTTACCTCGTCGTCATCGTCAAGCAGCATAGAAAATAGAGCGCTTTGTAAAGCTGTAAATATAAGGTTTTGTGCTACACCATAGTAAACTATTTTAGAAGCATTAGTTTTCCAATCACCTCTGCCGTTAACTAAATCAAGCGTAGCTTTTTTGGTTAGCCTTGCATACTGCATGGGAGTATTAGCGAATGCTAATATTAATCTACCAATGTCTGACGCTTGTTGCCTAGATACTTTATCAGGCCTAGAAGACTGCTGAGATGTTTCAGCAATTTCTTGAAACTCCACCATTGTTTGTTTGATAGCGTCCGCTTCTGATACACCTTCTTTAATTAATCTGTTTATATTATTGCGATACCAAGTAGCACCCCCAAAAGCTATGGCAAAGCTGTCGCCGTACTGAGTCGGTAAGAACCCAGCTTGTAAAAGCTTTTTATGCGTTTTAGTAAACCAGTTGCCTGGTTCTGTATTAGCAAGATCAGCAGTGTTTATTTCAATTTTTAACCCACCCCTTCTTTCTAATAAAAAGTCAGAATTAAATAATGCACCAAAGTCTTTTGCAAATTGTGGTACATTAGCCATTGCCTTAGCCATCATAAACGGATTATTAAAAGTCCAGTTCATAAAGTTAACAGCAGACAATTGCTGCAATATAGCAGACCTAGTGTTAAAAGCCATAATGTTTGCAACAGACGCATTTAACCAATTTAATGCTTGGTTAAATTCTTTGTCTTTACCTTTCTTACGGTTAACGCCGGTTTCCATTCTTTCTAAAACGTTTTCTAAAGCATCGGTAAAATCATTACCATGCATTTGTCTAATCAGCCTTATATTCTGATCTGAAAACATTTGGTTTTTATTATTTATAAACTCTGTTAAAAACCCAGCTCTTTGCGCTTTATTAGAAACATTTGCTAAATCAGTTTGAATACTGCCACCAAGCCAGTCTGGTGTAATAGGCGGATACCCTTCAGGTATTTTAGTTATTTTAGCAAGATCATCTGCAAATGCTTTTAATGCTGCATCCCCTTGCACAACAGACAATAGGTCGGCAACGTCAGCTTTACTAATGTCTAAGTCATAACCCGCGCCATTATAAAGATAAGCTCTAACTGCTTGTTCCTTAGTGTATAACCCATCAACAACTTTTTCTTTTAAAGCTTTTTTGTTTTTGTATCTTTTCTTTAAAGCTTTATAATCCCTTCCTAATGTTACCTTTGCTGTTTCATATGCACTAATGCCTTGCGCAAACGGAGTCATTATATTATCTTGAAAAAATTTCATTTGAGCATTACCAATAGCACCTTTGCCTAAAAATGTGTATAGCAATCCTGCAAAATCATCAGCACCCGGGGGAACGTATATATTTAATCTTCTTAATATTGAACCTTTTGTAGGTTTTTTAGATCTCAATATACTATCCATTTCGTCCTCAAGAGACTTAGTGTCAGTTTCTTTAGCGAGTTGTACTTTATTTTTAACGCCAAGATCAGTTAATATTTTATCTACAGCGGCTACGTTTTTAGGTGCGTCGTCCGCAAAGAATAAATCATTATAACCTTCAGATACTTTTTCAGCCATCCAATATGCTTTAGCGCCTGGAGTACCATCACCTAAACCTGTGATATTGTCTAAAGGTACGCTAATACCTAAAGCAGATCTTAAAAAACTTTGTATAGATTCAGCGGCTGCAGCGGGCCTAGCCGTTAATACAAATATGTCTCGATCGCCTTTTGCTTCAGTTAATTTTTTAGCAAGAACAGCAAGCGGGCCTTTTTGACCCTTTTTAACCGTATCAAACTCTGAAAAATCAAATTGAGCGCCAAGCTCTGCAAGCTCACCAGATTGCTCCGCGAACTCTAAAGCTGATAAACTACCTTCTGTACCGTCAGGAAGCAAATAAAGCACTCTAGATTTAGTTTTAGCAAGCGTATCGTCAAAGTCAAACACTCTAGCTTTCTTTTTAGGAGCTTTTTTGTTCATTGCAACCGCCCTAGCCTTACTTAAAACGCCTAATCTTTTATTAATTTCGTCAGTGCTTAGGTTACCAACGTCAACGCCTAGCTCACGCAATAAATTTTCGCCCTCTTCTCTTATTTTTTCTTGTGCAGCCAACACTCCAGCTTCGCTATATATAGAAAGTCTTATTTGTGCAGGTGTTTTTTCATTAATAATTTCTCTAGTAGCAAGATTAGCAAACTCTAACCATTCACGCTCGGTCATGTATTTTTTAACATAATCATAACCAGCATCAATTGCTTTTGTAATATTTTTGCCAGCATTGTAAGCTACTTTAACCGCTCTTAACCCGCCAACAAGTACGTTTAAACTAACGTCTTTTGCTGCTAATATTAAGAATGGATCAATAGCAAAGCCTTTTGTTCCAGTAAGTTCTTCAAGCTTAGCTATAGCTCTGTCAATAATAAATTCAACTTTGTCGGTTTGCTCTGCAATTCCTTCTTGTTGAGCTTTTAGAACATCAGCAGTAACTTTGCCATCAAATCCAACATTAAACTCTTCTGCAACTGATTTGCCGTTTCTAAGTATAATTTTATTAGGATCAATCCCTCCCCTTACATTGTTAACGTTAGGGTTAAAATATCTTGCCCATATATTATCGGTCATTAACCAACCAGAGGGAGTTCTTGCCTTATAATTAAAACCTCTTCCATCCTGCCCTTTGCCGGCAAGCCTGCTATCAAACTCTTTTAGTAAAGGCCCTTGAAAAAAGTTTTTCTTAACATTTTTAAAATCTTTTTTAATATTTCCGTTTATAGCAGAACTAAATAAATATTTGGCTACAGCTGAGGCTGGCAAAGTATGCTCTTCATCAAATAATGGTTTATTATTTTCATCATACATTTTGCCTATTGCAGTAAATTTTACTGGAGACGCTTTTCTTATAAAATGACCTTGCCAAGAAGATGTAGACTTTAATAAAGCAGCAACTAAAGCTGCATTTTCTTTATTAACATTACCATCTTTAACCATAAAGTTTTGAAAAATAGTAAAAATGTCTTCTAAAGCTACTAATTTATTATCTTCGTTTTTAAGCCACTCTTTATTTTTAAAGTTTTCTTTTAAAGATAATTGTTTTTTGCCATTTACTAATTTGCCATAAGCAGTTTTTTGCTTTCCAATCCACGAATACGATTCTTTTTCTTCAGCAAAAGGACCGTTTTTTGCAACCCAAGCTTGCGCCTCGGCAACATTCATAAAAAATATATTGCCAGACCGAACTCTTTCTATACTTGGTTTTGGCTTTGGTAATTTTTTATAGTCTTTCTGTAAAATTAATTTACCATCTAAAGTTTTTACGTACTCTCCTTTGAAAATTTTAGGATCAGTTGAACCATTAAAGTTTAAAAAAAAGCTTGCGGGTAATAACTTAGTTAACCCGCTAGACTTTAATTTATTTAAAAATTCTTCACGTTGAGTATCATTATTTAAATCATAATCTTGGTGGCCATACTCATCTGCATACTTGCTCCAATCTTTATCGTAGGCTGCAAATTCATTTTCAGAAACATTAAAATCTTTTTGGAACGGAGACAAATTAGCTGCTACATCAGCTTTTAACTGATTTAAATCTACTATTCTATCTTGTAGGGTTTTATTGGTATTAAGTATTTTAATTGCATGCGCTGCTGCTACAGAAATAGTCATAGCCTCTTTAAGGCTTTTTTGTCTATTAGATCTTGCTTGCTTTTTAATATTTGGATCACTAAAGTAGTTTACTAATTCAGCTTTATCTATATTCTTAAATGCAACTTTTTCAAGTTGACCATTTTTGAATACAAGCATACCTGCTTCTTCAAAAGGGTTTAATCCCCCCTCACCTCTGGCCATTCGCATACTTTCAACTGTCAATGTATCATAAATAGCTTCCGCATTTTCTGCTAATTTATTGCTAAAGTCTTGACTGGTTTTAGTATTTTTGCCCATAAAGGCATCAATTTTATCGCGAAATTGATTAACAAAGCCAGACTTTATATCTCTTTTAAAAGATTTGGAGTCTACATCGTAATTTTTAAGTAATTCTCTTTCAATAGTTTCGCTATCTAACTCAATACCTAAAGCTTTTGCTGAATCAATTTTTTCTTGAGCATCTTCAACAACCATTTCTTGCTCCATAGCCTCTGAAACTGTGCTTCCAGAGTCATTTAAAAGATTGTCTAAACTAGAATCATCATCTTGTTTAATTTCTTTTGTAGCCAGCCTTTGGGATCTTAAGTTTTCTCTTGTACTTATAAATTTATCTAAAGTTTGCTTAGAAGGGTCAAACTCATTTTCTATTAACTCTATTATCTCGCTTCCTACTAATTGCTTAAAGCTATCTCTTTCTAGCCCTCGTGTCCTATCTTTACCGGCTTTATCGTATAGCCTTTGTGTAACATATTCTATAATAGGAGCAGCAGCTTTTAAATACTCATTAGTAGCTTTACTTCTTGTGCCTTCGTTTTGTATTCTTGAGCCTTTAGTTTTTGGAGTATTGGATTCTTCCATTACTCTATCATATATAGCTTGAAGCTTATTAAACTCTTTAGGGGCACTTGCTAATTTAGCTCTTTGCCTTTGATATGAAGCTTGAAGTGCTTTATATTTTTTATTGTATTCTTTTTGGTCAATTTGCTTTGCATTAAGCTGTTCTAATAATTGTCTACTTTTATCTACAAAATTTAAACTTGCTTTTTTAAGACCAGTAGCATTTGTAAAACTAAAGCTAGCCCCCATTGCGGCTGGAACAGAATATGCTAATTGTGCTTGTCTATTTTTTATTTTAAGATCGAGCATAGCTAACCTTTCAGGGTCTTTTACACCCTCTTTTAACTTTTCAAGATTTGTTATTTCATTGTTTAACAGTTCAACCCTTTTGTTTAGGTAAAAATCTTTTGTTAATCCTTTAGCTTGATAGTTTTCTAATGTGCTTCTTTCTAAGCTAGGAGCATCATATACAGCTTCGTTAGCGGATTGAAGTATAGTATTCTTTCTTTCAACTAATTGATTATATCTTTCGTTTAATGGCTGTAGGGCTACATCTTTTGCTTGCTCACTTTTTATGTTACGATCTAACACCCCTGCCTCAGCTCTAATATTACCAATTTCACCGTCTATATTAACTAACTCTTCTTTTTGTTCAGTAGTTAAATTATCTATGTTGTTTAAATCTTTAGCTAAATACTTTACTTGCTTAGCTTTAATATCAGCTATAGCTTCCCCGATATACTTTATTTGTTCTATATCTTCAGCTTTTGTGTCATCTAAACCTTCGAGCTCTTCGCTTAGGCTATTAATTAGTCTTTGCCCTCTTGCAATTTCTAATTCAGTATCGCGGGACCTAAAAGGATTAAACACTTTTTTAAATACTAAAGGAGCTTTAAAAACGCCAGCGCTTAATAATGCACCAGAAGCAAAAGCATCAATTAAACCTCTATCCCATTTTATGTCTTTGTCTAACATAAAAGCATCAACTATATTTTCTGTGCCTTGAGCCAATACTTCTGTTCCACCTTCTTCAATAATACCTTGCCCGATTCCGCCCCATGTTTGACCTTTAACATAAGCTTGTATACTTTCTCGCAAAGACTTATTTTTAGAAAAAGCAGCTTTTAAAATTTTCATTTGATTAAAAGTCACTTTTTCACTGAGAGCTTCTGCTGTTCCTACTATAAAAGGCGCTGCAAATAACTGTCCCCTTGTATAATTTACATTAGGGTTTTTGTCCATTTCATTAGACATTTCAAGATACTTGCCGCCTATTGCTGGAACTGCCATAGCTGAAAATGCCGCGGTAGCAGATCCACCTGTAGCCGCAATTGTTACTAATTGAGGTATTTGATTAGCAACTAAATTACTAAAAAACATACCAAAATCTCCCACATCTTCAATATCTGTTACTGACTTTGGCCTAGCTACTTCTTCTCTTATTAGCTCACCTTCTTTACTTATTGCTTTCCCAATAGAAAAAAGTCCATCAAAAAAATTTACTTCTTTATCTTTATTTTCTGCAGTTTCTTCTACATCTAACAACTTAATTCCTTCGGCAAACCATGAGGGTACTGTTAAAATATTCCCCATAAGCTCCAGGGTAGCAGCTGTTAAATTAGTTTGAAATTGTGAGATGCCACCATAGTCTCTTTTTACTATGTCTTCAATTAAATCAGCTGACTCGGTTTTCTTTATTGTTTCAGCTGTTTTAGAATCCAGCTCATTGTACTTTTCAGCTAAAAAAGCAGATTTTTCAGTAGCATCAGTAATTAATTTATTATAAGTACTTTGTTCTTTAGGTGTTGTTAGCTTAACGTTTTTTATGTTTTTAACAAATTCACCTATTTTTTGCGATTCTTTATCTAATACTTCTTTTTCTGTAAGGATGTTTTTAAAATCACTTTTAGCTAGCCGCTCAAGTCCTTTTGCTTTATTTTTTTGTAATTGTAATAATTCTTTTTTTTCAGCCGCAGATTCAGGATCCATACCGAGCTCTTCCGCAATATTAAGTTCAGCATTTTCAGCAGCTTCTTCGGTTTTTTTATCAAGATATGCTTTTTTCCTGTCTGCAATGTAATATTCTTTAGCAAGATTATTTATTTGACTTTTAGAAATGTAATTATTTTTTGGGTTCTCACCTCTTAATTCTTTTTCAGCTTGCTCTATAAACCCTGTTATTAAAGGATCTTTACTTTTTATAGTTGTGCGGGGGGAACTCATGTCGTACAAAGTTCCAATAGTCATCATTTCAGTGGCTTCTTCTGTAGGAGATTTTGCAATATTATCAAAATATGCCTCTGCTTTTGCAACCTCTTCTTCAGGCATTAATGATAAATCTTTTGGCCTCTCCCCGGAAGCTTGTTCAAATCCTAGACCTTCATTCGAAATATTAACTAATTTTCCTTTTTTAAGTTGGAAATCTATATATTCAGCAAGATCTCTTTCTTCATCATAATCTTGTCTTTTGGCTTTTTTGCCAGCCTTAACTACGTCAAGTATTTCTTTTCTAGTATAATTTTGTTCTTTGCCTGAAGAATTTAAAAGAGTATATATTGTATTAGCTTTGTCAGTTTCTTTTTTTATTGTCGTTGCTAAGTTTTCTTCAGAAAGTACATCAGGTGCACTTACCTCGCTCATAGAGGTTCCTTCTTCAACAGATTCTACTAATTCAGCGTCAGGATTTTCTGATAAAAACTTTTGTTCTCCAGAAGGGTATACATGGTATTCTTGACCGTTTAATCTGTAAATTTTATACATATTTATTTAACTATAATAGGCTTAGGAGTTGACCATTTTTTATTGTTTAAAGCTGCTATTTCTTCCATTAGAAGAGAAATATTTTGTATTCTTGAAGGATCAATTTTTCTTTTTTTCGTTTGATCTTTCATACCAGCTTTACCTAAAAGAAAATTCCCATCTTTATCAACGTCCACGTAATAATCATATTTGGTTAAAACAGGTTTTATACGCTCTATATAAGGCGTAGCCCCGCTTAATACAGCATCTGTTGAAAGATCACTTTCTATTGGTGTTGACATTATTGTATTGTAAATGTCTGTTAGCTCATTTGAATTTCCACTAGTTTTACTATTACTTTTGCTAGAAGCAGCTTCTTTTCTAAGTTTCCTTTCTTTTTCTGTAGCAGTCATAATCGAACTTTCGTCCTTCTTTATGTTAGCTAAATCACCTGTATTTTTTTGTTGTAACTCTGCAACTTTTAATTTATTAGCAGCAAGAGTTTCTTCTAGCATGTTTTGGGTGTAGTCTTCTTTTATTTGTTCCTTTAAAAACTTTAAAGTGTCCATGTTTGTAGGCTCAATAATATTACCATTTTTATCTTTTTTGCCATCTATCATTTCTGACACCTCTTCATAACCAAATCCGCTTTGCGTTGAATCAAGTAAATACGATTTTAAGCCCATTCTCAAATCTCCATTGCCTAAAGAATCAAAATAGCCATTAAAACTATCATCCGCAGATTGTTTAAACCAAGGCTTTAAAACCTGCTTGCCATCTACCTCAACAGTTAAGGGATCTATTGTAGACTCATATATAGGAACACCTGTTACAGGATCGGTTTTTGAAGTTATTTTTGACATAGCTGCGCCTCTCTTTGTTTCCATAATATTTGCAATATCAGCTTCTCTTTGTTCAAAAGCCGTGCTTTCGGGCGCTGTTAATACTCTAGGTAATTGTTCAAATTTTTCTATAGCCGCTTCTATAGGCTGTTTGTTCCCTTCAGAGTCTGTCCACGTACCTGTCAATTGCATTTTATTATTTTCACCAAAAGTGTAGCTAACATCAGCTCTTCCCGTGCTCATTGCTGACAAAAATTCTATTGTTTTAGGATCATTAGCGCCGGATTGGTTATCGTTTTCTACGCTTTCCATATATGTGGCTATATCTGCATACAAAATTTTTTCTGCAGCTTTATATGCGGGAATTTGAGATTCTAATGTCATTACAACCTTGCTGTAATCTGCGGCAGTTAATGTACCGTTATCTCTTGATATTTTAGCCTGGTTTAGTCTATCGACCAGCATGTTAGAAAAATCAATACGACTATCGTTTAAAGCGCCAGCATCATCATCAGCTTTTAATATAAGACCTTCTCGGGTTCCAGCGTCTATTTTGTCTAGTGCTAATTGATTAGCAATTTCTTTTTGTCTTGTTATTACCTTGTTGGCCTCTTTATCTCGCCCTTTTTGTATACCCTGCCCTATCATAGCCCCAAACTTCATGCCTGTTGCCATGCTTTTGTCTATGTCAGCTTCTAAATCGTATTGTGGAACATTTGTTACCTTGTAATCAAACGAGCCTAAATTTCCGTATCTACCCATTATCCGTTTTTAAATCCCATTGACCCCATAGCACTTGCGGCTCCAGTTGCGGCTTGAGTTAACCCCCCCAAAAACATTCCTCTTTGTTTTTCATATGCCGCTGACTTTTGAGCAGCTTCTTGATTGGCCATTCCTAATTTGCTTGCTAATCTATTATACTTCATTCCTTGAACATCCATAGCTCCTTGTCTGCCCATAATATCTGCCTGCATCCCGCTTTGTGCTGCAAACTGATTAGCTGCAGTTGCGGCTTGGGCATTAGCCATGTCAACAGCTTGATTGCTGCGAAATTGTTCCATTGAAAATTGATTTTGAGCCCCTGCATTAAATTGATTCATTTGTGCTTCTGTTCCAAACTCAGTTAAAGCGAATTGATTAGCAGCTTGAGCACCAAATTGGGCTGCTTGATTCATGGCTCCCGCATTAAATTGAGAAGCTTGATTCATTGCCCCTGCACTAAACTGCGCAGCTTGATTAGACGCACTGGCATTAAATTGTGATTGGCCTAAATCAAATTGAGAAGCTGTATTACTCTGTCTTAACTGATCTCTTTGCAATTGCATTTCGCCTTGTGCTCTTCGCATTTCATTTGCCTTAACTTGCTGGTCAATATCAGCTGCAATTTTAGATTTAGACTTTGCTGCTGCAGCGGCTAAGGCTGTAGCTCCTCCACCGCCTGTTCCGGCTTGTGCTGCCAAATCTTGGCTTGCTGCTAATGATTGATCGGCTTCTTGCGCAGCTATTTCAGCGCCTGCTGTAGAAACTTGAAGATTATTAAACTCATTAGTTAAGCCTGTAGCGTCGCCGGTAAGAAGTGGCCCTACATTAGTGCCTTGGGCTGTATAGCCTTGGGCTTCATAACCAGTTGCTTCATAACCTTGTGATTCGCCTAAAGTAGGCATTTGTGCTGTTGCCGCATTGCCTAATTGTTGAGCTTTTGCCGCTACAGGATCATAACTAGCGCCTTCCATACCTTCAAAAGCATTTTTAAATTTAAAAGCGTCTAATTTAGCCATTGCTGCTGCTTTAGCCTTTTCTGCTCTTGCGGCCGCCCTTCTTTTTCTTTTTCTTCCAAACAAAGAACCAATTCCTTTTATAAGGCCACCCGCTGCCCCTGCTATTCCCGCAATTGCTAGGGGAGGTAACTCATAAACTAAACCCTCAATTTCTGGGCCAAAAAATAATAACTTTAAAAATTCTTCCATATTATTGACTTGAATAAACCGTTTCTGAATTAACAGCAAACAGTTCAGCTTTGTTAATTGATTTATCTACCGGTAGCTTTAAGCGAGTACGCATAAATGTACCTTTTGTTCCAGACACAAGCTTAGTTGCGTCTGCTACAACAGCGCCAGATGAAACCTTATATGTTGTTTCTTCTGACACTATTGGTGCAAAATATTTACCTTCTTTTTCTTCAAAAGGAAATTTAATTATTGTACTCATTAAGCTTGATTTATTGTTATAGTTTTATTTGCTACAGCTGT
>Ga0098037_1000995_pt1 | contig 13289 bp, 8 predicted proteins | sample 5_EtaG_FD_75050 | JGI IMG/M metagenome (GOLD analysis project Ga0098037, IMG submission 75050) | Marine viral communities from the Subarctic Pacific Ocean - 5_ETSP_OMZ_AT15132 metaG | ecosystem: Environmental > Aquatic > Marine > Oceanic | place: Pacific Ocean | collected 2015-01-08 | reverse complement strand
TGAAAATACTGACTGGGCTGATACATATCCTGCATTACCCATTCCAACATCACCAAACTCTCATGATTCTGAAATTTCGGGTGAATATTCTAGAGCTTTTGGAAATGAAGACAACAGACCCGGTGCGTTCACTACTTTCCGATCTCTCCCAGTTGGTCTTACAGTTGAGGTTTCAAGAATTGGCTCGACAGATTTATCAATATTTACTGCACCCGGCGACGAGCAGGAATATGAAGTATTATTTAGAATTGGTGATGAGCTTAGTCCGGTTTTAACTATGTTAAAGGGAACTTCGTATAGTTTTGATCAAAGTCACATATCGAACAGAGGATATCCGTTAGAAATAGCGGCATCCATTGATGGTGCGACTGGAGCATTTACGACGGGGTTTTCTTATACAGGAACTGCTGGGTTTACTGGAGCTAAGGCCGTATTTAATCCACCCAGCGATTCACCTACAATTCTTCATTACTTTTCTCCGGGTGGACCGGAAATGGGTGCCCCCATAGGAATCACTGGTTCCTAAATATCGTAGGAGACATTGATGAGCAGCACAAATCTAGACTACCAGATAATTCATTATCAGGGTGACACATTTACATTACAATTTAATTATTTGGATGATGATAAAAGTCCAGTAAATTTATCCGGTGCGTCTGCAGAAATGCAAATACGAAGAGCACCTGGCCATGATAAGTTGGTCGGATTTATTGATGATGGGTATCCAAAAGGAGCTTTTGGTCCGAGTGGTGGATTAGGTTTTACATATGGCAATGGATTTACGGGAGAAACGGGTGGTATAATTTTAAATTATCAAGGTACTACTGGTGCTGTTTATATTTTAATAGACAATCAAACAATATCAAATATACCTGCAACAAGAAATTTTTATGATTTGACTCTTACCTTTAACAACACGGGAGAGGTAAAAACTATACTAAAAGGAACGTTTGAATTAGCCAGAGAGACAACAAGATAGATTTAGGGGGAGTCGAATGGCAAAAATAATTTTTAAACACACATCAAATCATATAAGAACTTCAGACGCTGTTAAAAATGTAAATGTAAAAAAAGACGAACAAATAAAGGTTAATGAAAGTGCCGACGACCAACTAGAAAATGTACAGATAAAACAAGACGATCAACTGAAGGTTTCATTTGGTCCTGCAACATCCGGTCCTGTTTTTATAGTAGGATCGCCGGGACCACAAGGTCCAACTGGACCGAGAGGTAATTACTTTGTTTCCGATAACGCTCCAGGCAACGAATCAATAACAGGAGATCGTTGGTTTCATCCACCCTCTGGTTTAGAATTTACAAGAATTCAAGGTGTGTGGATACAGCTATACAGAAACGTTACTAAGTAAAATTCATATATAGTTATGAACAAAAAATAGGGTAAAATACTATGCCAGATCCAGACAATCCAATATTTTTTCCAGAGTTAAACGGTGTAGACGGTTCTACATGTGGAGTATACGCCTTTGGTTTTACATCAGGATGTACTGATGACAACGGTATAGGTCGAGGGTTTACTCAAGAGTGGTACTATGATGGAGATATTGGTGCTTGGGTTTCGGTAACAGTTGGTGTCACATCAGGTGGTGGTGCAGATTTTACAAATGCCGGTGCTCCTTATACCGCACAAAATCACGCAGCACCATTAATGACCGGAACCGGTCTTGCTAAGAAATATGCCTATCTAGATCCTACAACAGGATCTCTTACTTTTGGTTATATCAACACCTTCGAGATAATAAATCCAAGTGAAAATGAATTTAGCGTTAATGACGTTAGGTGGGATGGTGTTTCTAAATTCTCACACACTCAGTCCGCTGACTTAGCGGGTAGAGGATATCCATCCGGTATTACACTTGCAGGGGACACAGATCACGTTTTTCAGTACAGCGATCCAACTGACTCCAGTTCCACAGCCTTTAGATTCTATATTAACAGAAGAAGAAATATTACTGATGGTAACACATTACCAAGTCCATTCGCAACTTTACCAGTAAATGCCGATGAAGAAATTAAAATTCAACCAGTTGCCGATAATGATAATTTTACGTTAGCAACTTTTACGGGAGTTGGTAATAATGAATTAATTGCTCAAGATGTTGGTAAAACGGCTTTTGCTGGATACTTTAGTGGTAATAGTGGTGAAGTTCTTCTCAATCAAGCAGAAGTTGGAATTGGGTTTACTACTGCAGGTGGACCAACAAAACAATCGTTCGAGGTAAGACTCGCAGCTAAAAATCCTCCCGGAGCCGGTGCCCTCGCCGCCATAACTCCAGTTGGAACTAGAGTTGTTAGGCACGAAAATTGGATATATGTTCTTGGATCTACATACTCAACAGGTATTAGTGGAACTGACTCCGGATTGTTCATCGGCGACTTCATTGATGGAACTAAAGGTGCCTCTGGTAAGAAGATACTTCTTCGTCCAAATGATGCGGACAATAATATGAGCAACCACTCTAATTTGGCAGAAAGAGTTAATATTACTGATTTTGGTGTTGACTCTACTGGAAATGGTGTTACCGATGCATATGTTTGGGTTGCAATACCCACTAGAGTAAACTTAAACGCAGATTCGCATCTATATCAGAATGCTGGAATTGGTGCAAATGGTTTTGTTGAATCTACATCCGACCCAGAGTTCCACTTCACTGCTGGTGTAACTAATGAAAAGGACTACTACGAGATATATGATTTTTATAGATCAGTTCAGCAAAATGGTCCTAATGTTCAAAATGGGTTTAAGATAGACAATAGATAATAGAGTTTAAAAAGGAAACTTGTAAGTTATGGCAAATTTTAACACTTATCCACCAGGCGCACTAGAGTTACCCGCAGGATTTAAACCGCAGAGTAGAAACCCCTTAACTGCTTCTGGTACTGCTTACTTTCTTTTAGACGCTCTATCTGTTGACAACAGAATACAAGCTTTCGTTGATAGCAGCACTCCCGACACAGAAGCTGGTATTCAATTCAAAAATGGTATCAAGTATATCATCAATGAAAATCAATCCGGTGGTGCTCTTCCTACACGTATTACTGATCAGTATAATAGCACTGATTTTGGACAACTCGTAATTGGTGATGTGGTTCTTTACAATTCTACTCGTGAGAGTGGAGATAGATGGGAACTTTGGTTCACATCTAGGAACGCTGGAATATCTGGTGCATCTGGTGGTCAGTTAGCATTCGTTGCAGAAAATAATCAATTTTATGGATATTTCAACACTCTAAATGACTCTGATGGTGGGTGGTTAACCATAGGTGGTGGTGCCACTGGTAATACTGGTAATACTGGTGCTGATGCAGTGTTTGGTAGAGAGTACACTCAGACCAATTTATTGAGCGATGTTAACGCCGGCGGCGAAGTCCACGTAAGTAATCTTCCAGGCAGCAATAGAGAGTTGAGAATTCATAGAGAAGCTGGTGGAGAGATAGCAGGTTTTGCTGGAGTTACCGGAGACCTTGTTTCTGTTTTCTATCCACTTGGAACCGAGTCATCTAATGACTCCAAAAACCCCAATGTAATTCTTAGCTTATATAATGCAACTAAGAAGAAAACCTATGCAATTAGAACATCTCTTAAATCTGACGCTTTATCAGGTGATGTTTTAACTATATTTGAACAGGGTGGCTCTAATCAAAACTCAGTCGAACTTTTAACTTCAGATAGTGGAACGGGTAACTGGGGAGCAGATTTCTCTACAACTTGGTCTGCAACTGATGAAGTTTATGTTCTCGCCATATCTGACGGTATTGCAGGCACTGACGGTGCTGCTGGTGTCACTGGTCAGGGTATAACATATGCAGGACTAGATTCAGATGGTGAGATGCAACTTCAGTACATTGACTCTGCTGGTGATTTAGTGGAGCCGAAGTTTGGATCTGGTATTGTAAGTGGTGCTGCTGGCGTCACTGGAGATCCCGGTGAGATAGGGTTCCTTCTCGGGGCGTCTGGTGCTTCAGCAAACCCATTCTGGGGTAATAACAACTCGGGTATAACCAATGTCGATGTTACAACTAGAAATGAAATTTGGTTTACTGGAACTGCAGATGCATCAGCGATAGATGGATATCAAGAATTCTTGGTTCTTCCTTACTCCGCAAAAGAAAATAGCTCAAACCAAACGTTCATACCATACAGCTTTGGGTTTACGTCCGGTGACATTATTACTGGCACAGATTATACTAAAAAACCAGGCACTATTTACTTCTATAGAAAAGAAGATGACGCATTAGTTCTTAAATCGTTTATTGGTTATAACGAACTTAGGCTTGGTGGAGTCACCGACGCGAAAGTTATAATTAGAGGAATTGATGATCAGGACTCAACTGGGTCTGGTGCATCAAGACTTGGTATTACAACTGGATCTGATATATTTGTTCTCCCTGTTCCTAGAGGTACTCGTGGTCAGGGTATTACATTCGGTGCAGTTGTGGATAATGTTCTGTTCTTAGATTACATTGACGCTGATGGTAATACTTTCGGTAGATTTAGTAGTGTTTCGGGTGTAAGCGGTAATCCCGGTGGTATGAACCCGTTTAACATCCCATACACATGTGTGGTAAGAGATGGAACAGGTGTTGCTTCCCAAAACATAGCCGTACTAAGTGCAGCAGGCGGCGCACCCGCAGCAACAGGAGTTCCGGGTATTATAGAAATTTCTGGTACTGCTGAATCTGATGACCATGTTTACGATTACCTGAGACATCCCCTTGACACTATTTCAAAGACAGGTTTCTTCACAGTCTTTGATTCTACCGATGTAACAAACTTTGGTGTGTTTAGATTTAAGGGTGGTAACGCCTTTAGCACGGACGAGTTTAAGGTGCGATATAATATTGAGTCGCATGTTGCAGGTAACATTACTGAAATTATTGGTAGTGGCTCAGATGATACACCACAAAAAGGTTTCACCACCGGCAATAAGATTCTGTTTGCACTTAATGTTGATGGTCCGAAGGGTTTCTCTGGTAATACCGGTATTGGATTTACTTACGGTAATGAGTACTTCATATCTAAGAGTAATGCAAGACCAACAGAAAGAACAAATGGTGATATTCTAGAGCCTGGTGATAAATGGTTCTGTACTGATGTCGGTCTTGAGTTTACCTTCTTAGGTGCAGAAGCCAACTTTGTTCTTGGTGATCCCAGAGTGGTAGGAACTGGTGGTAACGATGGTATCGTATGGGTACAAACTAACAACGCAAGACAAGGTAAGCAAGGAAATAAGGGTGAACCAGGAACTCCCGGAACTGAGGGAACACGAGGAGCCACTGGCATTGAACCTAAGAGTCAATGGTCTACCACAAAATCTTATAGTCCTAGAGAAGCAGTTTTCGTAGATTTTAATACTGTATTCGCAGACCCCGGTCGTTTCCAAAGCGATGCCGCGTTATTGGGAAACTGGGGTGCTCTAGGTTCAGGAACAACAAGTGGTTACTTTGTAGTGAAGGATCCACTCCCAACCACCGGTCTCCCGCGATCGACCACGAGTCAGGTTCCCGGTGATCACCTTAGGAACATTGGGGGAAGTAATGTATGGGATAATCTATCGCCAGAGTCTGCTGACTGGGTTCCAGTTATAACAAACGAAGGTGGTCCTAGAGGTGACACTGGACCTAACGGTGGAACTGGTGACTCAATTACTCAAGTTGAGTTAGTAAATGTTTCGGAGTCAAATGCCGAACTATCAATAACCATAAGTGATTTTAGTGGAGCCGAAGTTCCGGGATCACCGTTTAATGTCGGTAATGTCAGAGGACCGATTGGACCTGCAGGTACAATTTTTGGTACTGATAATCAGATCGTGTATAAGGTGAGTGGTGGTGCAATTACAACTCCTGCTCTAGAAAGAATAGAGATAAACTCTGTAGATAGAGTTATATTTAATAATTACAGAGAAAAAGGCACGGAGGGACACCTCGCTGTTGTCGATGGAGTTTTAACAATAGACGTAAATACTGGTCCTGTTCAGATATTTAAACCAAGTAAAGACGAGACCATAACTGAAGTTGTCATAAATAATATGGACACACTTGGAGATGGTGTTACATTGTACGTAATACAGAATGGAAATACTGTAACTTGGAATGTTCCTAGTGATTCCTACAAGAGAGGAAGTAATGCTTTCAACAACGCATTCGTAAGTTCTCAGGGATTCCCGTCACCCGGAAAGATAGAATTCCCAGCGGGTGGAGCCGGTGCGGGTGCGTTTACCTTCAAGGACATAGACTCAACATCTAACCACACTCTCGCAATTAACTTCGTACAGTTCGTATCACCTACTACATGAATGGATTGATGTATGCTACAGGGACATAGGAGTACTTTTAGACCAACTGCAGGGGACTGCGAAACAAGATTATATGCTGGTATGACCGCTGCAAGTTTTGGTATAGGCGAAGGTGCGGATGCCTCCTTTGATGCTAATGATGATTTTATTAGCCTTGGTACACCATCAGACTTACAGACTTATCATATACCATCTGGTACATCAAGAATTAAAGTTTATCTAGGATCGGACGGAACCACTTCTCTGTGTGTAACAGTGGAGGATCCCTGTGCTGATGGAGAACATATATGTGAAGATGTTAATTCTGAGTGTTGTCCTGATATCGATGACTTAGGAATATGTTGTAATCGCGATGCCGCGGGGACCGAGGATGACCCGACTTGCTCACTCATCACACAGGAACAATGTTTTAAAAACGGAGGGGACGTATGTTGGCATCCAACGGTGGATGGTGACGGTAACTGTTCCGCAGGAGATGGTAAGTGTAGTAGCCTAGCCGACTGTAGTGCAGGCTGCGGTAAAAAATGTTGCGATCCATGCTCGACCCCGGAAGAATGTGAAAAAGGCTTCCAGCTTTGTCGAGCTTCTGAATGTGAAGATCCTGGCGAACCGACCGATGATTGTACCAACTGCGGCGAGGGTGTATTTTACTTTTGTTCGGACTCCAAGCTTGGGGACCCGAACGACCCATCCTCGACTGATTGTGGAACGCTCGGGTGTAACGGTTCCGCGACCGAGGGTTGTCTTTGCCAAGAAATAGATGAATGTGAAGCCTCTAAGTATAATTGGGATGAACTCGGTGTAAAATTATACTCCACCAAGGAAGACTGTGAGAAACAATGTATTCCTCGCTGGGCGTGTTGTGCAGATGACGGGATCCCTTCCTGTGTGGATAAGGCAAGACTCGACCCCAACAACCCCTCCGGCCCATTAGTTCTTGACTTCTGTCTCGATCCCGCTGGTAATCCAGGAACATCGAAATACTTCTGTACTGAAAGAGGCTGTAATCAATGTTGTGTGGACGGCTGTGGGCTGGGTAAAGTAAATGTTGATGAACTACCTCCTAGTGGAACCTCACGAGTAGCAGAAGGAGACTTCCTGACCACTGCCCAGACAACATTCCTAAATCAGGGTAAGTTTACTTTATCCACTGCAACAGCACTTACTAAGAGACAAGCGGCCGCATATAATAACAGATTAGACGTAATAGCTCTTTCGGGTCTAAAATCAATCTCACCTGGCGTTCGGGGAGATAAAAATACGAAAAATGAAGATCTCCTCTCGGGTAATATTGATATATCCATCCAAGATAAGAAAAACATTCTATTAAGACAAGCTGGTGGGTGTAATGTTTGTGGTGATGTTGTATGTACACCCGAAACATGCCCGTCAGGTAAACAAAATTGTGGAGCACCAGACCCTGCTCTGGTAATATATGAATACAATGTAGGAAGTTTGTGTCAGGTAACTAATCTCGAATTGACATTCGAAAGTATACGTGAGACACCACCTGCTGGTCAAAATTGGTATGATGGAGATAAAACCTATAGAGTAACTCTTCGATACTTTAATGGAACTGATTATGTGCCTCTTCTTCAGGATGAAATAAGTAGAGGACACTTGGTAACGATAGGGAACCTCCCCGATCCGCCAACGCCCGTCGTGGTCGAAGGAACATATGATTGTGTCAATTGTAGTAGTAGTTTTGATTGCAGTGAAATAGTTAATGACACAAACCACGGTGAATACAGAACATTTGCGGAAAATCCAACCGCAGGTCTTCCCGGTCAAGTAGGGTTTTCAACCAATGCCGGTAGACTATTAAATACCAGAAATAGTACACACTTATTACAACTTGGTGGTGATGAACCAGTAGAACATCGTATTCTAACTAGAGTTCAGTCTGCAGGGTCTAGACTTGAGATGATTGATTCTGTTACAGAAGAAGACATTCCAGTCATAATTGGTGGTCCATCTGAAGATGATCCTTTCGATGATGAAATAAATTGGGATGTTATAACTAACCAGCTACGATGGGATGACGGTAGGATTGAGTCTGAACTGGAGGGTGTAACTTACATAGCAGGTAATGCTGCAGGTGCCCTTTCGCATAACTACTGTGTTAATGGACTTGGTGATTGTGTTGAGCCAGGAAATGCAGGTTCAGCTGCCGGTCACTATCTGTTTGGTGCAGTGCTTAAAGATGCAGGTTATACTTTCCAGTCACAACCGGAAGATGATCCAATCATAGACTCCGGCATAGAACAAGACTCCATCATAGTTGGAGCACCCCTAGAACAGCGTGGAATTCCACAAGATACAGTAACAAGCACAGATAAATCTTATAATATAGGACAAAGAAAAAATAGTGAAATCATAAAGACTACTCAAACATCGGCGAACAATAACACGATGCTTGGTAGCATCCTTGAGCCGTCTCCTTCAGATCCAATACAATTTAGTAAGGTAACAGTTTCTAAAGTATTATATGGTGCATCTGCAGGTATTGCAGCAAATCCGTTATCCGGTCGTTTTGAGTTTAGTGGTATAGCTGATGCCGTAACTTACCTAAAGGACTATGTGATAGGAATGAGAGTTGTAGGAATGAGTGGTTCTTCTGGGTGGGAGTATGGAGTTTCCCCTAATGTTATTCCAAGTGGTATAGGAATTTCACTTTCTGAATGGAAATTCACCTTCTCTAGTAATAGTGCTTTTGGTGGACAGGATGGAACTCCGTCTACTCCGCCTGATGGGTTCAAAGAAATTGTGGTAAAAACAAGTCATTTTGAGCCTACTTTCTTCTTACCTCTTCCCGGTTCTCTCGGTCAACTTAGCACTGCGGAGGCAAGCTTGCTAGATGAAAATGAAACGGTTGATATTGAGTTGAGGTCATTCCTAAAGCCAAACTGGAAAAGACAATCAGATGCGGTTGGTAAACTTTTTGCAATCACTGAATCTGGATTGAGTGTTAGATGTCCTCTTACTACTGGTTCAGTACAAGGTACTATAGTGCAGTGGGAATTTGCTCCAGCAGAGGGACCAAAAATAAACACCGCGATATATGATAATAATATTCGTAACTACACCGCAGGATCTGGATCAATTACAACTAATCCAACTGAAATTTATGTTATGTTTGAGAAATATGATTCTGCTCTTGCACCTGTATTCCCAACAACACATGAACATGCGGTGGATGGATATGAAGAAAATTATGCCCCATATGTCGCAATTTATATGCCCCTAGCAATAAATGGTAATTCTGTGGGATGGCATGTATATGAAAGAAGTTCATTCCAGATTGTTGATGGGGATGGAGATTATACGGTAGATAATGCTGGAAAGGCTAGAAAGGTTGAGTATAGAACTCTAATTGACAGTCCAAGTGGTGGAACTCTAAAAACAGCCGAAGCATCATTCCCATTAAATGATTCGGCTGCAACAGACAGAGTTGCTAAGTTTATAACTCTAAAGAGATATAACAAAGGTGACTTTGAATTCTGGGAAGCTCCAACAACACAATAGAAAATATATCACTTTTGCTCGCTTGACATGCAAGTAAAAGTGATATATATTATCATATCTACATTAATTGGAGTTCACTATATGTCTGAGTTGCCTAGTTTATATCAATCATTTATTCACCTTTCTCGATATTCAAGATGGTTAGACGAGGAAGGAAGAAGAGAAACGTGGAGTGAGACTGTTGCTAGGTATTTCAATTTTTTCCAAGAACATTTAAAGAACGAATGTAACTATGAAGTACCAGAAAAGCTAAGAAAAGAACTAGAAACTGCCGTAACGAATCTAGAGATTATGCCGTCTATGCGGGCGCTTATGACCGCAGGCGAGGCTCTTAAGAGGGACAATGTTGCAGGGTATAATTGTTCCTACGTTAGTGCATCCAAAGTCAAGTCGTTTGATGAGATTCTGTACATTCTCATGTGCGGAACTGGAGTCGGGTTCTCCGTAGAACGCGACCTCATTAAAACCCTGCCGACGATAGCAGAGGAGTTTGAAGACAGTGATACGACTATTATTGTCCAAGATTCAAAGATGGGTTGGGCGAAAGCCTATAGAGAACTGTTTAGCCTTCTCATTGGAGGTCAAGTTCCAAAATGGGACACAAGCAAAGTTCGTCCTGCCGGCGCACGCCTTAAGACTTTTGGAGGTAGAGCCTCTGGCCCAGAGCCGCTCGAAGACCTATTCCGATTCACCGTTGACACTTTCCGAAAAGCAGCAGGTAGAAAACTTACTTCTATCGAATGTCACGATATCATCTGCAAGATTGCGGAGATTGTTGTTGTCGGAGGTGTTCGTCGATCAGCACTCATCTCTCTCTCTTCTTTGACGGACGAGCGAATGCGAGATGCAAAGAGTGGTGCATGGTGGGAGGCAGATTCGCAAAGGGCCCTTGCGAACAACTCTGTCTCCTACAAGGAAAAACCAGAGCCTGGTACATTCATGGAAGAATGGACTGCTCTGTATAAGTCGAAGAGTGGTGAACGTGGAATCTTCAACCGTGAAGCAGCACAAAAGCAGGTTGAAAAGGCAAACTCATTCAGAACCAAGATGGATCCAGAATACCGAACCCGCGACTCGGACCAGTTGTTTGGAACCAACCCTTGCTCTGAAATCATTCTTCGTGACCGTGAGTTCTGCAATCTCACGGAAGTCATTGTCCGCGAAGATGACACATGTAAGAGTCTACAACGCAAGGTAAAACTTGCCACTATTCTCGGTACATGGCAGTCAACTCTTCTTAACTTCCGATTCCTTGGTTCTGAATGGAAGAAAAATTGTGAAGAAGAACGATTGCTTGGTGTGTCACTTACTGGTATAATGGACTGTGAAACTACGAGAAAGGTAGAAGGATTGAATTTAACTTTACAGAGACTTCGCAGTGAAGCGATCAAGGTAAACAAGGAACATGCTGATACTCTCGGTATTCCCCAGTCTGCCGCGATCACTTGCGTGAAACCATCTGGAACCGTTTCTCAGTTGACCGACGCAGCGTCTGGTATTCACGCTCGTCACAACGCACAGTACATCCGTACAGTGCGTGCGGATAACAAGGATCCCCTGTGTTCGTTTATGAAGGACAAGGGATTTCCACATGAAGCAGATGTCATGAAACCAGATCATGTCACTGTGTTCTCCTTCCCTGTTCAGTCTCCTCCTAACTGCATTACTCGTAATGAGATGACTGCGATTGAACAACTCGAACTGTGGTTAGTTTACCAACGGCACTGGTGTGAGCATAAACCATCCGTCACGATTACAGTTCGGGAAGAAGAATGGCCTACCGTGGGTGGATGGGTGTATGATCACTTCGATGAGATCTCTGGAATTTCATTCTTACCACATAGTGATCACTCATATCGTCAAGCACCCTATCAGGATTGTACTTGGAATGAGTACGAAGATATGCTCAAGAAAATGCCAGTCGATGTAGACTGGAGCGGCCTCGGAGAGTATGAGAAAGAAGATAACACTTCTGGATCTCAGACAATGGCTTGTTCTGGGAATTCTTGCGAGATCGTAGACTTAACAAACTGATCTAAATCATAAGGAGAAAAAAATGAAAATGATCAATGCTATTATTGCATCCCTTGCACTCAGCGGAGTTGCTGTGGGACAGGACATGGATGCACTCGATAGAGTGCAAATTGATGCAGCTACTCGTGCATCACTTAAGCCAGACTGGATGTCAATGAACCTCGGTGGTTTCATTCAGACAGGTTGGCAGTACTCAAACGGTGGTGACCTTCCAGCAGAGAATGGTTTCTTCGTTCAGCGTGCAAGACTCGAATTTTCAGGAGATATGACTAATGAATCAATGTCGTACCAGCTTTCTGGTGAGTGGAGTGATTCCACTGGTAGTTTCGATCTTCTTGATGCTAACATCACTCTTCGCATGTTCGACTTTGCCAACATCCGAGTTGGACGGTTCGTCTCAGACTTCTACCAAGGATTCGTTGACAACCCAACCCATCTCACAACCAAGAACTATAGCGTCTCAGCCCTCACATTCAGTCAGGGTCGAGGAGACGGCGTTGAACTCTTCAGATCGTTTGGAGATATCGAAGTCAGCGCCTTCTACAACAACGGTTTTGACAACCTTGGGGGAGTCGGAAGTAATAATTACGCCCTCGGTATTAGTGGGCGCTATTATATTGGCGATGGTCTTTCTGTTACTGGCGCTTTTGCGAGCAACTCTGTTGGGACGCAAACGGTCAACAACTTGACCGCAGGTGGTGCTTACGTCAGCGGTCCTTGGGACGCATCTGTTGACTTCATCATCAATAACGAAGGTGAAGACTTTAACAATTGGTCATTGGTTTCCACTGTTGGGTATCAATGCACCGATGACTTCCAAGGATTTGCTCAATGGGAGTTTGGTGAGTATGACGGACACCTCAACCTTCTAACGGTTGGTGGTAACTATGATCTAGGACATAATATAGTATGGACTAACAGTGTTGGTCTTTCTATGAATACTCTTGGATCAAACTTTGTAACGGACAACACTGGATGGCGCGCCGGTAGCGGTGGTGGACAGTGGGTTGCTCGTAGTGTAATTACTTTTGGTTTCTGAATCTAATAAAGGAGATATAAAATGGCTAATAAAGCAGAAATGTGTTCAACTTCATGCTGTCCTTGGGGATGGCTCGGTAAGAGATTCTTTGGTCTTTCACTCGGACTCTGGTTCCTTGTGTTTGCAGTTCTTCCACACACCGTTCATGGTATTTCGTGGACTGCTAACATGATTTCCAGTGCTTGGAGACCATCAGAACGTGTGGTTGTTGTTGAACCAGTTGAGATGCGTCCTGTTCGTGCAGAGATGACAGATCCACGGGGAGTTCGTCGTGGGGTTACTCGAAACACTCCAGCACCATCTGAGTGAGTATACTCGAGAATTAAAATCTATATATAGAGTATACAGAGGTTTGCTGGATCATCTCTATTCATATA